>VFQM010000465.1_pt1 | contig 45081 bp, 40 predicted proteins | sample 3512391 | NCBI WGS metagenome assembly VFQM01 (sample SAMN10412369, study PRJNA504923) | tailings metagenome | isolation source: Replicate 1 from Balatoc abandoned mine | place: Philippines | reverse complement strand
GTCGCAGGCTGCTCTCGCGCGGGTCCAGCCCCTGGCGCTCGAACTCGTCGGCAATGGCCAGCATGTAGCTCGGCGTGACCATGATGATGTCAGGCCGGAAATCCTGGATCAGCTGCACCTGGCGCTCGGTCTGCCCACCACCGAAGGGCACCACCGTGAGGCCCAGCTTCTCGGCGCCGTAGTGCGCGCCCAGGCCACCGGTGAACAGGCCGTAGCCGTAGCTCACGTGCACCAGGTCACCCCGGCGTGCGCCACTGGCGTGGATGCGCGCGCACTGCTCGCGCGGCACCGCGAACATGCCGAAGGGGTAGCTGTCGCGCAGGTCGGCCTTGGTGGTGAAGGGGAATTTCGCCAGGTCGTCCAGGCCGCGGCAGTCGTCCGGGTGCACGCCCGCGGCGTCGAACTTGGCGCGGCAGACGGGGGAATTGGCGTAGGCGTGCTGCAACGTGGCGCGCAGGCGCTTGAGCTGCAGCGCGCGCAGTTCGTCGATGCCGGCCTTCTCGATCGGCTCCAGCGGAAGGTTCGTCATGCTCGGTCCTCTTCGGGAAACACGGTGCCCGCGATCTGCGCGCTCTTGCCGCGAAACAGCGCCACCACCTCGCCGCGCTGGTTGGTGACCTTCATGTCGTAGATGCCGTGGCGGCCCGAGAGCGTTTGTTCGACGCCCTCGCAGGTGAGCACGTCGCCGGCGTGGGTGGGGCGCAGGAACTCGATGCTGCAGCCTGCGGCCACCGCGTTGCGGTTGTGGCTGTTGCAGGCGAAGGCGAAGGTGGAGTCGGCCAGCGTGAAGATGAAGCCACCGTGGCAGATCTGGTGGCCGTTCAAATGCAGCGGCTTGATCACCATGCGCATCACGGCACGGCCGGGCTCGCAGGCCAGCAGTTCCATGCCCATGGTGTCCTTGCTGGCGACGTCGTTGGCGAACATGGCCTCGCCGACGCGGCGTGCGCGCTCCTGCGGGCCCATCATTCGCCCTTGAAGCGCGCCGGGCGCTTCTCGCGAAACGCCATCACGCCTTCGATGTAGTCGTGCGTGCGGCCCAGCGCAGACTGCGTGTCGCGCTCGACGTCGAGCTGCGCGCTGAAGCTGCGCGTTGCCGCGTCGCGCAGCAGGTGGCGCGTGGCCACCAGCGCCTGGGTGGGCATGGCAGCCAGTCTATCGGCCATCGCCAGGGCCGCGGCCACGCTGTCGTCGGCCACGTCCCAGATCATTCCCCACTCTTTGGCCTGCGCGGCGGGCAGCTTGTCGCCCGTCATGGCCAGCGCCATGGCGCGCGCAAGCCCCAGGCGCTCCACCAGCAGCCAGCTGCCACCGGCATCGGGGATCAGGCCGATCTTGCTGAACGCCTGGATGAAGCTCGCGTTCGGCGCCGCGATCGCGATGTCGCAGCACATCACCAGCGAGGCACCCGCGCCCGCGGCCACGCCATTGACGGCGGCAAGGGTCGGCATGCGCAGGCCCATCAGGCGGCGCGCCGTGGGGTTGAAGGCCTGCTCGATCACCGGGCCGGGGTCGGCGCGCTGCACCAGGTCGGGCCCGGGCTCGAAGTCGAACTCGGCCAGGTCGGCGCCGGCGCAGAAGCCGCGGCCTGCGCCGGTGATGACCAGTGCGCGCACCGCCGGGTTGGCCTCGGCGCGGTCCAGCGCGGCCCACAGGTCGCGGTGCATGGCGCGCGTGAAGCTGTTCAAGGCGTCGGGGCGGTTGAGCGTGAGCAGGGCCACGGCCCCGCGCTCCTCGTACACCACGGTGGTGTCGCTCATCGTGTCTCCTCGGTGGGTGGTTTTCGGCCGGCAATTTACCATTAGCCAACCGATCGGTCGGGCAATGAATACCCGTAGGGGCAGGCCGCTATAGTGCCCGGCTGGCACCCGAAAACCCGAGGAGATTTCATGAGCACCGCCCCCGAACTCATCACCGTGCGCACCGAAGGCCGCGTCGGCATCGTCACGTTGAACCGCCCCAAGCAACTCAACGCGTTGAACAACCAGCTCATGGACGAGCTGGGCAGCGCGCTCAAGGCTTTCGACGCCGACGACAACATCGGCTGCATGATCGTCACCGGCAGCGAGAAGGCCTTTGCCGCCGGCGCCGACATCGGTGCGATGGCCACCTACACCTTCGCCGACGTCTACAAGGGCGACTACATCACCCGCAACTGGGAAACCATCCGCAGCGTGCGCAAGCCGGTGATCGCGGCGGTGAGCGGCTTTGCCCTGGGCGGCGGCTGCGAGCTGGCCATGATGTGCGACTTCATCATCGCGGCCGACAACGCGAAGTTCGGGCAGCCCGAGATCAAGCTGGGCATCATCCCGGGTGCCGGCGGCACGCAACGCCTGCCGCGCGCGGTGGGCAAGTCCAAGGCCATGGACATGGCGCTCACCGGCCGCATGATGGACGCCACCGAGGCCGAACGCGCCGGGCTGGTGAGCCGCGTGGTGCCGCTGGACAAGCTGATGGACGAAGCCCTGGGCGCCGCACTCTCGATCTGCGAGTACTCGCAGATCGCGGTGATGGCGGCCAAGGAATCGGTGAACCGCTCCTTCGAGGGCAGCCTGTCCGACGGCGTGATGTTCGAACGCCGCATGTTCCACGCGCTGTTCGCCACCGAAGACCAGAAGGAAGGCATGGACGCCTTCGTGAACAAGCGCAAGGCCGCTTTCAAGAACGCTTGAGGGCTTTTGAGTTGGGCTATAATGCCCGGCTATCGGCGATATAGCTCAGTTGGTTAGAGCGCAGCATTCATAATGCTGATGTCGGTGGTTCAAGTCCACCTATCGCCACCAGATTCGAGGCGGGCTCCGGCAACGGGGCCCGCTTTTTTTCATGGGTCTGGCACCCAGGCTCGACGCTGCACCCCCAACGCTCATGGCCCTCAAGTCCACCGTCTTCAAGGCAAGCCTGCAGATCGCCGACATCGACCACGGGTACTACGCCGACCACGCCCTCACGCTGGCGCGCCACCCGAGCGAAACCGACGAACGCATGATGGTGCGCCTGGCCGCGCTCGCGCTGAACGCGCACGAGCTGGTCGACATCTGTCAGGGCGATGGCACGCTGGCCTTTGGCGCGGGGCTCTCCGACCCGGACGACCCGGACCTGCACCTGACCGATTTCACCGGCCGCAAGCGCCTGTGGGTGGAGGTCGGCCAGCCCGAGGACAAGCCCCTGGCCAAGGCCTGCAGCCAGGCCGACGCGGTGCGCGTCTATCCCTTCGGCACGGCGGCCGAGGTCTGGTGGCGCGGCATCGAGAACAAGCTCACCCGCCTGGACAAGCTGCAGGTGTGGCGCATACCTGCCGATGCCGCCCCGGCGCTGGCGGCCCTGGCCGAGCGCAGCATGCAGTTGCAGGCCACGGTGCTTGAAGGCGTGCTCACACTCAGCGGCGAGCGCGGCAGCGTGAGCCTGGAGCCGCAGCGCTGGCGCTGACCGGCGGGCGCGCGCACGCCCCGCGCGGCGCACAGTTGGCGCCCACCCCCGTGAGACAATCGCGGCCCCGATCAGCCTCTGGATCTACACCATGAACCGCTGCCTCACTCCCCTGCTGCTCGCGCTGGCCCTCGCCGCTGCGGCGCACGCCCAGGCCCAGGACAAGACACGCAACTTCCCCCGGGAAGCGCTGCGCGGCGAGATGACCGTCAAGCATCCGCCCTACCTGGAAATGGACGACCGGACGACGCGCCTGTCGCCCGGCGCTCGTGTGCTCGACGAGAACAACCGCCTCGTGCGGCCGGCCTCGCTGCTCAATCGCGAGATCACGGTCAACTACCTGCTCGACCGACGTGGCCAGGTCACCCAGGCCTGGATCCTCACCGCCGAGGAAAAGAAGGAAAAGCGCCCCGGCTACGGTGTCGAGCGCAACTTCACCTTCGAATCGCAGCAAGGCGCCGCCACGGCGCGCACGCTGCCGGCCCCGGCCACCCCCAACTGACCGCCGATTCACCTGTGCCCGCCATGCCGGGTGCGATCCGGGCGCGCGCGCCCGCAGGAGCCATTGCCATGACCCACAAGAAAGTCTTCATCAAGACCTTCGGCTGCCAGATGAACGAGTACGACTCGGACAAGATGGCCGACGTGCTGAACGCCGCCGAAGGCTACGAGCCCACCGACGACCCGGAGCAGGCCGACCTGATCCTCTTCAACACCTGCTCGGTGCGCGAGAAGGCTCAGGAGAAGGTGTTCTCAGATCTCGGCCGGGTGAAGCACCTCAAGCAAAAGGGCGTGCTGATCGGCGTCGGCGGCTGTGTCGCGAGCCAGGAAGGCGACGCGATCATCCAGCGCGCGCCGTTCGTGGACGTGGTGTTCGGCCCGCAGACCCTGCACCGCTTGCCCGAGCTGCTGGCGCAGCGCTCAAAGCAGGCAAAGCCGCAGGTGGACATCAGCTTTCCGGAGATCGAGAAGTTCGATCACCTGCCGCCGGCCAAGGTGGACGGTGCCTCGGCCTTCGTCTCCATCATGGAAGGCTGCTCCAAGTATTGCAGCTACTGCGTGGTGCCCTACACCCGTGGCGAAGAGGTGAGCCGCCCGTTCGACGACGTGCTGGTGGAGATCGCCGGGCTGGCCGATCAGGGCGTGAAGGAGGTGACCCTGCTGGGTCAGAACGTGAACGCCTATCGCGGCGCGATGGGTGACACGGCCGAGATCGCCGACTTTGCGTTGCTGCTGGAATACGTGGCCGAAGTGCCCGGCATCGAGCGCATCCGCTACACCACCAGCCACCCCAACGAATTCACGCCGCGCCTGATCGAGGCCTACGCGAAGATTCCGAAGCTCGTGAACCACCTGCACCTGCCGGTGCAGCACGGCAGCGACCGCATCCTCATGGCCATGAAGCGCGGCTACACCGCCATGGAATACAAGAGCACGATCCGCAAGCTGCGCGCGATCCGCCCCGACATCTCGATGAGCAGCGACTTCATCGTCGGCTTCCCGGGCGAGACGGAAGACGACTTCAACAAGATGATGAAGCTGATCGAGGACATCGGTTTCGACAGCAGCTTCTCCTTCATCTTCAGCCCGCGCCCCGGCACACCGGCGGCCAACCTGGCCGACGACACGCCGCACGAGGTGAAACTCAAGCGGCTGCAGCACCTGCAGGCCACCATCGAGGCCAATGTGCGGCGCATCAGCGCCAGCCGCGAAGGCACGGTGCAGCGCATCCTGGTCGAAGGGCCTTCGCGCAAGAATGCCGCCGAGCTCATGGGCCGCACCGAATGCAACCGCATCGTCAACTTCGATGGCGGCCCGAATGGCGGGCGGCTGGTCGGTCAGATGATCGACGTGCGCATCACCCAGGCGCTGCCGCACTCCCTGCGCGGCGAGGTGCTGGTGCGCGAAACCGCCTGAACCTGCGCGCGTGAGACCGTCCTCGCTGTCATTCCAGCAACTGCTGCTGATCGCCTTCGTGCTGATCGGTGCCTTGCTCGGTGCCGCGGCGGTGCGCGCACTGTTCTCGCTGGAGACGCTGCTGGCACAAAGCCGTGAAGGCACGGCACAGGCCATTGCCCTGTCCACCGCAGCGCAGTCACTCTCCGAGCGCAGCCTGACCATGGAGCGTGCGGCGCGCCAGTCGCTGGTGCTGGGCGACCGCCAGTTGCGCCAGCGCTTCACCGAAGCCGCCGGCCACGCGCGCGACATCCTCGGGCGCTTGCAGGACAACGAGTTGCCCGCCGAATTCGCGCAACCCTGGCGGCGCCAGATCGATGTGGTGAGCGAACTGCTCGAGGGCCCGAGCGAGACGGCGCTGGACCGGGAACGCGAGGTGGCGCGCGCCTTTCGTGAACTCGATGGCCACAGCGCGGCCATTGCGCAGAAGGTGCAATCCATCATCGCTGGCCGCAACGAGGCGCTGCAGGCCGGCTTCGAGCGCAGCCGCCAGCAGCTCACGCAGATCGTGACCGGCTCGATCTTGCTCGCGGCCCTGATGGCGCTGGGTTTCGGCATCTGGCTGGCCAAGCCGTTCCAGCGCCTGGAGCGCGCCATCGTGGCGCTGGGCGAGAACCGGCTCGACCAGCCGATCGACATCCGCGGGCCCAAGGACGTGCGCCGCGTGAGCCAGCAGCTCGACTGGCTGCGCCTGCGCCTGACCGAGCTCGACGCCGACAAGGCCCGCTTCCTGCGCCACATCTCGCACGAACTCAAGACGCCTCTCGCTTCATTGAGCGAGGGCGTGGCGGTGCTGGGCGACGGCGTGGCAGGGCCACTGAACCCGAGCCAGGCCGAGGTGGTGAACATCCTGCAGCACAACACACAGGTGCTGCAGTCGCAGATCGAGGCGCTGCTGCGCTTCAACGCGGCGGCCTTCGAAGCCCGCCAGCTCAAGCGCGAGCGCACCGATCTGCGGGCCCTGCTGGAGGAGCAGGTGGAGGCACAACGCCTGCACTGGCAATCGCACGGGCTGTCGGTGCATGTCGAGGGCGAAGCGGCGCATGTGCCGGTGGACCGCGAGAAGATGGCGTCGGCGATCGGCAACCTGCTGCTCAACGCCATCCGTTTTTCGCCGCACGGTGGCACCATCCGCCTGCGGTTGCACAGCCTGCCGGCCCGCGTGCGCATCGACATCGCCGACCAGGGCCCGGGTGTGGCACCGGCCGATCGCGAGCGTGTCTTCGAACCTTTTTACCGGGGCGAGCGTCAACCCGAGGGCGCGGTGCGCGGCACCGGCATCGGGCTGTCCATCGTCCATGAATACATCGTCGCCCACGGCGGCCGCATCGAGCTGCTCGATGGCCCCGGGGGCGCCCATTTCCGCATCGAGTTGCCTCATGTCGAATGAACCTCTGCGCGCTGCGGCGCGCAAGCTGCTTCCCAACGCCGCATGGCGGCTGGGTGGCGCGCTGGCGCTGGGCACGCTCACCAGCGCCTGCGCCGTCACGCCACTGACCACGCCGCCAGCGCCGGCCGCAGCGGCCGCGCCCGCCGCGCCGATCCAGGCGCCCGCCACGGCGCCGGCGCCGACAGCCAAAGCGTCCAGTGCAGCGGCGCCCGCCCCGGTGGCGGCGGCGCCCTCGCTGCTGGTGCCCCCCATCGACAACGTGGGCGAGCACGAGGCCACGGCCACGGTGCTGCGCTACGCCGATCGCGTGCGCCTCCTCACGCCCGCCGAGCTCGGCCTGGAGATCGCCGCGCTGGGCGAACCCGGCAACCAGCCGCTGCGCCAGATGCAGCTGGCCGTGGCGCTGATGCACAGCAACCAGCCGGTGGAGACCGCGCGCGCGCTGGGTCTGGTGCAGCGCGTGGCGGCCAGCAACGCGGCCGATGCAGCGCCCTACCGCCCGCTGGCGCGCCTCATGGCCAACCGGCTCATGGAGCAACGCAAACTCGAAGAATCGCTGGAGCGCCATGCCCAGCAACTGCGCGAGCAGCAGCGCCGCATCGAGCAGCTCAACGAGCGGCTGGAGGCCATGCGCGCCATCGAACGCAGCCTGAACAACCGCGCGCCGGCGCGGCCGGCCGCACCATGAACGCGCCAGCCACCCCCCGCGCACGGCTGCTCGTCGTCGACGACGACGCCGACATGCTGCGCCTGCTCTCGATGCGCCTGGGCGCCGCGGGCTACCACGTCACGGCCGTGGGCTCGGCCGAGGCGGCGCTGGCGCAGCTCGAGATCGAACGCCCGCAACTGGTGATCTCCGACGTGCGCCTGCCCGGGCGCGACGGCTTGGCCCTGTTCGACGAGGTGCGCGCGCGCCACCCCTCGCTGCCGGTGATCCTGCTCACCGCGCACGGCACCATCCCCGACGCGGTGGAGGCAACGGCGCGCGGCGTCTTCACCTACCTCACCAAACCCTACGACGCCAAGCAACTGCTCGAGAAGATCGCGCAGGCGCTGGCGCTGGCAGCGCCCAGCCTGCCCACGAAGCACGCCGACGAGACCTGGCGCGCCGAGATCGTGAGCCGCTCCAACCGCATGGCCGACCTCCTGGCCGAAGCGCGCATGGTGGCGCAGAGCGACGCCAGCGTGCTGCTGCGCGGCGACTCCGGCAGCGGCAAGGAACTGCTGGCGCGCGCCATCCACAAGGCCAGCGCACGCGCGGGCAAACCGTTCGTGGCCGTGAACTGCGGCGCCATTCCCGAGGCCTTGCTCGAGTCGGAGCTGTTCGGTCATGTCAAGGGCGCCTTCACCGACGCGGTGGCCAACCACAAGGGCCTGTTCCAGGCCGCCGACGGCGGCACGCTGCTGCTCGACGAGATCGGCGACATGCCGCCGGCGTTGCAGGTGAAGCTGCTGCGCGTGCTGCAGGAGCGCGCGGTGCGCCCGCTGGGCTCGAGCCAGTCGGTGCCGGTGGATGTGCGCATCGTCTCGGCCACCCACCGCGACCTGGAAGCCGCCATGGCCGAGGGCCAGTTCCGCGAGGATCTGTACTACCGGCTCAATGTGGTCACGCTCACGCTGCCGACGCTGGCCGAACGTCGCGAGGACATCCCGCTGCTGGCCAACCACTTCCTTGCGAAGCTCTCGGCCAAATACGGCAAGCGCAGCTCGGGGTTCGCGCCCGAGGCGCTCAAGGCGCTCACCATGGCGGCCTGGCCGGGCAACGTGCGCCAGCTCTACAACGTGGTCGAGCAGGTGTGCGCGCTCAACACCACGCCGCTGGTGCCGCTGGCGCTGGTGCAGCGCGCCCTGCGCACCCCGTCGGTCGAGGTGCTCAGCTTCGCCGAGGCGCGCCAGCGTTTCGAGCGCGCCTACCTGGTCGACCTGCTCAAGATGACCGATGGCCACGTGGCCGACGCCGCGCGGCTCGCGCAGCGCAACCGCACCGAGTTCTATCGCCTGCTGCAGAAGCACGCGCTCACCCCGGGCCTGTTCAAGAGCGACGGCACGGGCGGCGGCGACCCGCCCGACGAGCCGGCTGTCGCCGATTCGTGACAGCCCCGAGCCCCTGAGACGCAAGGCTTTGCGGGGGTGGCGCGGCCTCGCGGTCGCCAGATGGCGACAAAATCGAGGGTTTTCCCGGGGTTGGAGGCGGTGGCAACCGGTATCGGGCGTGTCGGCATCGGCAAACCTTTGATTTGAAAGCGTTTTTCCGGGTTGGCACAGGGATTGCCCCATGGAAGGCATGCCTTGGAGCCCGATCCGATTCGTCCGACGCCTTCGCCACCTGTCCATCGCCCTGACGGCCGCGCCGTTGCTGGCCTGGGGCCCCGCGCACGCCTTCGGCTGGGAGCAGCTCGTGCACCTCGCTCAGGTGCGTTCGGCCGAGCCCTGGCGTGAAAGCAGCGACAAGCTGCCCGAGCCGCTCGCCAGCATAACCTACGACCAACTGCGCGACATCCGCTTCCGCCCGGAGCGCGCCACCTGGCGCGACGCCGGCCTGCCCTTCGAGGCGCAGTACTTCCATCTCGGCCTGTACCAGACGCAGCCGGTGCGCATCCACGAGATCACGCCCCAGGGCGAGGTGCGCGACATCCCCTACCGCAGCGGCGATTTCCATTTTGGCGCCAACCGCTTCGACACCGGCACCTGGGGAGACCTCGGCCACGCCGGCTTTCGCCTGCACTACCCGCTCAACAACGTCGCCTACAAGGACGAGTTGGTCGTCTTCCTCGGCGCGAGCTACTTCCGCGCGCTTGGCGCCCAGCAGCAGTACGGCCTGTCGGCGCGCGGCCTGGCCATCGACACCGTCGGCGGCAGCGGCGAGGAGTTCCCGCGTTTCACCGGGTTCTGGATCCAGCGGCCGGCACCCGACGCGAAGGAGGTCACCGTGTACGCACTGCTCGAATCGCCCCGCGTCACCGGCGCCTACCGCTTCGACATCCGACCCGGCTTCAACACCACGATGGGTGTGCGCCTGCGCTTGTTTGCGCGCGAGGGCGCGGCACCCGTCAACACGCTGGGCATCGCGCCGCTCACCAGCATGTTCCTGTCGGGCGAGAACCAGCCCCTGCCTGGCGACTTCCGCCCCGAGGTGCACGACTCCGACGGCCTGATGCTGGCCAGCGGCGACGGCGAGTGGCTGTGGCGGCCGCTGCAGCGGCCCAAGGCCCCCACGGTCAGCTCCTTCAGCACCACCGATCCGCGCGGCTTCGGCCTCATGCAACGCGACCGCCGCTTCGCCAGCTACGAGGACGTGGAAGCGCGCTACGAGCGCCGCCCCAGCGCCTGGGTCACGCCGCGTGGCGCCTGGGGCGCCGGGCGCGTGGAGCTGGTGCAACTGCCCACGCCCGACGAGACGCACGACAACATCGTCGCCTACTGGGTGCCCGCACAAACGCTGCAGCCCGGCCAGCCGCTGGAGCTCGCCTACGACATCGCCTGGCAGGGCGACGAACAGCAGCGCCCGCCCGCCAGCTGGGTCACGCAAAGCCGCCGTGGCTACGGCTACACGCGCCTGAGCGCTGCCGAGCAGGCTGAGCAACCCAAGTTCGTCCTTGACTTCGCCGGCCCGGCGCTCGATGCCCTGCCCCCTGGCGCCGAGCTGCGTGCCGTGGTCAGCAGCAACGCCAACGGGCGCGTGCTCGAAGCCATCGCCTACCCCAACCCGGCCACGCGCAGCTGGCGCGTGAGTCTGCGCGTCGCGCGCAACGACCCCTCGCAGCCGGTCGAGCTGCGCGCCTTCCTGCAACACCAACAACACACCGTGAGCGAAACATGGACGCACCTGCTACTGCCCGAATGAATGTCCGCAGCCGGCTGCGCGAAGAACGCCACCCCAACGCCGTCACCGCACCGCCGCTCAACCGCGGCTCCATGGTGCCGCGCCCCTGGCGTGGTTTCTGGAACAGCGTGGGCACCGCACTGCTGAGCACCGCGAGCGACCTGCTGCCGCCCTACGGCCAGCGGGCAGCAAGCAACGCCGCGACGCAAGAACCCTGGCAGGCTGCGGGCAACCGCCGGCGTGCCGTGTTCGTGGCGCTCACGCTGTTGTGGACGGTGATGGCCGGCGCCCTGTTTGCACACCTGCAACCCGAAGGCGGCAACCCCTGGATGCAGGCCAGCCAGCTCGCGCTGTTCGTGGTGCTTTCGGCCTGGGTGCTGACCGGCTTCGTGACCGCGCTCATGGGCTTCTGGGTCTCGCTGTTCGGCGACCGCCACACCCTGCGCGCGGCCGACGTGCGCGACCATGCGATCAGCCCCGAGGCCCGCACGGCGATCATCATGCCGATCTGCAACGAAGACGTGGCCACCGTGTTCGCCGGCCTGCGTGCCACCTGCGATTCGCTCGCCGCCACCGGCGAAGCCGGCGTGTTCGATGTCTTCGTGCTCTCCGACTCCTACGACCCCGCGATCCAGCGCGCCGAACGCGCTGCGTGGGAAAACCTGCGCGCCGAACTCGCGGCGCAGGGCGGGCGGGCCGCGGTGGAGGTGTACTACCGCCTGCGCACGCGCCGCACGCACCGCAAGGCCGGCAACGTGGCCGATTTCTGCCGTCGCTGGGGCAAGGACTACCGCTACATGGTGGTGCTCGACGCCGACAGCGTGATGAGCGGGCGTTGCCTGACCGACATGGTGCGCCTGATGGAAGCCCACCCGCGCGCCGGCATCATCCAGACCGCCACGCAGGCCGTGGGCCACGCCACCCTGCACGCGCGCGCCCAGCAGTTCGCCTCGCGCGTGACCGGCCGGCTGTTCACGCTGGGCATGCAGTTCTGGCAGCTCGGCGAGTCGCACTACTGGGGCCACAACGCCATCATCCGCGTCGCGCCCTTCATGCAGCATTGCGCGCTGGCACCGATCCCGGGCAAGGGTGGCATGGCTGGCGGCATCATGTCGCACGATTTCGTCGAGGCCGCGCTCATGCGCCGCGCCGGCTACCACGTGTGGCTGGTCTCTGACTTGCAGGGCAGCTACGAACAACAACCGCCCGACCTGCTGAGCGAGTTGCAGCGCGATCGCCGCTGGTGCCAGGGCAACCTGCAGAACGCGCGCCTGATGGCCGAGCCCGGCATCCACCGCGTGCACCGCAGCATGTTCGCCATCGGCGCCATGTCCTACCTCTCGGCGCCCCTGTGGCTGGCCTTCCTGGCCTTCGGCACCGCGCTGTGGGTGACGGACCAGACGACCGTGCCCAGCTGGGACGCCGTGCCCGCGGAACTGCGCGGCCTGTGGCTGTGGACGCTGTGCCTGCTGTTCATGCCGCGCGTCCTCGGTCTGATCGCCGTGTTTCTCAAGCGCGAGCAGCGCCAGTTCGGCGGCGCGCCCACGCTGTTGCTCAGCGCCATTGTCGAAACCGTGCTCGCCGTGCTGCAGGCGCCCATCCGCATGCTGGCGCATTCGCTGTTCGTGGGCGTGGCGCTCACTGGCCTCAAGCTCGAATGGAAGTCGCCTCCGCGCGAGGCCGCTGGCGTCGCCTGGGCCGACGCGGCACAACGCCTGGCGCCGATGAGTGCCGTCATCGCGCTGCTGGGCGTGGGCGTGGCACTGATCAACGCCGATGCCCTGCTGTGGCTGGCGCCCGTGGCCCTGCCGCTGCTGCTGGCGATTCCGCTCACCGTGGCCACCAGCCACGTCGACCTGGGGGGCTGGATGCGCGCGCGCGGCGTGCTGCTGATCCCCGAGGAGTCCTGGTCGCCCGCGGTGCTGCGCAGCGCCTGGCGCCACGCCAGCCGGCTGGCGCTGAAGGCCGCCTGAGGCATCAACCGCTGTCGGGCCCGCCGTCCCTGCCCTGCGCCGCGGGCGGGCGCAGGTAGCGAGCGTCCGACCAGGTGGCCAGCCACTGCGGCCGGAACGCGACGAACACCGCCACCAGCAAGCCGGTGAGAAAGGCATCGCCCCAGGCCATGAGCCAGGCGGCCACCAGCGCACGGTCGGCCGCGGGCGGATGCGCCCATTGCATCAACGCTGCGCCGGCAAACACCGCGGCTGCGGTGCCCAGAAAGCCGCGGCCCAGCGTGTAGACGAAGGGATTGGGCGGCAGCCAGCGCCGCAACACGCCGCCCAGGCCCAGCGCGAACGTGGCCGGCACCACGCCCAGCCACCAGAAGCGGCCCAACACATCAAGCGCCGGTGCCGAGCCAATCGCCCAGGCCAGCAAGGCGACCGCGGCCAGCAGCGGCAACGCCAGTGGCCATCCCAGCATCAGCACCAGCAGGCTGGCACCGGAGAACTGCACACGAAGCCCTTCGGGCATGAGCTGCGGGGTGAGCCACAGGGGCGGCAGCAGCACCAGCGCACCCAACGCGGGCGTGAGCAGCGGCCCGCGCAGCAGCCGCCAGGGGCGCAGCGCAAGCGCCACGCCGAGCGCCAACGCGGTGCCGGTGGTTTCGATCAGGGGCCACATGCGCGCCAGTATGTGCGCGCCACCGCCCGGTGGGGTTGATGCAGGTCAGCCCATGCCGGGCAGCTTGGGCATGCCCTTCATGCCGCCCATGCGCTTCATCATCTTCATGAGGCCGCCGCCCTTCATCTTCTTCATCATGTCGCGCATCTGCTCGAACTCCTTGAGCAGGCGGTTGACCTCCTGCACGTGCACGCCGGCACCGGCGGCAATGCGGCGCTTGCGGGTGGCCTTGATGAGATCGGGCTTGCGCCGCTCGGCGGGCGTCATGCTGCAGATGATCCCCTCCTTGCGCTTGATGTCCTTCTCGGCACGCGACAGATCGGCCGTGCCGGCCTTGGCCGCGAGCTGCGAGGGCAGTTTGTCAATGAAGCTGGAGAGGCCGCCCATCTGCTTCATCTGGCGCAACTGCTCCAGGAAGTCTTCGAGGTCGAAGCCCTCGCCACTCTTGACCTTGGCCGCCAGCTTCTGCGCGGCGGCCATGTCCACCCCGGCCGTGACCTGCTCGACCAGGGCCACGATGTCGCCCATGCCCAGGACACGCTGCGCGTGGCGATCGGCGTCGAACACCTCCAGGCCGTCGAGCTTCTCGGAAACACCCGCGAACTTGATCGGCACACCCGTGACCGCGCGCACCGACAGCGCCGCGCCGCCGCGCGCATCGCCATCGAGCTTGGTGAGCACGATGCCGGTGAGCGGCAGCGCCTCCTTGAAGGCCTTGGCGGTGTTGACCGCGTCCTGGCCCTGCATGGCATCGACCACGAACAGCGTCTCCACCGGCTTGAGCACGGTGTGCAGTTCCTGGATCTCGCGCATCAGCGCCTCGTCGATGGCCAGGCGGCCCGCGGTGTCGACCAGCAGCACATCGAAATGGTGGCGCCGCGCGTGGTCGAGCGCGGCGCGGGCGATGTCGGCCGGCTTTTGCTCGGGCGTGCTCGGGAACCACTCGGCACCGGCCTGGGCCGTCACGGTCTTGAGCTGTTCGATGGCCGCGGGCCGGTAGACGTCGCCCGAGACGGTGAGCACCTTCTTCTTGCGCTTCTCGATCAGGTGGCGCGCGAGCTTGGCGGTGGTCGTCGTCTTGCCCGCGCCCTGCAGACCGGCCATGAGAATCACCGCCGGCGGCTGCGCCGCCAGGTTGATGTCCGACACGCCATCGCCCATCGTGGCCGCGAGTTCGCGGTTGACGATACCCACCAGCGCCTGCCCGGGGGTGAGCGAGCCCACCACGTCGGCGCCGAGCGCCTTGTCTTTCACGCGCGCAATGAAATCGCGCACCACGGGCAGGGCGACGTCGGCCTCCAGCAGCGCCATGCGCACCTCGCGCAGCATGTCGCTGACGTTGCTCTCGGTGATGCGGGCCTGGCCACGCATTTCCTTGACGATGCGCGACAGGCGTTCGGACAGGGCGGAAGCCATGGGGATGTTGCTCTGCGGTGTGGGGTGAACGGGCGGAGGCGGGCGCGGCGGGCCGACCGCATGGGCGCCGGCCTGACCGGGGCTTCGCGGCCGGGGGCACCGTTAAGATGTGCGGGTGATTTTAGTGCCCCGCCCAACACCGCGGCCATGAACCTGCTGCCCCAACTGGCCTTGAACGTGCCGGCGGCCGCGCTGTCGGCGATGACCGCCCTGGCCTACGCCCTGGTGCCCTGGGCCTGCCCACGGCTGAGCCCCCTGCAGGCCCGTGCCTTGCTGGCATTCACCTGGGCCTTGCACCTGTTCGCCTTGCTCGCCGGCCTGGTCGGCGATCCGGTGCGCTTCGGCTTCGCCCCCGCCCTGTCGGTGACCGCCTGGCTGGTGCTCACCGTCTACCTCGTGGAAAGCCGCCTCTACCCGCAACTGCAGGCGCGCTGGACGCTGGCCGTCATCGGCACCGCGGTGATGTTGCTGGCCCTGCTGTTCCCCGGCGCCCAGCACCCCACGCTGCCTTCGTCATGGATGCCGCTGCACTGGGCATTGGGCATCGCTTCCTATGGCCTGATTGCCGCCGCAGTGCTGCACGCCTTCCTCTTGCAGCGCGCCGAGCGCGCCATGCGCAGCGGCCTCACGCCCGACGCCACCATGCCGCTGCTCACCCTGGAACGCCTGACCTTTCGCTTCGTTGCTGCGGGCTTCGTGCTGCTCAGCCTCACGCTGATGGCGGGCTGGTACTTCTCCGAACTGCTGAACCAGCGCATGGTGTGGAACCACAAGACCGTGTTCTCGGTGCTGGCCTGGCTCACGATGGGCGTGCTGCTCTGGGGCCGCTGGCGGCTGGGCTGGCGGGGCCGCACCGCCGTGCGCACCCTCTACCTCGGCGCCGGCTTCCTGCTGCTCGGCTACGTGGGTTCGCGCTTCGTGCTCGAAGTGCTGCTGCAACGCTCCGTCTGATACCCCATGAAATACCTGCTCGTGCTCGCCGTGGTGGGGGTCGCGTTCTGGATCTGGCGCAACAACCGGCGCGCCGAGGCGGCCGATCGCGCCGCACAGCGCCGCCCGGCGCCAACGCCCGCGAAACCGGTGACGATGGTGGCTTGCCGCGTGTGCGGCACCCACCTGCCGCACACCGAGGCGGTGCAAGGCCACCAGGGCGCCTATTGCAGTGCCGAACACCGCCAGCGCCTGGAAGGCCCGTCCGCCTGAGCCCGACATGCCCAAAGCCGACAGTTCCAGCTTTGCCACCTCGTGGTACTCGGCCTTCGAGAGCCCGGTCGACCACACCCTCGCGCAACGCCAGCGCGCCTTCGAGCGCTTGTGGCGTGCGTTCATGCACGCGCGCCTCGTGGTGGCGCTGGTGCTGCTTGGCCTGCAGGTGTACCTGCTCACCATCGCCGGCAACGGCTCGGTCTGGCTCACCGGCCTGGCCTCGGCCCACCTGCTGGCCTGCGTGCTGGTCATGCTGTACTGGCCGCCCGCGGAGCACCGCCAGGCGCCCAAGCTGCAGTGGATGATCACGCTGGGCGTGGACATCGTGGTGTTCGCGCTGATGCAGTACTTCGACCGCAGCGGCATCAACCTCACGCCGCTGTTCGCCCTGCCGGTGTTGCTCGGCGCCATTCTCGGGCCGCTGGTGCTCGGGCTGGGTGCGGCCGCCGCCGTCACGCTGCTGCTGCTGGCCGACGCCTGGCTATCGGCTCCGGTGGTCGGGCAGATCGACGCCGCGCGCTTCCTGCAGGCGGGGCTGGCGGGCACGGGTTTCTTCGTCATTGCGGTGCTGGCCAACCAGCTGGCGATCCGCCTGGCACGGGAAGAGGCGGTCTCGGCCAGCAACCAGGCCGCCGCCCGTGCACAGGCCGCGGTCAACGAGGTCATCATCGAATCCCTGGGTGTGGGCGTGCTGGTGATCGACCCGCACGGTGTGGTTCGCAATGCCAACCCCGCAGCGCGCGCCATGCTCATGGGTGAGGGCTTTCCGGCCGGCGCCAAGTTGTTGCTCTCGGCGCGGCCCAGCTGGTCGCACCTGGCCGCCCTGGTGCAGGAAAGCTTTGCGGTCGACGCTGCCCTCGAAACCGAGACCACCATCAACCACCCGGACCGTCCGGGCCAGCGGCTGCACGCACGCACCCAGCTCACACCGGTGGTGGGCGAGCGCGGCTCGCTGTGCGTGTTGTTCCTGGAGGACCTGCGGGAGGTCGAAGCGCGCGTGCGCACCGAGAAACTCGCCTCGATGGGCCGCATGTCGGCCGCGGTCGCGCATGAAATCCGCAACCCGCTGTCCGCCATCACGCAAGCCAACGCCCTGCTGGACGAAGAGGTGAAAGAGCCCTCGCAGAAGCGCCTGACGCACATGATCGAGCAGAACGCGCAGCGCCTCTCGCGCATCGTTGACGACATCCTCAACGTCGCGCGGCCCCAGCCCAACCGCAGCGACGAGCGGGTGCCGCCGCTGGCGCTGGACACCGCCCTGCGCCGCATCACCGCCGAGTGGATGCGCCAGAACCAGGTGACGCAGGCGCTCGGCGTGCATCTGCACGCCGGCCAGGGGCAGGTGGGGTTCGACCCCGAACACCTGCGCCGCCTGCTGGTGAATCTGCTGGACAACGCGCTGCGCCACGCCAGCGGCAAGCCGGCATCGATCCGCGTGATCACGCAACCCAGCGGCGGTGGCAGCCACCTGCGCATCTCCGTCTGGAGCGACGGCGGGCCGCTGGAAGCGTCGGTGCACAAGCACTTGTTCGAGCCGTTCTTTTCCTCCGAGAGCCGCTCCAGTGGCCTGGGTCTGTACATCTGCCGCGAGCTGTGCGAGCGCTACGGTGCACAGATCGCCTACCAGCGCTCGCGGCTGGACCAGCGCGAAGGCAACGAGTTCTATGTGCTCATCCCAGGCGTGCAAGGCACGGCCGCAGCCCCTGCAGCCCGGGAAGCCGGCCACCGCAGCAGCCTGTCGTATCCATCACAACCCGGCGAAGAGCGCACCATCGTCGACCCGCTGCGCTCTGGCCGCCCGCCCCTGGCGCCTGGCTGACGCGCCCGGACGCACCGCCGCATGTCACACCCCACGCCGAGCGCCTCCGTGCTGGTCGTCGATGACGAACCCGACCTGCGCACGCTCTACGAACTGACGCTGCTGCGCGAGGGCCACGCCGTCACCACGGCGGCCGATCTGCAGCAGGCGCGCGATCAACTTGCGCACCACCGCTTCGACGTGCTGATCTCCGACATGCAGTTGCCCGACGGCCTGGGCCTGGCGCTGCTGCGCGAGATCGCGGAGAGCCAGCGCAGCGAGAAATGCATCGTGATCACCGCGCACGGTTCGGCCGAGAACGCGGTCGAATCGCTCAAGGCCGGCGCCTTCGACTACCTCACCAAACCGGTGGACCTGCGCCAGTTGCGCGGCGCCGTGAGTTCCGCCCTGCGCAGCCAGCGCGCCCCGCTGGCCGCCACACTGGCCGAACGCCCGGGCACTGCCGAGCCGGTGCGCAGCGCACCGCCACCGCCAGCCGGCGTGCGGGCGCTGGAGCGCATCGTCGGCCACGCGCCCAGCATCGTGCAGATCAAGGCCCGCATCGAGAAGGTGTCCACCAGCATGGCGCCGGTGCTGATCCTGGGTGAGTCGGGCACCGGCAAGGAACTGGTGGCGCGGGCCGTGCACGAATGCAGCCACCGCGCAAGCGGCCCCTTCGTGGCGGTCAACTGCGGTGCCATCCCCGAAAGCCTCATCGAGGCCGAGTTCTTCGGCGCGCGCAAAGGCGCCTACACCGGCGCCAACGCCGACCGCGAAGGCTATTTCCAGGCCGCGCACGGCGGCACGCTGTTTCTCGACGAGATCGGCGATCTGCCGCTGGCGATGCAGGCCAAACTGCTGCGCGTCATCCAGGAGCGGCGCGTGCGCGCGCTCGGCGCGGTGCAGGAAGACGGCGTCGATGTGCGGCTCGTGAGCGCCACCCACCGCGACCTGCCCGCGCTGGTGCAGTCCGGCCAGTTCCGCCAGGACCTCTTCTACCGTCTCAACGTGATCGGCCTGCGCACCCCGGCCCTGCGCGACCGCAGCGAGGATCTGCCGGAACTCGCGCAAGCCCTGCTGATGCGCCTGTGCGAGGACGCCGGCCAGCCGGTGCCCGAGCTCTCGGTGGAAGCCCTGGCCTGGCTGCAGTCGCGCGACCTGCCGGGCAATGTGCGCGAGCTCGAAAACCTGTTGCAGCGCGCGCTGGCGCTGTCCAGCGGGCCCGTGCTGTACCCGGCCGACTTTGGCGAAGGCGGAGACACTCAGCCCGACACCTTGCGCGACCCGCTGTCGCCGTCCGACACGATGTCGGGTGAGCCCATCGATACCGAGGCCGCCTTGCCCGACGACCTGCAAAGCTTCCTGGACGAGCAGGAGCGCCGCGTGCTGCAGCAGGCCTTGCAGGAATGCGGCTACAACCGCACCGCGGCGGCAGCGCGCCTGGGCCTGAACCTGCGCCAGATCCGCTACCGCATCCAGCGCCTGGGCATCGTGATGCCGGGCGCCTCGGGCGCGGCCGACGGCGACAGCGGCGATGCCGGCTGAGGCCTGGCGCGATGGCTGGTGGTCCGAGGCCCGGGCCATTGCGTCGCCCAACCACGGCCCACGCCCTGCGCACACGGTCGTTGATCTGCTGGTGATCCACTCGATCAGCCTGCCGCCCGGCGAGTACGGCAGCGATGCGATCGAGCGGCTGTTCACCAACCGCCTCGACTGGAACGCGCATCCCTACTTCCAGTCGATCCGCGGCCTGGAGGTGTCGTCGCACTTCGTGGTGCGGCGCGACGGGCGCATTCAACAGTTCGTCTCGACACACGATCGCGCCTGGCACGCCGGTCGCTCGTGCTGGCGCGGCCGAGAGAACTGCAACGATTTCTCGATCGGCATCGAGCTCGAGGGCCTGGAGGGCGAACGCTTCGAGCACGCGCAGTACGCAGCGCTCGCGCCGCTGTGCGCCGCGCTCGCCACGCGGCATCCGCTGGTGCACGTGGCCGGTCACGAGCACATCGCGCCCGGACGCAAGATCGATCCCGGTCCTGGCTTCGACTGGGAGCGCCTGCGCAGCGCGCTTGGCTGGTCGCGCGCGTGTTTTGCGGGCGCCACACCCGCACACATGGCGTAGACAGCGAACGCTGTCGCCATGCGGCCTGGCGAGCGAAATCGCGCTGCAAGGCGCGAGATCACTGCCTCTTCCGTGCGAATTTCAAGCCACTTGGGCACCGCTGGCGCATGGCGCCGCCCGTCGAATCGCACCCTATGAAAAACACTACCCCTAGTGCCTTGAACCCCCTCTACACACCAGATATAGTGTGCCCTCATCGATGCCAGCCCAGCGCCTGCTGGCCTCGGACATCGGCAACTGCCACCCCATAAAGAAACCGACCGGACCGCAAGAGGAACCATGCTGACCGCCACCACCCCCCAGACCTCCCCGCAATCGCCCGCCTGGCAGGCCACCCCCTCCGCCAGCGGTGGCAGCGGCAGCGCATCGATCTACGCGCAGTACCAGATCATCCGCCGCAACGGTGCGGTGGTGCCGTTCGAGCCCAGCAAGATCGCCGTGGCCATGATGAAGGCCTTCCTGGCGGTGCACGGCACGCAAGGCGCGGCCTCGGCCAGCGTGCGCGAAACCGTGGACGAACTCACGCAGAACGTCGTGCGCGCACTCATGCGCTCGCGCCCGGGCGGCGGCACCTTCCACATCGAAGACGTGCAGGACCAGGCCGAACTCGGCCTGATGCGCAGCGGCCACCACGAAGTCGCACGCGCCTATGTGCTCTACCGTGAACGCCGCGCGGCCGAACGCGCCAGCCAGGCGGCCGCCGCGCGCGCGGCAGAGCCCACGCTGCACGTGATCGACAACGGCCAGCGCGTGCCGCTCGACATCGACCACCTCACGCGCCTGATCACGGACGCCTGCGCCGGCCTGGGCGCCGATGTGAAGGCCGACCCCATCGTGGCCGAGACCAAGCGCAACCTGTACGACGGCGTGCCGATGGAAGAGGTCTACAAGGCCGCCATCCTGGCCGCGCGCACCCTGATCGAGAAAGACCCCGACTACACCTACGCCACGGCGCGCCTGCTGCTGCACACCATCGTCAAGGAAATCCTGGGTGAGGAAGTGCCGACGGCGCAAATGGGCCAGCGCTACGCCGACTACTTCCCCGGTTTCATCAAGAAGGGCGTGGAGGCCGAGCTGCTCAACCCCGACCTGCTGCAGTTCGACCTGGCCCGCCTGGGCGCTGCGCTCAAACCCGAGCGCGACCTGCAGTTCGACTACCTCGGCCTGCAGACGCTGTACGACCGCTACTTCCTGCACGTGCGCAAGTCGCGCATCGAGCTGCCCCAGGCCTTCTTCATGCGCGTGGCCATGGGCCTGTCGCTGGGCGAGATCGACCGCGAGGCGCGTGCGATCGAGTTCTACGAGATCCTCTCCACCTTCGACTTCATGAGCAGCACGCCCACGCTGTTCAACAGCGGCACGCTGCGCTCGCAGCTCTCCAGCTGCTACCTCACCACGGTGCCCGACGACCTCGACGGCATTTACGAGTCGATCAAGGAAAACGCCCTGCTGTCCAAGTTTGCCGGCGGCCTGGGCAACGACTGGACCCGCGTGCGCGCCCTGGGCTCGCACATCAAGGGCACCAACGGCGAATCGCAAGGCGTGGTGCCGTTCCTGAAAGTCGTCAACGACACCGCGGTGGCCGTGAACCAGGGTGGCAAGCGCAAGGGCGCCGTCTGCACCTACCTGGAAACCTGGCACCTCGACATCGAGGAGTTCCTGGAGCTGCGCAAGAACACCGGCGATGACCGCCGCCGCACGCACGACATGAACACGGCGAACTGGATTCCCGACCTGTTCATGAAGCGCGTGCTGGAAAAGGGCGAATGGAGCCTGTTCTCGCCGTCCAACGTGCCCGACCTGCACGACAAGTTCGGCGCCGACTTCGAGCGCGCCTACCTGGCGTATGAAGAGAAGGCCGCGCGCGGCGAGATCAAGCCTTACAAGAAGGTGTCCGCCGCCGACCTGTGGCGCAAGATGCTCTCGATGCTGTTCGAGACCGGCCACCCCTGGATCACCTTCAAGGACGCCTGCAACGTGCGCTCTCCCCAGCAGCACGCCGGCGTGGTGCACAGCTCCAACCTGTGCACGGAAATCACGCTCAACACCAGCGACACCGAAACCGCGGTCTGCAACCTCGGCTCGGTCAACCTGCTGCGCCACCTGAAGGACGGCGAGAACGGCAAGGAGCTGGACCACGACAAACTCAAGCGGACCATCGCCACGGCGATGCGCATGCTCGACAACGTGATCGACATCAACTACTACGCCGTCAAGAAGGCGCGCGACTCCAACCTGCGTCACCGCCCGGTGGGCCTGGGCATCATGGGGTTCCAGGACGCGCTCTACGAACTGCGCATCCCCTATGCCTCCAACGAGGCGGTCGAGTTCGCCGACCGCTCGATGGAAGCCGTCTGCTACCACGCCTACTGGGCCTCGACCGAACTTGCCAGGGAGCGCGGCCGCTACAGCAGCTTCAAGGGCTCGCTGTGGGACAAGGGCATCCTGCCGCCCGACACGCTGGACCTGCTGGCCCGCGAGCGCGGTGGCTACGTCGACGTGGACCGCTCCAGCTCGCTGGACTGGGACGCACTGCGCGCCAAGATCGCCCAGGACGGCATGCGCAACTCCAACTGCGTGGCCATCGCACCCACGGCCACCATCTCCAACATCATCGGCGTGGACGCCTCCATCGAGCCCTGCTTCGGCAACCTCTCGGTCAAGTCCAACCTGTCGGGCGAGTTCACCGTCATCAACAGCTACCTGGTGAAGGACTTGAAGCGCCTGGGCCTGTGGGACGACGTGATGGTGATGGACCTCAAGCACTTCGACGGCTCGCTGCGCCCGATCGACCGTGTGCCGCAGGACGTCAAGGCCCTGTACGCCACCGCGTTCGAAGTTGAACCGGTGTGGCTCGTCGAAGCCGCGGCGCGGCGCCAGAAGTGGATCGACCAGGCGCAGAGTCTGAACATCTACATGGCCGGCGCCTCGGGCAAGAAGCTCGACGAAACCTACAAGCTCGCCTGGTTGCGCGGCTTGAAGACCACCTACTACCTGCGCACCACCTCGGCCACGCAAGTCGAGAAGTCCACCGGCCGCACCGGCCAGCTCAACGCCGTGTCGGCAGGCTCGAGCGCACCGGTGGCCGCAGCGACGAGCAGCGCGGTCGTGGCAGCAGAGCCCGCCACCGACATCAAGTTCTGCGCGATCGACGACCCCGGCTGTGAGGCTTGCCAGTGATCTGGAATGCGCACACGCGATGTGTTGAAGGTGCAATGCGTTGAATCATTCGATGCACCACTGCAACAAATATCGCGAGTGCGCGCTCTGATTGCTTTGCAATTCGCACAGACACTTTGATAATTCGCTGAATCGGACAGACCCCTATGTTGAACTGGGACGAACCCGCAACACCATCTTCGACGTCGACGCACAGCCCCCGCCTCTCCGGCCAGCCGGGCTTGCAAGTCTCATCCATCGATGAGACCACCGCCGCTGTCACCTCTCACGTTGCCAACGCCGCCGCGCACGCGAGCAAGCTCGCTGCCTCGCAGCAGCGCCGCATCAACGTGGCCGACAAGCGCATCATCAACGGCCAGACCGACGTCAACCAGCTCGTTCCCTTCAAGTACAAGTGGGCCTGGGAGAAGTACCTGGCCACCTGCGCCAACCACTGGATGCCGCAGGAAGTGAACATGAGCCGCGACATCGCGCTCTGGAAAGACCCGAACGGCCTGACGGAAGACGAGCGCCGCATCGTCAAGCGCAACCTCGGCTTCTTCGTCACCGCCGACTCGCTGGCGGCCAACAACATCACGCTGGGCACCTACCGCCACATCACAGCGCCCGAGTGCCGCCAGTTCCTGCTGCGCCAGGCCTTCGAAGAGGCGATCCACACCCACGCCTACCAGTACATCGTCGAGTCCCTGGGCCTTGACGAGGGCGAGATCTTCAACGCCTACAACGAAGTCACCTCGATCCGCGACAAGGACGAATTCCTGATCCCGTTCATTGACGCGATCATGGATCCGAACTTCAAGACCGGCACCCCCGAGAACGACCAGACCCTGCTCAAGAGCCTGATCGTCTTCGCCTGCCTGATGGAAGGCCTGTTCTTCTACGTCGGCTTCACGCAGATCCTGGCGCTGGGCCGTCAGAACAAGATGACCGGCGCCGCCGAGCAATACCAGTACATCCTGCGCGACGAGTCGATGCACTGCAATTTCGGCATCGATCTGATCAACGCGATCAAGATGGAGAACCCGCTGCTGTGGACGGCAGAGTTCAAGGCCGAGATCAAGGAACTGTTCCTCAAGGCCGTGGAACTCGAGTACCGCTATGCCGAGGACACCATGCCGCGCGGCGTGCTCGGCCTCAACGCCTCCATGTTCAAGGGCTACCTGCGCTACATCGCCAACCGGCGCGCCACGCAGATCGGCCTCGAACCCATGTTCCCGAACGAAGAGAACCCGTTCCCCTGGATGAGCGAGATGATCGATCTCAAGAAGGAACGCAATTTCTTTGAAACGCGGGTGATCGAGTACCAATCCGGCGGAGCGCTGTCCTGGGACTGATGTCCCGGCCGAGGGTTCGACCGCATTGCCAGCACACGAAAGATCTGAAAGTTTTCGGCATCGTTTCTTCAGGCCAGCCCACAAGGCGCGCAGACGCTCTTGCTGACCTGAAACCCGGGTTCAGCCCCCTGGGGTTTGCCGCGGCACCGCCGCGCAACCGCAAGGCGCTGAATCACTTCACCGGCCATCTGACCGGCTGAAGTGCTCTTTGCAACTTGATCAAGGAGAAAGCAATGGCAACTGCGAAAAAAGCCCCGGCCAAGAAGGCCGCGGCGAAGAAGGCTCCGGCCAAGAAGAAGGTCGTGGCGAAGAAGGCACCGGCGAAGAAGGCACCGGCGAAGAAAGTCGCCGCCAAGAAAGCCCCGGCCAAGAAGGCCGCGGTGAAGAAGGCTCCGGCGAAGAAAGTCGCCGCCAAGAAAGCGCCGGCCAAGAAGAAGGTCGCTGCCAAGAAGGCGCCGGCGAAGAAAGTCGCCGCCAAGAAAGCCCCGGCCAAGAAGGCCGCGGTGAAGAAGGCACCGGCGAAGAAAGCCGCTGCCAAGAAGGCGCCGGCCAAGAAGGCCGCTGCGAAGAAGGCGCCGGCGAAAAAGGCACCGGCGAAGAAAGCCGCTGCGAAGAAGGCTCCTGCCAAAAAGGCCCCTGCGAAGAAGGCCGCCGCGAAGAAGGCAGCCCCCGCAAAAAAAGCTGAGCCGGCCAAGAAGCCGGCTGCCCCTGCGCCCGCGGCCGCTCCTGCCGCTCAGACCAAGCTCAACCCCCAGGCTGCCTGGCCGTTCCCGACGTCCAGCAAACCCTGAGGCCCATTGGGCTGATCTGAAAGCCCGGTGTGAAAACACCGGGCTTTTTTCATGGTGCTGACGATGGGTGCGTTCCTGCGCCCACCCTTTCGTCAACGTCAGGCGAGCAACTCGCCGAGCTCGTAGTTCTGCGGGCCGCGCACTGCGATCTTGAGCGCCCCCATGCGATTGCCCAGTTGCGCGCAACGCTGCAGCGGCCAACCCTGGGCCAGACCGTGCAGCAAGGCGGCACGGAATGCATCGCCACACCCGGTCGGGTCAACCACGGCGGCAGCGGCGGTGCCGGCCACGCGTGTCGCCACACCGTCTTCCCACACGTCGCAGCCATGCTCACCCAGCGTGACGATGAGGCCGCGCACCTGCGCCGAGATGTCCGCCAACGACAGGCCGGTGCGATCGCACAACATGCGGCCCTCGTAGTCGTTCACGGCCACCCAGCTGGCCTGTGCAATGAAGCGGCGCAACTCCTCGCCGTTGAACATGGGCAGGCCCTGCCCCGGATCGAACACGAACGCAATGCCGGCCTCATGCAACTGCGCCGCATGGGAAATCATGGCGTCTCGCCCGTCTGGCGCCACGATGCCAAGCTTCAGATCCTTGCGATCGGGCACAGGGTTCTGGTGCGCGAACGACATCGCACCGGGGTGAAAGGCGGTGATCTGGTTGTTGTCGCGGTCGGTCATGATCATGGCCTGCGCCGTGTAGGCATCGGGCACGGTCACGATGTGCTGCGTGTCCACGCCCAGCCCGCGCATGCGCTCCAGGTAGTCGGCGCCGTCGCTGCCGAGCGCGGCCAGGGGCACCACCTCGCTGCCGAGCAAGCGCAGGCCATAGGCAATGTTGCCGGCGCAACCGCCGTAGTCGCGCCGCAAGCCCGGCACCAGGAACGACACGTTCAGGATATGCAGTTGATCGGGCAGGATCTGGTCGGCAAACCGGCCCTCGAAAGTCATGATGGTGTCAAAGGCGAGCGATCCGCAGACAAGGATGGGCATGGCAGTGGTGGTGTTGAAAAAGCGTCAAGGATAAAAAGCCAGGGCACGGTAGCCCGCGGTGGGCGCATCGTCCCCAAGCATGAGCGCCAGCCGCAGGCTCACGGACACCGTGCCCCCCGGGGGCAGCGCGGTGGGCGCGTCCGGCCAGTCTTGCGGGAGAAACACGCGACGTGCCATGGTTTGATTGCCCAGGCCGGTGAGCGTGAGCTCCAGCGCCGGGGTGGCCACTTCGAGCGAGGACCGGTTGCGCAGCACGAAATCGAACGAATAGAAGTTGCCGAGCCGCCGCACGAGCTCTGCGCTTTCGATTTCCACCGCATCGATGCGGCGGATGGGCGCCAGATCACAGCCGATCACGGCGCAGGCCTGCTCCATCCATGGGCGGGTTTGCGGATACGACGCCACCAGTTGATGCCGTTGCTGGATGGCCCATTGGGCGGCAAGCAGCGCGGCAAGCACCAATGCGACGACACCCAGCGCGGCGCGAACGCCGGGCGATGCCCAGAATGCCCGCCGCCTGGCCTGCCGCATGAAACCGGGCACCGAACTGCCCACGGTTTCGTCGTCCTCGGCAACCTCGGCGGCCCGCGCCCCGGCTTGCTCGCGGGCTTGCGCTGCACGGTCCTCGCGCGCAGAGGCCGGCAGTGCCGCCACCGACGTGCTCGAGCGGACGGTCTGTGCAAAGCGCTCCAGTTCGGCCTGGAAATCCGGCGCCAGGGCCTGCTCCGGTGGCGACGGCGCCTCCTGCGCGGGCGGCGCATCGAGAGACGCGGCCTCCGCGCCGTCTTTCGCGGGGTCCTGCGCGGCCTGATTCGAGGCCTGATTCGAGTCCCCATGCGAAGCGTCAATCACCGCATCGTTCCCGGCCGCGTTCAGCGCCTCAGGTCCGGACACGGCCCCGGGTTCCATCGGCGGTGCCGGATCGGGCGCGGTCTCAACGGAACCGGGCTGTGACGATGCCGCGGGGCCCGACGGGGCATCGAGCGGCCCATCGCCAAACCAGGCGCGCAAGTCGTCGTCGTCCGGCACGTCCGGCACGTCCGCAGACGGCGATTCGTTGGACGGCGACGCGGGCGCGGGAATGGGGGCCGGGGCAGGCGCCGGTGGGGTGGTGGACGCCGGTGCCTGCATTGGCGTCGGCGATGGCGTCGGCGATGACGATGGCGTCGGTGTCAGGGTTGGTGTCGGTGTCGGCGTGGGTGCAGGAAGGGGCTCGGCCGCGGGCGCAGCGTCCATCGACGAGGCCGATGTTTCGGCCGGCGCGGCATCATGGTGTGCAACCGGTGGCCTGGCCGCGGGCACCCAGGCCTGCAGATGGATGGTGGCGTCGAAGACGTCGGAGCAATGCCCGCAACGCACCCAGCCGTCAGAGATCTTGAGCTGATCGGCCACCACGCGGAACACGGTGCCGCAAGCCGGACAGCGGGTGGTGAAACTCATGCGCGGATTATGGCGGGGCGCACGCGCGCGAAGCAGTGCGCGCCCTCAGGATTTGCGCGCGGTCATGAGGATCCAGCCGTCCTCTTCGTCGCTGACCTCGAGTGACAGCCACGGCGCATAGGCGGCCTTCAGTTCGTCGGCCTGGCGCGCCAGGATGCCCGCCAGCACCAGATGGCCGCCGCAACGCACGTGCGCGCACAACAACGGCGCCAGCACCTTGAGCGGCGTGGCCAGGATGTTGGCCAGCACGAGGTCGTGTTCGCCCACCGCGGCATCGGGCAGGCCGGCGACGAGCTGCACATGGTTGGCTTCGGCGTTGAGCCGCGTGGCCTCGACCGCTGCCGGGTCGATGTCAACCGCGAGCACTTGCCGCGCGCCATGCTTGGCGGCACCGATCGCCAGGATCCCCGAACCGCAACCGTAGTCGAGCACGCGAGGGCCCACCGGCGCGTGGCGCGCGGTCCAGCGCAGGCACATGCGCGTGGTCGGATGGGTGCCGGTGCCGAAGGCGAGCCCGGGGTCGAGCCGGATCACTTGGACGGCTTGCGCAGGCGGCTCGTGCCACGAGGGCACGATCCAGAAACTCGGCGTGATCTCCACCGGGTCGAATTGCGATTGTGTCAGGCGCACCCAGTCCTGATCGGCCACGGCGCGCACGCCATGCACGGTGCAGCCGTCGAAGAAATCCTGGGCCTGCAACAGGGTGGCCGCCTCGCGCGCAGCGGCTTCGTCGCCGAAAAGCGCCACCACGCGGGAACGCTGCCAGCCCTCCTTGGGTGGCGGCATCCCGGGTTCACCGAACAGCGCCTGCTCGGCATCGGTCATGGCGTCGGCGTCTTCCACCGATGTGCTGAGCGCATCGAGTGCGTCGAGGGCCTCACCCACCGGCTCCACGGCCGCCTCGGGCACCAGCAGGACCAGTTCAAACAAAGACCCGGCCTGGGGCCGGGTCTCGTCGGATCGTTGATCAGCGCTCACGTTGCGACAGCCACTCTTCGAGGTAGTGGATGTTGGTGCCGCCGGCCACGAAGCTGGCGTCGACCATGATCTCGCGGTGCAGCGGGATGTTGGTCTTGATGCCCTCGACCACGGTCTCGGCCAGCGCGGTGCGCATGCGCGCCAGCGCCTGCTCGCGCGTGTCGCCGTGCACGATGATCTTGCCGATCATGGAGTCGTAGTTGGAGGGCACGAAGTAGTTGGTGTACGCATGCGAGTCCACACGCACGCCCGGCCCGCCCGGCGGGTGCCACATGGTGATGCGCCCCGGCGAGGGGGTGAACTTGTAGGCGTCCTCGGCGTTCACGCGGCACTCGATCGCATGGCCCTTGAGTTGCACCTGGCGCTGCGTGAACGGCAGCTTCTCGCCCGCCGCCACCGCGATCTGCGTCTTCACGATGTCGATGCCGGTGATCCACTCGGTGACCGGGTGCTCCACCTGCACGCGCGTGTTCATCTCGATGAAATAGAACTCGCCGTTCTCGAACAGGAATTCGAAGGTGCCCGCGCCGCGGTAGCCGATCTTCTTGCAGGCGGCCGCGCAGCGCTCGCCGATCTTCTCGATCAGGCGGCGCGGGATGCCCGGCGCCGGCGCTTCTTCGATCACCTTCTGGTGGCGCCGCTGCATGGAGCAGTCGCGCTCGCCCAGGTAGACCGCGTTGCGGTGCTGGTCGGCCAGGATCTGGATCTCGATGTGGCGCGGGTTCTGGAGAAACTTCTCCATGTAGACCTCGGCGTTGCCGAAGGCCGCACCGGCCTCGGCCTTGGTGGTCTGCACCGCGTGCAACAGCGCCGCTTCGGTGTGCACCACGCGCATGCCACGCCCGCCGCCACCGCCCGCGGCCTTGATGATCACCGGGTAGCCGATCGCCTTGGCGGTGCGCTTGATCACCACCGGGTCGTCGGGCAAGGCACCGTCGGAGCCCGGCACGCAGGGCACGCCGGCGCGGATCATGGCCTGCTTGGCCGACACCTTGTCGCCCATCAGGCGGATGGATTCGGGCGTGGGGCCGATGAAGGTGAAGCCGCTCTTTTCGACGCGCTCGGCAAAATCGGCGTTTTCGGACAGGAAGCCGTAGCCCGGGTGGATGGCCTCGGCGTCCGTCACCTCGGCCGCGGAGATGATGGCCGGCATGTTCAGATAGCTCTGACCCGAGGACGCCGGGCCGATGCAAACGGCCTCCTCGGCCAGCTTGACATACTTGGCGTCGCGGTCGGCCTCGGAGTAGACCATCACGGCTTTGATGCCCATCTCGCGGCAGGCCCGCTGGATGCGCAGGGCGATCTCGCCGCGGTTGGCGATCAGGATCTTCTTGAACATGGGTGGGCGGCCCTCACTCGATCACGAACAGCGGCTGGCCGTACTCGACCGCCTGCCCGTTCTGGACCAGGATCTGGGTCACGGTGCCGCTCTTGTCGGCCTCGATCTCGTTGAGGATCTTCATGGCCTCCACGATGCAGATGGTGTCGCCTTCCTTGATGCTGTCGCCCACCTCGACAAACGCCTTTGCGCCGGGCGCCGAGGCGCGGTAGAAGGTGCCCACCATGGGCGATTTGACCGTGTGCCCTGCGGGCGCGGCCGGCACGGCAGGTGCGGCCGGCGCAGCCGGTGCCACCTCGACGGCCGGGGTGGCCACCACGGCGGCCGGTGCGGGGGCCATGCTGTAGGTCACCGGCGCCGGCATCACCGCCGGGCTGGCCTTGACGATGCGGACCTTGCCCTCGGCCTCGGTGATCTCGAGTTCCGAGACGTTGGACTCCGAGACGAGGTCGATCAGAGTCTTGAGTTTGCGCAAATCCATGTTATCTCCAACGATTTACGCGCCAAACAGGTCTATCTGCACGCAACTTCAAAATGCAGCAGCACACCCGCCGGCGCGAGGGTGCCGCAGTGTACACGAAGGGGGGAGGCGCGCCACACCGCCCGTCCGCGCGGACTTTCAAGCATGTTCGGCGAGGTTGGATGCCGATGAGCGCTTCAGGCGAGCTTGGCCCACTGCGCCAGGTCCTCGGGCTTGACCTGGCCGATCTTGCGTTGAACCACATTGCCCTGCGGGCCGAAAACCACGGTGAAAGGCAGACCACCGGACGGGTTGCCCAGGCTGCGGCTGAGATCGGCGCCGGCAAAGCCGGTCATGGCGACCGGGAAGTCCAGCGGCAGCTTTCTCAAGAAGGTTTGCACGGCATCCACCCGGTCGACCGCCAGACCCAGCATCTGCCAGCCGCGGGCCGAATGTTCGCGGTGAAAGGCATTGAGCAGGGGCAGCTCTTCAATACAGGGCGGACACCAGGTGGCCCAGAAGTTCACCAGCAGTGGGCGCCCTCGCATCGGCGCCATGGCCAGCGGCCGGCCCTCGGGCGAGTCGAAACTGCTGCTCCAGAAGGTGGCTTCGGCGCCGCCGAGCAAGGGCTGCGGCCGAAAGCGCCGATCGGCCCACCAGGCGCCGGCACCTGCGGCAACCACGGCCACCCCCGCACCGAGCACACGACGTCGCTGCACCTTCATGCCCCCGCCTCCTGCGCCAGCAACGCGCGCACCGACTGCGTATCGCCACGCGGCTTGCGCCCCTGGGCATCGGGCTTGAGCGCGCCGCGCAGTGCGTCGTGGTCGTGCACCAGCAGGTGCAGCAGCACCCACTGGCCCAGCGCGTCGCTGCGGGTGCGCACCGTCAAGGCTTCCACGGCTTCGCCGCGCCAGTTGTTGGCGCTGCCGGGGTGATAGTCCACCCGGTGGTCGATCAAGGCCCACTCGGCCTGTTTGGGGTCGTCGCAGAAAAGGTGCATGTGGATGTCGCTGTGGCGCGTGGCCGTGCCGTGCCAGACGGCGCCGCCCAGGTGCGGGCGGAAAGCCTGAAGTCGATCCATCCACAGCAGCGCCAGTTCCCGCAGCGCACGCAATTCGGCGGGCTGGGTGTCGGCACAGAAGACAGCGATGTGATCGCGCACTGCGGCTTCCAGGGCGTCGTTGTCAGGCAGTGGCGTGCGCGGCGGCAGGCCAAGCTGGCGGATCGCCGAGCGCTTGGCCGCAGCGTATTCCTGCCCCTCGTCAACCACCAGGCGCGCGGCCACGGCGGCGATCTCGGCGGTCGTGTCGTCTCGCGAAAGCATCGGGCGATTGTGCCCCGGGCCACATACCTAGAATCCCGGCATGCATATTCACATCCTGGGCATCTGCGGCACCTTCATGGGCGGCGTCGCGGCCCTGGCCCGCGAGGCCGGTCACCGCGTCACCGGCTGCGATGCCGGTGTCTACCCCCCCATGAGCGACCAGTTGCGCGCGCTGGGCATCGACCTCATCGAAGGCTTCGGCGCGGACCAGATGGCGCTCAAGCCCGACGTCTGGGTGGTCGGCAACGTGGTGAGCCGGGCGCGCCTGCCCGACGGTGCGCCGAAATTCCCGCTGATGGAAGCCATCCTGGACGCCGGCGCGCCCTACACCAGCGGGCCTCAGTGGCTGGCCGAACACGTGCTGCAAGGCCGGCACGTGCTGGCGGTGGCCGGCACGCATGGCAAGACCACCACCACCTCCATGCTGGCCTGGATCCTGGAGGTCTGCGGGCAGCAACCGGGCTTCCTGGTGGGCGGCGTGCCGATGAACTTCGGGGTGTCGGCGCGGCTCGGCGCGGGCCAGGGCTTCGTGATCGAAGCCGACGAATACGACACCGCCTTTTTCGACAAGCGCAGCAAGTTCGTGCACTACCGCCCGCGCACGGCCGTGCTCAACAACCTGGAGCTCGACCACGCCGACATCTTCGACGACCTGAAGGCCATCGAGCGCCAGTTCCATCACCTGGTGCGCACCGTGCCATCCAGCGGCCGTGTGGTGGTCAATGGCCTGGAGGAAAGCCTGGCGCGCGTGCTGCACCAGGGCTGCTGGAGCGAGGTCTGCAGCTTCGGCGCCGCGGTCAGTGATTTCGTCGCCGAGGGTGAGCCGCACGACTTTGCGGTGCTGCGCAGCGGCCAGCCCGCCGGGCGCGTGCGTTGGTCGCTCTCGGGTGTTCACAACCAGCTCAACGCGCTGGCCTCCATCGCCTCAGCCGAGCACCTGGGCGTGGCACCGGCCGATGCCGCCGCCGCGCTGGCCCGCTTCGAGAACGTGCGCCGCCGCATGGAGACACGCGGCACCGTGGCACGCGCGGGAGGCGACATCACGGTCTACGACGACTTCGCACACCACCCCACCGCCATCCGCACCACGCTCGACGGGTTGGCGCGCCGCCTGGGCAATCCGCGCGGACGCATCCTCGCGGTGTTCGAGCCACGCAGCAACACCATGAAGCTGGGCACCATGAAGTCCCAGTTGCCGTGGAGCCTGGAGAACGCCGGCCTCGCCTTCTGCCACTCGGGCGGGCTCGACTGGGACGCCACCGAGGCGCTCGCACCCATGGGCGATCGAGCCCGTGTTGCCGCCGACATCGACACGCTGGTGCAGCAGGTGGTGCAGGCCGCCCGCCCCGGCGATCACATCGTCTGCATGAGCAATGGCGGCTTCGGCGGCATCCACGAGCGCCTGTTGAAGGCGCTCGCCGCCTGAGTCAATACGCGAGCGCCTGACCCGGCACGTCCACCGTGATGACCGGCTTGGCCAGCGCGGCGCTGGCGGCGCGCGCGAAGGCCAGCGCCCATTCGCGGTGGGCCGGATCGCGAAAGTGCACTTCGCCCGCGGCCTGGGCAATGCACAGGATCTTGTCGACCGTGAGCACCTTGCCGGTGGCACGCAGCGGCTCGCAACCCATCTGGGTGAACTGCTCGTCCAACCAGTGACGCGCCTGGTCGTGCGGCATGGGCTGCACTTCCTCGAGGTCGATGCGGTAGGCGGCGGGCTCGCCCCAGGTGACGGTGACTTGGCTGCGCATGGTGTCTCCTCGGCTCGGGTGTGCGGACATTGTGCCCGGCACCCGCCGCCCGTCACACCGTAGAACCCCGACCGCGCTCAGCGGCGCGCGCCCTTCACCGCCTGGGACAACACCTCCAGTGCCTGCAGCGAATCGCTCCAGCCCAGGCAGGCGTCGGTGATGCTCTGGCCGTAGCGCAGCGCCGACGCGTCGTCCTTGCCAGGGGAGAACTTCTGGGCACCGGCCTCGATGTGGCTCTCGATCATCACGCCGAAAACGGACTTGCTGCCACCGGCGATCTGGCCCGCGATGTCGCGCGCCACGTCGAGCTGCTTCTCGTGCTGCTTGCTGCTGTTGGCGTGGCTGCAGTCGATCATGAGGCGCGGCACCTGCCTGGCCGCCTCCAGGTCCTTGACGGCGCTGGCCACACTGGCGGCGTCGTAGTTCGGTGCCTTGCCGCCACGCAGGATGACGTGGCAATCCTTGTTGCCCTTGGTCTGCACGATGGCGACCTGGCCGTTCTTGTGGACCGACAGGAAGTGGTGGCCGCGCGCCGCGGCCTGGATGGCGTCGGTCGCGATCTTGATGTTGCCGTCGGTGCCGTTCTTGAAGCCGATCGGGGCCGACAGGCCGGAGGCCAGTTCGCGGTGCACCTGGCTCTCGGTGGTGCGCGCGCCGATGGCGCCCCAGCTGATCAGGTCGCCGATGTACTGGGGCGAAATCACGTCGAGGAACTCGCTGCCCGCGGGCAGGCCCAGGCGGTTGATCTCGATGAGCAACTGGCGCGCGATGCGCAGGCCCTCGTCGATGCGGAAGCTCTCGTCGAGGTAGGGGTCGTTGATCAGGCCCTTCCAGCCGACGGTGGTGCGCGGCTTCTCGAAGTACACGCGCATCACGATCTCCAGCGTGTCGGCGTACTTGTCGCGCAGCGGCTTCAGGCGCCGCGCGTAGTCCAGCGCGGCAGCCGGGTCATGGATGGAACATGGGCCGATGACCACGAGGAGGCGGTCGTCCTTGCCGTGCAGGATGCGGTGGATGCGGTGTCGTGTCTGGCTGATCAGCGCCTCGGTGGGCGTGCCGGCAATCGGGAAGAAGCGGATGAGGTGTTCGGGCGGGGGCAGCACGGTGATGTCCTGGATGCGTTCGTCGTCGGTCTCGCTGGTCTTGTCGACGGGGCGCGCATACCAGGCGTCGCTGGCGGCAGAAGTGGCTTTGGCGTTCATCACGGGCTCCTGGGTGGGTCTGGGGAAAAGGCAAGAGGCGAAAAAAAACCGCCGGGCTGTCAGCACCGGCGGTTTGGTTCGAGATTCTTGGCGCGCTTACGACTTCGCCTCTCGTCCGCCGGGGACAGAGAACCAAAAGTAAAAAGCAAAGTACTGGCGCGAGAACATGGCAGCCAATGTAGCACAGGGCCCGGGCAGGCCGGGCATCAACCGGTCAGGCCGGTGGTTTTGAGCAACACGCCCAGCGCCGCGCACGCTGCGATCACCGCCATCACGCCAAGCTTGAACCGCACGAGCGCAATGGCCGCAAGGGCGGCAATTGCCAGCGCGGCCATGTCCAGCGGCCCACCGGGCACCGGCCACGCAATGTGGTGCAGGAAGAAAACGCCGAGGCTGGCGATGACGCCCACCACCGCGGCCGTGATGCCGGTGAGCGGCGCGGTGAACCCCAGGTGACCGTGCGTTCGCTCCACCAGCGGACCGCCCGCGAGAATGAAAATGAATGAAGGCAGGAAGGTGAACCAGGTGACCACCATGGCCGCCAGCGCTGCGCCCAGGAAACGCGCCTCGGGCCCCAGCACCTCGGTGTGCCAGCCGCCCAGGAAGCCGACGAAAGCCACCACCATGATCAACGGCCCGGGCGTGGTTTCCCCCAACGCCAGGCCGTCGATCATCTGCGCCCCGCTGAGCCAGCCGTGCTGCACCACCGCACCCTGGTACACGAAGGGCAGCACCGCGTAGGCACCCCCAAAAGTGAGCAGCGCCGCCTGGGAGAAGAACAGGCCCATGGTGGGCAGCACCCCGTGCAGGCCCTTCCACGCCAGCAGCGCCGCCATGGGCAGGAACCAGAGCAGCGCACCCAGCGCCAGCACGCGCAACAGACGCGCCCGCGAGAAGCGGGCATGCGCCGGTGTGGGCGTGTCGTCGTCGATCAGCGTGGGCAGGTGCGGGGCGCTGCCGCCGGCGACAGCGCGCGCGTGGGTGTTGGCGGGCAGGAACTGCGCGGGTGCAAAACGCCCCCCCGCCCAGCCCAGCGCCAGCGCGGACAGCACCACCAGCGGAAACGGCAACTTGAGCACGGCAATGGCCACGAAGCTGCCGATTGCCAGTGCCCACAGCCAGGGTGCCTCGCGCGGCGTGCGCAGCACCTTGCTGCCAATGCGCCAGACCGCCTGCACCACGATGGCCGCCACCGCTGGCTTGATGCCGTAGAGAAGCCCCGCCACCCAGCCCACCTGCCCGAAGACCAGGTAGACCCAGCTCAGACCGATGAGCAGGAACAGCGAGGGCAGCACGAACAGCGCGCCCGCCACGATGCCGCCCCAGCTGCGGTGCATGAGCCAGCCGATGTAGGTGGCGAGCTGCTGCGCCTCGGGGCCCGGCAGCAACATGCAGTAGTTGAGCGCGTGCAGGAAGCGGCGCTCGCTGATCCAGCGGCGTTGCTCCACGAGTTCGCGGTGCATCACCGCGATCTGGCCCGCGGGCCCGCCGAAGCTGATGAAGCCGAGCTTGAGCCAGAAGCGAAGCGCCTCGCCGAAGGGGACGGTACGGGTATCGCTCACGCGGGACTCCAGCTGTGGGTTTCGTTGCTGCGGTATTGCCCGGCCAGGCACCAGGCATACAGGGCGTCGTACACCGTCAGACCAGCGGCCAGCAGCGCATGGTCGTCACCGCTGTGCAGGCGCGCCAGACCGAGCGATGTTGCCAGCAGGCCGGCACACGCCGGATCGAGCTCGAGGCGGTCGGTGTCGGCACCGCGCACGATGGTGGCGAGTCGAGCGAGCGCGGGCAGGTGCAATTCGAAGGCCTTGATGAGTGCGTCGAAACTGCAGCGCTCGCCCTCGTGCGTGATCGGCGCGCCGGGCAGGTCGAAGGCCACCGCACCCATCGCACGGGCGCGCGTTAGCACCTCGGCCGTGGGTGCGAAATGGAAGACCGCCAGCGGATCAATGAAGCGGCGCACCAGCCACGGGCAGGCGATGCGGTCGATGCGCGGGCGCTCGCGCGTGATCCACTGGCTCGGTGCGTCGCCAGCGACACCGAGGTCGCGGCGCTGGCGCACCAGATGCAGCGGCTCGGCACGCACGCGCGCCACGAAATCCGCCGCATCGACACCGGGCTCACCGCCTTCGATGCCGCCCTCCAGCACCCAGGCCCGCCGCCCGGCCGCGCGCAGTTCGCGCGCCGCCTGCTGGCTGACGTCGTGCCCGTGCAAGCAATACACCGCGACGTCGCGTGCGGGCTCATCCGGTGGCAGGACGCGCACGGCCGATGCCACGCGGTGCTCGCTGGATGCGAAGCGCGCGTGGCGGCGCACGTCGAGAATGAGGGGGGCGTCGGGGCGGCCGAGGCGATCGGCCAGGGCGCTGCGCGAAATGAAGAGGTCGTCGTCCATGTCAGGCTCCGTGAGGGGCTGGCTTCAGCGCTTGGACGACGTGTCTTGGCCCGAGGGCCCCGGGAGGCTGAACATCCCGCGGCGGCCAGTGTACGGCGCGGCTTGCCGCCTTGCCAAGCCTCAGGCGGTGCCGCCGACGGTGAGCGCTTCGATGCGCAGCGTGGGTTGCCCCACCCCCACCGGCACGCTCTGGCCTTCCTTGCCGCAGGTGCCGACACCGGTGTCGAGCTTCATGTCGTTGCCGATCATGCTGACACGGGTGAGCGCATCGGGGCCGTTGCCCACGATGGTGGCGCCCTTCACCGGGTACTGGATCTTGCCGTTCTCGACCCAGAACGCCTGACTGGCCGAGAACACGAACTTGCCGCTGGTGATGTCGACCTGACCGCCCCCGAAGTTGGTGGCGTACAGGCCCTTCTTGATGCTGGCGACGATTTCCTCGGGCGGGGTGTTGCCACCCAGCATGTAGGTGTTCGTCATGCGCGGCATGGGCGTGTGCGCGTAGCTCTCGCGCCGGCCGTTGCCGGTGGGTTTGACGCCCATCAGCCGCGCGTTCATCGCGTCCTGGATGTAGCCGCGCAGGATGCCGTCCTCGATCAGCACGTTGCGCTGCGATGCATTGCCCTCGTCGTCGACGTTGAGCGAGCCGCGGCGATCGGCGATGGTGCCGTCGTCCAGCACGGTGACGCCCTTGGCCGCGACGCGTTGACCGATGCGCCCGGCAAAGGCGCTTGAGCCCTTGCGGTTGAAATCGCCTTCCAGCCCGTGGCCCACCGCCTCGTGCAACAGGATGCCGGGCCAACCGCTGCCCAGCACCACCACCATCTCGCCCGCCGGCGCGGGGCGCGAGTCGAGGTTGGTGAGCGCCTGCTGCACGGCTTCGTCCACGTAGCTCTGCACCAGGGTGTCATCGAAATAGGCCAGACCGAAGCGTCCTCCACCGCCCGAACTGCCCATCTCGCGGCGCCCGTTCTGCTCGGCAATCACGGTCACGGACAGGCGGATCAACGGGCGCACGTCGGCCGCCAGCGTGCCGTCCATGCGCGCCACCAGCACCACGTCGTGCTCGGCCGCCAGGCCGGCCATCACCTGCACCACACGGGGATCCCTGGCCTTGGCCAGCCGCTCCACCTTCTCCAGCAGCGCCACCTTGGCGGTGCTGTCCAGCGTGGCGATCGGATCGACGCCGGCATAGAGTGAGCGCGACTTCGCGACCTTGGGCGCAGACACCTTGACCTTGCGGGCCTGGCCCTGGCCCGAGATGCTGCGCACGGCGTGCGCGGCGTCGAGCAAGGAGTCCCAGGACAGATCGTCCGAGTAGGCGAAGGCGGTTTTCTCGCCGCTGACGGCGCGCACGCCGACACCTTGTTCGATGCTGAAGCTGCCGGTCTTGACGATGCCCTCCTCCAGGCTCCAGCCCTCGTTGCGGGTGGCCTGGAAGTACAGGTCGGCGTCGTCCACGCCGTGCGAGGCGATCTCGGCCAGCGCCTTGTGCAGGTGGCTGGTGGTGAGGCCGAAGGGTTCGAGCAGTTGCTGCTCGGCGGTGGCCAGGCGGGCCAGGGTGGGTTCGCGCGCGATCATGGGGCCATTGTAGGAAGGCCCCGGGCGCCGCGGGGGGATCAGGGTCTTGGCAGCCCGTCGGGGTGGTTGCGCATCCAGTCCAGCAGCGCGCCATCGTCGTGGCCGGCCAGTCCATCGCGCAGCGCGGCAGCAAACACCGCGGCGGCGAGCGGGCCGAGCACGCCAGCGTGGCCCGCGCGCTGCGCCGCGGCCACGGCCAACCCGGTGTCCTTGGCCAGCAGCGTCATGTGGGCGCGCGGCGCCTCGTCGCCGGCCAGTGCGCGGGTCATGCGGTCGCTGCCGATCCAGCTCTGGCCGCTGGAGCGCTCGATCACGCCCAGCGTGGTGCGTGGATCCAGCCCCAGCCGCTCGGCCAGCGCAAGGGCCTCGGCCGCGCCAGCCAGGTTCACCGCCGCCAGCAGGTTGTTCACGAGCTTAGTGCGCGCGCCGTCGCCCACGCGCTCACCGACGCGAAACACCGCGTCGGACAGGTCGGCCAGCAGGCGTGCCTGGCGCTCCACCACCGGGGCGGGCCCGGCCAGCATGAGGCTCATGGTGCCGGCGCGTGCGCGCGCCGGGCCGCCCGAGAGCGGCGCGTCCAGGGTGTGTACACCCTGCCCGTCCAGGCGCAGCGCGATCGCTTCCACATCCTCGGGCGCGATGGTCGGGCACAAGAGCACGGTCTGCCCGGCGCGAAGTGCAGCGGCCGCACCGTGTTCGCCCCACAGCACCTCGCGGCACTGTGCGGCGTCCACCACCACGATCGCCAGCACGCCACCGTCGGCCAGCGTGGCCGCTGCCGACGCAGGCGTCTCGCACAGGCGGGCGCCGGCCGAGAGCGCCTCTTCGCGGCGCAGCGGGTCGATGTCGCACACGGCCACCGGCCAGCCGCGCTCGCGCAGGCGTTGCACCATGGCGCCGCCCATGTTGCCGGCGCCCACGAAAGCCACGACGGGGAGGTTCGATGTCATGTGGGGATGAGCCGCTTGGCGCGGGAGATGGCCAGCAGCATGCCCAGACCCACGCCCAGGGTGACCATGGCAGTGCCGCCGTAACTCACGAACGGCAGCGGCACGCCCACCACCGGCAGGATGCCGCTGACCATGCCCATGTTCACGAAGGCGTACACAAAGACGTTGAGCGTGAGCGCGCCGGCGAGCAGGCGCGCGAACAGCGTGGGCGCCTCGGCCGCGATGATCAACCCGCGCACGATGAGCGCGATGAAGCCGGCCAGCAGCAGCAGCACACCCAGCAGGCCGAACTCCTCGGAAAAGCCGGCAAAGGCGAAGTCGGTCGTGCGCTCGGGGATGAACTCCAGGTGCGTCTGCGTGCCCTGCATGAAGCCCTTGCCCCAGACGCCGCCAGAGCCGATGGCGATCATGCCCTGGATGATGTGAAAGCCCTTCCCCAGCGGGTCCTTGGTCGGGTCGAGCAAGGTGCACACGCGCTGGCGCTGGTATTCGTGCAGCACCTGCCAGTCCACGCCCGGCGCGCACCAGCTCGATTCGTTGGCGATCAGCACGCCGATCCCGATGGCCGCGAGCACCACCGGGGGAACGATCAGCTTCCAGCTCAGCCCCGCAAAGAAGATCACCGCCAGACCCGATGCCACCACCAGCAGCGTGGTGCCCAGGTCGGGCTGCAGCAGGATCAGCGCCGCCGGCACCGCCAGCAGCGCGCCGGCCACCGCGAAATCGGTGGCCTTGAGCTGCCCCTCCCGACGGTGGAACCACCAGGCCAGCATCATCGGCATGGCAATCTTCATGAGCTCGCTGGGCTGGATCACGATCACACCCACGTCAAGCCAGCGTTGCGCGCCCTTGCGCATGATGCCCGCGAACTCCACGCCCAGCAGCAGCACCACACCCAGCAGATACAGCGGCAAGGCCAGGCTCATCAGCCGCTGCGGGGAAATCTGCGAGAACAGCAGCATCACGCCGGCGCCAAGCAGCATGTTGCGGCTGTGCTGGGCGAACCGCGCCCCGTGGTCGAAACCCAGCGAGTACATGGACACCAGGCCCAGCGCCGCCATGAACAGGATGATGGTGATCAGCGGCCAGTCGAAGCCGCGCAGGAAGGGCACGACCTGTTGCAGCAGGGAGGGTTTCTCGATCACGACAGCCATGACCGGCGATTATCCTGCGCCGATGAGCCCGACCACGCACCTGCTGTACCTGCACGGCTTCCGTTCCTCGCCGATGTCCACCAAGGCACAGGCCGTGGCCGCCCGCGTCGCCCGTGAACACCCGGCGGTGCGCTGGTGGTGCCCCCAGTTGCCGCCCTCCCCGCGCGAGGCCATGGCGCTGGTCCGCCGGGGTGTGGCCGACTGGCCGCACGAGCGCATGGCGGTGGTGGGGTCCTCACTCGGGGGTTTCTACGCCCGCTGGCTGTCCTTGCAGACGGGCTGCCGCGCGGCCCTGCTTAACCCCGCGCCCTTCCCGGCGCGCGATCTGGCGGCACACATCGGCGAGCAAACCACCTGGCAGAACCCCGCAGAGCACTTCTTCTTCGAGCCGCACTTCGTGGACGAGTTGCTCGCGCTGCAAAGCGACATCGAACGCCTGACGCCGCAGCACCCCGCCACGCCCGACACGCTGTTTGCCTTGCTGGCCAAGGGCGACGAGCTGCTCGACTGGCGCGAGATGCAGGCCTTCGCCGCCGGCGGCGACGTCCGCCTGCTGCAAGGCAGCGACCACGCCATCAGCGATTTCGAGCAACACATCGACGCGCTGTTCGCTTTCCTGCGGCTGGCCGGATAGTCCCCGCGCTTTGCCTCCCCGCGGTTCGCCGCCCCCGGGGAGGCCGGGGCCAACGGGCGGGATGGGACAATCCACCCCATGCACATCCTGTTCGACGAGGCCGGCAAGTTCCTGACCGGCCGCGTGTTGTCCGAAGCCGAGAGTTCGATGCAGGTCGAACTCGATTCGGGCAAGCGCGTGAAAGTGAAGGCGGCCAACGCGCTGCTGCGTTTCGACAAACCCGCACCCGCGGAGCTCATGACCGAGGCCACGAAGCTGGCCGAGGGCATGGAAGTCGAGCTCGCCTACGAGTTCGCGCCCGACGAGGAGTTCGGCTTTGCCGACCTGGCGCGCGAATACTTCAGCGCGCAGGCCGGCCCCGCCCAACAGGCGGCGGCACTGCTCACGTTGCAGGGCGCGCCGCACTACTTCCGCCGCGCCGGCAAGGGACGCTTCAAGAAGGCGCCGCCCGAGATCGTGGCCCAGGCGCTGGCGGCCATCGAGAAGAAGCAGCAGATCCAGGCGCAGATCGAGGCCTGGGCAGGCGAGTTGATCGAAGGCCGCTGCCCGCCAGCGGTGCAGGAGCAGCTCTACCGCATTCTCTTCAAACCCGACAAGAACGGCCCGGAGTACAAGGCCGTGGTGGAGGCCGCACGGCGCAGCCAGACGGCACCGCTGGCGCTGCTGCAAAAGGCCGGCGCCATCCGCAACGCCTACCAGTTTCACTGGCAGCGTTTCCTGTTCGAGCACTTCCCCCGGGGCACGGGCTTTGCCGCACTGCCGGCCCCCGCCATCACCGAGGAACTGCCACTGGCCGCGGTGCAGGCCGTCTCCATCGACGACTCGGCCACCACCGAGATCGACGATGCACTGTCGCTGCAGGGCCTGGGCACGGGCACGGTCACGCTGGGCATCCACATCGCAGCGCCCGGCCTGGCCATCACCCCCGAGAGCGCGCTCGATGCCGTTGCGCGCCAGCGCCTGTCCACCGTCTACATGCCGGGCCACAAGATCACCATGCTGCCCGACGACGTGGTGCAGGCCTACACGCTGCAAGAGGGGCGCGACTGTCCGGCCGTATCGCTCTATGTGGAGCTCGACGAGGCGACGCTGGAGCCGCGCAGCAGCCGCACCGTGCTCGAGCGGGTACCGATCATGCTCAACCTGCGGCACGACAAGCTGGATGCGGTGATCACCGAAGACTGGCTGAACGGCCAGGCCGGCACCGAGGTGCCGGCGGACATCGCCGCCCTGCAGCCGATGCTGGCCTTCCTGCACCGGTTCGCGGTACAGCACAAGGCGCAGCGCGAGATCGCGCGCGGCAAACCCGAGACCTTCACGCGGCCCGACTACACCTTCAAGCTCGACGGCATGGTGGGCGACGAACCCGACGGTGGCGAGACCGTGCTCATCGGCACCCGCTCGCGTGGTGCACCGCTGGACCTGATGGTGGCCGAGGCCATGATCCTGGCCAACAAGACCTGGGGCCAATGGCTGGCCGACAGCGGCGTGCCCGGCATCTACCGCAGCCAGGCGAGCCTGCTGCCCGGCATCAAGGTGCGCATGGGCACGCGCGCGCTGCCCCATGCCGGCCTGGGCGTGAAGTGCTACGCCTGGAGCACCTCGCCGCTGCGCCGCTATGTCGACCTGGTGAACCAGTGGCAGATCATTGCTTGCGCGCGTCATGGCAAGGCAGCGGCGCTGGCCGCACCCTTCAAACCCAAGGACGCCGCCCTGCTCGCGGTGGTCAGCGCGTTCGACGCCGCCTACACCGCCTACAGCGGCTTCCAGGGGGGCATGGAGCGCTACTGGACGCTGCAGTACCTGCGCCAGAACGGCATCGGCGAGCTCACCGCCACGCTGATCAAGGAGCGGCTGGTGCGCGCGGACACGCTGCCGCTGGTGTTGCCCGTCATGGGTGCCGACGGCCTGCCGCGTGGCGCCCACCTGCGCGTGCGCCTGGGCGAAATCGACGACATCACGCTGGATATCACCGGCACCGTCATCGAGCGCCTGGACCAACCGGTGGACGACGTGGACGCCATCGCCGCCGAGGACGAGGAGGAACCGCTCGGCGCCCCGTTGGCACTGGCCATCGACGTGAACGACGCGCAGGCCGACAACAGCGCTCAGGCACCGGGGGACAACGGATAATCCGCGGGTGAAGTCCGATCGCGTGAAGACCGCCCGCGCGCCATCGCGTTCCGCCTCGGCGGCCGCACGAACCCTGCGCAACCTCAGCACCCTGCAGCTGGCGCTGCTGGTTTCGCTCGGGGTGCACGCGGCCCTGCTCACGGTGCGCTTTGCCGCGCCCGAGCAGTTCAACCGCGTCTTCAAGGACACGCCCCTCGAAGTCATCCTCGTCAACGCGCGCAGCGACCAGCGGCCCGAGAAGGCCCAGGCGATTGCCCAGGCCTCGCTGGCCGGTGGCGGCGACGCCGAACGCGGGCGTGCCACATCCCCACTGCCACCGGCCGCCGTGGCCCGCCTGGGCGACGCGCCCGACGAGGCCGCGCGCCGCGTGGAGGCGCTGCGCGAGCAGCAGGAGCGGCTGCTCGCCCAGGTGCGCCGCGCCCTGGCGGCCATGCCCCCGCCCGAGAAGGCCACCCAGCAACCCAGCCAGGAAGCCCGCGAGCGCGAACAACGGCGCCAGGCGCTGGTGAAGATCCTGGCCGAGATCGAGAAGCGCATCAACGAAGAAAACGCGCGCCCCAAGAAACGCTACATCAGCCCGGCCACGCGCGAGGCGATCTACGCCGTCTACTACGACGGGCTGCGCCGGCGCATCGAGCAGCACGGCACGGCCAACTTCCCCGAAGCCGCCGGGCGCAAGCTGTACGGCGAACTCACGATGGTGATCACCGTCAACCACACCGGCCAGGTGCTGGAAACCGAGGTCGTGCAAGGTTCGGGCACCGCCCTGCTCGATCGGCGTGCGCAGGCGATCGTGCGCGGCCTGTCCTTCGGCCGCTTCAGCGAAGCCATGCGCCGCCAGGCCGACCAGATCGTGGTCGTCTCGCGCTTTCGCTTCACGCGCGAAGACGGACTGCAAACCCAGTTGTCGGGCCAGTAGCGGTGCGCGCGTTCGGTCGCTGGCTGCTCTGGTTGATGTTGGCGGGCCTGGCCCTGCAACTGTTCTTTCTCGGTCGCATCGCGCTCATGGCGGCGCTCGATCCGCACAGCACCGCGTTCCAGCGTTCCGAGGCCTGGCGCATCGCCGTCGGGCACGCGCGCGGCGAGGGCGAATGGCGCTGGCGCCAGCAGTGGGTGGACGGCGCGCAGATCAGCCCGCACCTGTGGCGCGCGGTGGTCGCCTCGGAGGACGCGGGTTTCTTCGAGCACCGGGGCGTGGAATGGGAGGCCATCCAGAAGGCCTGGCAAAAGAACGAGCGGCGCCAGGAGCAGGCCGAACGTCGCGCCGCGCAGAACCCCAACCGCAATGTGCGTGAACCCAAGGTGGTGGGGGGCTCCACCATCACCCAGCAACTGGCCAAGAACCTGATGCTTTCCGGCGAACGCACGCTGCTGCGCAAGGGTCAGGAGCTGCTGCTCTCGCTCATGCTTGAGCTCCTGCTCGACAAGCGCCGCATCCTGGAGATCTACCTCAACAGCGTCGAATGGGGCCAGGGCGTCTTTGGCGCCGAGGCCGCGGCGCAGCGCTACTTCAACAAACCGGCCAGCCGGCTCACCGCGTACGAGGCGGCGCGGCTGGCGGTGATGCTGCCCTCGCCCAAGTTCTTCGAGACACGCCAGGGCTCGGCCTACCTTGCGCGCCGCGCCGGCACCATCGTCGCCCGCATGGGCGACATCAGGCTGCCATGAGGCCCGCCGCCAG
>VFQM010000464.1_pt1 | contig 45092 bp, 46 predicted proteins | sample 3512391 | NCBI WGS metagenome assembly VFQM01 (sample SAMN10412369, study PRJNA504923) | tailings metagenome | isolation source: Replicate 1 from Balatoc abandoned mine | place: Philippines | reverse complement strand
GATACTATAAGCTCCTATGTGTAACTTGCGCCAGCTTTAAAAGATCGAGAAGATAAAGGTTCGAATTAACGACCCTCCAGTCTACCAGACCGGAAAGGCCGAGAATTTCTCGGTCTTTCCTTTTTTAAATCTGAGGATGCACTATACTAAAATTCCAGAAACTCTACTTCCCCTGTCTCCAGGTGATATAACGCTCCGATAATTTTGATGCTGCCTTCCCGTACTCGTTTAGCCAACACGGGTTCCAGGCTGCGCAGTTGCCCCACTTGTATTTTGATATTTTCGCGAATGGAGGCATCCAATAAATCATTGGGATGTTTTTCTCTTGCACTTTCTACTGCAGGTTTAATGGCATTGATCAGTGTTACAATATGCCCTGGTACTTCGTTTAGTTTAACCGCGGCATGTACAGCACCACATTGTGTATGGCCCAGTACCACAATCAATGTTGTACCCAGCACTTCTTCTGCAAACTCAATGCTGCCCCAGGAGGCATAGGTGGAAACCTGGCCTGCTGTTCTTACTATAAACAAATCGCCTACTCCCTGGTCAAAAATAATTTCATTGGGTACGCGTGAATAAGAACAACCAATAATGGTGGCAAAGGGGTATTGTGCAGCAGCAACAGCCTTTATGTGTTTCAGATCCTGGTTAGGATGAATCGATTTACCGGTGGTAAAACGTTTATTGCCTGCCTGCAATAAAGCAAGCGCCTGATCAGGAGTAAGCCTTTGCTGAGCGTGTAATGGATAATTATAAAAGGTACTCAAAAGCAGGAGAAAGATGTACTGTTTCAGTTTCATAGTTTTTTTTGCTGCAAAAATGAATGAAGAGAATTATATATTTTTATTTATAGTAATTATATAAAACATAAATAAATTTTATATAAATTAATTTTGCGCTTATCTGTATTAGTTTAGGCACTACTAAAAGCTTCACAAGAACATATATATTTTTAGATCTATTTTACACGGCACTCCACTGCTGACATACAGATGTCATACTGGAATGCTTTCTTTGTAATTATATGGAACCACTTAAAGAAATGTTTAATTCAGCCTATTATACAAGGCTGGCGCACCAGATCAGGCAGGTATACAAAGCCTTTACTTCCGAAAAATTTTTAAAAGATGTACTAGAACCCTTAGCTTCTTTGTCGCTCAATGAGCGCATGCGCCACACCAGTGTGGTCTTGCATCATTACCTGCCTGCAGATTACAAAAAAGCTATAGATATCTTAAAAGAAACCATTCCCTTACTTAAGCCTGGCTATACTAATTTGGTCTTCCCTGATTTTGTTAGTCAGTTTGGTATAAACGATGTAAAAACGAGTTTGCAGGCATTGCATTATTTTACCCAATTCGGATCCTCAGAATTTGCCATCCGTACTTTTTTAAAATCCGATATCGAGCGTACCCTTAAAGTCATGTATCAATGGTCGGAAGATGATAATGAGCATGTACGCAGATTATCTTCCGAAGGTAGCCGACCGCGTTTACCCTGGTCATTTAAACTAGATGCCATCATACAAGACCCGGGGCTGACCCAACCGATCCTTGAAAACCTCAAGCAAGATGATTCATTGTATGTGAGAAAATCTGTAGCCAACCACATCAATGATATTTCAAAAGATACGCCCGACTATGTATTGCGTCTGGTGAAAACCTGGGATACACAACATCCACATACGGCATGGATTGTTAAACGTGGCTGCCGTTCACTTTTTAAACAGGGAGATCAACAATCATTGGCCGCTTTTAAGTATACTAAAAATGTAAAAGTTAGTCTTCGCAAATTCAAACTGAACACCGATTCTATCAAAATAGGAGAGGCCATCACTTTTCAGTTTGAATTAATTTCAAAACACAGTAAAACACAAAAGTTAATGGTAGACTATCGTGTGCATTATGTCAAGAAGGGCGGTGGTACTTCTCCCAAAGTTTTTAAACTTAAAGAAATCAACCTGGAACCTAATGCGAACGTGAGTATTTTAAAGAAACAACGTTTTCAGGATTTTACAACCAGAAAGCATTTTGCGGGTAAGCACAAGCTTGAAATATTGATAAATGGGGTTGTTGCAAAAAGCGTAAAACTTATGGTCAGGAATAAATAATGAATTTTCGTTTTAGCGACTTCATAAAATGGTGAATAAAATAATTTATTTTTGTTGATCAATTTGCTCCATTTAATTCACTTATCATTTTAACCTCCATTCGTCAATGACTATCCGAATTCCTCTTGTTTTGATGTTACTGTTGTTAGTTGTCATGTCCTCTTGTTCCGGAAAGTATGTCTCTCTTACTAAAACTGGCAAGTTGCAGGAGCTTGCTCATTTTGAACATATTTCAAGCATTCACCTGATTGAGAAAGGTGATGAGATGGTTTATAATAAGACAATATCGGATAGCGCTACGGTAATCTTTAACAATACTCTAAGGACTAATTCCAGGGTAAAAGTGACGAAGGCTCTTGTGTATTCATCCGATTTACAACGTAATCAGGCCAACACTGAAATAATGAAATTGATGAAAATTGCTGAAAGCGGAGAAAGTTTGGCGAGTTATAGTATAACCACAACCTTGGATAAGGTTCTTGAAGAAAACAATATGCGCTATGGCCTTATAACATTTGCTGCTGGATTTACACGAACCAATCCCAACTACAATAAGCAGTTAGCTAAGAGTGTTGCGGTAGGACTGTTAACCCTGGGAATGTTTGTCCCGATTTCAATACAAAGTACCAATAATGTTTATGTAATGGTTGTTGACAGTTATTCGAATGAAATTGTTTTTTACAACAAGCATAAATCAACAAATGAACCCCTTCACAGTGGCATGCTGAAGAGCCAATTAAACACTGTCCTAAAGGGTATCTAGATAAAAAGTCTTTTAAATTTTTGCCCGCTTTCGAACGAATTTACCTGAATTCGGACATTGCGTATTTGCAACATCGATATTTAAAGCACAAAATCAATGCTTAGCGACTGGCACGAAAATCGTAAAGCTTTCCTTGCCAAGCACTACACTTATGATCAGAAACTACTTTAAAATCGCCATTCGTTCGCTTATCAGAAATAAGGCATTTACATTTATTAACATACTGGGTCTTGTATTGGGTATATCCTTCAGTACAATGTTGTACACCTATGTAAGCCATGAGTTATCTTATGATTCCTTCCATACCAAAGCAGACAGAACCTTTAGAATACTGACAAAGGATGGTTCCTCTGCTGACGAAGTAAGAACCATTGCACGTACTACACCACCGATGGGGCCAACCTTGGTCAGCACCTTTCCAGCGGTAAAAGAAATGACCCGCATCTTCCGCCTGTCAGGTCAAGTGATTGTTGATATTGGCGAAGCAAAATATAATGAACGGAATTGGTTTACTACGCCTGACCCTGGCTTCTTCAACATCTTTGATTTTGAGTTTATTGCAGGTAATAAAGCGACTGCCTTACAAGATCCGTTTTCCCTGGTGATTACGGAATCCACAGCAAAAAAATATTTTGCAAACGAAAGTCCGATTGGCAAAACTATTACTACTTCAGCAGGGGAAGTAAAAATAACCGGAGTAATTAGAGACATTCCCGCCAATTCTCATTTACAATTTGACTTATTGTTTTCAAGCATTCGAAGAGGAGAGGAGTGGGAGAATTACCTAAATAATTGGCAGCGGATGGGTGCCTCAACATATATTGTGTTAGAAGAAGGAACATCGATTGAGGAGTTAAAGTCAAAAATGCCCGCCTTTACTGCACAATATGCTGGTCCGGATGCAGCATCGTTGACCACTGATTTTCAAGCCATCCAGGATATTTATCTTAATTCTTCCAGCATTGAGGCAGGTATTGAACGCGGACATGGGGAGCCCCTCTATATTTATGTCTTTTCTTCCATGGCTGTTTTTCTCTTGATTATAGCGGCCATCAACTACATTAATTTAACTACAGCCAAAGCTTCATTACGGGCGAAAGAAATCGGCTTAAGAAAAGTTGTAGGTGCCGTAAAAACACAACTTGTTTTTCAATTTCTTACTGAAGCATTTGTGATTACGCTACTGTCAATGCTATTGTCCATCGTTGCCATTGATCTATGCTTTCCAATTTTTAATGCTATCACCGGAAAAAGTTTTGACCTTACCTTATACACCTTAGGTCAGTTTTTGCCTTCATTGCTTCTGATCACTCTATTAATTGGACTGATTGCAGGAAGTTACCCTGCTTTTTACCTGGCCAGGTTAAAACCAGTTACTACATTGAAAGGTCAGCCTGTGGTAACCCGAGGCAGGTTTGACTTACGCACATCACTCGTTGTCTTTCAATTTACTATTACCATCATACTCATTGTATCTACTTTGGTGATTGGTGATCAAATTCAATTTATTCAGAATAAGGATATAGGCTTCGACAAAGAACAGATGATGGTTATTGATATCAATAGCCGTGCAGCAAGAAGTCAGTTTCAAAGCATGAAAAATGAATTTGCACGTTTAGCAGGAGTAAAGGAGGTAGCTGTTTCCTCTAATATACCTGGCGAATGGAAACAAATGGATGAAGTGTATGCAAGAACCAATAGCGGAGGTGTTGATTCTGTGCAGACCTTCTTTATGGGATTTGATGAAGACATGCTAAAGACCTACCAGTTAAAGCTGGCTGCTGGTGCTTTCTTTTCAGGGAGAAATGAAGCGGACTCTTTGAATATTCTACTGAATGAGGCAGCTGTGCAGGTTATGAACCTAAAAAATCCTGTTGGTAGTAAAATTCTAATCAATGCATATGGAGAAATAGTAGAAATGAATGTAATCGGTGTTTTGAAGGATTTCAATTTTCAATCCCTGCATCAAAAAATTGCACCTATTATTATTGGTTACCGGAACAACCCGATTAATGTCATTGATTACTTTACACTAAAGGTTTCCAGTGTGTCGCAAGCCTTAATAGCTGATGCTACTAAGGTGCATGAAAAATTCGATACGCAAACGCCTATTGAATTTCATTTCCTATCGGAACAGCTAGACAGGTTTTATGTTTCCGAACAAAAAGCAGGCAAGATATTCCAGTTGGCAGGTGTGCTGAGTGTTATTGTGGCTTGCCTTGGCTTGTTAGGTCTGGCCACATACCACATACAACGAAAGACAAAAGAACTAGGCATTAGAAAAGTACTTGGAGCCAATGCCCTGAATCTTTTTTTCATGGTTTCGTTATCTTTTACTAAAAATGTATTCATTGCTTTTGTAGTGGCTTGTCCACTGGCTTGGTACATGATGAAAGAGTGGCTAAGTGCTTTTGAATATAGAATTCAGATTAATCCCGCTGTATTTGTACTGACAGGTGTTTTTGTATTAGTGTTAGTATTGCTTACTATAAGTTATCAATCCCTAAAAGCGGTGCTGCACAATCCTGTACAATCACTTAAACAGGAATAAAAATTCAGCATCAAACTTTTGATAGCCTGTAAATAAAACTTGGTGTTTTTTTGCAGGCTATCTTTCGTCAACCTGCTGATGATAGACTTTGGTATGGAAGTTATTAAGGCGATCAATCATGCGCATAAAAATCAGACGCTCTTCGGTATTCATGTCAGCCATAACATCCGCAGTTTCTTCAGGATCTGAAAAAAGTTGAAACAACTTCTGTTTTCCTAAGTCTGTAGCGTGCAGTAATTTTTCACGTTTGTCATCCGGATTCTCTAGTTCATCTACCAAGCCTTGCTGAATCAATCGTTTAATAATATCAATACCGGTGGGTATGTCCGTCATGTTGGTGCGGCACAAAGTCTTCTTACTGATGTTGTTCTTCCAGCTGAGTGTGGCAAGAAACAGAAACTCCTCCAGGCTCTTGAAGCCATGCTTTTGTAAAGTGGGTTTGAAATAAAAGCGTATGGCCTTAAATAAACGTATCACAATGTGAATGGCCAAACCCTGGCTGGTGGGTATGCCCGGATAGTCGCCCTGCAATTGGGCTTCTTTTAACAAAGGATCATAGAAAGGTGTTGTAGGGACTGTAGTTTTTGGTTCAGGTCTTTCCTTTAACAAAACCCATTTGGCAAAATCATCAACAGTCGATCCTGCTTTCGCTTTCACGAATGCTTCCCATTGCTCTACCAGGGGGAGTATAGAAGGCTGTTGATTCATAAAGTCAAAGGTATATAATAAAATGATAACATTTTATAATTCTATTTAAATTAAAAATTAATATACTGAATATCAGATATTTATTATTATTTACAATGTAAACATTTTATATTTAAGATCATTATAATATGTTTGCATCCTATTTAATTGAAGATACATGAAAAACATATCAGCTAAACTAGGGCTCCTTTTGACTTTAACGCTTTTAACTTTCGAGCTATGGGCGCAAACAGGTACCATATCAGGTAAGGTTAAAGATGCCAACACCCAGGAGGCGCTTATTGGTGTCTCTATTATTATTGAGGGCAGCGATCCGATTATCGGAACCTCTTCAGACATTGACGGTAGCTACAAACTCAATGCACCAACGGGTAGCTATACGCTCAAGGCTACCTTTGTAGGGTATCGCGAAGTAAAAAAATACAACGTAGTGCTCACTTCAGGCAATATTGCCATCATCAATTTTGATCTGGAAGAAGAACTGACCACACTAAACGAAGTAGTGGTGAAAGCTGGCAAGACTGCGGCTGTTGCTACTTTGGAAACACCACTCAGTATTCAAAAGCTTTCCACAGAAGAAATCAAGAGTAATCCCGGTGGTAATTTTGATATATCACGTGTTATACAATCTTTGCCTGGCGTAGGTGGTGGAACGGGTGGTACGGTTCGCAATGATATTATTATACGCGGTGGTGCGCCAAACGAAAATGTTTTTTACCTCGATGGTATTGAAGTGCCCATCATCAATCACTTTACTACACAGGGTAGTTCTGGTGGCCCGCAAGGTATTCTTAACGTTTCTTTTATCGAAGACGTAACGCTTAGTACCAGTGCTTTTAATGCGCGCTACGATAATCCCTTGTCATCTGTATTTCAGTTTAAACAACGCGATGGAAATACAGAACGCATTCAGGGGAACATCCGCTTAAGTGGAACAGAGCTGGCTACTACTTTTGATGGTCCGATCTCTTCTAAAACTACTTTCCTCGCGTCTGCACGCAGGTCTTATTTACAGGCATTTTTTAAACTCATCAATTTGCCGATTCGTCCCAGTTATTGGGATTTTCAATATAAGGTTACACATAAATTCAATGCTAAAACTTCACTTACTGCTATTGGTATCGGGGCTATAGATGAATTTAGTTTTGCCGTGCCCAAAGAGAGCACACCTGAAAAAGAATATACACTTCGCTCTAATCCATTGATCAATCAGAATAGTTATACGATAGGGTTTGCCTTAAAGCATTTGCTTAATAATGGATATATGAATATTACTCTAAGTCGTAATTATTTAGATAACCGCCTGGATAAGTTTGAGGATGGAAACAATGGAGACGAATCATTGCGTACCCTTAAAACCCGCTCTGATGAAGTTGAAAATAAACTGCGCATTGATGTTAACAAATCCATAGGTGCCTGGAAATATTCTTACGGTGCTATGTTTCAATACGTGCAGTTTAAAAATGATGTGTTCAATGTATTGCAAAAGGAATTAAGAGATGTAAATGACAACGTGATACAACCGCAAGTGCTGCTTGATTTTAACACGGAATTAGATTTTATAAAGTATGGTGCTTTTTTCCAGACTACCCGATCATTTTTTAATAACCGCTTTAGCGTTTCTGGTGGTGTGCGTACCGATATGAATAGCTTTACCGATAATGGCAAAAATCCTTTAGAGACCTTATCACCAAGGGTTTCCTTTTCTTATGCCGTCAATAGTCAGTGGAATGTGAATGCTTCACTCGGCAGCTATTATAAAATTCCTATTTATACCGTGTTGGGTTACCAAAATGATCAAGGTGAATATGTTAATCGGTCCAACAAATACATACAATCAGATCATTACGTAGCCGGTGTTGAGTTTTTACCTAATGAAAGTTTGCGCTTTACGCTAGAGGGTTTTTATAAAGCCTATAACAATTATCCTGTTTCACTTAGTCGCGGTATTTCCTTGGCCAATGAAGGTGCGAGCTTTGGCGCCATTGGCAATGAGGCAGTAAGCAGTACAGGAGAAGGCAGAAGTTTTGGTGTAGAGTTCTTTACACAAAAGAAGTTAACCAAAAGTCTGTTTTATGTATTGGCCTATACCTACTACAAAAGTGAATTCGCTGGGGTAGATGGTGTATTCGTTCCTTCATCCTGGGATAACCAACACCTTGTCTCTGCCTTGTTAGGCAAAAAATTGAAGAAAGGTTGGGAACTGGGCTTGAAGTTTCGCTATGCAGGTGGTGCACCTTATACACCTTTTGATTTAGAAGCTTCTCGTGCTAATTACCTGAGCCAGGGTGTTGGTGTTCGTGATTTGTCGCTGCTAAATACACAGCGCCTGGATGCTTTTAATCAGGTGGATTTGCGTGTAGACAAGAAATGGAATTACAAGCAATTTACTTTCGATTTATACCTGGATATACAGAATGCATTCCGCAGCGCCACACCACAACCGGCAGAATACACTTTCGAGCGTAACACAGATGGTAGCTACACGACAACAGATGGCCAACCGGTAAGACAGGATGGTTCAAATGCCATTCCATTATTACTGGATGATGATTCACCCTTCTTTGTGCCTACCATTGGTTTTATCATTGAGTTTTAATGGGCGGAGAGCAAATGGATGACACCCACTTAACTTTAAAATGATGCTGAATAGATCATTTTAAGCGAAAAAGCATAAATAATCCTAAAAATCCTGTGGTTTAGGCTACAGGATTTTTTGCTTAGGTAGACTTATACGTTTTTGCTTTAGTAATAGTCACTTAATTCAAGTACCTTGCAGTTCCTTTCTTTATTTGAGGGAATTATCTCCCGACTCCCATCTTATCTGCAAGGAAAACATTAAAAATAAAGTGCAACATCAAAATTAAGTATGGCAAGATCACAAGAGACCTTTAGCAAAAAAGAAGCAGAGAAGAAGAAACTCCAAAAAAGAAAAGAAAAAGAACAACGTAAAGAGGAGCGTAAAGCCAATGCAAAAGATGGCAACAACCTCGATGAAATGTTGGCTTATGTAGATGAGAATGGCAACATTACATCGACTCCTCCAGATCCTACCAAGAAGAAAACAGTTATTCGTGAAGAAGACATCGTTTTGGGAGCACGCAATAACGTTGAACTTGATCCGGCCGATGCCATTCGCAAAGGAAAGGTTACTTTCTTTAACGATTCTAAGGGTTATGGTTTTATCAAAGACTTACAAAGCCAGGAAAGTATCTTTGTGCACATCAACGCACTGACTGGACCAATTAAAGAAAACGATAAAGTTACTTTTGAAGTGGAACGTGGCCTAAAAGGCCTGAACGCAGTACGCGTAAAAGTTACCCCATAATTGGTAGATCCACGATGTTCGTGTATCTACAATCCACGATGTTTGTGCATCTTCTATCCACGATGTTCGCGTATTTTATATACAAGAACATCGTGTGAGTATTAAAAGCGATAAACAATGGCGTTAATATTCATACCAGCGCCTACCGATGCAAAAATGACCACATCGCCTTCGTCTATTTTTTGATCTGTCATTTTATCCTTTAAAATAAGATCTAACATGGTGGGGATGGTAGCAACAGAACTGTTGCCCAGCCAACCAATGGTCATGGGCATGATCCCTTTAGGCACTTCGTGAATATCAAAAAGTTTATACAAACGTTGAATAATGGCTTCATCCATTTTTTCGTTTGCCTGATGGATCAGAATTTTCTTCACATCCTTTAATGCAATGCCTGCCTTATCGAGCGCAAGCTTCATGGCCATCGGTACATGACTAATGGCAAATTCGTAAACACGCCTGCCATTCATTTTAATGTACAAGTCCTTTTCCGGAGTATTTACGTACGACTCGCCAAGTGTAAGCAAGTAAGCATGCTGCGATGCATAGGTTTGCGTTTTATGCGATAGCACGCCTTTGCTTGTATCATTGCGGCTCTCTACAATTACTGCTCCTGCTCCATCACTGTAAATCATGGAGTCACGGTCATGCGGATCAATTACACGCGATAAGGTTTCGGCACCAATAATAAGGCAGCGCCTGGCATCGCCACTGCGTATGTAATAATTTGCCTGGATAAAAATTTCTACCCAACCCGGACAACCAAAGGGTACATCATATGCTACACAGTTGGGATTTTCAATCTGTAGTTTTGCTTTTATTCTCGAGGCAAGCGAAGGCAAGATGTCGGTTTGGTTACTATTAAATCGTACATCACCAAAATTATGAGCAACGATAATGTAATCGAGACTTTCTTTATCAATGTTGGCATCGGCAATAGCCGCCTCAGCGGCAAGTGCTCCAAGATCTGAGGCATTCTGATCTGGTCTCGCATAACGCCTTGACTTAATCCCCGTAATTTCTGAAAATTTATCAATGATACTTTGATTGGTTTTAGAAGAAGGCTCACCCGCTTTTTCATAAAAGCTGTGCTGTAAAAAATCGGAATTTGGAATTTCAATTTCAGGTATATAAGAACCTGTACCAATAATAAAGGACGTGTACATTAGTCTGATTAATAGTTAAAAGTGACTACTCACTATCTTAAAAAAATTTCACTTATCAGTTTTTTAATTCCTGACATGCGACTCGCGTAAATATAGATTCTTTGTATCGGGTAACAGCTGTTAGGTGATCATTATCATAGAGAAATTCATTCTAACGAACGTTAGTATTAAACAGATAACTTTTTCATTTTTTATGCGAATCAAAAACGCAATAGTTAAGTATGATTTACTTTTTCCAAAAGATTAGTTTGATCACTTCATCGACAAAGTAAAGCCACAATGCTTTGGCGTAGCGGATTTTTTGTGAATGAACCTTGGTTTGAATAATCCGATTAAAAATTTCCTTTGTTATGTATAGAATGGTAGAAGAAGTTAATTTTTCATAATCTCTGCTAAATTTTGTTGCTTTGCGCCTTAGTAAAGATCGTAAACATGGATGTAAGGGACAGTAATGGAACTATGCTTCAAGATGGTGACTCAGTTACCATTATTAAAGATTTAAAAGTAAGAGGTTCTTCGGGGGTAATTAAACGTGGTACTTTGGTAAAAAGTATCAAGTTAACGGAAGATCCAGACGAGATAGAAGGTCGAGTAGATAAGTCTCACATGGTTTTGCGAACGGAGTTTGTAAAGAAAGCCTGATTATCCATGCAAACAGAAGTTTTGACATCATCAGCCGTAAAGAGATTCAGGCTTATTGCTAACATTGAGGGGTGGTCGTATATCATTCTTTTATTTATAGCCATGCCATTGAAGTACCTGGCAGATTTACCGATGGCTGTTCGTATAGTGGGTATGTTGCATGGTGTGCTGTTTGTGGTTTTTTGCATTAGCCTTTTAGAAATGATCATGCGCTTTAGGTGGGGCTTATTTAAAATAATTCTTGTATTCCTTTCAAGTCTTTTGCCATTCGGTACCTTCTACATGGACAGGAAACTTTTTGGTAAAGCCAAATAACAATTAACCGGGCCATAATTACACCGCTGTAATCAATGGAATTAAAATTAGAAACGAATTATAGTAGCATATTGAAGTTGGCTTTGCCTATTTCATTGGCTTTATTGGTTCCTCAAATCAATTTCATTACCAACAATATTTTTTTAGGCAGACTTGGTGAACATGAATTAGCAAGTGCAGGTATAACAGGTGTTTATTATCTCATTTTCGCAGTAATAGGAAGTGGCTTTAATAATGGTTTGCAGGCCTTGATTGCACGCAGGGCAGGACAAAATTTGCCCAAAGAAATCGGGAGACTTTTTTACAATGGTGTATGGGTGGCCTTAACGGTGGCACTTGTTGGTATTTGTATTACCTATGTGCTGGCTCCCTTTATTTTACGCGCCACCATTCACGATGCCATCATTGCCGAACAGGTTATTGATTTTTTGCTGATCAGAATTTGGGGTTTACCTTTTTTGTATTTGTATGTAATGCGCAATGCATTGTTGGTTGGCACTAATCAAACCAGGTTTTTAGTATGGGGCACTTTGTCAGAGGCCATAGTGAATATTGTGTTAGACTATGGTTTTATTTACGGAGAGTTAGGTTTGCCCAACCTGGGTTTTAACGGTGCGGCCTATGCTTCAATTATTGCAGAGGCAAGTGGCTTACTTGTCATCTACTGGGTTATTCACCTAAAAGGCATCCACAAACAATTTTCTTTTTTTGAACAAACTAAAATTGATTTTACTATAACAAAGTTAATTTTCACCCAGTCCTTACCACTTATATTGCAGTTTGCCATCAGCATCATCAGCTGGGAGTTTTTTTATATACTCATTGAACACCATGGACCACGCGCTTTAGCCATTTCAAATACCATGCGAAATATTTTTGGCTTGTTTGGTATTTTTTGCTGGGCCTTCGCTTCTGCAACCAATACACTGGTAAGCAATGTAATTGGTCAGGGGAGAGATGAAGAGGTGTTACCCCTGATTAAAAGAATAGTTACCATGAGTGTTAGCATGGCTGCGCTACTCTGTGGGGTGATCAATATCTTTCCTGAGTTTTTCCTATCCTTTTATGGACAAGATGAGCAATTCATCACTGAAGCGATTCCAGTGGTACGCATTGTTTCGCTGGCGCTTATCTTAATGTCTGTTGGTACTATCTGGTTGAATGCCGTGACAGGCAGTGGGAATTCAAAAGTCAACCTCTTTATTGAGTTAATTACTATTGTACTTTACTCTGTGTACGTTTTTGTGGTCTTAGAATGGTTGAACTTATCTATAGCGTGGGGTTGGGTCAGTGAATGGTTATACTGGACAAGCATGTTTACCATGGCCTATTTTTATATGAAATCAGGGCGATGGAAGCACAAAACTATTTAAGCATTTGTGTGACTACCGCATCATGATTTAGTTGGTGCAATACTTTTGAATAACGATCAACAATAATAGTATCGCTAAACTCCAGCTCCATTTTTCTACGGCCGCATTCACCCATCAGTTGTAATGTAGCATCAGAAAGTTTCATCATTTGTAACATTTTACTGGCAAGGTCTTCAGGATTGTGAGGTTCGCACAGTAAACCATTAAAACCACCAACAACAACCTGATTACACCCAGGCACATTTGTGGTGACAATAGGTTTGCTCATGGCTGCTGCTTCCATGAGTGAACGTGGCGATCCTTCGCGATAAGAAGGTAATACAATACAATCAGCGGCATCCAGGTATGGACGTACATCATTTGTTTTTCCGAGGTATTCAATAAGTCCTTGCGCTATCCACTCCTGAATGTCTGCGAGCGGAACACCTCTTTTATGTTCAGGATCTTTAGCTCCCAGCAATTGAAATTTTGCTTTGATACCTTTTGCTTTTAAAATTTTAATGGCTTCGATGTATTCAAGTATACCTTTGTCGAATAATATTCTCGACACCACAAGAAAAGTGAAGGTATTGTTTCTTTTAAAAGATGTAGGCACGAATTGTTCTAAGTCTATGCCTGAACCAGGTAATAACTCAGTTTTTTGCCGATCAATTATTTTTTTGTTAAGGAAAAGCTGGAGGTCATCAGGATTTTGAAAAAACACTTTTTTAGGAAAGCGGAAGGATATCTTGTAGAGGAATTTGGCAATTTTAGATACTAGTCCCTCTTTCAAAAAAACAGTGCCCAGGCCACAGACATTATTCACAGCGGGTATACCCGTGAGGGCTGCTGCCATTGAACCATAAACATTGGGCTTAATGGTGTAATGAAGTATTACGTCAGGCTTAACTTTTTTATAGAGCATGGTTAACTCTACCATTAGTGCAAAGTCTTTGAGGGGGTTAGCACCTCTGCTATCCATGTACACATTGTGATGGTTGCATCCTATACCTGTCAATAGATTTGTGTAATCATCTTCAGGGGCAATGGTGTGCACTTCATGGCCTTGCTCCAGTAAGGCTTTCACAAAATTCATCCTGAAATTGTATATGTTCCAGGACGTATTAATAACAATGGCAATTCTCACACCTCTATTTTTCGTATGCCCTAACCATAAATCAGACCTGATGGATTTTAACGCTGTTTTCGACCTTTTATCGATAAATTTTCCTATTTGGAAAGCGGTTATTCCCAAAAAAGGAATCCAATCAATAAAGAGTGATATCCGCATTGTGTAGCTTTGCCCACATGGATTTGGAATATTTTACGCATCGGTCTAAGAAGTTAAGTGATGAGAACAAGAAGTTCTTGACCGGACTAAAAAAGAAGGATAGTCGTAAAGTAGATATTGCTTTTCATGAACTCCACGAGGCTGTATTCGAAAAGACAGATTGCCTGACCTGTGCTAATTGCTGCAAAACAACCAGCCCGATTTTCTACCCAACAGATATTGAACGCGCTGCTAAATACCTGCGCATGAAGCCTGGAGACTTTGTTGAGCAGTACCTGAAGATTGATGCTGATAAAGACTATGTCCTTCAGTCTTCACCTTGTGCTTTTCTGGGAGACGACAATGCGTGCTCCATCTACGAGAGCAGGCCAAAGGCATGTCGTGAGTACCCGCACACAGATCGAAAAAAAATGGTACAGATCATGGAGCTTACACACAAGAATACACTGGTGTGCCCTGCTGTGTTTGAAATAGTAGAGAAATTAAAAAAGGTCGGTGTTTAAAAACCACCTAAGGAAAGTCCGACAGTAAGTGTGTTAATGTCCTTACCCTGAATACCTTCACCTTCTTTGAAGTTGGTTGTTAGATTATAGTAGCCAAAGAGACTGATGTTACCAACCCCCATTTTGGCGTAAACACCATATCTAAAATCATTCAGGTTCCAGCCTTGTTTATTTTTCAATTGTCTGGTTTCACCATCCTGTTCGTATTTAACCTTGGTAAATGAACTGATGCGTACACCTGGTCTGAATCCGATAGCTGTTTTAAAAGTTCTTGAGGGGTCATCAGGATTTGCGCTGAAGCGTAACTCCAGAGGAGCATCGAGATAGTTGGTAATAAGCTGCGACTTCATTACCGCAATACCTAATCTTTGCATTTGCAGTTCTCCATTCGCGTCATAAGCAAGTCCAAGTCCATCTCTGAATTTATAACGCTCCATGCTCAAACCTATTCCAGGATGGAAAGAGAACTTACCCTTTAGAATCGGAATTTTGATATCGTGCTGATAATAGAGATTAAGGCTTCGTGAGCCCCAAAGGCCTATATTGAAAGTATCTGATGCGTTTAAGGCCCTGTTAATGCCGATCTCTACCAGGAAGGTACCTGGAATATTGGGGCGACCTTTGGAAGATTTTGCATTATTTTGAGCAAACGCTGCCAAAGTAAGTAGGGCAAAAAGGCCTGAAAGCAATGATTTCTTCATGATTTGCTGGTAGAATGTTCTAAACAAGTTTCAAAAATAGTTTTTTTATGGGGCAACCCAAATAACGATGTTGCGAGAGATAAATTATTCTTTATTTTTGCAACCCAATTCAGCTAAAACAGCGATTTGGATTCGCACTCGTAGCTCAATTGAATAGAGCATCTGACTACGGATCAGAAGGTTCGGGGTTTGAATCCCTGCGAGTGCACTAACGAAGCCCCTTACTTATGTGAGGGGCTTTTTGTTTAATACATCTTTTAAAACAAATGGTTGTGATCACGAGGGGTGGTGCGGCATGGTTGTGCGTATGAGTAATCCCTGCGAGTGCACTAACGAAGCCCTTACTTATGTGAGGGGCTTTTTGTATAAATACATCTTTTAAAACAAATGGTTGGGATCACGAGGGGCTGTGCGGCATGGTAGTGCGTACGAGTAATCCCTGCGAGTGCACTAACGAAGCCCCTTACTTATGTGAGGGGCTTTTTGTTTAATACATCTTTTAAAACAAATGGTTGTGATCACGAGGGGTGGTGCGGCATGGTTGTGCGTATGAGTAATCCCTGCGAGTGCACTAACGAAGCCCCTTACTTATGTGAGGGGCTTTTTGTATTAATACATCTTTTAAAACAAATGGTTGGAATCACGAGGGGCCGTGTGGTATGGTTGTGCGTATGAGTAATCCCTGCGAGTGCACTTAATAAATTCGCTGTTTCAGATGTTCCGAAGGGCATCTGGAACTTTTCATGTACTGGATTTAAAATCCGGCCTTATTTGTAGTTCGAAATGCGCTGCACTTACATCTCGAACAACATTATTGTATTCAATGGTTAAGTCAACTACTAGTGTGAAAATGCCAAGAAGGTATAAATCTGCTTCAACAAATTCAGCCTATTAAAAAAGTATGTAATTTAGCCTGTGGTCGGTGTTTTCACCGACCACATTGTGTCTAGTAGACAAAGACTAAAGCTACTATGCACAATAGAAGGCTTCCCAAAGAAAATTATTATACCCATTACAATCCAGTGAGAATGGGTTTGTGTAAATTTCAGTAGTAGTAAAAACACTCCTTATATGGACTTTATAAACTCCACAAAGTCTACTGAGGACTTATCACTCATTATTGCGGAACATTTGTAAAAGAAATAAGCTGGTCGGTGAAAACACCGACCAGAAGCAAATTGAGGGTATTTCAAGCTTCAGCTAGTTTTTAGCTGCTTTACCAACAATTAAATGTTTTGCTATTCTATCCCCGTATAATTATAAGGTGTAATTGCTTTCAACTTTTTCTTCAACTCTTCCTTAACGGCCAGGCTATCAATAAAGGCGCTAATAGAAGCTTGTGTAATTTTTTCGTTCTTGCGTGTCAGATCCTTCAACGCTTCATAGGGATTCGGATATCCTTCTTTACGCAATAAAGTCTGTATGGCTTCCGCTACTACTGCCCAGTTCTCTTCTAAATCAGTATCAATAGCAGCTTTATTTAACTCCAGCTTATCAATACCCCGTTGCAATGATTTGATAGAAAGGTATGTATGAGCTAACGGTACCCCTATGTTACGCAAAACAGTCGAATCTGTTAAGTCGCGTTGCAAGCGAGAGATGGGAAGCTTGGCAGACAGGTGTTCAAAAATAGCATTGGCAAAACCCAAATTACCTTCAGCATTTTCAAAATCAATAGGGTTTACTTTGTGTGGCATGGCAGAGCTGCCTACTTCTCCGGCTTTTATTTTCTGCTTAAAGTAATTCATGGAGACATATTGCCAAATATCTCGACTAAAATCGATCAACACGGTATTGATGCGTTTCAGATTATCGAATATCGCTGCGAGGTTATCGTAATGTTCTATTTGGGTGGTGGGATGACTTCTGACCAAACCTAATCTGTGGCTCACAAACTCATTGCTGAATTTTTTCCAGTCAACTTCCGGATAAGCAATATAATGCGCATTGAAATTACCTGTGGCACCACCAAACTTAGCAGAATGTGGAACAGTCTTTAGTAACTCCAATTGCTTATTAATGCGTGCTACAAAAACACTGATTTCTTTGCCTAAACGAGTAGGGGATGCAGGCTGGCCATGGGTGCGCGCCAACATAGCAACATCTCTCCATTCCAGACTTTTGGCAGATAGTTTTTCAACAAAGGCATTCATGGCCGGTAAAAACTCTTTGTCCATGAATTCTTTCAGCGAAAGCGGAATAGAAGTGTTGTTGATGTCCTGAGAAGTAAGTCCGAAATGGATAAACTCCTTAAAATCTGCAAGACCTAGTTCATCAAATTTCTGCTTGATAAAATATTCTACAGCTTTAACATCATGATTGGTAGTGGCTTCAATTTGCTTGATCGCTAAAGCATCTGCTTCAGAAAAATTTTTATGAATCAGCCTGAGTTTTTCAAGATCACGCGCAGGGAAACTCTCCAACTCTGGAAGCACACCTGTTAAGCTGATGAAATATTCAATCTCGACTAAAACACGGTAGCGGATTAAACCAAATTCAGAAAAGTAGGGGGCAAGCGCAAGGGTATTATTGAAATAGCGGCCGTCTATAGGCGAAATGGCAGTAAGCTGATTAAGTTGCACCTTGTATACGTTAAGGGACAAAAATAGCAAAAATCGTTTAGTACAGGCTATAAAAGACTATGTGTGGTAGGGTGCTGAAGGCCACTTTTTATAGCTTTGCGGCCTATGAAATTAAGTCTTCTGCCTTTTCTTTTTTTTCTCTGTTTTTCTGTTTACGCCCAGAAAAATGCGGCAGGAATAGAGTTTTCAGTGAAAAAGGCCAGCGAGGCAATTAAAATTGATGGCGAGTTAGCTGAGGACAGCTGGAAATCATCGCAAAAAGGCAAGGACTTTTGGGTAGCCAGACCTATTGACTCCATAGCACCGGCAAATCCCACTTATTTCTACATCACCTTCGATGATGAATTTCTATATGTAGGTTTTGAATGCATGTCAGAGCTGCGCGAACCTATTGTAGAATCATTGAGGAGAGATTTTGATTACGGTCCTAACGACAATGTTGGCATTTATCTAAACACCTATAACGACTTTACCAATGGTTTTTACTTTAACATAACACCTTACGGTGTGCAACGGGAGGGAACAGTAGCCAATGCAGGCATATCTGATGGTGACTACTCCTCCTTTTGGGATAATAAATGGTATTCAGCAGTAAAACGCTATGACGACAGGTGGGTAGCAGAAATTGCTATTCCATTTAAATCTATTCGGTATAACATTGATGATTGGAATTTTAATGTGTTGCGCAATGATGTAGCGCGTAACCAGGTGTCAAGCTGGATTGCAACGCCCGTGCAATACATGCCTGCCTCCTTTCAAAATACTGGAAGGATTGTTTGGGAACAGCCACTGCCTAAACCAGGTATGAACATTTCTTTAATACCCTATCTTACTACTGATGCAAGTAAGGCAGCTGGTGACCCTTCGGATTATGGACTAAATGTTGGTTTTGATGCTAAAATAGGTGTGACACCATCACTCAACCTGGATCTTACAGTCAATCCTGATTTTTCTAATGTTGAAGTTGACCGACAAGTAATTAACCTGACCCGCTTTGAGGTTAATTTTCCTGAACGCAGACAATTTTTTTTAGAGAATACAGATTTATTTTCCACCCCCGGTTTTGTGGAGACCAGGCCTTTTTTCTCCAGACGGATAGGCCTTGCGCAAGATACCCTTGGCAACCTCGCTAAGGTACCTATAGTATATGGTGCCCGTTTAAGCGGAAAGCTTGGGCCAGGTTGGCGAATTGGTGTAATGAATCTACAAACCAGGGAAGAGAAGAAATTAGGATTACCTGACCAGAATTATACGGTAGCGGTTGTGCAAAGACAGATTTTTAAAAGATCTAACTTTGATCTGGTCTTTATCAACAAGCAATCACTAGGCTTAGATAAGTACGACTCCAACCGTTATTACAATGCTTCGGTGCTCCGCAACAAAGTTGAAAATGGCGACACCACCTTAACCTTCAATAAATTTAACAGGGTAATTGGAGGAGACTTTAATTTGTTTACCAAGAGTAACCGATGGAATAGTGATGTTTATTATTTCAAGTCACTCGATAATTTCAGCGAACAGGACAACTACGCTTTCGGTGCTTTTCTGGGATACTTCAGTCGTAACCTCACTGTTTTTGCAGGTCATGAAAACCTCGGAAAAAATTATAACGCAGAGTCGGGTTATGTGCCTCTCATGCAAGTATATCCCGGCTATGCCAATGGTTTTTTAAGGGTTGAAAATCCTATTTACCCTAAGTCAACACGCATTATTAATTTTCGGCCCGGCTATGGTTATAATTTCACCATGACACCCGATGGTAAAGTGACAGATCGCACTTTTTCGGCAGATTTTGGGATGAACTTTTCAAACACCTCAGGCTTGGGTATTTCGTATTCCCGTATTTTTCAGGTATTACCAGGGGCCTTTAATCCGCTATTTCCCAAGCAAGAAATTGCTTTTCAGGCCGGTGAAGAATACAGCTGGTATGAGTTAGCCTTTGGCTTTAATTCAGATACACGTAAGCTTTTTAATTGGGATGCCGGTGTGCTATACGGTACCTATTACAGCGGTGAACGCGTAAATGTAAATGCGGCACTTCGCTACAGGGTGCAGCCTTTTGGCAGCATTGCTTTATCAGCAGATTATAACGACATAAAGCTTGGACAGCCCTACGGAAGTGCAGTTTTTGTGCTTATTAGTCCAAGGCTTGACTTTACTTTTACAGATAAGTTATTCCTTACTACTTTTGTGCAATACAACAGCAGGTTTGATAATATCAACCTTAATGCGAGATTTCAATGGCGTTTTAAACCAGCCTCAGATTTCTTTGTTGTATACACTGAGAATTATTTTCCGGAAGGCCTGTTGAGTAAAAACAGGGCATTAGTATTAAAACTAACCTACTGGTTCAATCTTTAATTTTTAAGTTTTTTCATATTATAATTAAAAATATGGCTTTTAGTTTTTTCAAGAAATCCGACTCAAAGAAAGAAGAGCAACACAGTGGTCCGCATTATTACGACCTGAAGGTGAAGCGTGTGGTGAAAGAAACAAAAGACGCCATCTCAATTTGGTTTGAACAACCTGCCGATAAAAAAATACAATATAAATCTGGTCAGTTTTTAACACTGATCATTCCTATTGCAGGTAAAGAGGTAAGACGTGCCTATTCTTTATGCTCTTCACCTTTTACTGATGCTGATTTGGCAGTGGCAGTAAAGCGTGTAGACAATGGGTTGATGAGTAACTGGCTTCCTGATAATCTGAAGGAGGGGCAGAACATCAAAATAATGGAGCCCATGGGGCAGTTTACTACTGACTATGCCCCTGATAAAAAAAGACACGTTGTTATGTTTGCCGGTGGCTCTGGTATTACCCCCATGTTTTCCATCATCAAGAGTTTGCTTACACAAGAGCCTGAAAGCATAGTGTCTTTAATTTATTGCAACAGAGACATTGACAGCATAATCTTTAAAGATGAATTAAGTAAATGGGAGACCAAGTATGAGGGTCGTTTACACGTAATACATGTGCTGGACAATGCACCCATGAATTGGCAGGGTTATTCTGGTTTGCTTAACCACGACATGCTTAAAAAATTATTTGAGCGCATTCCTGACTGGGGTATAGAAAAAACTACCTACCTGATGTGTGGCCCCGAAGGTATGATGAAGAATGTTGATTCATTATTAGAACAGCATAACATTGCTAAGGACAAAATCTTTAAAGAGAGCTTTGTACAAGGTACTATTGATAAAGATGCAAAGAAGGAGACCAGCGCAGCTGTACCGGGTGAAGTAAAAACCAGAGAGGTGGTGATCCGCTATGACGGCATGGAGCACAAAGTAACTGTAAAACCTTCTGACACTATTTTGGCAAGCGCACTCGATCAGGGTATAGACTTACCCTACTCTTGTCAGAGTGGCTTGTGTACAGCCTGTCGTGGAAAGGCATTGAGTGGACAGGTTAAATTAGATGAAGAAGAGGGGCTGTCGCAATCCGAGCGTGCCGAAGGTTATGTGTTAACCTGTGTGGGGCACCCCATGACTGATGACGTGGTGATTGAGATAGGTTGATGTCTTGATCTCATAAATTTGCGAACATAGATTATGGTTTGTTTCCATAGCTGATTGACTGGATCTGTTGATCAGCACCTACATTGTGGGTGGGTCTTATGCTGTTCTCTGCGGGCTGTTTGTAGCTTTTCTTAAGAAAACTTAGTAACTTCCCTACGTCAACCAAACCGTCAATTATGGAAAGCACAGAAATTTACCAGTCCTGGGACAAATTTATTATTCTTGGCGCCTATGTCAGTTTTGCCTTAGCCATCATTATTCTTTTATATCATGAACTACGACTTCTCCTGTTAAAGGATTTAAAGGAGAAATACGATTATGTAAACCTTCATGAGATACAATATTTCTGGTATGCAGTAATTGCTTTAATTGTAGCTGTAGCCTTGTACACCAATGCTATGGTAGCAAATGTATTTGATGTGAAAGGTATAACGGGGGTGGCTGTACGTGTATTTTACACACTGGGTTTTTCAGCATTGGCTTATGTTTCTTTATCTAGTTTGGTACGCATTCTTTATCCGCGCGTTGTTGAGAGACGCTTACAGAAAATCAGAAACAAACCACGCATATCCCCTGCTGGTAATATCATGCGCAAATTGACTGAAGAAGAGGAGGATGTGCACCTGGATCAGGATCAAATTGATCAGGAATCAAGTGAAATACATTCCGTAGATTATGATGTATGGATTGATGAGAAGAGTGGTTATAAAAAAATTGAAAAATACATGGCTTACCAACACGCTGAAGAATGTTCAGAGTGTGGCTTCTTTACATTGAAGATTGTAAATGAAGAAATTGAAGTTAAGCCAACAGCCAATGAAACTGGTTTGCTACTAAAACACTACCGCTGTACCTATTGCCGCCATCGCGAGGCAAAAGAAGTGATTATCGCCAAACTTTCTACTAACGTTAAGTAGATGGTTTTGATAATGTAATAAAAGCAGGCTACTCAAAAGTAGCCTGCTTTTTTTATGAACCTTATTTCATGGGATTGGTTTGGTATTATATAAATGTAATCAACAAATAAGAATTTGGTATTAGTAGGTAGATACTTCCGGGATTTAACACAAATCCGGTATCAATTGACATAAACATGCTTATTGACTAATTTCAGAATGAGCATTAGTTTTTTATGTGATCTTTACCGAATAATAGAAACTTCTATAAAGTTTGCTTGTACTAAGCTTAAGACATAAATTAAAAAATGATTAACTTAGAACATAAAATTGTGCTATAGCTATGAGAACTATCGAATTAAAATCCAATATCCATAAAATTGTTGATGGCATTCAAAGTGAGCAGCTTTTGCAGGCTATTTATGACTTTTTAAAAACAAGGACAAATACTAAAGCTGGCGGATTATGGGATACATTGACTGAGGAACAAAAGTCAGAAGTTCTCTTAGCATATGACGAGTCGGAGGATGAAAATAATTTACTGGATAGAGATCAGGTATTTAGCTCAAAATGATTATTAAAGTAAGTAGTCGAGCGGAAAAAAGCTTTCGCACTATTAAAGACTTTATTAAAAGGAAGTGGGGAGAATCGGTTGCAAATGCATTTGAACAAAAAATTATTGACTTCTTAGATTTATTAGAGATATTCCCTGAAATCGGCACCCTCGAAATAGCTGAAAAGAGAATTTATGGATTTCAATTGACTAAGCAGACAAGGGTCTTCTATCGAATTAAAACTGACAAAATAATAATTATCGTATTTTTTGATGTAAGGCAAGACCCTAAAAAACGACCCTACTGACCACATAGTTGTTAAGCCCGTTCTCAAAGTTTGATCTCAATTTATAGAAGTACTATCAAGATTAAATTCAGTTTTAATGTATAGTTGTGAACCTAAAAACACTTGTTATAATTGTATATAAGTATTAAAAACTATGCAGCCCCTTCTTATCAGCGATTCCTTACTTGTAAAACTAAAATCAATTGGAAGCATGCGCAGAATGGCAGCAGATGCCGTACTTATGAACGAAGATGATTATATACAAGCCATTCCAATTGTACTAAATGGTTCAATAAAAGTAATGCGTACTGACGAAGATGGAAAAGAAATACTCCTCTATTACATAAAACCTGGCGAAAGTTGTGTGATGTCTTTTTTAGGAGCTACCTGCAATGAACGCAGTAAAATAAAAGCAATAGTAGATGAGCCTGCTGAAATTCTGATGTTGCCCATCAGCAAAGCTGTTGAATTAATTCGCAGCGCCCCTGAGTGGATTGAATTCATTTTCCAACTGTATAACAGGCGCTTTGAAGAATTACTGGATGTAATCAATGCTATTGCTTTTCAAAAAGTAGATGAGCGCCTCTGGGAATTGCTCAAGAAAAAGTCGGAAATGAACAAAACAAAGGAATTGGCAGTAACCCACCAGCAAATTGCTGATGAGTTGGGCACCGCACGTGAAGTTGTTTCACGTTTACTCAAACAACTGGAGAAGAGCAAGAAGATCACACTTTCCAGAAACAAGATCACAATCTTGTAGTTATGTGACTTAAGTTACGGTAGGCCGTAAGTGAGTACAGTAGTTTTGTATAAAAATTATTGTACATGGAAATTATTGGTTTTGTTGCCGCGATTATTATGGGACTTTCACTAGGTCTTATCGGAGGTGGAGGTTCAATTCTAACCCTACCCATATTGGTTTATCTTTTTGGAGCTGATCCTGTCTTATCCACTGCTTATTCTTTATTTGTAGTTGGTTTAACAAGTCTTATCGGATCATTTTCACATTTCAGACAAGGTAACGTTCACCTGAAGACAGCTATTATTTTTGGTATACCATCTATTCTTTCTGTTTATGCAGTCAGAAAATTTGTAGTCCCTATTATCCCTGACCCATTTTTCAGCATTGGAGATTTTGTAGTTGGCAAGGCTTTATTTGTGATGGTACTGTTTGCAGTACTCATGCTGCTGGCTTCTTTTTCTATGATACGTAAAGCAAAAGATGATAAGTTTAAAGGAGGTAATGTCAAGTATAATTATCCGCTCATTTTCGCAGAGGGTTTGTTAGTGGGTGGTGTAACTGGTTTGGTAGGAGCAGGAGGTGGCTTTCTGATTATCCCTGCACTGGTTTTATTAGCAGGTCTGCCCATGAAACAGGCAGTAGGCACCTCGTTGCTTATTATTGCATTAAAATCCTTGATTGGCTTTACAGGCGACTTGGGATCTGGGCTCGCAATCGATTATAACTTTATGCTGTTGTTTTCAGCTTTTGCTATTGTAGGCATAGTGTTAGGAAGTTACTTAACCAGATTTATTCCTAACGATAAACTAAAACCTGCCTTTGGTTGGTTTGTACTGATCATGGGTATCTATATCCTAGGAAAAGAGCTTTTGTTTTAATACTTAACTGCTAATCCGTTTGAACATTACTAGTTTCAAAACACTAGAGATTTGATAAAAGAACCATCCGTCAGACCGCTGAAAATAGAAGTAAACAGCGGTCAGACGGATTTTAGGTAAAAAACATATTAACAGTAGTACTCATAATGAATTTTAATATAAAGCAATTCGTAATTTGGGCTATTGCCGCATCAATTGGTTCAATAGCTGGTTTTGTCTATTGGTATTATATAGGTTGCAACAGTGGCAGTTGTGCTATTACGTCATCACCGGTTAATAGTTCAATTTATGGTGGTGTAATGGCAATTTTATTAGTCAATGTATTCGATAAACAAAAAACTAAACCTGAAAATGAAAATAGAAAAGCAACTGATCAAAAAGAATAGTCCTGATTATCAGATAATAGGTGATGCTATTAAAAGTGTTGAAAGTGTTGTCGGTATTGATGCGAAACACATCCACATTATTATCATCAGTAAATTGCTGGAGCTCGAGGCGAAGCTTGATAAGATTAGTAAGCAGCTTAATAAGAAAACCTCAAGAAAGAAAAAGAATAAATAGTAATGCAGTTAATTGATTCTTCTTTTGAGTAAACATCTATGAAGCAGGGACTAAAAGAAAATTGGAGACAATTTGCGATTCTTATTCTGGTAAATGCTTTTGTGGGCGCCATGATTGGTATGGAACGTTCTGTATTTCCTGATCTGGCCAAAGAAAAATTTGGTATGCAAGGGCACACTGCGCTCTTATCTTTTATTATTACGTTCGGCTTCATTAAGTCTGTAGCAAACTATGCAGCAGGTCGCTATACCAAATTGTTGGGACGTAAAAACATGCTGATGCTGGGCTGGGTAGCAGCGTTACCAGTTCCCTTTCTACTCATCTTTGCTAATTCGTGGAGCATAATTTTATTAGCCAATGTTTTTCTTGGAATTAACCAGGGGCTGGCTTGGTCCACTACAGTACTAATGAAAATTGATTTAGTAGGAGAGAAGAATAGGGGCCTGGCTATGGGGCTTAATGAATTTGCGGGCTACCTTACAGTTTCATTAATTGCTTTGCTGAGTAGTTGGATTGCGGTAGAATATGGTGTGCATCCTTATCCTTTTTATATGGGAATTGGTTTTGCATTTGCAGGTTTATTAATCACCTACTTCTGGGTATACGATACTACCGTTATGGCGAAACTTGAGATTAAAGATGAAACGCGAGTCCGGCAAAAAAATATTTTTCTGCACACAAGTTGGCAACACCGCAACCTGGGCTCAGTGACGCAAGCAGGCTTTGTCAATAACCTGAATGATGCCATGGCGTGGGGAATCATTCCTGTGTGGATGCACCAGCAGCACTATACATTAAGTGAAATTGGTTTAGTAGCCGCAGTCTATCCGGCTATGTGGGGTATTGGTCAACTGTTTTCCGGTAAGCTTGCTGATATTTTTTGCAAGAAAGATATTTTACTCTATGGAATGATTTTTCAGGCCATGGCTATCTTTCTCTTTCCCTTTATGCAGTCCTTACAAGCCTTGATTATGCTCTCGGCCATTTTGGGCATAGGCACTGCGTTGGTTTATCCCACTTTTTTAAGCAGCATCGCAGAAAACACTACAGTAGAGGATAGGCCTGAGAGCTTGGGTATTTTTCGTTTTTGGCGAGATTTCGGTTACGTAGCCGGTGGTTTATTGGTGGGTTTAACTGCCGATAGGGTGAGCGTTGTATTTTCAATTGAGTTGGTAGCCTTTGTTACCTTAATTTCAGGCATTATCATCGCTTTTCGCATGTATTGCCCTACTACAAAATCATTCACCTGTTTTCAGGGTTAAGAAAAATTTCTTGTGTAACTTTTGTTACCGACTGACAAAAGTCACCCTTTTATCTTTGTATTAAATTGAACTAAATATTAAAAGTAAACTATGTTAGAAACCATTCAGCAACCCTGGCCTTGGTATGTGGCAGGCGCTCTTATAGGATTGACGGTACCAGCTTTGCTATTATTAGGGAATAAACATTTTGGTGTTTCTTCATCCTTGCGTCACATCTGTGCCGCTTGTATTCCTGGTAATATTTCCTTTTTTAAATACGACTGGAAGAAGGAGATATGGAATTTATTTTTCGTTGCAGGCGTATTGTTTGGTGGCCTTATCGCTACCCAGTGGCTTAGCAACCCAGACCCTATTGTTGTTTCTGAAAAAACAATTGCTGCATTGCAAGCATTGAACATTGAAACTGACAATGAACTGATGCCGGCCTCTATTTTTAGTTTTGATAATCTTTTCTCTATTCGCGGTCTCTTATTCTTTGTGGTGGGAGGTTTTATGGTAGGCTTTGGTACACGCTATGCAGGAGGTTGTACCAGTGGACACGCCATTATGGGTTTATCGAATTTGCAGTGGCCGTCATTGGTAGCAACATGCTGCTTCATGGTAGGTGGCTTTGTAATGGTACACCTCATTTTTCCATGGTTAATGACACTTTAATTTAAAAGAAGATATTGTATGCAAAAAACTAAAGACGAATTTGTAGATACTCAGGTGGTTCAGCATCCTATTGAATGCGAAGCACCTAATGATCAGGTGGCTAATGAGCCTTTAATTACCGCAAACATTAAGTATATGGTTGTTGGTATTTTATTTGGAATTGTATTTGTGAAGGCAGAAATTATTTCTTGGTACAGAATTCAGGAAATGTTTCGCCTGCACTCTTTCCACATGTATGGTGTAATTGGAACTGCAGTAGTTGTAGGACTTATTTCAGTCCTATTAATTAAAAAATTCTCTATTAAAACCATGCAAGGTGAAAAGGTTGTATTTCATGATAAAACATTTCACTGGGGCAATGTAATCGGTGGTCTGATGTTTGGTTTAGGATGGGCCATTACAGGTGCTTGTCCGGGGCCATTGTTTGCGCAAATAGGTAGTGGTTTTCTGGTAGTGATTGTTACCTTACTTAGTGCTATTGCCGGAACATGGGTATACGGTCTGTTGCGTGATAAACTTCCTCATTAAATTTTTTCTATTCTTTTCAGACGTCACTAATTTAAAAAGCAAAGGGTTTTGTAAAACCATCCGTCAGACCGCTGAAGGCGGAAGTAAACAGCGGTCAGACGGATTTTAGGTAAATACACGGATTAGCATATTAAAATTTTTAGTCAGACAAAACTGAAATTTTGTACATTCTGTAATCAAAGTCACAGAAAAAGTAAGGATAACAAATGACCTTTATACAATATAAAAAATGAAGTTTTATGTTGTCCTTACTTTTTGAAAATAAACACCTCACAATTACACATTATAAAACTGACAACTATCTTTTACTGACCTGGAAAGGCTTTATACCCAGTACAGAATTCAGATCACTTGCTTGTGAAATTATCAAGGCGGTTGAAAAATATAAGGTTAAAAAAATTCTTTCTGATAATACAGAGTGGAAGATTATTTCACCTAACGACTATAGCTGGGCTGCAAGCCATTGGTTTCCGAAAGCAGAAGAAAGTGGGATTGAAGAAATGGCTACCGTTTTAAGTAAAGATACTTTTAACAGATTAGCAGAAAGAACAGTACAAGACATGGCAGATGTTTCGGGTATGCAAATCAAAAATTTTGAAAACTTGCAGGAAGCAACAACATGGCTTACGGATAAAAAGACTGAAAACATTTTAGAGAAAACAAACTGATGTTGACACAACAAAGGTAAAATGAAAACGGAGTTTGAAGAAATACAAACAGTAACAAAGCTCATTACAAGCCTGATCATCACCTTATTCATTCTGGTGATTCTGACAGGTACAGCTGTTGGTATTCTATATGTTAAACCTACTTTTTTTTCCGACTTGATTCAAACCAAAGAGACTGCTGTTCCTGTCAATAAGATTGAGGATACCTTGTCATTTTGGAAGGCACCAGATGTAAATAATATTCCATCAGGTGTAAATGGAGATGAAATCCGTTACGGACGCGAATTGATTATTCACACAGCTGAATACCTGGGACCAAAAGGAAAAGTGTTAAGCATAAGTAATGGGATGAACTGCCAGAACTGTCACCTGGAAGCAGGTACTAAACTTTTTGGAAACAATTACAGTGCAGTTGCATCAACCTATCCGAAATTCCGAGCAAGGTCAGGTTCAGAAGAATCAATTGAGAAAAGAGTAAATGATTGCTTCGAGCGCAGTCTTAATGGAAAGCCCCTCGAAGAAAATAGTAAAGAGATGAAAGCGATAGTAGCTTACATTCATTGGCTGGGCAACGAAGTGCCTAAGGGTGAGGTACCCAAAGGAGCTGGTTTGATCGAATTGCCTTATTTAAACCGTGCTGCTGATCCAATCAAGGGAAAGCTACTCTACGAAGAGAAATGTACAGTCTGTCATGGTAATGAGGGACAAGGTGTAATGAGTCAGGATGCAAATGCCTGGACTTACCCACCCTTATGGGGCAAGAACAGTTACAATGATGGAGCAGGATTATTCAGGCTATCACGTTTTGCAGGTTACATCAAAACAAACATGCCATTAGGTGCAACCCATGAAGCCCCTTTGCTGAGCGATGAGGAGGCTTGGGATATTGCGGCATATGTTAATGCTATGGATAGACCCAAAATGGACATTAGCAATGATTGGCCTGATATTTCAAAAAAACCAATAGACCACCCGTTTGGTCCCTTTGCAGATGGCTTTAGTGAACAAGAACACAAGTTTGGTCCCTATCAGCCTATTGTGAACAAACGAAAAGAAGTTTCAGACAAAGAAATAATCAAGTAATGAAGCATGTGATACTGGCTATTAGCCTTGCACTTTTAAGTGTACACTATACCTATGCCCAACACCAGGATCCGAGCTGGTCTGTTCGTAGGGCAACAATTAACCAGCAACGGCTGGAGAATGATAGTTTATGCAATGTGCTACACAAGATGGGTACTTTCGAAGGACACTTACGAACATTCTTCATGAGTACCACAAATCACCATGAATATCCTGACTATTATGCCTTAGGTGTGGGTGGAGGTCTTGGCTATTACTCACCCATTATTAAAAATTTTCAAGTAGGCATGTCGGGCTTTATTATTTATAATATGACTTCATCACATTTGGGCCCTCGTAATGGTTTTGTGAATAGATATGAGCTTGGTTTATTCGATGTCAGCAATCCGGATAACCATGAAGACCTTGACCGGCTAGAAGATTTATACATCCGGTATTATGTAAATGCAGATAAACATAGCTATGTACAGTTCGGTAAATTCCATTTAATTACACCATTGATTAATCTGCAGGATGGTCGTATGCGCCCTAATCTACAGGAGGGAATATGGACTGAGTGGAGTAATTGGGAGAAGATTAAATTGAAAGGAGGATTTTTTTGGAAGACATCGCCACGCGGAACAATTCACTGGTATGATATCGGAAAATCCATTGGTGTGTATCCAATGGGTAGAGCGGTTAACGGATTAAAAGCAGACTATGCCGGTCACGTGAAGACTTCCGGCATAACGATTCTTAACACCAACTTAGCACTACACAAGAATTTAAAATCTGAAATTTGGAATTATTTAGTGCCGGATTTACAAAACAGTTTATTTCATAAGACTGAGTGGAAAAAGAAAAGTGATCATGTACAATGGATGCTGGGTATGCAATACATTTGGCAACAGGCTCTTTTCAAAGATACCCTTGCTTTAGAGAAACAATATGTAAGCAAAGGAGAAAAATCACATACTTTTAGCGGAAGAATTGCCAAAGCTAATTTAAATACCAGTACTGAGTGGAACTTAAGTTATACAAGAATAACAAAGCACGGTCGTTTTCTTTTTCCACGCGAATGGGGTGTTGAACCGCTTTATACTTTTATGCAACGCGAGAGAATGGAGGGCTCTGGTGATGCACATGCCATTGTACTGCAACATCAGCGGTATGCAGATAAAGCACACCACATGATAATTTCAGCCGGTGTTGGTTCATTTTGGATGCCCGACCTGAATAATGCGGTACTGAATAAATATGCAATGCCTGATTTTTTTCAAGCTAATGTGAGGGCTAAATATAAGTTTACGGGTTTTTTACAAGGTATGCAGGCAGATTTACTCTATGTGTATAAGGGTAATTTGGAATCAAACCTGCAGGAGTCAGCGCAGTTCTATCACAACAAGATTAATGTTCACCACCTCTCTGTTGTACTTGATTATTATTTCTAAAGTGAATTTGATATAACCGTATGAACACTTTTCATCATCACTTAGATGTGGAGGAGTGGCAGAAATTTCTTTGAAGAATGATAGGTCAATCCTTTACTTTTTTCAACTTCGTTGGATGACTCAATTTGTAATCTTCTGTCTTTTTATGAAAGCCCAAACTTTTATTGACATAACCCTTTTGATAGGCCTTAATTCGGGCATCAAATTCAACAACGTCACCGGGTTTAAGTGAAAGACTTTCGAAAGCTTTACTGTAGGTAAACCATACATGATCAGACACTATTTGTTTCATGGCTACATCTACCACTTGGGTAAACAAGAGTGTGTCCTCAGAAAAGCCCTTATAATTTGTTTTTTTACCAAAGCGACTCAGCACAGCCCTGAAGGTCTTTCTTTCTTCGGCTTGTTCAGCTAATTTTCTTCTCACACGTAAAGCTAATAATTTATTAGCTAAACAATTAATGTTTGTAATAACATGCGAGCTTATCGTTCGATCAAAGTAAAAACGTTATTGCTTCTTTGCCGGACAGGTATTTAGTCCAACCAGCGCATACAAGGGGCAGAAGCCGACTAGACTTGTGATAACAAAAACTCCAGCTAAGCCGAGCACTACATACGCTACTGTACCACTTACTGTGTTTGTAAAGTAGAGTGTTGCAAAAACTACTGCAAGCAAAATGCGGATTACCTTATCGACATTACCAACATTTGTTTTCATAATTTTCTGTATTTGTTGTATACAAAGTAGTAGAATAGTGACTCAACTTATTGTGACATTAGTCACATATCAGTACTTTCTTGCTGAATCCTGACAAAAATCAGGCTGTTCCTGTAACACTGGTCACATGCAACATCACTGTACTTTTTCAAATTTGCCTGTATCAAACAACTTAACTACTAAAATTTCAATATATGACAATCGAACAAATCTACACTGGTTGCTTGGCAGAGGCTGCTTATTACATTGAAAGCGCAGGTGAGGCGGTAATTATTGATCCGCTAAGGGAGACAGCGCCCTATATCGAAAGAGCAAAGAAGGATGGTGCAAGAATTAAATATGTCATGGAAACTCACTTTCACGCTGATTTTGTTTCAGGCCATATCGATTTAGCAAAGAAGACTGGTGCTACCATCGTATTTGGTCCTACTGCCAAGCCTGGCTATGAAGCTTATGTGGCGGTAGACGAAGAAGTATTTCCTGTTGGTGATGTAAGTATTACTGTACTTCACACACCTGGGCATACCTTAGAATCCACCACCTATCTTTTAAAAGATGAACATGGAAATCCACATGCTATCTTTACAGGCGATACCTTATTTGTCGGTGATGTCGGTAGACCCGACTTAGTGCAGAAGTTGAAAGCTGAAGTTACACCACAATACCTGGCAGGTTTATTATTTGATTCACTTCGTAACAAGATCATGACATTGCCTGATGAGGTGATTGTTTATCCTGGTCATGGTGCGGGTAGTGCATGTGGTAAGAAGATGGACAAGGAAACCGTTTCTACAGTAGGTAAACAGAAAATGTTTAACTATGCCCTACGGGCAGACATGACAAAAGAAGAATTTATTCAAGCTGTTACAGAGGGCCTGACAGAACCACCGCAATATTTTCCTGCGAATGTACTCATGAATGTGTTAGGTGATGTGAAAAGTATTGATGAGGTATTAAGCGTGGGCACAAGACCTTTAACTGTTCGAGAGTTTGTGGCTGCCTGGGAGGGTAATGAGGCTTTGATAATAGATACCAGAAAGAAGGAAGATTTTGTTCAAGGATTTATTCCTGGTTCGATCTTTATTGGTCTTGATGATAACTTTGCTCCTTGGGTAGGTGCATTGATTACCAACTTGAAGCAACCTATTTTGTTTATAGCAGAAGCCGGGCGAGAAGAAGAAGTGGTGATTCGTTTGGCGAGAGTAGGTTATGACCATGCCCTGGGTTATCTCAAGGATGGAATTACAGCCTGGAAAGAGGCCGGTAATGTCGTTGATACCCTTGATGAAGTAAGTGCACAGGAACTCGAGTCACTTACACTACTAGGCGATAAAATGAATATTTTGGATGCCAGAAGGAAAAGTGAATTTGATGCGGAGCACCTCGTACTGGCAGAAAACTTTCCATTGGATACCATTAATCAACATATGCATGTGCTGGATAAACATAAGACTTACTATATCCATTGTGCTGGCGGATACAGATCGGTGATTGCTTCCTCTATTTTAAAATCAAGAGGATACCATAATATTGTAAACGTAAGGGGCGGCTATAAGGCTTTGTGCGAAACACACTTGTCACGAACAGAGCATAAAGAAATGATAAGTGAGTTATAATTTTTAATTATCGATTTCTCAATAATCCATCTGACAAACTTTCTCCGACCAAGAAAGTAGTCAGGTGGATTTATTTTTTGATAACTAATTCAAATCACCTTTAGAAGGAGTTATCTAATCGGTTTAAAAATTAACAAGTGTTCTCTTAGATCAAATCGAACAACCAACAACTAACAACAATCCACTATCTATTGATATTCGAAAGCGTTTTAATAGCGTGTCACGAAAAAAAATTCACAATTTGAAATGAGGATTATGGTATTTTCAAATCTTCAAATCAGCACATCACCGAATTATTTCTTTACATCCCCATCCCAACCAGTTATACCCATGGCCAGGTTATAAAGTTCACCTTTAAATCCCTTTTCTTCCATAAGCTTGCAGGCCCTGGCAGAGCGTGCCCCACTACGGCAATAAACCAGGTAGTTTTTTGATTTGTCTAATTTTGCCAACTCGCTTTCAAAAGAGGGGTCATTGATATCTAAAAACAAATTGGCCTGGGGAATATGACCCTCGGCTACCTCTTTTGGGGTCCTTACATCAAGTACTAGCGTATTCGCTTTTTTGAATAATTCCTTGAATTGCTTATTATCTACATTCTGAAACATAAAGGGGCTTATTTATAGAAGTCAATTTATGCATTTGTAACCTTAGTCACAGAACTTTTAACGTTTCTTTTTCAGTTTTGTTAATTGTAAATTGAAGCTGTATGAAGAATTTAATGTTTTTAATATTGATAGGCTTATCCATATCAGCTTATAGTCAGGAAACACCTAAGGTGCTTTTTCACCTGCAATCTGCTGATACGCTGGTACATAAATCGGTGGTGACGCAGATTAAGAATCTGAAGCAGGAAATTCCAACGGCAGAGGTATTGGTTGTATGCAACGGACCGGGTGTTGAATTTACATTATTGAGTAAAAGTACTTACATCAACCGTTTGGCAAAACTGAACCTGGCTGATGTCAAAGTGGTTGCTTGTGAGTTTACCATGGCACAAAGAAAAATTGAAAAAACTGATCTTAATCCATATAGCGGTATGGTCTCCCATGGAGTAGTGGAAATCGTACGAAAGCAAAGTGAAAATTGGTTATACATAAAAGCGGGTTTTTAACAGATAAAACAGAAAGAATGAGACTATTATTAACATCCCTTGTCGTTACACTCATGGTGATGACCTTAAGTTGTCAGTCGCAGCATAATGCAGTAAAGCAATTGGAGGCAGAAGCATTTGAACAAAAGCTAAAGCAGACAAACGCGTATAACTTAATAGACATCAGAACACCTGATGAATATAGGCAGGGGCATTTGGAACACGCAGTAACGATCGACTACTACAGCAGCGATTTTAAAAATCAATTGAGTAAGCTCGACAAATCAAAACCCTTATTCTATTATTGTGCTTCCGGAGGAAGAAGTGGTAAGACAATTCCCATACTGCAGGAATTGGGCTTTAAGGAAGTATACGAACTGAAAGTGGGATTTAATGGATGGCGTAGCGCAAACAAACCTTTTGTTAAATAATGCGATTTACCTTATTACTATTCATGCTGACTATTGCATTAACTTCGAATGCACAGGTCGGAAATGGTGCTTTTAACCTAATGCTGAAAACATTGTTGTCGCATAACGTAAATGAGATTTCAGTAGATGAGTTAGCTAAATTGAAAAATGTAGTCTTACTGGATGCAAGAGAAGAGGCCGAATATAAGGTAAGTCATCTCCCCAACGCCAGGTATATTGGTTATGATAATTTCAATATTGACTCATTGAATAATTTTGATAAACACGCAACTATCGTTGTGTATTGTTCTATGGGCTATCGGAGTGAGAAAATTGCTGAGAAATTGAAAAGTGCGGGATTTACCAATGTTTCAAATTTATACGGAGGTATTTTTGAATGGGTAAATCAGGGTAACAAAGTAGTTGATAAGCATGAAAAGAAAACCATGGATGTTCATGCCTACAACAAAACCTGGGGTATCTGGTTAAATAAAGGGAATAAGGTTTATGAACCATGATAAGGTCAAAAACACTATTTAAGATCCTTTTAGTATGTATGATGTGCATTGGCATTGTTACCGCTATTGTTTTATTGCTTGATTTAAAATAGGTATGGAAGAGTATTGGAAAATTGTTGTTGATTCTTATACCGGATATTGGAACTACTTAGTAAACGAAGTGGCTTATCCGGGCTGGCACAATTATTTTTGGTGGCTGGTAGGTTTATCACTTTTTGTCTGGTTACTCGAAATAATTCTCCCTTGGCGAAAAGCACAAGCTATCATCAGAAAGGACTTCTGGCTCGATGGCTTCTACATGTTTTTTAACTTCTTTTTGTTTTCATTAATCGGTTACAATGCCATCTCAAACATTGGTGTAAATGCCTTTAATGATTTTCTTGCTTTGTTTGGCATCACCAATCTGGTGGCTATCAATGTGCAAAGCTGGCCGGTTTGGTCACAGTTATTAACCATGTTTGTTATAGCGGATTTTATCCAATGGAATATCCACCGCTTATTACACCGCGTCCCTTGGATGTGGGAGTTTCATAAGGTACATCACTCTGTGGAAGAAATGGGTTTTGCTGCACACCTCCGCTTCCATTGGATGGAAACAATCATTTACAAAGTGATCCAGTACATTCCCTTAGCTATGATAGGTTTCGGACTACAGGATTTCTTTGTGATACACATCATTGCAGTTGCTATTGGTCACCTCAATCACTCAAACTTAAATATTACATACGGTCCATTAAAATATATATTGAACAGCCCAACCATGCACATTTGGCACCACGCTAAAAAATTACCTAATCAATACGGTGTCAATTATGGTTTAAGTTTAAGTATTTGGGATTATATTTTTGGTACAGCCTATATTCCTAAAAGTGGCCGGGATGAAAAGCTAGGCTTTGATGGAGATGAGCATTTCCCTAAAACTTTTTGGAAACAGCTTATCTATCCTTTATTAAAAGAAAAGAATTAAGATTTTAGATTTTAGATTTTAGATTTAAGATTTTGAGTATCAGATAGGAGTTCTAAAATTATATTTCGCGTCATTGCGAGGGAGGTACGACCGAAGCAATCTAAGTTTTTGCAGATTATTTCCCTTTATTAATAATGAATGTATACTAAAGGACTCTAAACGGATATGCATATTTAGAACTTTGAACTTTGAATTTTGAATTTTGAATTTTTTAAATTCATCTACACCACTAAACAATTACTTAAATGCAGAAAAAATATTGGTTAATACTTATCATTCCCATCTTGTTTCACGCTTGTTCAGTTAAACCTACAGCACAAGAGATAGTTGATTCAGCAATACTAACACATGGGGGTAAGGCCTTTGATCAATTTCAGGCTGACTTCGATTTCAGAGACAAGCACTACACAGCCATCAGAAAAGGTGGGGAGTTTACTTATATACGTGCCTTTACCGATTCTACCGGAAACTACCGCGATGTATTAAACAATACTGGGTTTACCAGACATAGAAATGATACCTTACAAACATTGCCAGATGAAAAGCGAAATGCTTTTACTAATTCAGTCAATAGCGTAATCTACTTTGCTTTACTACCCTTCGGTTTAAATGACGCTGCCGTTATAAAAGAATGGCTAACTAAAGAAGAGGTAAAAGGAAAGCAGTATGATGTAATTAAAATTTCTTTTAAACAAGAAGGTGGTGGTGCCGATTTTGAAGATGAGTTTCTCTATTGGATTGAGTCAGAAAAACACACTGTGGATTATCTTGCCTATAGTTACCATACCAATGGAGGGGGCATTCGCTTCCGTGAAGCAATTAATCCGCAACATGTAGGCGGTATACGTTGGCAGGATTATATCAATTACAAGGCTGCAGATGAGAAGAATACTAGTCTGCTACAGCTCATGCCTTTGTTTAAAGAAGGTAAATTAGTAGAGCTCTCACGTATTGAGCTAAAGAAGATACAAGTAAGCACAGACCTGAACTGATCAGAAAGCAATATGGATAATCATTTAAAATCGTGTGCTTGTCATTCATGTACTGTAGAACGTGTTACCGAAAAGGAAAAAGAGTTTCATGTATCTATATCAGAATCCAGCAGACGTGATTTTCTTAAAAAAGCAGGTAGCCTGGGTTTAGCCCTTGGTGTTGGTGGTGGCTTAGTGAGTCCACTTGCTGCTTCAGCATTAAATGAGACAGATGCTGCTTTAAAGAGCAGAGAAATGCAGGGCAATGGTGCTGTAAAAAGTGGCAAAGCCACCATGGTATCCTTATTGCATACTGCAGACATTCATGCCCAGCTACTCACACACGATGAATTTTTTATTGAGGAGGGAAAAGTTGTTTATAAAAAACGTGGCGGATATGCTACGTTAAAATCAATGATCAATAGTTTGCGCTCACAAAACCCTGACAACACCTTCTTAATTGATGGTGGAGATTGTTTTCAGGGTGGAGGCGTAGCCGCCTTAAGCGAAGGGCGTGCCATTGTACCCTTAATGAATAACATTGGTTATGATCTGATGTTACCGGGTAACTGGGAAGTTGTGTACGGTAAAGAGATGATGATGAAAGACATGTTTGGTTACGATGCACCAAAGGTGTGCGCCAATATGTTTCATCAGACAAATGACCAACTGAATGGAGATTTAATTTTTCCACCTTATTTTGTTAAAAGAATAGGTGGAATTAAAATTGGTTTTGTTGGATACAACGATCCCCTTACCCCTAAACGACAATCGCCCGCTTATAGTGAAGGTATTCAGTTTACTCATCCTGAAAAAAATATAGCCAAGTATATAAAGTTACTGCGTGAGTACGAGGGTTGCCAGATGGTGATACTGTTAACACACATGGGGCTTGCGCAGCAAATTGGCTTAGCGAATATGCCATTTGTAAAAGGTGTAGATTATATTTTGGGAGCTGATACACATGAACGTCTTCGTCAACCCATTCAGGGAACACATGCAAAAGTAACTGAACCTGGCGCCTTTGGCTCCTTTGTGGCCAAGCTGGATTTTGTCGTGGAAGATGGCGTAATCAAAGACCACACCTATCAACTACTTGACGTAGATCCTGAGGTGTATAAAGAGGATAAAGAAATGAAAGCCTTGGTTAAAAAAGTTCGTGAGCCTTATGCCAAGGAGCTGGATCGTGTTATAGGCACCACGAAAACGCCCCTGGTTAGGTATTATGTAAAAGAAACCCCAATGGACAATTTCATTACTGATGCCCTCATGTGGAAGTTTGAACCAGACATTGCCCTTAATAATGGCTTTCGTTTTTGTCCACCACTCGTACCAGATCCAAAAACTGGTCTTGCCGAAATCACCATGGATTTTTTGTGGAGTATGCTGCCTGTAGATAGTGAAGTCAAACAAGGCTGGGTTACCGGAAAACAATTATGGGATTGGATGGAAAAAGAGCTGCAAAACACCTTTGCTAAAGACCCCGCGAAACGTTTTGGTGGTTGGTTAGTTCGCTTTAAAGGAATGGAAGTAAATTTCACTATTGCAAATGAAGATGGCAAGCGTGTTAACTGGATAAAAGTGAAAGGTAAAGCTATTGATTTAACGAAATCGTATAGCGTACTATCATGCGAACGTGAAGGAGACCCGGACACAACCATTTGTCGCATTGAAAATGTAACTTCTCCCACACGCCTGAGTTTAACCTTGCATCAAACTGTACAGGAATATTTGAAGACGCATTCACCAATAGCGCCTAAGTTAGAAGGTAGAGCAAGGGCTACCGATGCACCAGATACCCTGCTAACACAATTGATGGGTTTTGGCTATGAGTTTCGGTAGGTGACTCCTGATACTGGCAAATTCTTTTGCTCCTTTAGAACCTCATTAAAGGCAATTTCGCCTGTGTGACCAAGATCACGGAACTTCTTATCCATCAACTGTAGTTTTGTATTATATATTCAGTTATGGAACAGAAAAAGACATTTCAGGACATTATTAACAGCGAAAAGCCCGTACTAGTCGACTTTTTTGCCACCTGGTGTGGACCCTGCAAAATGATGCAACCCATTTTACAGGAGTTGGCAGGGCGCATTGGCGATAAAGCCAGTATCATTAAAATAGATGTCGATAAAAATCCGGCAGTGGCCAGTGCTTACCGCATTCAAGGTGTACCTACTTTAATGGTGTTTAAAAACGGTGAACCTCTTTGGAGACAATCAGGTGTGCTTAATGCCAACCAATTAGAGCAGGTGCTCAGTCAGTTTACAGAAACCACAATAAATAAATAAGTTCTGTGACTTCCATCACTGTCGGACAATGTTAGACTCCCGACCTTTGTAGTGTTAAATAAGTAATCAAACAACAAATTATAGACTATGTATTTTCAACACGTTTATGACAAAAGCTTAGCACAGGCAAGTTATTTTATTGGCTGTCAGAAAGCAGGTGTGGCTATGGTAATCGATCCTAAGAGAGATGTTGACACCTATCTGGAGATTGCCAGGCAAAACAATATGAAAATTACACACGTGGCAGAAACACACATCCATGCAGACTTTTTATCAGGCGCACGTGAATTAGCGGCCATTACTGGTGCTAAAATGTATTTATCTGATGAAGGCGGTGAAGGGTGGCAATATGAATTTCCTCATGAAGGTGTGAAAGATGGTGACATTATAAAAGTTGGCAATCTCAAAATAGAAGTGTTGCACACACCCGGGCATACACCGGAAAGCATTAGTTTCTTATTGACGGATACACCCGCCAGCGATAAACCAGTTATGATGTTTACAGGTGACTTTGTATTTGTGGGTGATATTGGCCGACCTGATTTATTGGAAGAAGCTGCCGGTATGGTAGGCACTAAAGATGTAGGAGCAAAACAAATGTATAAGTCTGTTGAACGCTTCAGAGAATTAGCAGATTATATACAGGTATGGCCTGGTCATGGTGCAGGATCTGCCTGCGGTAAAGCATTGGGTGCAGTGCCCAGCACAACGGTTGGCTATGAGAAAGTAAGAAACTGGGCCTTACAATACGAAAACAATGAACCTGGTTTTGTAAAGTATCTATTGGAAGATCAACCGGAGCCTCCGAAATACTTTGCCATGATGAAAAAATTGAACAAAGTAGAACGTCCACTCCTTACGGAAGTGCCTAAGTTAAAAAAGCTAACTGCGCAGGATTTGAAAGCAGCTATGGACAAAGGTATAAAGGTAATTGATACCCGTTTGAAAGCAGATTTCGCCCAGGGCTTTATTCCCGGAAGCATTAATATTCAAGGGAACAATGCATTTGCAACCTGGATGGGCTGGTTTTTAACCTATGAAGAACCATTTATTCTCATTGCTGAAGAAGATAAGCTTGACGACCTCACACGTAAACTTATGCGCATAGGCATGGATAATATTTATGGATATGTGGAAAATGTGAATGTCTGGACGGCTCTTGGTAACAAGCTTGAAAAAGCCAACGTGATTTCCTTAGATGAATTCCAACAGATATTAAAAACAAATCATACACAAATTGTTGACTTGCGCGGTGCTGCTGAATTTAAATCAGGGCACGTAAAAGGTGCAGAGAATGTATTCATCGGGACGCTCGAAAAGAATTTAAGTAAGATCAACAAAGATCAGCAAGTAGTTATTCACTGTCAGGGTGGAGATCGTTCTTCGATTGGTTATTCTTTGCTTACAAAACACGGCTTTAAGAATATCAAAAACTATTCGGGTGGTATAAATGAATGGGTAAATAACGGTAACCCCGTTATCACAACTAATTAAAATTAAAGACTCAAAATTATGTTCAATTTATTTTCAATGGGCACTAAGGCTTACGAAAACTTAGACGGCCTCGAATTCAAAGAAAAGTTTACAGGAACAGCAGGTGCTGTATTGGTAGATGTTCGTACACCTGGTGAGTTTTCATCAGGCACAATTAAAGGTGCTAAGAATATTGACTTTATGTCACCAAACTTTAAAGAACAATTTTTAAAGCTAGATAAGAATAAAGAATATTTTTTATTCTGCCGCAGTGGAAATCGCAGCGGACAAGCCTGCAACATACTATCCAAAGAGGGTTATAAAGTGTATAACCTCGAGGGTGGTGTAGGTGCCTGGCCAAGATAAGGGGTTGGTTTGTGTTGAGGGTAAACAGGCAGATCTGGGGACTGCCTGTTTTTTTACGACTTTAAATTCTTTACATGAAATCGCCATGAGGTGGCACACACCCAGGAGCATGATAATGAAGCGATTTCGTGTGTCCTAAAGCAAAAAAATAAATATTAACACATGAAAATCTGGAATAATTGGCAATTAGTGGCTGTTGCTTGCCTTACACTTGGTTTGGCGCCTTTTGTACCTGAGCCGCACATCTGGGGAAAATTAAAATGGATTATCGGTGGTGCAAATGGTATGCAGAGTATAGACTGGTTTGATACACTCTTTCATGGTTTGCCATGGTTGTTATTGCTTCGGTTGTTGTTTTTAAAAGGACTATCTCTGGTACAATCTAAAGCACAAAAGATTTAAATGCAGGCTCTTACACAAACATTATTTAGTAATTAATAAGTTTAACTTCATTAATCCTCTCCTCAGGAGAGGGAAGGGTGAGGCCACTTCATGCGCTGGTTACGCCTGGGCTTAGGTTTATTTGTAGGCTATCAGGCCTTTACCTTGCACGATACATTTGCAGGTATTATTGCTGCTCTATTTTTATTTCAAGCATTTACCAATACTGGTTGTTGTGGGGCAGGAGGATGTGCTGTGCCAGCTAAGAAAGCTGATACAAGTGAAGCTAAAGAGATAAGCTACGAAGAAGTGAAAGCTCTTGTACAAGATCAACAAGAAAAATCGTAAGCCTTAAGGAACACAAGCGACTTTCTAAGCCGTTGTTGGTGTTGCGCGTGGCGCTTGTGTTAGATCACCAACAACGATGTGCGATGCATTTCACTTGCGGTCGGTGTTTTCACCGAACCGCGTCTATCTTACCTTTATCTCTACTTACAGGTCATTACAAAATTTGGCAGTGAGGTTTGTGATCGGTGATAACACCGACCACAGGTTAAAAGGCCGACTACAGGTTAATATGATATACCAACTAATTAACCACGGCACAAGTATTACGCATGCTTACGCTCAGGGCTGAAGATTGCGACAGTTAGGTAAATCTACTTTGCTAATAAGTCCTTTCTAATTTCCGTAAAAGTGTTTATCAGTATCAGTATAATGCATAGTCCCAGAAGTATTCCAAAAATGTATGTACTCTCACCAGATACCGAATGAAGCATTAAGATGTTTGAGTCAGTTATCTCCATGTCAAGTTGAATGTTTTCTGGAATTTCAAGATAGCTTATATCCTCTGCTAAAGCGTCATAAAATGTTGAGTATTTGTTATAGATGTTGTCAACCCTCTCGAAAATTTTATAATTCAATATTATAGCAAGACTAATTATTGTTATTACTGTTAGTCTCAGAAGGATTTTTAGCGCAATTTTTAGTATTGTCATATTGCAATTTCTAACAAGATGTCAAAACGAGATTAGCATTACGAGAGAAAAGGTAAATTTAGTTACTCAGCTACTTTATTTTCAAATTGTTACATGTTAGTGGAAAGTTATCGTGCCTTGCGCATAACGTTCCAGGGCTTTGCTTTCGGGCGCGTTTCAAAGCACAAAACTGTCAATGAGCACTACACTTGAATAGAAGCAAAAAGCTCCAAGTTTGTACGTCACCCCGCCTGACGCAAAACCCGTGTTAGCGGTTCGTTGTTCTTTCGTCCGTGTCAATATACTTTGTCTGTCTAAGGGCTGCAATAAACTGTTTGATTGCTTGTCTGTCTTGGGTTGTGCGGCCTGAAAAGAGGTGTACTTTTGTGTGTTGGCTCATTTGATTACTTTATTATCCTTGATAAATGTTTTTAGAGCTACCGCCACTGCTTTTGCTAATGGAACAGGAACACCGTTACCAATCATTTTAAATTTTTTTGAAAGTGGCAACTCAGTCGGTAAAACATAAGTGTCTGGCACTCCTTGAATTCTTAATGTCTCACGCACTGATAAACGCCTATGCTTGTATGGATGCAAATGAACTTCATTGTTGCCGTAACAAGCTGTCGGGCTGTATTTGAAACGGTGAAGTCGTTTAAATGAAGGTCTGTTTGTTTCGCCTTCGTCAATTGCGTCAAGTGCTTTGTCTGCAACATACAAATTAAAAAACTCGTTTGCATTTGCAGTTGTATTTATTTCCCTCTGTGGAACTAAGCAACTCTCAACACATAATTCAAGCGGTAAATCTTTTGGCTTAGTCAAACTTTTGCCAAACTGAACTGGTGCTGCCCAATTATATTTTGTTGCAGCATCTTTATATTTTTTGTTTATTGGAAAAGGAAACCATTTACCAAATTGAATTTGATTTACAATTTTAGAATCAAGTTTAGTTTTCTTAATTCCAACAAAGAAAATTCTCTCTCTGAATTGAGGAACACCAAATTCCAAAGCATTTAATTTATCGTGGTCAACAAAATATTCTTTCTCAACTCTTTTTAAAAGTGTTTGCAAAAACTCCTTTGTCTCGCTTCGCTTTGTTAAGCCAGTTACATTTTCCATTACAAAAAATGTCGGCTTCAATTCCAATATTTTATCAAAGAATAAAATTGTGAGTTTGCCTCTATCACCTTCAAAACCTTTCAAACTTCCATTCATGCTAAAGTCCTGACAAGGTGGTCCGCCAATCATTCCAAAGTGTTCTGGTTTACCATCAGGAAAGGCTTCTTTTAAAATTTCCATTGAAGAAACTTCGGTTATAGATTTTGTATTGAAGATTTCAGCTTTGATTCCATTGCCTCTTGATTTTCTCCATGAAGTAATTCCGGCAGCATGAAGTTTTGCAAATACCGGATCAACTTCATTTGTCCATACAGTTTCAAAACCTGCTTGCTCAAAGCCCATATCTAAAAAGCCGCCACCGGAGTAGAAGGAAAGTATTGGAATTTTATGTTCGTTATGATTATTCATAAACTACTGTAAAGCTATTCGCAGTTGCATTTAATGACTGCTTTGTTTTTTTTAAATTATAGAGTATTACATTTTTGCCAATTAGAGATTCAAAATCTATCTTTTTCCCTATTGGTAAACTATTTATTAAAACTTGTTTGTCTTGGGTCTGCAATTGTAATCCAAGTGTATCGTTACTGAATTGATTTACTTTTTCAACTCTTCCAAACAAGTCATTTACCGCTTCAAAGTTAAGCGTTAACCAATTTGAATAGAAGCTACATGCTGGTCTGTAAGAACAATATTTGCAATTCTCAACTGAAGGATTTGCAATAGTTTTTAAATCATTATTTGAGATGTAAGAGTTTGTTGTGGAAAGAAAATTCAATGCTTCAGAATAGATTTTTTCGCAATCTGAATTTTGAAACTCTACTTCAATGAAATCATTTGAAAGAGTTACAATGAAAAGATATTTAGGATATTTTTCAGTCATTAGAAAGTATAAGTGAGCGTACAGTTTAAGTTGTATTTCATATTCTTTTTTTACGATCGGTTCATTTATACCACTTTCATCAATTGCATCGGAAAATATTTTTCCAGTTTTGAAATCTAATATTGTAGTACCTAAATCATTTTCAATTATTAAGTCAGCAACACCAATAATGCTCTTGTCTGAGTTTTCCAATTTCATTTCGGGATAAAATTTACTTGATGATTGTTTTGTAGTGTG
>VFQM010000463.1_pt1 | contig 45096 bp, 36 predicted proteins | sample 3512391 | NCBI WGS metagenome assembly VFQM01 (sample SAMN10412369, study PRJNA504923) | tailings metagenome | isolation source: Replicate 1 from Balatoc abandoned mine | place: Philippines | reverse complement strand
CACGCGCGGGGCTGCTGCCCGAGGTGGGGCTGGGGGCCGGCGCCAACTGGAGCCGCCGCGACAGCAACAACAACCTGCTGGATGGCACCAGCAACAGCCAGAACGTCACGCTCTCGGCCAGCCAGCCGCTCTACCGCCCGGCCAACAAGCTCGCCAACGACCAGGCGAAGCTGACCATCGACATCGCGCAGGCCCAGCTCACGCAGGCCGAGCAGGATCTGATCATCCGCACCTCGCAGGCCTACTTCGACGTGCTGGCCGCGCAGGACACGCTGACCTTCGTGCGCGCCCAGAAAACGGCGGTGGAACAACAGCTCGCCGCGGCGCGGCGCAATTTCGAGGTCGGCACCGCCACCGTGACCGACGCGCGCGAGGCGCAGGCCAGCTTCGACCTGGTGGTCGCGCAGGAAATCGCTGCCGAGAACGACCTGCGTGTCAAACGCCTGGCGCTCGATCAACTGGTGGGCCGCACCGGTGTGACGCCGCGCCCCTTGGCCGCGCCCGTGAACCTGCCGCCGCTGCAACCGGCCGAGCCGCAAGCCTGGCTGAACCGTGCCGGCGAGAACCACCCCAGCGTGCTGCAGGCGCGCCGCAACCTGGAGATCGCGCAGCTCGAAACCCAGCGCGCCGAGGCCGGCCACAAGCCGACGCTGGATCTCGTCGGCCAGTACCAGGTCAGCCGCGCGCCCTCCAGCATCCAGGGCATTCCGGGCAACGTACGCAACAACAACGCCAGCGTTGGCCTGCAGTTCAACCTGCCGCTGTTCGCGGGCTTCGCGATCCAGAACCGCGTGAAACAGACGCTGGCCCTGGAAGAGAAGGCACGCGCCGACCTCGAATCCGCCCGCCGCGGCGTGGACCTGAGCACACGCAGCGCTTACTTCGGCGTGGTCTCGGGCCAGGGGCAGGTCAAGGCGCTCGAGGCTGCAGAAGCCTCCAGCCAGAGCGCCCTCGAAGCCAACCAGCTCGGCTACCAGGTCGGCGTGCGCATCAACATCGACGTGCTCAACGCCCAGAGCCAGCTGTTCCAGACCAAGCGCGACCTGGCGCAGGCGCGCTACAACGTGCTGCTGGGCACGCTGCGGCTCAAGCAGGCCAGCGGGGAACTCACGCCCGCGGATCTGCAGCCGGTGGACGCCTTGCTGACGCGCTGATTGTTCCGCTCGCCGGCCTGGGCGTCAGGGCGGTGCCCCTGGCCTCGGGGGCGCAACCGCGGCGGCCCTGCGGAGCTGAACACCCGCCAACCCGCAAGCCAGAACCGATAAACTCCCGCGATGCCCGCCCAACCCCCCTCCGGAGACGACGTGCACGCCGTCAACGTGCTGTGCATCAAATGGGGCCGCAAGTACGGCCCCGAGTACGTCAACAAACTCCACAGCATGGTGTCGCGGCACCTGCACCGGCCGTTCCGCTTCGTGTGCCTCACCGACGACGGCGCCGGCATCGACCCTGCCATCGAGGTCAAGCCGATCCCGGCCGTGGGCTTCGACGAATTCGATCAGCGCAAACCCTGGACCTTCGGCCACGGCTGGCTCAAGCTCACGAGCTTTGCCGATCCGCTGTACGACTTGAAGGGCCGCACGCTCTTCCTGGATCTCGACATCGTGATCGTCGACTGCCTCGACCCGTTCTTCGACGAGCCGGGCGAGTTCATCGTGATCAAGGAGTGGGACAAGCAGGACGGCACCGGCAACACCTCGTGCTACCTCTACACCATCGGCGCCCACACCGACGCGCTCGATCACTTGAAGAACGGCTACCCGCAGTCCATCGCGGATGTGCGCAACGAGCAGGAATACATCACAGGCTTCCTGGCCCGCCAGGGCAAGGTCCGCTACTGGCCCGAAGGCTGGTGCGTGAGCTTCAAGCGCCACTGCATGCGCCGCGGCCTCATGGGTTGGTTCAAGCCACCTGTGATTCCGCCGGGTGCGCGCATCATCGCCTTCCACGGCAAACCCAATCCGCCCGACGCCATCGCCGGCGTGAGCGGCAAGTGGTACCGGCGCGTGCTGCCCACGCAATGGGTGGCCGACCACTGGCGTTGAACCCGCCGCGCGCCACCGCCACGCTGCACGCCTGGCGCTTGCTGATGCGTGCGCTGGGGCCGCTGCTGCTGGCCTGGTTCTGGTGGCGCGGGCGACGCGAGCCCGGCTACCGCGAACGCCTGCGTGAACGGCTGGGGTTCATCCCTGTGGAGCCTCGCCACATGGGCGCGCTGTGGCTGCACGCCGCCTCCGTCGGCGAGGTGCAGGCCGCGCGCCCCCTTATCGAGGCACTGCTGAAGGACTGGCCCTCGCACACGCTGGTGGTGACGACACAGACGCCGACCGGCCTGGCCGCGTTGCGCGCCACCTGGGGCGATCGCATTGCGCACCGGTACGCGCCGCTCGACACGCCGGGCGCGGTGCGCCGTTTCCTGGATCGCCTGCAACCGCAGGCGTTGGTGCTGATCGAGCGCGAGCTCTGGCCGCAATGGCTGTTCGCCTGTGCCGAACGCGCGCTGCCGGTGGTGCTGGTGAACGCCCGCCTGACCGAGGCATCGGCACGCAGCTATCGGCGCTGGCGCGGGTTGATGGCCCATGCCTGGCCCCGCTTGCAGGTGGCCGCGGCGGACGCCGACAGCGCCACGCGGCTGGCGGCGCTGGGTGTGCCAGCCGCGCACCTGAGCGTAGGCGGCAACCTGAAGTTCGACCTTGCCCCACCGACCGACACGCCCGCGCTGCCCCCCGACCTGCAAACACGCCGGCTGGTGGTGGCGGGCAGCACCCACGAGGGCGACGAAGCGGCGTGGCTTGCGGCCTGGCCGGCGCTCGCCGCGGCGCATCCCGAGGCGCTGCTGGTGCTGGTGCCGCGCCACCCACAACGGTTCGACGCCGTGTCCGAGGCGCTCGATCGCGCCGGATGGGCACACGCACGGCGCAGCCGCGGCGAGGCGGTGCGACCCGAGCATCGCGTGCTGCTGGCCGACACCATGGGCGAACTGCTGTTCTGGTACCGCCACGCGGCGCTGTGTTTTGTGGGCGGCACGCTCGCGCCGGTGGGTGGGCACAACCCGCTGGAGCCCCTGTCGCTGGGGCAGCCCGTGGTGTTCGGCCCGCACACGCACAACGCGCCCGCGCTGTTCGACGAGGCCGCACAGGCCGGCGCCGGCCTGTGCGTGGCCGATGCAACCGCGCTGCAGGCCGCAGTGTCACAGGCGCTCGCAGCGCCCGCCAACTGGGCCGCGCGTGGCGAGGCTGCGCTGGCACTGATGGCCCGCCACCGTGGCGCGACCGCGCGATGCCTTGACGTGCTGCACAGGGCCACCGGCCCGGTGCAGGCGCAACGGCTGTGCGAGGTGGTGGCCGAAACGCTGCCCGACGGCAGCACCCTGTGGCGCGACCCGGCGCGTGCAAGCGCCCTGGCGGCGCACGACTTCACGCCAGCCACGCACGCCCCGGCTTCATCTGCACCCGACAACCCGCCCGCCAGGCCGATGGAACACCTGGCCACCGGCAGCGGCCGCGGCCAGGCCGCACTGGTACAGGCGCCCCAGGGCGCCTATGTGCTGCGCCACTACCGCCGCGGCGGCCTGATGGCGCGCCTGAGCGACGACCGTTTCGCCCGCGAACCGGTGCACCGCGGCCGCGCGATGCGCGAATTCGCGCTGCTGCGCCTGATGCAGGCCTGGAACCTGCCCGTGCCCGCGCCGGTGGCGGCACGGCACCTCCCGCGCACGCTGAGCTACAGCGCCGACATCGCCGTGGCCTGGCTGCCCGGCACGCGCAACCTGGTGCAGTGCCTGCGAGAGACACGCCCCGAAGCCGCCGCCTGGGCCGCCCTGGGCGCAGCCATCGCACGACTGCACGAGCGGCAGATACACCACGCCGACCTCAACGCCCACAACCTGCTGCTCGACACCGAGGGCCGCGCCTGGGTGGTGGATTTCGACAAATGCGGCGTGCGCGCCGGCGAAGGCTGGAAGGCCGGGAACCTGGCCCGACTGTTGCGTTCGCTGCGCAAGGAGGCCTTTCGCGAGCCGGTGTTCTACTGGCACGAGGACGACTGGAACGTCCTGTTGTCGGCCTACCGCTTTCCCCACGACCACCCCCGCTTTACATGACCCTCGGCTCTGCCTTGCCAGACCGCGCCCACCAGGGTGCACAGGCATGCCTCGTCCTGACTTTTCTTGCGTTCCCGCTGTCGTTGGCAATGGCGAACCTTGCCATGCTGCTCATGCTGCTGCTGTGGGCCCTGTCGCTGTTCGGCACGAAAGCACGCGGCGCCCTGCGGGAAGGCTTGCGCAACCCGCTCGTGACACCAGCGCTGGCGCTCTTCGCCTGGGTGCTGGTGGCGATCATCTGGTCGCCTGCCGCACCTGAAGGTGCGCTGGGCTTCCTGCAGAAGTACCTGAAGTTCGCCATGGTTCCGGTGTTCATCGCCTTGCTGCAGGACGGGGCGGTGCGGCGCCGCTGCTGGCAGGCATTTGCGGTGGCCATGGGCTTCACACTGGTGGTGACCTGGCTGAACGTGTGGTTCGACTTCCCCTGGACGCGCACCCACAACCAGGGTTTCGGGCGCGACCACACCGTTGTCAAGGACTACATCTCGCAAGGTCTCATGATGACCGTCTTCACTGCGGTGTGCGTCTTCGTGGCACTCGGCCAGTCAACCCGTGCACGCCGCGCGGGCGTGTGGCTGCTCTGGGGGCTGGCCTCGGCCAGCATCCTGCTGCTGCTGCAGGGTCGCACGGGCTATCTGGCCTGGGCGGCATCCACCAGCGTGCTCGCGCTGTGCATTGCACTGGCGCAATCGCGGCGCGCCGTGGTGGCCGCAACGCTGGGTCTGGTCGTGGTGTTCACGCTGGCCGTGGTCAGCTCGCCGGTGCTGCAGCAGCGTTGGGAACGGGCCTGGGACGAAGCGGAAGACGCGGGCAGCGGGCCGGTCACCTCGGTGGGGTCGCGCATCGAAATGGCGTCCTTCGTCCTCCAACAGGCTGCCCAGGCGCCGCTTGCCGGGCATGGCACTGCGTCCTATCCGGTGCTGGCACCACAACATTTCACCGAGGGCGAGCGTTGCGACGTGGTCTGCACGCACCCGCACAACCAGTTTCTTTTCTTCCTGTTCGAGCAAGGCGCCATCGGCCTGCTGCTGTTCCTGTGGTTCCTCGGCGCCATCTTGCGCGAGGGTTGGGGCCAGGCTCCCCACCGACGCGCCTTCGTGCTGGCGTTCGTCACCACCGCCGTGGTGGCCAGCAGCACGCACAGCGCCTTCTTCCTCTCCACCGAAAGCCACTGCCTCATCCTCATGAGCGCGCTCATCATGGCAGGGCTGCGCGCGCGGCGGGCAACGGGAGACCTGACGTGACCGCGCTCACGATCGCCTTCCACTCCAACCAGCTCTCGTTGCGCGGCACCGAGGTGGCGCTGTACGACTACGCCGTGGGTGCCGAGCAAGAGCTCGGCCACCGCAGCGTGGTGCTGTATCCGGCCGACAGCCCGAACAACGACCCCCAGGCGATCGACAAGTTCGCGCGCCGATTCGAACTGCTGCGCTACCGCGACAGGTCCGAAATCGACGGGTTTCTGAAGGGTTGCCGCGCAGATCTGCTCTACACCATCAAGGCCGGGCGCCCCGATGGCCTGCTCTCGACGCGGGTGCCCACCATGGTGCATGCCGTGTTCCCCACCGCGCCGCGCCAGGCACACGGCGCGTCCTTTGCCTTCATCTCGGAATGGCTCAGCTCGCGTTGTGCGCGGGGCCACATACCGTCGGTCCCGCACATCGTCGCGCTGCCCGCGATCGACGACGACCTGCGTGCCGAGCTCGGCATTCCCGCCGACGCCACCGTGCTGGGTTGTCATGGCGGTGCCAGGAGCTTCGACGTGCCCTGCGCCATCGAGGCCGTGCGCCGGGTGCTTGATACGGCGCCCGGGGTGTGGTTCGTCTTCCTCAACATCGACCGCTTCGTGGAACACCCGCGCGCGATCTTTCTGCCTGGCACCGGTGACCTGCTGCGCAAGACCCGCTTCATCAACAGCTGCGACGCCATGCTGCACGCGCGCTTGCAGGGCGAGTCCTTCGGTCTGGCGTGTGGCGAGTTCTCGGTGCGCAACAAGCCCGTGTTCACCTACGCGCACAGCAAGCACCGCCATCACCTCGCCGTGCTGGGCGACGCGGGCTGGCCTTACCACGACGCTGACGGCCTGGTGCGCGCCATCACCGCCCTCGACAGAGACGCCGTGCGCGCCGGTCACTGGGACCGCTACACCGCGCTCTACAACCCCGCCCGCGTAATGGCGCTGTTCGATCAGCACCTGATCCAGCCAGCACTGCGCAACCCGGATCGACACCGCCCGCAACTGGACACCGATTGGCGCGATACGCTGGCGTACTGGCAACTCAAACTCGAGATGCGCCTGGGCAGCCTGAACACATGAAAATCTACGACTGCTTCACCTACGACGGCGAGGAATGCCTCGATCTGCGTCTGCGTGCCCACTGGGATCGCGTCGATGTGTTCGTGATCGTCGAAGGCGGTGTGACCTTTTCGGGCCTGCCAAAGTCGCTCACCTTCGATCCCATCCGTCACGCCTGGGCCGGTTCAAAAATCCGCTATATCCCGCTGGATGCCACGGAGTTTGCGGCCTGCGCCACGCCCTGGGATCGGGAACGTTTGCAACGCAATGCGCTGCAACGCGGCTATGCCGATGCCGCGCCGGACGATCTGATCATCATTGCCGACGTGGACGAGGTGATCCGCCCCGCCTGCATGACGGCGGCCGCGCCAGGCGAGTTGCGTGTCTTCGAACAATTGATGCTGTATTTCTATTGCGACTATCTGCAGGTCTCCGAACCTTTCTGGCGCAAGGCTGTCGCCGTGCGGGGCGACACGGCACTGCAGCATGAACCCGAAGATCTGCGCAACGGGAAAGCCCTGCATCAGACCCTGCGCGAGACCCTGGTGCCCGACGCGGGCTGGCATTTCAGCTACCTGGGTGGCATGGAAATCATCGAGAAAAAACTCGAACGGTTTTCGCACCAGAACCTGAACAAGCCACGCTACCGGAATCGCCAACGCAACCTTGCCCGCCTCTACGCGGGCAAAGACATTTATCGACGTGCCCGCCGCTGGGGCAGGGTGGACATGGGGACGAACGGCTTTCCCGAACCGGTGGTCCAGGACTGGTTCGATCAGCGACCTGAACTCTGGGCGCCCAAGGACATCCGGTTTGCCGGGGAACTGAAGCAGGTGCTGGATCGCGCACGCCACCAGGGCAAGGCGCTGCGCACGTGGCACAAGTTCTGGCTGCGGCTCTGGAACGCCTTCTAGCGTCTCAGGACGCTCGCCAGCGCAGCAAGCCCATCCAGCGCCCCGCCATGCGCGCCAGAAGCCGTGGCGACCACGCGATGGCCCGCACCGGCAGGGCCAGGGTGGTGCCGGCCAGCACGCGCCAGCGCTGGCGGCGTGCCTGCTCCATAGAGCGGTGCTTGGCGGTGTAGATGAGTTTGGACTGCGCGTGGTGATAGCCACGCAGGTACTCGCTCTTCCAGGGCCGGCTGCCCTTGACCGAGCCGCGCGCGCGATGCACCGCGGCCACGGCAGGCCAGATCACGATCGGCCGGCGCGCCTGGAACAGGCGCAGGCAGAGGTCGTCGTCCTCGTAGTAGAGGAAGAAGCGTTCGTCGAAGAAGCCCACGCCGTCGAAGCGCGACAGGCGAAACAACATGGCCGCGCCAACCACGAAGCCGACACAGACCGGCGCGTCGGCCCCGGGGCCGCTGGACTTCCACAGCACGTTGGGCCAGCGGTAGTTCACGTCGGCTTGCCCTGGTATGCCCTGCAGTTGCGGCGCCACGATCGCGGCCTCGGGCATGGCCTGTGCGGCGCGCACCAGCGCGCGCAGCCCGTCGGGTGTGACCTCGCAATCGGGGTTCAGCAAGAAGGCAAACGGTGTACCGACCTGCGCCAGAGCGCGATTGTTCGCGGTCCCGAAGCCGAGGTTGCGCCCGTGCTCAAGCACCGTGGCGCGCGGCCAGCACGCCCGCGCCTGCGCGGGCGTGCCGTCGGTGCTGCCATTGTCGGAGATCACCACGTGCGGGCAATGCGCCAGCAGTGCGTCGAGCGCGTGAATGCAGTGGGCGCTGTGGTAGGTCACCAGCACCACCGTGACCTGATCGAGCAAGTCACCGTCGTTCATGTCAGTGCGCACTGGCGCCGACCACCGCGTCGGGTTTGGCGCGCTGGAGCAGTTCGAGCATGGCGGTCTCGATGCGCTGCAATGCGGCGGGGGTCTGGCCCTCGAAGCGCAGCACCAGCACCGGCGTCGTGTTGGAGGCGCGGATGAGCCCGAAGCCGTCGGGCCAGTCCACACGCACACCGTCGATGGTGGACAGCTTGGCCGGCGCGTCGAAGCGCGCAAGGTCGACCAGCTTCTTCACCACCTCATGCGGTTCGCCCTCGGCACAGGCCACGTTGAGCTCGGGCGTGCTGTGGCTGGTGGGCAGGGCTTCGAGCAGCGCGCTGGCATCGGCGTGGCGGCTCAGGATTTCGAGCATTCGTGCACCCGCGTACGTGCCGTCGTCGAAGCCGAACCAGCGCTCCTTGAAGAAGATGTGGCCGCTCATCTCGCCGCCGAGCGGGCTGTCCAGCTCCTTCATGCGCGCCTTGATCAGCGAGTGGCCGGTCTTGTAGATGTGCGGCACGCCACCCGCGGCCTCGATGGCCGGGCCCAGGCGCTGGGAGCACTTCACGTCGTAGATGATGTTGCCCCCCGGCACGCGCGAGAGCACGTCCTGTGCGAACAGGATCATCTGGCGGTCGGGATAGATGTTGTCGCCGCGCTTGGTGACGATGCCCAGCCGGTCGCCGTCGCCATCGAACGCGAGGCCGAGTTCGGCATCGGTCTCGGCCAGCGTGCGGATCAGGTCACGCAGGTTCTCGGGTTTGCTCGGGTCGGGGTGGTGGTTGGGGAAGCTGCCATCGACCTCGCTGAAAAGCTCGATCACCTCGCAGCCCAGCGCACGGAACAGTGCCGGCGCCGACGCGCCCGCCACACCATTGCCGCAATCCACCACGATCTTCATCGGGCGCGCCAGCTTGATATCGCCCACGATGCGATCGCGGTAGGGCCCACCCACGTTGACGTGGCGCACCCGGCCACCGTCGGCGCGAACGCCGCCGTCGCTTTCGATCAGGCGGCGCAGCGCCTGGATGTCCTCACCGTAGATCGCGCGGCCACCCAGCACCATCTTGAAGCCGTTGTAGTCCCTGGGGTTGTGGCTGCCCGTGACCTGGATGCCGCTGCTGCACAGCGTGGCGGCCGCGAAGTACAGCATGGGCGTGGTCACCATGCCGACGTCGATCACGTCAATACCCGCCGCCACCAGCCCGCGGATCAGGGCCGACGACAACGCGGGCCCGCTCAGGCGCCCGTCGCGCCCCACGGCCACGCTGCGTTCGCCCTGCTGCCGGGCCACGGTGCCGAAGGCCAGGCCCAGGGCCTCGGCCACGCGCTCATCGAGCGTGCCCGGCACGATGCCGCGCACGTCGTAGGCCTTGAAGATGGAGGCGGACACTTGCATGCAGGGGCTCCCGGTTCAAATCGACAAAAGCGGCCATTGTAGAAAGCGGTGACTTCACCGCCGGGCAGGATCATGTCCGGAAACGGCGAGTCGGATCGCCCGCCGTGACCTAGGATGCAGCCATGAACCAGCCCGAAGCCCTCGACGACGACGCGCGCTACCTGGCGCTGTGCACGCGCGACGCCCGCTTTGACGGCCGGTTCTTCACGGGTGTCACCTCCACCGGCATCTACTGCCGCCCGGTCTGCGCGGTGCGCACGCCACGGCGCGCCAACTGCCGTTTTTTCGATGGCCCGGCGCAGGCCGAGCGCGCGGGGTTTCGACCCTGCCTGCGCTGCAGGCCCGAGCTCGCGCCGCAGGCGCGCACCTGGAGCACGCAGGATGCGGGCGAATTGCTGGTACAGCACGCCAGCCGGTTGCTCGACGACCCCGCACAATGGAGCGGCGACGACGGCCCCGCCATGCAACGCCTGGCCGCCCGACTGGGCGTGAGCGACCGCCACCTGCGCCGTGTGTTCGAGGCGCACCTGGGCGTGTCGCCGCTGCAGGTGCTGCACACGCGCCGCCTGCTGGCGGCCAAGCAACTGCTCACCGACACCGCGCTGCCGGTGGGCGCGGTGGCACAGGCCAGCGGCTTCGCGAGTCTGCGCCGCTTCAACGCCGCGCTCAAGGAACGCTACGGCTTGAACCCGCTTGCGCTGCGCCGCCGAGGGGTGCAAGCCGGCGGCAGCCGCGCCATCGCGCTGGGCTGGCGGCCACCGCTGGACGCCGCGGCGCTGCTGCGCTTCCTCGCCGATCGGCTGTTGCCCGGCGTGGACGCCATCGACCTGGACGCCGGGCGCTACTGGCGCACGCTGCGCCTGAGCAGCGGCCACGGCACGCACACGGGCTGGTTCGGCCTGCAGTTCGAGCCCGCACGCGACCGGGTGTGGCTGCACGCCAGCGATGGTCTTCTGCCCGCCCTGCCCGCGCTGATCTGGCGTGTGCGTGCGTTGTGCGACCTCGACGCCGACCCACTGGCCATCGACGCCGTGCTGGGCGCGCACTTCCCCGACGGCGCCGGGCTGCGTGTGCCCGGCGCCATCGACGGCTTCGAGCTTGCGGTGCGCGCGGTGCTGGGCCAGCAGGTCACGGTGGCGGCGGCGCGCACGCTGGCGGCACGGCTGGTGGCGCGCTTTGGCGAGCCCATCGACACGCCCGACGCCGGGCTCACGCGCCTGTTTCCCACGCCGCAGGCGCTGGCGGCGGCCGACGCTGACGCGCTGGGCGCACTGGGCATCGTGCGCCAGCGCCAGGGCGCCATCCAGGCATTGGCGCGCGCTGTGGGCAGCGGTGAACTGGACCTCGGCCCGCACGCCGACCCCGCGGCCACCGTGCGGGCGCTGCAGGCCCTGCCCGGCATCGGCGCCTGGACGGCGCAATACATCGCCATGCGCGCGCTGCGCTGGCCCGACGCCTGGCCCGCGGGCGACATCGCGCTGCACCACGCACTGGGCCTGCAGGGCACGCCGCGCGAGCGCGAACGCGCCTGCGAGGCCGCCGCACAGGCCTGGCGGCCGTGGCGCAGCTACGCCGTGCTGCGCGCCTGGGCCGGTCTGCACACGGCATCCGGGAGCCCCACATGAAACTGCCCACCGATCTGCATTGCACCGACCTTCAAACGCCACTCGGCCGCTTGCGACTGGCCACCACCGACGATGCGCTTGTCGGCGTGTGGTTCCACGACCAACGCCACGCGCCCGATGCGGCCGTGATGCAGCGATGGAAGCCGAACACGTCGCACCCGGTGCTGCGCGCGGCCGCCGAACAATTGCGCGACTACTTCGCGCGCCAGCGCCGGGCGTTCGACCTTCCGCTCGACCTCTCAACCGGCACGCCCTTCCAGCGCGCGGTGTGGCAAGCGTTGTTGACCATCGAGGCCGGCCACACCCTGAGCTACAGCGCGCTCGCGCATCGGTTGAACGCACCGAAGGCGGTGCGCGCCGTGGCGGCCGCCGTGGGGCGCAACCCGCTGTCCATCGTGGTGCCCTGCCACCGCGTGCTGGGCGCGCGCGGGGAACTCACCGGCTATGCTGGCGGGCTGCCGCGCAAGGCAACCCTGCTGCAACTCGAGGCCGGCACCGCACCGGCCCCCACCGCATGACCCCGCTCCTCCTGCTCGAATTCATCGTCCTGGCCGCCTTGTGGGGTGCATCGTTCCTCTTCATGCGCCTGGGTGCGGCCGAGTTCGGGCCGGTGGCCACCGCGGGTCTGCGCGTGGGCATCGCGGCGCTGTGCCTGTTGCCTGTGTTCCTGCGGCCCGCCGTGTGGCAGGGCTTCGTGGCGCGTTGGCGGCCCATCCTCATCGTCGGCTTGCTCAACTCGGGACTGCCCTTCCTGCTGTTCTCGTTCGCGGTGCTGCACATCCCCACCGGCATCTCGGCCATCCTCAACGCCACGGTGCCGCTCACCGGCGCGCTGGTGGCATGGCTCTGGCTGAAGGACCGCCCGAGTGGCTCGCGCGTGCTCGGTCTGGCCATCGGCTTTGTCGGTGTCACCTTGCTGGTGCTGGGCAAGTCGGGGGTGGACGCGCGTGGCATGGTGAGCGCGGGTGGGCACGCGATGTCGCTGGTGGCCATGGGCGCCTGCCTGCTGGCCACGCTGTGCTACGGCACCGCGGCCAGCTTCACCAAGCGCTACCTCACAGGCGTGCACCCGATGGCATCCGCCACGGGCAGCCAGATCGGCGCCACACTGGCGCTGGCCCTGCCCATGTGGTGGCTGTGGCCAACACAGCCGCCGGGCACAGGCGCCTGGGTGGCGGTGGTGGCGCTGGCCGTGCTGTGCACGTCCATAGCCTACATCCTGTACTTTCACCTGATCGAGCGCGCCGGCCCCGCGAAGGCCCTGACAGTGACCTTCCTGATCCCGGTGTTCGCACTGTTCTACGGCGCGGTATTCCTGGGCGAGGCGATCAGCGCCTGGATGCTGATCTGCGGCGTGGTGATCGTCTGCGGCACGGCGCTGTCCACCGGGCTGGTGCGGGTGTGGTGGCTGGAACCGCGCGCGCTGAGCGCCGGCTCACAGGACCGCACCACGCCGTAGGTCAGGCCGGCACCGGCTCGGACTGAACGTTCGCCTGCAGGTGGGCCAACGCGGCCTCCACCTGATCAACCAGCACCAGGCACAGGTCGCCCGGTTGCAACCGCTCGAGCGCAGCGTCGATGGCCCTGAACTCGCCCTGGATCTCCAGCACCTCGCGCACGCGCGTAGCGCCAGCCAGGCCCTCGCGCAACAGCGCGATCACTTCGCCATCGGCGCGACCCCGCTGACACGCGTCCTGGTACAGGATCACCTCGTCGAAAGCCGCGCCGAGGATCTGCGTCTGCTCGCGGATGTCCTGGTCGCGCCGGTCGCCCGCGCCGCTGATCACCACCAAACGGCGACGAGCCGGCAGCGCCTCCACCGCCTGCACCAGCGCGCGCATGGCGTCTGGGTTGTGGCCGTAGTCGGCGATCACGGTGGCGCCGTGGTGCTCCATCACGTTGAAGCGGCCCGGTGCGTTGTGCGAGTCGCTCAGGAAGGTGGCCAGGCTGCGGCGCACGGCGTCCCAGGACAGACCCACGCCCCAGGCCGCCGCGATGGCCGCCATCACGTTCTCGACCTGGAAGCCGATCTGGCCGTTGCGCGTGATGGGAATGGCACGCAGGTCAAAGCGTTCGCTGAAGTCGCCCTGCTCCACCACCACGGCACCTTCGTCCACGTAAACCACCCGGCGGCCCTGGGCGCGGTGCGTGGCCATCACGGGTTGTTGGTGATCGCGCGCGAAATAGATCACTTCGCCCGGGCAGTTGTGGATCATGTCGGCCACGATCGGATCGGCCGCGTTGAGCACCGCAAAGCCGTGTTCGGCCACGTTCTGCACGATCACGCGCTTGAGCACCGCGAGGTCTTCGACAGTGGTGATGTAGTTCAGGCCCAGATGGTCGCCGGCGCCCACGTTGGTGACCACCGCCACCTGGCAACGGTCGAAGCCCAGCCCTTCGCGCAGCACGCCGCCGCGCGCGGTCTCGAACACGGCCGCGTCGACGTCGGGATGGGCCAGCACGTTGCGAGCGCTGCGTGGGCCGGCGCAATCGCCGCTGTCGGTCTGGCGGCCGTTGACATACACGCCGTCGGTGTTGGTCATGCCCACGCGCAGGCCGCTACCGGCCAGCAAGTGTGCAATCAGGCGCACGGTGGTGGTCTTTCCGTTGGTGCCGGTCACGGCCACCACGGGAATGCGCCCGTCCTCGCCGGGGGCGAACATGTCATCGATGACCGCCTTGCCGACATCGCGCGGGTGGCCGTAGGACGGCGAGAGGTGCATGCGCAGGCCGGGCGCGGCATTGACCTCGACCACGCCGCCGGACTGGTCCTCCAGCGGGGTGAGCACGGTTTCGCAGACCACGTCCACGCCGCAGATGTCCAGGCCGATCATCTGCGCGGCGGCCACGGCGCGCGCGGCCACCTCGGGGTGCACGTCGTCGGTGACGTCGGTGGCGGTGCCGCCGGTGCTGAGGTTGGCGTTGTTGCGCAGCACCACGCGGCGGCCCTTGGCGGGCACGCTGTCGGCCTGCAGGCCCTGCGTGGCCAGGCAGCCCAGGGCGATGTCGTCGAAGCGGATCTTCGTGAGCGCGGTGCCGTGGCCCTCGCCGCGGCGCGGATCGGTGTTCACGCTGTCGACCAGTTCGCGAACGGTGTGCTCGCCATCGCCGATGACCTGCGGCGGGTCGCGACGCGCGGCCGCCACCAGCCGATCACCCACCACCAGCAGACGGTAGTCGCTGCCGGGCAGGAACTTCTCCACCAGCACGTCGCCGTACGCCGCGGCCACGGCAAAGGCGGCGTCGAGCTGATCGCGCGTGCTCACGTTCACCGTGACCCCCTTGCCCTGGTTGCCGTCGCGCGGCTTGAGCACGACCGGCAGCCCCACCTCCTGCGCAGCGGCCCAGGCGTCGTCGGCGCCGCTCACCGGTCGCCCGGTGGGCACCGGCACACCGGCGGCCTGCAGCAGGCGTTTGGTGAGCTCCTTGTCCTGCGCAATCGACTCGGACACCGCGCTGGTGCGGTCCACCTCGGCGGCCTGGATGCGGCGCGCCCGGCTGCCCCAGCCCAGTTGCACCAGGCTGCCACTCGTGAGGCGGCGAAACGGAATGCCGCGCGCAACGGCAGCATTCACGATGGAGCCGGTGCTCGGCCCCAGGCGCTCGTGCTCGTCAAGTTCGCGCAGCTCGGCCACCGCGGCGTCCAGGTCGAAGTCGCCACCGGCCAGCACCGCTTCGATCAGCGTGTGCGCCAGTTCGAGTGCACGTCGCCCCACGGCTTCCTCGCTGTACTGCACCACCACCTGGTAGACACCGGATTCGACCGTGGCCGAGGTTCGGCTGAAGGTGACGGGGCAGCCAGCCTGCGCCTGCAACGACAGGGTCGCCACCTCCAGCACATGCGCCAGCGAGAGTGAGCCACCGGCCTTGTACAGCGCACCGGGGTGCGGAAACCGCTCGCGCAGGCGCGCTTCAAACCCGGGCAGGCTGGCCAGTGCGCGCTCGTTGTCGTCGCAGCGCACCACCGTTTCGATGGCGGTGTGGCGGCTCCAGAGGTTGGGCCCGCGCAGGGCCCGGATGCGGGTGAGTTCCATCAGGCGCTCTTCAAGGCAAGGGTTTCGGGGGAGTTGGTGGCGTGGCGGGCCGTTTCCATGGCGCGGCGCACCGGGGCAAGCGCGATCGGGGCTTCGCGCGCAAACGTCTGCAGGCCGGCGGCCATGAGTTCGGGCGAGATGCCCAGCGCCCAGGCCGCGGCCAGTGCGGCCAGCAGTGCGGGCGCCTTGTCCTCGGGCGACACGTCGTCACCCAGCGAGACATCGGTGAGCGCGGCCACGGCGCGTTCGCTCTGGCCGTCGCCCAGCACCACCACGCCATGGCGCAGGTAGACCGCGCGACGGTATTGCGCGAGGTGCTCGACGATCGCCGGCAGCGCCGGATCCTGCGCGAAGAAGATCACCTCGCCATCGCACAGGGGCGCCATCTCGGCCACCACCGGGTCGGCGGCATTGAGCACGGCCACGCCGTCGGGCAGCACCACGTCCACCTGCGTGCGCAGCACCTTGAACAGGTGCTCGTCTTCGCGGATGTGGAAGGCTTCCAGCGCCGGGCTGCCGGTGGCGTCGGTCACCACGCCCACGTGGCAACGGTCGTAGGCCAGGCCCTCGCTCACGATGGTCAGCGGCGGGTTCTCGAACACCGCCGCTTCGACGCCGCGGTTCATCAGCAGGCGCCTGGCGGCGCGCGCCAGGGAGAAATCGCCGTACTGCAATGGGCGGCGTCCCACAAACAGGCCGGCCCGGCAGGCCAGGCCCACCTGCGGGCCGTTGAGGTTGGCAAGCCAGGCCACCAGGCGGGCCACCGTGGTGGTGCCGCGGCTGCCCGCCACGCCCACCACCGGCACGCGCCCGCTGTCGCCGGCCGCGAACAGGTGATCGACGATGGCGCGGCCCACCGGGCGTGGCGTGCCCACCGCGGGCTTGAGGTGCATCAGCAGCCCCGGGCCGGCATTGACTTCGACGACCGCGCCGCCTTGCTCGGCCAGCGGGCGGGAGATGTCCTGCGCCACCAGGTCCACGCCGGCGATGTCGAGGCCGATCACGCGTGCGGCCAGCGCGACCACGCAGGCCACGTCCGGGTGCACGTCGTCGGTGCAGTCGATGGCGTGGTTGCCGTTGCGCATGATCAGCACGCGCTCGCCGTCGGCGGGCACGCTGTCGGTGTTCTTGCCTTGTCGTTGCAGCTCCACCGCCACCGCGGGGTACTCCTCCAGGCGAATGGCGTTGAGCGGGAAGTCCTCGTTCAGGCCGCGGCGCGGGTCGCTGTTGATCTGGCTGTCGATGAGTTGCAGAACGGTGCTTCGACCATCGCCCGTCACCCAGGCCTCGTCGCCACGCGACGCGGCCACCACACGATCGCCCACCACCAGCAGGCGGTGCTCGAAACCGCGGATGAAGCGCTCCACGATGACACCGCTGCCTTCGGCATCGGCCACGGCGAACGCGGCCTCCACCTCCTCTCGCCGCGTGAGCTCGAGCGAGACGCCACGGCCGTGGTTGGCATCGGTCGGCTTGACGACGACCGGAAGGCCCAGGTCCTGCGCGGCCTCCCAGGCGGCCTCGGGGCTCTCGACCACGCGGCCCTCGGGCACCGGCACACCACAGGCGGCCAGCAATTGCTTGGAAAGGTCCTTGTCGCTGGCGATGCTCTCGGCGATCGCGCTGGTGCGATCGGTCTCGGCCGTCCAGATGCGGCGCTGGCGCGCGCCGTAGCCCAACTGCACAAGGTTGCCATCGTTCAGGCGGATGTGCGGGATGCGGCGGCCCGTGGCCGCGTCAACGATGCTTGCCGTGCTCGGGCCCAGGCACAGGTCGTCCACCAGTTCGCGCAGTTCGTGCACCGCGGCGGCCACGTCGAAGTGACCGCCGTTGACGGCCACCATCAGCAGCTCGTGGCCCAGCGTGAGCGCGCGCCGTGCGACCTGCTCGTTGCGGGCACGGAACACCATCTTGTAGACGCCGCGCACCGGCGTGCTGCGGGTCTGGCCAAAGCCGGTCTGCACGCCGGCCATGTTCTGCAGCTCGATGACCACGTGTTCGAGGATGTGGCCGGCCCAGGTGCCTTCGCGCAGCCGCTGCAGGAAGCCTCCGCGTTCGCCCACACCGCAATGGTGCTCCACCAGCCCGGGCAGCAGGGCCGTCAGGCGTTCGTAGAGGCCGGGCAGTTTGTCCGAGGGCAGGTCTTCGAGTTCGCCGATGTCGAGCCAGCTCTCGAGCACAGGGCGGTAAGTCCAGATGTTGGGACCACCGAGGTAACTCACGCGCAGGAAGCGGATGGGATTTTTCATGGGTGTGGGTTCAACCGCGTCTTGCGTGTCAGCGCTGTGTGTGTGTTGGCCTGGCCTGTCATCCCGGACAATGCGGGCACGCAATCACGCGCCCGGGCCATTACCGGAACAATCCGCCTCAATGAATTCACCATCAACCGAATCCACATCGGTGTTCAGTGCTGAAACGCAGCCCTGGATGCCGGCGCTGCGTTCCCGTTTACTGCCCAACGAAAACGTTTCAGGTTGGCTGCAGCTTGACCTCGATTCGCAATTGAATTTTTCGGCCGGCGTGCTGGTGCTGACGACCCAACGGCTGTTGAGCTGGGAGCCCGGCGGGGCCGCTGCCGGCTGGCGTGAATGGCCCCTTGACGCAGAATTGTGCTTGAAGCACAGCGATTTCGCAGGGGTTGCGCAGCTGAGCTTGCACAACGAAATGCAACGTCTGGGCGTCTGGCGTTGCACGGCGACGCAAAACGCGCGCGCCGTTCGATTTGTCGCTGATTTCGGACAAACCGTGCAGCGTTTGAAAGCCGGTTCGCCTGCCACGGCGGCCGTGAATTCGACCACGCGGCACTGCGATTTGTGCAATGCAGAATTGTCGCCAAACAGCGACGAGTGCGCGCAATGTGCGCGGGAACAACACACCCCTCCTTCCACCTGGGTCTTGTTGCGGCTTTGGCGCTTTGCGCGGCCATATCGCGGCCAGTTGGCCCTGGGATTCCTGCTCACGCTGGCGGCCACCGCGGCCACGCTGGTGCCGCCGTATCTGGCGATGCCGCTGATGGATGACGTGCTGATTCCGTTCCAGAGCGGACAGCGCATCGACCCTTTGCAGGTGGCCTGGCTGCTCGGTGGCTTGCTGGGCGCCGCGCTGGCGGCCTGGGGGCTGGGCTGGGCGCGCACCTATGTGCTCTCGCTGGTGTCCGAACGCATCGGCGCCGACCTGCGCACCACGACCTTCGAACACCTGCTGGCGCTCTCGCTCGAGTACTTCGGCGGCAAGCGCACCGGCGATCTGATGGCACGCATCGGCTCGGAGACCGACCGCATCTGCGTCTTCCTCTCGCTGCACGCGCTGGACTTCGCCACCGACGTGCTGATGCTGCTCATGACGGCGGCCATCCTCTTCAGCATCAACCCCTGGCTTGCGCTCGTCACGCTGCTGCCGCTGCCCTTCATCGCCTGGATGATCCACCTGGTGCGCGACCGCCTGCGCACCGGCTTCGAGAAGATCGACCGCGTGTGGTCCGACGTGACCAACGTGCTGGCCGACACCATCCCGGGCATCCGGGTGGTGAAGGCCTTTGCGCAGGAGAAGCGCGAGGCGCAGCGCTTTCGCGACGCCAACCAGCACAACCTGGAAGTGAACGACAAGCTCAACAAGACCTGGTCGCTGTTCACGCCCACGGTCACGCTGCTCACCGAGCTCGGCCTGCTGGTGGTCTGGGCCTTCGGCGTCTGGCAGGTCTCGCGGGGCGACATCACGGTCGGCGTGCTCACCGCCTTCCTGGCCTACATCGGTCGCTTCTATGGCCGGCTCGATTCGATGAGCCGCATCGTCTCGGTCACGCAGAAGGCAGCGGCCGGTGCCAAGCGCATCTTCGACATCCTCGATCACGTCTCCAGCGTGCCCGAGCCCGCAAGTCCGGTGCACAAGCCGCGCCTCGAGGGGGGAATCGAGCTGCGCGACGTGCATTTCAGTCACGGCAGCCGCACCATCATCCGTGGCATGAACCTGCAGATCCGGCCGGGCGAAATGATCGGCCTCGTGGGGCACAGCGGTGCCGGCAAGAGCACGCTGGTCAACTTGATCTGCCGTTTCCACGATGTCAGCAGCGGCAGCATTCGCGTCGACGGCACGGATGTGCGCCAGTTCGCCGTGGCGGACTACCGCCGCCACATCGGCCTCGTGCTGCAGGAGCCGTTCCTGTTCTTCGGCACCGTGGCCGAAAACATTGCCTACGGCAAGCCCGGTGCCACGCGCGCCGAGATCGTGGCGGCGGCGCGCGCCGCGCACGCGCACGAATTCATCCTGCGGCTGCCGCAGGGTTACGACTCGCTCGTGGGCGAGCGCGGCCAGGGCCTCTCGGGCGGCGAGCGCCAGCGCATCTCGATCGCGCGCGCGCTGCTGATCGACCCGCGCATCCTGATCCTCGACGAGGCCACCTCCAGCGTGGACACCGAGACCGAAAAGGAAATCCAGAAGGCGCTCGACAACCTGGTGGCCGGGCGCACCACCATCGCCATCGCGCACCGCCTCTCCACCTTGCGCAAGGCCGACCGCCTGGTGGTGATGGACCGTGGCGAGGTGGTGGAGGTGGGCCCGCACGACGAGCTGATGGCGCGCGAGGGCGCTTACTGGCGCCTCTACACCGCGCAGCTGCGCAACGTGGACACCGAAGACGGGCCGCTGCTGGCGGCGAGCATTCCCAATCCAAACGCGCACAGCGCCACCGCAGGCACCCCATGAGCGCGAACCCCAACCCCATGAATGACCGGACCCTGCGTCGCGATCCACATGGCCGCCTGCAGCTCATCACCGCCGATGCGCAGGTGCACGATGCCGTGACGCCCGTGCGCGCCTTCCCCCTGGCAGCGCCCGATGAGGGCGTCTCGCTGGTGGGTGCCGACGGCCACGAGCTGGCATGGATCGAACGCCTGTCGGCACTCGACGCTGCGACACAGTCACTGATCCACGAGGCACTTGCGCCGCGGGAATGGATGCCGCGAATCCAGCGCATCGTTGCCGTCTCGACATTTGCCACGCCAAGCACCTGGACGGTGGAAACCGACCGCGGCACCACCCAGCTCGTGCTCAAGGCCGAGGAAGACATCCGTCGCCTGGGTCAGGGGCGGCTGCTGATCCTCGACAGCCGCGGCATCCAGTTCATCGTGCCCGACCAGTTCGCCCTCGATCGGGCCTCGCGGCGTTTGCTCAACCGCTTTCTGTAAGGTGAGGGATCAGCGCGGCGCAGTCTCCATCTAATCGATCGAATGACGATGCCCGCCCTGACAAGCCGCTCAATAAGGGACCGCCTCAGGGCGTGATGGCGACTTTCAAGACACCATCGCGCTGGTGTGCGAAAAGGTCGTAGGCGGCCACGATGTCTTCAAGCCTGTAGCGGTGGGTGACCATCAGCCCGAGGTCGATTCGACCGCTGGCCACGACGTTCATCAAGCGACGCATGCGCTCCTTGCCCCCGGGACACAGCGCGGTGACGATCCTGTGATCGCCCAGGCCGGCAGCGAAGGCCGACAGCGGGATGGTCAGGTCGCTGGAGTACACGCCCAGGCTCGAGAGGGTACCGCCCGGCTTGAGCACGCGCAGCGCCGACTCGAAGGTCGACTGGATGCCCAGTGCCTCGATGGAGGCGTCCACGCCACGGCCACCGGTGATCTTCATGATCTCGTCGACCACATCGCAGTTCTTGTAGTTGAGCGTGAGGTCCGCACCCATCTTCATTGCGATGTCCAGGCGGTGATCGTTGCCGTCGACGGCGATGATGGTGGACGCTCCCAGCAGGCGAGCCCCCGCCGTCGCACACAGGCCGATGGGCCCCTGGGCAAACACCACCACGGTATCGCCAATGCGGATATGGGCGTTCTCCGCACCCTTGAAACCTGTCGACATGATGTCGGGACACATCAGCACCTGCTCATCGGTCAGGCCATCCGGAATGGGAGCCAGGTTGGCCTGCGCGTCCGGCACCAGCACGTACTCGGCCTGCGTACCGTCGATCAGGTTACCGAAGCGCCAGCCAGCCGTGGCCTTGAAGCCGTGGCAGCCGCACAGGCCTTGGGGAACCAGGTAGCTGCCATCCTGCGACGGTGCACCATCCTGTGCGGCGTACGAGTTGAAGTTGGGGCAGATCGCACCGGCAATCACGCGCTGCCCCTCGGTGTAACCCTGGACGGCGCTACCCAGCTTCTCGATCACGCCAACCGGTTCATGACCGACGGTGAGACCTTTGGCGACCGGATACTCACCTTTGAGAATGTGCACATCGGTGCCGCAGATGGTCGTGGTGGTGATGCGGATCAGCGCATCGTTGGGGCCCACATCGGGGATGGGCTTGTCGACCACTTCGATGCGGTCCTTCTCGACGAACACCGCAGCTTTCATCATGGCAGTCATGTGCGCTTCCTCTCAGGTCGCTGGAACAGGGCTTCGGATGCTCAGTGACCGCTGGCCTTCTTGAGCAGGGCGTACAACTCGTCCTTGAGCCGCAGTTTTTCCTTCTTGAGGTTTTCAATCTCCAACCCGCTTGCCGGCTCGATCTGTCCTTCCATGTTCTTGATCTTCTGATCGAGGTCGTTGTGCTTGTCGAACAAGCGCGTGAAGTGCTGGTCGGTCTGCTTGAGTCTTGTGATGAGCGTTCGGTACTCAGGGAACATCGGATCGCCTTTCGTTTTCCATGAGCGCCCGGAGCCGGGCCCTCCGCACAAGCAGGCACTGCGCCCAATGAACGCATGCTGCAGTCAATGGTCAGTATCCGGGTCGACAGGCCCGGATTCGTTGATTCTTGTCAACGTGTGCGCGCAGCGAGATACTCCGGTTGCCCCGGAGCTTTGGCGACGTTGGGCAGTCGCGAACGCGCAATTTCGCGCGATCACGCTCAACGACCTCGATGCCCTCGGTGTAGACACCACCGGTCGTACATGGATGGCGCTGCGGTCGCCGCGGACTGTCGTCATCCGTGGCCGCTGCACACCAGAAACGAAAACGGGGCAAGCACCGCTAAGTGCTTGCCCCGTTTCGGGATTCTGGCGGAGTGGACGGGGCTCGAACCCGCGACCCCCGGCGTGACAGGCCGGGGGATGAAGTGAGCATTCATGCGGGTTGCAGGGGTGTTGGCGTTCCAAAACGGCGCTGAATCGATGCAGGATTGGTGCGGTTTCTGCGGGAAGCATTCCAAAAAATTCGACGCGCTGCAACAGGCAATTCCGCAGCAATCGCTGCCCACTCAATCCGCCCCTACCCCCACCGGATTCGGCAGCCGCTTCTCCACCGCGTGTCGCAGCAGCGACGCGGTACGGAACACGCCGTGCGCGAACTTGCCGTAGGGCAAAGTGGCGAACAGCGCCATCACCGAGCCCAGGTGTGCGCACAGCAGCAGGATCATGTACGGCGTGCCACGACCCCACCACAACAGCAAGCCGGTGGCACTGGTGAGAAACAGCAGCGCGATGAAGCCCAGATCCATGGGCTTTTGCGCGGCGTCGCCGTGATCGGGGTGGCGGCGCCGGTTCAGGCGCCACAGGCCAGCGGTGCCCGCCACCAGCATGAGGCCGCCCGCACCGCCGAGCAGTTTGGGAAGGCTCGGCAAGTCATACGGCGCGACCCATCCAAACAGGTAGTGGTAGAGCGTGCCCACACTGGTGGCCGCGAAGCACAGCAGGAATCCGTAGAAGGTGAGGTGGTGGAAACGCCGCCGCACCAGCGTGTAGGCGTCGTCCTCGTTGTGGCAGCCCTCGCCGTGGCCGCCACCAAGGTACCTCAGGCGCAACACATCGTGCGCGGCCTCGGCCGCCGCGGGTGCTTTCACGGACACGCCGCCGGTCACGGGCGTGATCTCGCGCCAGAAGCAGCGCACGCCCATGCCCAGCGCGAAGACCACGAACGCAAACACTGGCAGGAAGATCGACACCAGCAAGTTGTGCGGGAACACGCTATAGAAGTCGCCGCGCGCGGCGTCGGCCCAAAGCGAACCCTGCGTGGCCGCCGCCAGGAAAAGGAACAGCGCCAGGCCCATGGCAAGCGCTACTGACAGCGCGAGGCCGTTGCGCTGGTACAGTCGTCCGAGCGCGGGCGGCCAAGAGTAGTCGGCATACGTTTGGCCGCGTACCCGGGCCATTGCCTTCGGGATGTTGACGGCGAAGTCGTGCGGCGGTGCGTACTGGCAGGCGTGGAGGCAGGCGCCGCAGTTGTGGCAGAGGTTGGCCAGGAAGTGCACGTCGGCCTTGGGAAACACCAGCCGGCGCGTCATGGCCGGAAACACCGCGCAGAACCCCTCGCAGTAGCGGCAGGCGTTACAGATCTGCAGCTGGCGCGCCACCTCGGCTTCGGCAGTGGTGGGCGTCACGGACAGGCCTTGGGCAAGTGCGCGCGCGTCGCGCGCCAGAGCTTCAATCACGTGCATACCGCGCTCCTTTGAGTGCGGACATTGCCGCGTTCGTGCCGGCGATGCGCCCAAAGGCGGTGCCGATGGACATGCCCACGCCCGCGGTGTAGCCCTTGCCCAGCACGTTGCCCGCCATCATTTCCCCAGCCACGAAGAGGTTGTCGCTGGGCGAACCATTGAAGCGCACGGCTGCGGTGTCATCCGTCTCGAGGCCCAGGTAGGTGAAGGTGACGCCGGGGCGCAGCGCGTATGCATAAAACGGCGCGGTATCGATGGGGCGTGCCCAGTGCGTTTTGGCAGGCGTCACGCCCTCGGTGTGGCAGTCGTCGAGCGCGGTGTGATCGAAGCGGCCCACACGGCAGGCGGCGTTGTAGTCATTCAGTGTCTGCACGAAGGTGGTTTCGTCCAGCCCCAACTGGAGTGCGAGTTCGGGCAAGCTGTCGGCCTTCATGCCCGGGAACACCGGCGGCATGAAGCGGCCGATCGCCTTGGCGTCGATGACGGAGTAGGCAATCTGTTGCGGCTGTTGCGCCACCAGACGACCCCAGATGGCGTAGCGCTTGGGCCAGAAATCCTCGCCCTCGTCATAGAAGCGGCGCGCCTCGCGGTTGACCACCACACCGAGCGAGACGCAGTCGATGCGGGTGCAGATACCGCCGTCATATAGCGGCGCGCGCGCATCGATGGCCACCATGTGGGCCTGCGTTGGGTCACCTATGCCATCGGCGCCGAGATCGTTGAGCAGGTGTTTGAGCAGCACGCCCTGGTTGAAGGCGGTGCCACGAATCAGGAAGTTTTCGGCCGGCCACTCGCCGCGTTCGTTCTGGCCCCAGGCCTCGCGCAGCCACTCGCGGTTGGACTCGAAACCGCCGGCCGCGAGCACGCAACTGCGCGCGGCGATGCGTTCGCCGCTGCGCAACTGCGCGGCCACGAAGCGGCCGTCCTTCATCTCGATGCGGTCCACCGGTGCCTCGTAGCGCACCTGCACGCCCAGGCGTTCAGCGCTGCGGTAGTAGGCGTTGACGAGCGCCTTGCCACCTCCCATGAAGAAGGCGTTGGTGCGCGCCACGTGCAAGGCACCCGACAGCGGCGGCTGGAAGTGCACGCCGTGGCGGCGCATCCAGTCGCGGCAGTTGGAGGACGCGCGGATGGTCAGGCGCGCGAGGTGCTCGTTGGTGAGCCCGCCCGTGACCTTGAGCAGGTCATGCCAATACTCCTCTTCGGGGTAGGCGTCGACCAGTACGTCCTGCGGCGCGTCGTGCATGCAGCGCAAGTTACGCGTGTGCGCGGAATTGCCGCCGCGCCAGGAACGTGGTGCGGCTTCGAGCAACAGCACGCTGGCGCCGGCTTCGCTCGCCATGAGCGCGGCGCACAGGGCAGCGTTGCCGCCGCCGATCACAAGGACGTCTGGATTCATGTCACCTCGATTGGCGCCAGTGCACGTGGCTCGCGGGCGGGATAGCACAATCGCAACTCCCCAGGAGACGCGGATCATGGACATTAAGCAATTGCGCTACTTCGTCATGGTGGCGGAGGAATTGAGCTTCAGCAAAGCCGCAGCGCGCCTGCACATGTCCCAGCCACCGCTGTCGCAGCAGATCAAGGCGCTCGAAGAGGAGATGGGCATCGAGCTCTTTGTACGCAACCGCCGCGAGGTCCGTCTCACCGAAGCCGGGCAGGTGTTCCTTCGCGAGTCGCGGGTTCTGCTCGACCAGTTCCGAACTGCAGTCAACGTGGCGATCAACGCCAGCCGTGAGAACGTGGGCACTTTGCGCTTGGGCGTGGCCACCTCCGGCCTGTTCAGCGTGTTGCCCCCGCTGTTGGCGCTGGTTCGGGCCGAGTACCCCAAGGTCGATGTGCAACTCAGCGATATGCAGTCCGAGGCGCAAATCCAGGCCATCTCCCAAGGCATGCTCGACTTGGGCATCGTGCACGTGAGCCCCCAGAAGCTGAGCCTGGCGCGCTTTCCCGTGCACAGCGAAAACCTGAGCCTGGTATTGCCGACCTCCCACCGGCATGCCCACCATCCGCAAGTGCCGCTGGCCGAGGTGGCTAACGAGCCCATGGTGGCCTTGTCGCGCGCCCACGCGCCTACGGTGTTCGACGCCGCCATCGCGAGTTGCGCGGCAGCGGGCTTCAGTCCGCTCATCAAGCACACGGCACGCAGCCCCTTCACCATCTTCCAGATGGTCCGCATGGGTTTCGGCATTGCCCTGGTGCCGCGCTCCTACCGCTTCGGCGACTACCCAGGCGTGGTGTTCCATGACCTGCCCGCAAGTGACCTGGGGCGCATCCGCATGGAACTGGTTTGGGACGAGCGCCGTGGTGCGACGCTCACCCGTACCCTGGCGCAAGGCATTGCCCCGAAGCTTGCCGCAGCCCTCGGAACGCTCAAGCCACCGGTGCCTTGACACGCCCATCCACCAGTTGCACCAGCACCGGGTGGTAGTTGAGCCCGAAGCCCGCTGCCTTCACCTGCTTGAGCATCTCGTGGGTGTAGGTGGCGATGTGCGGTTCGAAGCCGCCATCGCGCGCGAGCGCTAAGGCCAGCGACACGTCCTTGATTGCGTAGTCCACCGGGAAGATCTTCTCGGGGAAGGTGTCGGGCACCATGTACTTCATGCCATGGTTGCGCAGCACGAAGCTGTCGGCCGAGCCCTTGGACAAGGCCTCGAACAGCGCCTTGCCGTCCATGCCGGCACGACGCCCGATGGTGATGACCTCGGACAGGGCATTGACCGTCATCATCACCGTGATGTTGTTGAGGATCTTGACGATCTGCCCGCAACCGGTCTCACCGCAATGCAGCACATCGCTGCCCATGTGCGACAGCAGCGGAAGGAGGCCATCGAACAGGGCCTGCGTGCCGCCCACAGTGATGAACAGCGTGCCTTTGACCGCGGCTTCCGCGGTGCGCGCCACCGGCGCATCGACGAAGGCCACGCCGGCGGCTTCGAGCTTCTTCGCCAACGAGCGCGTACGCGCCACTTCGCTGGTGCTCATGTCTACGATCAGGCGTGGCAGTTGGTCCGCGTCCAGCAGTTCGTCGCAAACGCTTTCCACCTGGGCGATGGAAGGCAGGGAGAGGAACACGATGTCAGCGCTGGCGCCCACACCCGCGATCGAACCGGCATCGCGCGCACCGGCGGCCACAGCCGCCGCCACGGCTTCCGTGGAACGGTCGTACACGTGAACAGTCAGGCCGGACTTGCGCACGAGGTTGGCGCACATGGGCCCTCCCATAACGCCCAGGCCGATGAAGCCGATGTTCTTGACGGGAAACAGATCCTTGTTCTGCATGGTGTCGGTTCCCTTACTCATTGACTCGGATCTTGGCGCTGGCAACCACTTCCTTGTAGATCGCCGCTTCGTTGCGGATGAAAGCACTGAACTCCGCCGGCGACGACACCACCGACTGGAAGAACATGGCGCTCAGGCGCGAGGTCACGGTCGGCGCCTGCATGGCGGTGCGGATCTCGGCATTGAGGCGGTCGACCAGCTCCTTGGGCGTTCCGGCGGGTGCCCAGAAGCCGTACCAGCTGGGCATGTCGAACCCGGCGTAGCCGCTCTCGGCCACAGTCGGCAAGTCGGGCAGATCGGGCAGGCGCTTGGCAGTGGTGACGGCGAGCGCCTTCAGTCGCCCTGCCTTCACGTGCGGGTAGCCCGACGCCATAGGCTCGACCATGGCCGACACGTGCATGCCGATCAGGTCGGTGAGTGCGGGGCCACCACCTTTGTAAGGCACGATGGGCATGTCGACCTTGGCGCGCAGCTTGATCACCTCGGCCGCCAGGTGTCCAGCGGCACCGTACGCCGCGGTGGCCCACTGCACGCGGCCCGGACGCTGCTGTGCGTCGTTCAGCAGATCCTTCAGGCTGTTGTACGGACTCTGGGCCGACACCAGCACCAGCTGCGGCAAGGCGCCGAGGTAGGTGATAGGCGTGAAGTCCTTTTCCAAGTCGTAGGTGGGCGTACCCATGATCATCGGGTTGACCACTTGCAGCGAGGCGTTGAGCAGGATGGTGTAGCCGTCGGCGGGTGCGCGCATGGCCGCCTGCGCGCCCAGCACGCTGCTGGCACCAGGCTTGTTTTCGATAATCACTGGCTGTCCAAGTTGCTGCTGCAGCTGCGGTTGCAAGGCCCGCGCAATGGTGTCCACCGAACCACCGGGTGGAAAAGGCACCACGAGTTTGATGGTCTTGGCTGGATAGCCCTGGGCCCAGGCGCTTCCGAGCGAACAAGCCAGCGCGCCCGCGGCGCCTGCGAGGACGGTGCGGCGGCGGAAGGTGGGCAAAGAAATGTGTTGCGTCATATCTGTCTCCTGTCGGGTCTCTTGCTTCAGTTCTTGATGGCGAACGGGTCGCGTTCGGCGTCGGAAAAATCGATCATCACGTTGCGCGTGGTGAGGTATTCGTGCAGCCCGGCTTCACCGCGTTCACGGCCTATGCCCGACTCCTTGAAACCGCCGAAGGGCGCCTGGGCTGCGAGCGCGCGGTAGGTGTTCACCCACACGCTGCCGGCCAGCATTTCGCGGCTAACTCGCATCACGCGGCCAATGTCCCGCGACCAGATACCCGCGGCCAGGCCGTAGCGGCTGTCGTTGGCGAGACGGATCGCCTCGGCCTCGGTATCGAAGGGGATGATGGCCAGCACCGGGCCGAAGATCTCTTCCTGCGCGAGATGGCTGTCGTTGCTCACGTCCGCGAACACGGTGGGCTGAATGAAATAGCCACTGTCTAGCCCCGGCCCCGTCGCGCGTGCCCCGCCAGTCACAAGTCGCGCGCCCGCGGCCTTGGCGCTTTCGATCGCTGCCAGAATGCGGCGGAACTGCGGCTCGTTGGCCACGGTGCCCATTTCGGTCGCGGGGTCCAGTGGATCGCCCAGTTTGATCAATTGGGCGCGCTCGGCCACGCGGCGCACCACCTCGTCATACACACCCCGCTGCACCAGCAGGCGTGAACCCGCCACGCAGGTCTGCCCGGTGGCGCCGAAGATACCGGCGAGCGCGCCCACCACGGCTTTGTTCAGGTCGGCGTCGTCAAAAATGATGTTGGGCGACTTGCCGCCCAACTCCAGCGTCACCGGCACCAGGCGGCGGCCTGCAGCGGCCGCAATCTCGCGCCCCACGCCCGGGCTTCCGGTGAAGCTCACTCGCGCCACCTCGGTTGCATCAACCAGCGCGCGGCCGGCCTCCACACCACCCGTGACCACGTTGAATACGCCTGCCGGAAAACCCGCTTCCTTGACGAGCTCTGCAAACTCCAGTGTGGACACCGACGCATGCTCCGAAGGTTTGACCACCACGCAGTTGCCAGCCGCCAGTGCAGGGGCCAGCTTATTGGCAAGCAGCGAGAGCGGTGAGTTCCAAGCGGTGATCAAGGCCACCACCCCATAGGGTTCGTAGACCACGTAGTCGAGCGTGTCGCGCTGGTCCAGTGGCACATGCTGGCCGTAGAGCTTGTCGGCATAGCCCGCGAAGAAGCGCAGTTGGCGGCCGACCCACTTCATCTGCGAGTGGGTCTCGCGCACGATCTTGCCGTTGTCGGTGGACTCGATGTCCGACATGCGCTTGGCCGACCCCTCTATCAACTCGGCGAGCCGGATCATGAGCGCGGCACGCTGCACGCCCGAGGTCTGACGCCAATGCTCGCGGTAGGCACGGCTGGCTGCCCGCACCGCATCCTGCACGTCGGCCGCATCGGCGTCGGGAACTTCTGCCCAGACCGTCCCGGTGTAGGGGTTGACGCTGGGCATCATGCGGCCGCTTCGGGGCACGACGGACTGGCCATCGACATGCAGCCTGTACTGTTTGATCACTGAGTCTCCTTCTGAATACCTGCCTTGTGGCAGCGGGCTGTTGGCCGCCCTGGGTGCGCTTTAACACTCTAGAAGCGCACGTCGGAACAGTCCAATATGGATTTCGTTGTTCTGCTATTCGGTTTTCGTTGCCTGCGCCGGCGCGGCCTCGGCTGCCAGATATCCCAGGCGCACGGACAACCGCCGCGCTGCGGCCAACAAAGCACAGGGCACCTCGCCGAACCAGTCCGATCGCAACCGATCTGACTGGCAGGTGGTCGACAAGGCCATAACCATGCGGCCCTGGGCGTCGAATACCGGGGCGCTGAAGGCGTTCACCGTGACCTGATGCCGTTCGGATGGCGCCTTGCCGATGGCGCGCGCCAGGCCGTGATGGCGCGTTTCGGCCACCCGGCGTTCGAACTCACCGTCATCGGCGTTGCCGGCCGCACGGCGCAGGCTCAGTTCCTCCTCGATGCGGCGCTTCACCTCGGCGTCGCCGGCAAAGGAGGCAAACGCCAGCCCGGTGGCCGACTGCGTAAGGCTGACGACCACGCCCGTCTGCAGATAGGGGCTGACCGGATTCTTCGACGGCTCCCAGCGCACCATGGTGGGCCCGTGCGAGCCCCAGACTGCCAGGCCCAGCGTGCGCTGACCGATCTCGTCGGCGATCTGGGCCAGCGCGGCACTGCCCAGCCGAACGGCCTCGATCGACGACAGCGTGCCCACGCCCGGGCCAGCACTCACGGAGCCGCCCAGATCGTGAGCGAAGGTGACCATGTAACGTCCCTGCGCGAACGCCAGGGAGGGACGCTCCGAACGCTTGAAGCGCTCGATCAGGCCGATGAAGATGGTGTGGTCACCCCCCGGATAGGCAGCCACCTTCAGGCACTCGAGGTTTGCTGCCGTACCGTCGATCACCGGTACGCCGCCGAGGCCTGGGTGTACTGCAATGCCCTGGAACTTGTCGATGCCGGATCTGGCGAACTGGTTGGCCACCTGCACCTGGTCGTCGGCCATGATGTTGACTACAAAGCGCTCTGCGTCGCGAAATGCCGCGTGGCTGCTGGAGGTGTTGGACTGGCTCCAGAGAATCAGGGGCGGGTCCAGCGAAACCGAGCTGAACGAGTTGGCGGTAACACCGTAGGCCTGACCGGCGACATCGACGGTGGTCACTACGGTGACGCCGGTGGGGAATGCGCCCAGCACCTGGCGCAGCTGCTTGCTGTCGAAGTTCATGCCATCAATCCCCGGAAGGCCGTAAGCAGCTCGCGCTCGCTGCGGCAATACTCGATGAGCTGCGCGATCGACACGATCACCAGCCCGTGCTGCTGCGCGAAGCGGAACAGGTCGGGCCGACGGGCCATCTCGCCATCGCTGCGAACCAACTCGCACAACACGCCAGCGCGCGCACGGCCAGCCAGTCGCATCAGATCTGCCGCCGCTTCGGTGTGGCCAGGCCGCTCCAGCACGCCGCCCTTGCGGGCGCGCAGCGGGAAGATGTGCCCCGGGCGCACGAAGTCGCCCGCCTGCGCTGCGGGATCGGCCAGCGCGCGCAGCGTGGCGGCCCGGTCCGACGCCGATATGCCGGTGGCGATGCCGAGCTTCTTGTCCACGCTGACGGTGAACGCGGTGCGGTGACTTTCGTGGTTGTCGTCAACCATCGGCGGCAGATCGAGAGCATCCAGCATGGCGCCTTCCATGGCAACGCAGATCAAGCCACTGGTGTTTCGTACCATGAAGGCGATGGCCTCGGGCGTCACCGCGTCGGCCGCAATGATCAGATCGCCCTCGTTTTCACGCGACTCGTCGTCGACCACGACCACGAATTCACCGCGTGCAACAGCCTCCAATGCCATCGGCACGCTGTCGAATGCGCTCGTGGGCCGGGGCAAGGTCCGTTGGTCCACCACTGTTGCAAGCTGCACTTTGTGCTCCTCGTTTTCGATGGCGTCAGTGTGGAACCCGGCTGCGCGCTCCACAAATCGCGCACATCAATGGAGCTATACGCAGCGGAAATGAATGCCCATTTCGCCTGCACTTATTTGCCAGACCAATAGGTTCATCACGGTCGAGAAATTGCCACGCAAGGGACTCGCTCGAATACTTGCCTGTACCCGCCAATCGGCGTTCACCACCCACAGCAGGAAGACAAGTCGATGTCGAAACCACCCCGTCAGATGACACTGATCGCGTTCATGCAAGCGCAGAATTGCACCAACTACGCCGGCTCGTGGCGTCATCCGGCGAGCATGACGGACTACCTGACGCCCGAGTACTACCAGCGCGTCGCTCGCACGCTGGAAGAGGGCAAGTTCGACATGGCCTTCTTCGACGACCGCCTGGCCATCCCCGACATCTATGGCGGCAACCACCGCGACACGGTCAAGTACGGCGTACGCGCGTTCAAGCTGGAGCCGACCTCGGTGCTGATGGCCATGGCCATGGCCACCTCGCGCCTAGGCCTGGGTGCCACCTACTCCACCAGCTACTACGAGCCGTTCCACATCGCCCGCCTGTACGCCACGCTGGACCTCATGACCAAGGGCCGCGTGGCCTGGAACGTGGTCACGTCAATGAACGATTCCGAGGCCTACAACTTCGGCCACGAAGACCACCTGGAGCACGATCTGCGCTACGACCGCGCCGATGAGTTCATGGAAGTGGTGATGGGCCACTGGGACACGTGGGAGGACGACGCGATCAACCCCGACAAGGCGACGGGACTGTTCGCCGATCCGGACAAGGTGCATCGCCTGGATCACGTCGGAAAGTACTTCAAGTCTCGTGGCCCCTTGCCCGTGCCGCGCTCGCCGCAGGGCCACCCGGTGATCCTGCAGGCCGGCCAGAGCGGCCGAGGCCTGGCATTCGCGGCGCGCTGGGCCGAGGTCGTGTTCTCCAAGTACCCGACGCTGGAGAACGGCAAGAAGCAGTACCAGGGCCTCAAGGACGGCGCATCCAATGCCGGCCGTGACCCGGACTCGCTGAAGATCGCACCGGAGCTGAAGATCATCGTCGGCGAGACGGAGAGCATCGCGAAGGAAAAGCGCGATCTCATCGCCAGCCTCTCGCGCCCCATCGACGGCCTCACCATGATGGGCGAGACGCTCAACATCGACTTCTCGGGACGGCCCTACGAGCAGCCCTTCACCGACGCCGAGCTGGCTGCCATGTCGTGGCAGAGCCTGCGCGACAAGGTCATTCAGGTGAGCGGCAAGAAGAACCCGTCGGTGCGCGACTTCGTCGAAGCCTCCGGCCGCGGCACGCTCAACGACGGGCCGGTGTTCTGCGGCACCGGCGCCCAGGTGGCGGACCAGATGGAGGAATGGTTCAAGACCGCTTGCGACGGTTTCGTGCTCTCCGGCACCACCGTGCCCGGCACCTACGAAGACATCGTTCGCCTCGTGGTGCCCGAGCTGCAACGCCGCGGTCTGTTCCGAAAGGAGTACAGCGGCAACACACTGCGCGAAAACCTCGGCGTGCGCCGCCCCATGGCCGGTGACTGGAAGCGCAAGCCGTGATGCAAGACAAAATGCAGAAGAACGCCGCCCCCGAAGTGCGCATGATGTCGGCCAGCGGCATCCTGGGTTATGGCTTTCCCGAAGCCTCTCTGGAAGCCGCGCTGGCGCGCGAGCCACACATGATCGGTGTCGACGGCGGCAGCTCCGACCCTGGCCCCCACTACCTGGGTTCGGGCAAGACACTGAATTCGCGTCTGGCCATGAAGCGCGACCTCTCATTGCTGCTGCGCGGGGCCATCCGCAACGGCATTCCCATGATGGTGGGCACCTGCGGCGGCGCCGGTGGCGAGCCGCACCTGCAGGTGTGCGCGGACATCATCCGCGAGGTGGCGCGCGAGCATGGCCTGAGCTTCAAGATGGCGCTGATTCACGCCGAGCAGGAGAAGGGCTTTCTGCTGGAGCAACTGGCCGCCGGCAAGATCCGCCCACTGGGCGGTGCACCCGCGCTGCAGGCCAGCGACATCGAAGGTGCCGAGCGCATCGTCGGCATGATGGGCCCCGAGCCCTACCGCCAGGCGCTGGCCGCGGGCGCACAGGTCATCCTCGGCGGCCGTGGCACCGACCCGGCCCCCTGGGTGGCGCTGGCCATGCACCACGGCATGCCCGAGGCGCCGGCCTGGTACGCCGGCAAGATGCTCGAATGCGCCTGCAACGCCGCCATTCCCAAGAAGCACGACTGCCTGCTGGTCACCGTAGGCGAGGACTTCGTGCAGGCTGAACCGATGAACCCCGATCTGCGCTGCACGCCGATGTCGGTGGCGGTGCAGGCCTTGCACGAGAACGCTAGTCCGGTGATCCGCTACGAACCGGGTGGCATCGTCGACAGCCAGGACTGCGAGATCGCCGCCGTCACCGACCGCGTCGTTCGCATCACCGGCATGGAATGGAAGCCCGCGCCCTATTCGATCAAGCTCGAAGGCGCGCGCCGAGTGGGCTTCAGCGCCTTCACCGTGGCGGCCACGCGCGACCCGGGCCTGATCGGCCAGATTCACAGCTTCCTCGACTTCGTGCGCGAATCCACCGCCACCAAGGTGCGTGCACTCGGCATCGCCGCGGAGCAATACCGCCTGGTGCTGCGCGTGTACGGCCAGAACGGCGTGATGGGCGAGTGGGAACCGGTGAAGGACGCACAGCCGCTGGAGCTGTCGATTCTGGCCGAAGTGGTGGCACAGACGCAGGAGGTGGCCAACGCGGTGCTGTCGCTGGCGCGCGTGACCTTGCTGCATTCCGACTTCCCCGGCCGCATGTGCCGAGAAGGCAATATGGCCTTCCCTTTCTCGCCTTCGGACATCGAACGTGGCGCGATCTACGAGTTCATGCTGCAACACGTGCTCGATATCGACGATCCCTTGCGCATGTTCCCCATCGACTATGAAACCGTTGGAGCTCCGCAATGACCCGACTCAAGGACATCGCCAAAGCCTGCAAGAGCAAGAACGCCGGGCCGTTTCACGTCACACTCGACATCATGTTCGACGACCCCGCGCTGTTCGAGCGCGTGCGACGCACCGGCACCATCCGCGCCGATCTGATTGCCTCGCTCTACGGTGTGCCGCTGGATCAAGTGCAGTTCACCGAATACCCGCCCGCGCTGGCCTGGAAAGCCACCATTCCGCGCCGCATCCCCTCGGGCGCCATCGGCGATACCGACATCTACGGCGCACAGCAGCACGCTCCGCTGCTCGACATCGACGTCGCCATCTGAGCCCCGCCCCCAGAGTCCCGCATGTCCAAGCTACCCGAAACCACCATCGCACTCCCCAACATCGCCGAACAGCTGGCGCGCTTTGCCGTTGGCCTGCGCGGCCATGAGTTGCCATCCGCCGTCTGGACAAAATCGGTACACCACATCGTCGATGCGATAGGCCTCGGCTTCGCTTCGCACCACTTCCCGTTCGCGGCGCCCGGTCTGGCCGGCATCGCCGCGGCCGGTGGCACGGGTGAGGCCACCGTGCTCGGCAGTTCGCTGCGCCTGTCGGCGCGCGACGCCGCCATGGCCAACGGCTACCTGATGCACGGCCTGGACTTCGACGATACCCATCCGGCGAGCATCGTTCACCCCAGCGTGGCCTGTCTGCCGGCCGCGCTGGCGCTGGCCGAAACGCGCAACCTCAGCTGGGGCGAACTGCTCGCGGCATACGTGGGCGGCATGGAAACCTGCATCCGTCTGGGCCAGTCGGTCAGCGGGGGGTTCCACCACGCGGGCTTTCACGCCACGGGCCTGCTGTCGCACTTCAGTGCCGCGGTGGTGGCCAGCCGTCTGCTCGGCCTATCGGCCGAGCAATGCATCGGCGCGCAAGGCATTGCAGCCAGCACCGCAGCGGGCGTGCAAGTGTTTCTGGAAAACGGCGCTTGGACCAAGCGTTTGCACCCCGGCTGGGGGGCCATGGCTGGCATCAGCGCGGCGCACTTGGTGCAACAGGGCTTCAAGGCGCCGATTCGACCCTATGAAGGCAAGTTCGCATTCTTCGAAACGCACATGCAAGCGCACGTCGGCGATGTTGACTTTGCCACCATCGCCCAAGGCCTGGGCGAGCGCTGGACGCTGCTCGACACCGCCATCAAACCCTACCCGGTGTGCCACTTCATCCACGGCTGCGCCGAGGCCGCCTTGCAACTGCACGCCGAATTGCTGACTCGCGGGCCGGTCGCGCGCATCACCTGCGAACTGCCCGAAGCCACGCTGCCCATCGTGGCCGAGCCGGCCGCTGCCAAAGCGGTGCCGCGCTCGGACTACGAAGCCAAGTTCAGCGCGCCATTCGTGGTCGCGGCCTGCCTGCTCAAGGGGCGTTTCGGACTCAAGGAGCTGGAAGACAACAGCCTGGTCGATCCCGCCACCCTGGCGCTCACACAGCGCGTGCGCTGCGTCAAGGAGGTGGATTCACCGTTCCCGAAGTACTTCTCGGGTGCGATCACGGTCGAGTTCGAGACGGGCGAAGTGCTCACGCGTCGTGTGCCGGTCAACCTTGGCAGCGGCGAACGCGCGCTCACGCGCGAGGACATCGTGGTCAAGTTCAAAGGAACCGCTGGCATCGTGCTGCCGCCGACGCGGGTGGACGCGGTGCTCGGCGCCCTGCTAGACGCCAAGCCCGACACGCCGGTGCGCGCGATCACCCGCTTGCTGGGCCAATGAGCGCCTGCCCCAGGGCGCACCGCGCCCTGGTGTAAGCTCGCAGCGGCCTTCAACCCCCCAGACGCACGCCCCTCGGCGTGCGTTGTTGTCTTGGCTGAAGTGCCGGCCCCCGTGAACAGACATCCGCAGCTGCGTTTCCATCTGCCTGAACTCGAGACCTTTCTGGTCGTGCTCGAGGAAGGCAGCTTCAGCCGTGCCGCCGAACGGCTGTGCGTTTCCCAACCCTCGGTCTCGAGCCGTGTCAAACGGCTCGAAGACGTGCTGCGGGTCAAGCTTATCGAGCGCACCACGCGCAGCGTGCAGGCCACTGAAGACGGCGAGCTGCTGCGCAACGCCGCGCACGAAGCGTTGGCCGGCCTGTACGCCGTGCTGGGCCAGTTCCGCGACCGGTCGGAAGCGGCGCGCAACCGTGTGGTGGTGGCCGCCACGCCTATGCTCGCGGCCACCTACCTTCCTGCCATCATCCATTCGTACAGCGAACGCTTCCCCGACGTGCAGGTGGTGTTGCGCGACATGCCTTTCGACGCGCTGCTCAAGGCGGTGGGCGACGGATCGGCCGACATCGGGGTGACCGCGGTCGACGGCGACTACGACAACCTGCAGTTCCAGCCGCTGGCCGACGAGCCCATGGTGCTGGTGGTGCCCGTGAAGCACCCGCTGGCCGATGCCGAGCGCGTGACGCTGGAGATGATCGCGCGCCATCGCATGATCTTCCTGGATCGATACACCAACCTGCGCGAGCGCCTGGCGGGCGAGTTCGCGCGCTTCGGTGCGGTGCTGGAGGCCTCGACCGCGTCCACCCTGCCCACGCTGATCGGCATGGTGGACACCGGCCGCTGCGTGGCTTTTCTGCCGCGCTCGATGGCGCAGATCAATGCGCGCGAGTCACGTATCCTGGTCGAGCTGGCCGACTTCCAGGCCGCGCGCAGCTACGGCAGCATCACCGCGCGGCGCAGCGTGCCCACGGCGGCGGTCAAGAGTTTTCGCGACCACCTGCATCAGCACTTCGAACCCATGGGCTAGCGCAAACGTCAGTCCTCGCCGAACTTGAGAAGACCGCTCGCGCCAGTGATTGCGGTCTTTTTTATTTGTCAGCGCAATATATGCATACGGATTCTTGATTGTCCTTCTCGTGCCCTCGAAGACAAGAATGCATCGCCGCCCCAGACCACTTGCGGCGAACTCACATTCCTAGGAGACACGATGAATCGCATCAAGACCGGCGCACTGTTCGCCGCCCTCGCCGCCACCACGCTGGCCCTGCCCGTCGCGGCCCAGGAAACCCTCAAGATCGGCGCGCCCGTCACGCTGTCGGGCCCGGGCGCGGCCTGGGGCCAGGCGATGAAGAATGCTGCCGAGCTGGCGGCCGACAAGGTCAATGCCGCGGGCGGGCTGGAAGTCGCGGGCAAGAAGTACAAGGTGCAGATCGTTCCCTACGACGACAAGTACCAGGCCGGTGAAGCCGTCACGGTGTCTAACCGCCTGGTGTTCGAGGACAAGGTCAAGTTCTTCATTGGTCCCACCGGCTCCGCGCCCACGCTGGCGGTGCAACCCATCACCGAGAAGAACGGCGTGCTCATCAGCACGCTGGGCTTCACGCCGAAGGCACTGGGGGCCGACAAGCCGCTGAGCTTTCGCCCGGTGATCACCACGCTCGAATTCGCCGAGCCGCAAATCCAGTGGCTGGTCAAGTCCCTCGGCGTGAAGAAGGCCGGCGGCCTGTTTCCCAACGACGAGTCGGGCCAGGTGATCGCACGCGACCTGGAGGCTGCTTACAAGAAGGCTGGCGGCGAACTCTCGGTCAAGGAGTTCTTCGAGCGCGATCGGGTCGACTTCGTGCCCCTGCTCACCCGCATGCTGGCGCGCGGCATCGACGCTATCGAACTCGACGGCAACTCGCCCGGCACCGCGGGCCTGATCACCAAGCAGGCGCGTGAACTCGGCTTCAAGGGCCGTATCGTGCGCACCGGTGGGCCGGCCACGGCCGAGATCATCGGCGTGGCCGGCAAGGCGGCGAGCGAAGGCATGTTCGTTCACGCGGTGCTCGACCCGAACCTGCCCGGCACCAAGGCCTACCTTGACATGTACAACGCCAAGTACAAGTCGGCGCCCAACGGCTTCAGCCCGGCCTACTACGACTACACCGGCATGTTGTTCGAGGCCATGAAGCGCGCCGGCACCGTGACCGACGCCACGCAGGTGGCCAAGGCGCTGGAAGGCTTGAAGGACTACGACGGCGCGCTCGGCAAGCTCAGCTGGACCGGCAAGGCCACCTACGGCGTCGACCGCCAGATGGCCGTGCCGTTCTACATCGCGGAGATCAAGGACGGCGTTGAAGTCATCCGAGCCCGCTGCACCCTGGCCGCAGGCTGCAACTGAGGCCACGGCCTCCAGACAGGAAGAGCGAAGCGAGACTCGACATGGATTGGCATCTTCTCCTCGGGCAGGCAACGGTCAACGGACTGGTCGTCGGACTGCTGTACCTGCTCATGGCAGTGGGATTCACCCTGGTGTTCGGCGTGATGCGCATGGTGAACTTCGCCCACGGCGAGTTCTACATGCTGGGGGCATTCACCGCCTACACGCTGGTGGTCCATCTCGCGCTTCCCTTCCTGCTGGCGATCGCGTTCAGCGTGGTGCTGGCGATCGTCTTCGGCAGCCTGGTGGAATGGCTCATCCTCAAGCCGTTTCGCAAAGACGAGCTCAACGGCATGATCGTCACGATCGGCATCGCGCTGATCCTGCAGAACCTGGCGCTCATGGTGTTCGGCCCCGACCCGGTGTCCATGCCCCCGATCGCCGAGGGCTCGTCCAGTGTCCTCGGTGTGACGGTGGCGAACTCGCGCCTCGCGGTGGTCGGCTTCGCCATCGTGGTGCTGTTGCTGCTGTACGCCTTCCTGCGCCACTCCGCCATGGGCCGCGGCCTGCGCGCGGTGGTGGAAGACGCCGATATCGCCGCCATCCAGGGCGTGCGCTCGCGCCTGTACTACCCGCTGGGCTTCGGCATCGGCATCGGCCTGGCCGCCATCGCCGGTGCGCTGATGGCGCCACTGTTCTCGGTTTCGCCCTTCATGGGCCAGACGCCGCTGCTCAAGGCCTTCATGGTCGTGATCCTCGGTGGCCTGGGCAGCATTCCGGGCGCGGCCATCGCAGGCCTGTGCCTGGGCCTGCTGGAGAGCTACTCCTCGCTGTTCCTGAGCAGCAGCACGGCCGACATGCTGATCTTCATCCTGGTGGTCGTTGGCATGCTGGTCTTCCCGCGCGGCCTCATCGGCAAAGGGGAAGCCTGACATGACGACACAACTCGCACACCCGCCGGTTGCCCCGGCGGCCAACCTCATGCAACGTATCACGCCCTGGCAGCTGCTACTCGTATTGCCGCTTCTCGCACTGGCCATCTGGCCCTGGACCGCCGGCCAGTTCGTGCTGCACCTGGCGATCCTGACCTGCATCAACGTGGTGATCGTCAACGGCCTGTCGCTGATCGATCGCACCGGCCAGCTGTCCTTCGGACATTCGGCACCGGTGGCAATCGGTGCCTATGCATCGGTTCTGCTGTCCACTCAGGCTGGTCTGGGCATCCTGAGCGGTGCCGCGCTCGGCCTGGTGCTGGTGGCCATTGTCGCTGGCGCGCTCGGTTGGGTAATCCTTCGCCTGCGCGGCGTCTATTTCGTGCTGGTGACCTTCGCCTTCGCCGAGTTGGTGCGTCTCATCGCGCTCGACGCGATATCCCTTACGGGTGGTGCGAACGGCATTGCGGCCATTGCACCGCTGCAAATCGGCGGCTTCGCTTTCGACACCCGCGCGCGCTTCTACGCCCTGGCCCTCGCCCTGGCGCTGGCATCGGTGGGCTTCATGGTGTGGCTATTCAAGCGCCCGCTGGGCCAGGCCATGAATGCCGTGGCTGCCAATCCGTCGCTGGCCGAGTCCACCGGCCTGAGCGTGCTGCGCATCCAGATCGTGGCCTACATCGGTGGCAGTGTGCTCGCAGGCCTCGGTGGTGTTCTGACCGCCCGCTACATCGGATTCATCTCGCCCGAATCCTTCAACACGGCTGCCTCGGTGGCCTTCATCACCATGCTGGTGATCGGTGGTCGCAAATCGCTCTACGGGCCGATCCTCGGCGCCGTGGTGCTCACGCCCTTACCCGAGCTGTTCCGTGGTGCGGTGCAAACGCAGCACATGTTCTATGGTGCGGCGCTGATCCTAATCCTGCGCTTCCTACCCGGTGGCATTGCCAGCATCGTCGCGCGGATTTCGCGCAAGGGGGGAGCGAAATGACCGCGTTGCTGCAAGTAGAAAGCCTGGCCCGGCACTTCGGCGGCCTGGCCGCCGTGAAAGACCTGAGCTTCTCGGTCGAGAAGGGACAGATCGTCGGCCTGATCGGCCCCAACGGCGCCGGCAAAACCACGGCATTCAATACCATCAGCGGCGTACTGCCGCCCACCAAGGGGCGCGTGCTGTTCGCTGGCGAGGACATCAGCGGTCAACGGCCGAGCGTGATCGTGGCGCATGGGTTGGCGCGAACCTTCCAGTCCACCACCACCTACGCCGAAGCCAGCGTCGAGAAGAACATCGAGTATGCGCTGCTGTCGCGCATTCGCGGCTCCGCGCCGCAACGCCTGATGCGCCGCAGCAGCCACCTGCTGGATAGTGAGCAGATCGGCGAAGAGATCGACCGCATCATCGGCATCGTGGGCATGCAGGCCTGGCGCCACGCCGAGGCCGGCACCCTGGCCTACGGCTTGCAGAAGAAGCTGGGCATCGCGATCGGGCTGGCCGCGCGGCCGTCGATGCTGTTGATGGACGAACCCGCCGCCGGCCTCAACCACGAAGAGTGCAAGGAGCTCACGCAATTGTTGCGCCTGCTGCGCGACGAACACGACATGACCATTCTGCTGGTGGAGCACCACATGGCGATCGTGATGGAGATCTGCGAACGCATCGTCGTGTTGGTGCACGGCGAGAAGATTGCAGAAGGCACGCCGGAGCAGCTGCGCGTGAACCCCGCCGTTGTAGAAGCCTACCTGGGAGCGCCCGACTATGCCCATGCTTGAAGTCGACAAGATCAGCGTCCGCTACGGGCAACTGGAAGCCGTGCGCTCGGTGAGTTTCAAGGTCGCGGCGGGTGAGCTTGTGGCGCTCATCGGCTCCAACGGAGCCGGCAAGAGCAGCACGCTGAAGGCGATTGCCGGCCTGGTGCCAGTGGCCGAAGGCGGCGTGCGCGTGAACGGCGCCGAAGTGCAGCGTTTGCCTGCGGAGCAGCGCGTGCACCTGGGGGTAGCCCTGTCGCCCGAGGGGCGGCGCCTGTTCGGTCGCATGAGTGTGCTGGACAACCTGTTGATCGGCGCACACACCGTCAGGTCGAAGACCGAGCGCGAGGAAACCCTGCGGCAGGTCTACGAGCTGTTTCCACGTGTGCACGAGCGCCGTTCGCAACTGGCGGGCTCGCTCTCCGGTGGTGAGCAGCAGATGGTGGCCATCGGACGCGCCTTGATGGCGCGCCCCAAGCTGCTGATGTTGGACGAGCCCTCGCTCGGCATTGCGCCCAAGGTTGTGGCCGAGATCGCCGACGCCATTCGCCGGCTCAACCAGTCGGGCATCTCCATCGTGCTGGTGGAGCAGAACGCGCGCCTGGCGCTCAAGCTGGCCCACAACGCCTATGCACTCGAGCATGGCGAAGTGGTGAAGGCCGGCAAGGGGCAGGAAATGCTGGACGACCCGTACGTCCGAAAAGCCTATTTGGGGGTGTGAGCATGTCTGAATCGATCTCCACCCCTGGGCTGATTCAGATTGCCCACCGCCAACCCACGCCCGCGTGGTTGCAGGCGAGTCGCGAGGAGGCGCTTGATCCCGGGCTCCCAATCGTGGATGCGCATCACCACTTCTCGGAGCACTGGGGTGGCTACATGCCAACGGATCTGCTGGCGGACTTCCAGGGGCATCGCATCGAAGCGACGGTCTATGTTCAGTGCGCGTGGAAGTACCGCACGGGCGGTCTCGAAGCCTTGAAGCCGGTCGGCGAGACCCATGCCGTGGTTGAGGTCACCGAGGACATCAACCATCGCCAGAGCCGTACGCAGGTGGCGGCGGCCATCGTGGGCTACGCCGATCTCCGACTGGGGGCGGCAGTGGACGAGGTGCTGGCCGCGCAGATCGAGGCAGGTCAAGGACGTTTTCGCGGCATCCGCAACAGCGGGGCGTTTCACGACAGCTTCAAGCACGGTGTGCTGGACCGACCTATGAAGGGCCTGTACATGGATGCGGCGTTTCGCGCGGGATACGCACGCCTGGCCCACCATGGTTTGAGCTTCGACGCCTGGATCTACCACCCACAGCTCGAAGAGGTTTTCGACCTGGCCTGCGCGCACCCGGAAGTGCCGCTGATCCTCGATCACATCGGTGGTGTACTCGGTGTGGCGGAATACCGTGGACGGCCGGACCTGGCGAGCCGCGAGTGGCTGCCCTGGATGAAGCAGTTGGCGAAGTGCCCCAACGTGTACATGAAGCTCGGGGGACTGGGAACTGCCGTGTTCGGGTACGACTTCGCCGACCAGCCACAACCGCCTTCGTCGCAACGGTTGGCCGATGCCTGGAGGCCGTGGCTGGAGCCCGCCATCGAGCTCTTCGGCGCACAGCGCTGCATGTTCGAGAGCAACTTCCCGGTGGACCGAAGTGCAGCGGGCTACGGCGTGGTGTGGAACGCCTTCAAGCGCCTGGCCGGTGGCGCCAGCGAGAGCGAGAAGCACATGCTGTTCGCCGGCACCGCCAGCAGCGTGTACCGCATTTCGACGGGCGCCTGAGGGCGCGTCCGAGTGATTGGAACCCACGCGCATGTCTGGGCCTAAGGAGGACCTGTCGCCGTGGGCGCCCTTGCGACGGCCGGTCTTTCGCATGCTCTGGCTCACTTGGCTGGCCGCCAACGTGAGCCAGTCGATGAACGATGTGACGGCTGCGTGGCTGATGAGCTCGCTCACCACCTCACCACTGTGGGTTGCCCTGGTGCAAACCGCGGCCACCCTGCCGATGTTCCTGTTGGGCCTGCCCAGTGGCGCGCTGGCGGACAGCATCGACCGGCGGCGTTACTACCTCTTCACCCAGCTCTGGGTGGCGGTGGTGGCGTTGGTGCTGAGCGCCATGGTCTTCATGGGAGCCATGACGCCCCTGCTGCTGTTGGCCTTGACCTGTGCCAATGGCGTGGGCATGGCCATGCGCTGGCCGGTGTTCGCCGCGATGGTGCCCGAGCTGGTGCCGCGGACGCAGCTGCCGGCGGCCTTGGCCCTCAACGGCGTCGCCAACAACGGGTCGCGCATCCTGGGGCCCTTACTGGCGGGCGGACTGATCGCCAGCGCCGGCAGTGCCTGGGTGTTCGTGGCCAATTCGGTGTTGGCGCTGTCGGCGGCGGCGGTGATGGTGCGCTGGAAACGCGAGCACCGGCCGCATCCCCTCGGGCGCGAGCGCCTTGGCACGGCGATGCGCGTAGGTTTGCAGTACGTGAGCCAGTCCGCGCCAATCAAGGACGTGCTGCTGCGCATCGCCAGCTTCTTCTTTCATTCGACGGCGCTGCTGGCTCTGCTGGCTGTAGTCGCCCGTGACCACTTGGGCGGCGGGGCCACATCCTTCACCGTGCTGCTGGCCTCGATGGGCGCCGGCGCGATCGCCGCTGCCTCGATCCTGCCGCGCCTGCGGCGGCGCTACACCCGCGATGCGCTGGTGCTGCGTGGGGTGGCGGTTCAGTCGACCGCCATGGCTGTGGTGGCGATCGCCCGCGATCCCTGGGTAACGGTTCCCGCGATGTTCGTGGGAGGCATGGCCTGGATCACGTCCGCGAACACGCTCAGCGTGTCGATCCAGCTCGCCCTGCCCGATTGGGTGCGCGCGCGTGGCATGTCGATCTACCAGATGGCGATCATGGGATCGAGCGCCGCTGGCGCGGCATTGTGGGGCCAGGTGGCCGCGTGGACCAGCGTGCAGACCAGTCTGCTGGTGGCTGCGGCGAGTGGCGTGGTGGCGATGTTGCTGGCGCAACGCTGGACGCCTCACACGGAACAGGAAGGCGATCTCTCTGCGCAGCGACTGGCGCCCACGCCCTCGGTGCCGTCGCCGCCGGCACGCGGGCAGGTCATGGTCACCATCGAATACCAGGTGGCACCCGAGCGCGCACCCGAATTTCTGGCGCTGATGGTCGACGAGACTCGACGCAGCCGACTGCGCCAAGGAGCGTTTTCATGGGAACTGCTCCACGACATCAACGAACCAGGACGCTTCGTCGAACTCATCGTGGACGAATCCTGGGCCGATCATCTGCGGCGGTTCGAGCGCGGCAGCGCCGCCGATGCGGCACTGCGGGATCGAAGGCTGGCATTTCACATCGGATCGGAACAGCCTAGGGTTGCGCGATGCCTGATGGCGACCAGCATCTGACTTGCCCCCACGGACATATTCCAAAAACAAAAACGGGGCAAGCACCGCTAAGTGCTTGCCCCGTTTGGGAAATCTGGCGGAGTGGACGGGGCTCGAACCCGCGACCCCCGGCGTGACAGGCCGGGGGATGAAGTGAGCATTCATGCGGCCTGCGGCGGGGTTTTCGTTCCAGAATTCTGGAAAATCACGCAGAAAGACCGCCGAAGCTGCGGCAGGCATTCCAAAAAAACCCCTCTCTTGGGCACGCGACAGCAACACCATCTCTGTGTCAGTGCCGCTAGCTCCGGTACCTCGGTCCAATAGCCACATTTCGGGCCACAGCGTCGGGTGCGCGATCAGACAAGTGGTGCGCGTGCAGGGTCACCCGATCACAGACGCGGCCCACAACGGCCGCCGCGGATGACCGGCATCGACGGGCCGCGCGTGACGCTGCTGAGCCATGCACCGGTGAAGGGAAACGCCCAGGCCGACCGCGGCGGATGGCGGCACCAGCCACCGGTGCAGCGGCCAGACTGATGGCCACTGACCGGCTGCTCACGCGCTGCCGGCTGCCCGAACCAATGCCGAGCAGGTGGGCATGCGTTTCAGCGGTGCCAGCCCCGCAACAGCAGCGCATTGCTCACCACGCTCACGCTGCTGAGCGCCA
>VFQM010000457.1_pt1 | contig 45284 bp, 47 predicted proteins | sample 3512391 | NCBI WGS metagenome assembly VFQM01 (sample SAMN10412369, study PRJNA504923) | tailings metagenome | isolation source: Replicate 1 from Balatoc abandoned mine | place: Philippines | reverse complement strand
ATGCGGAAACACCCAGCGACCTTTTTTCAGGGTCTGTCGGAATTACTATGTAAAATTAGAAAGGGCAGAAATGTCCTGCGTAGCTTGCCTTTATATTAGGCAAGTGAGTATAAATAAAGATCGGCGATTGCGAAGCTAAATACAACTTATAGCATCTAAAAAGCAAGCAAATAGCCATTCTGGCAATCTCTTGCTTCTGCGATTGCTTCAAGGTAGGTAACAAAGGACTTTATATTACCCTTTTCATCCACAACAAATTGCGGTTCGTGGAACCATTCTATGACATAAAATGGCCCATCTTGTGGCGGGTCATTCGGATCGACTTCCATGGTCATGAATAATAGGGTTTGCATGGTTTAGGTTTTGGAGGTAGTGATGGGAATTGGGTTAGAAGAGAACTGTTTTAAATTCAAAAAAAAGCCACGGTAAAATGTCATTCCTTCCCTGAATAAATTCCACAGAAGAGATGAACCCAAAGCACTTATAGAGGTGTTGATAAACAGATCCTGCTTGGTAAGTGCTTCGCTCATCGAACAACTGGGCTGATCATCTTCTTGCACGTCCTTCAATTGTCTGCGGTAAAGTTTGGTTACAGTAGGCAAAGAGCCTACTGTTTCGTACATCTGTGAAGCGGGTTGCTTTACCGGATATACAGTAGAAAAAATAACCTGACCTGTCTGTTGCGCATTGCCAAAATCCATCCAGTAAATGAGCTTATATGGGCCGTTGTTCTGCCTTTCCAGTTTAGATAATACAGTGGCAATTGTAAACCTTGCCTTCACTGTATCGACACAGGAAATGGTGATGTTGGCAAACAATTCCTCTTTCGGATTGGGTAGCCAATCATATTTGGAGGCTACACTTTTCCAGTTGCTCCCAAAGAACCGGTTGACTCTCGCAATCAAAGCTGCGGACTTGTGCATCCCCAATTCAGCCTTAGAAAATAGCTGCCTGCCGAGGTTGGCTTTTGTTACTACATCATCATCGAATAACCGTACGAATAAACCGGGGTGACCAAGTGCGATCAGTGAATGACTCATCCGCGCTAGTGCGGTCAATACCTGGCTTCCGGTTCCACCCGCGCCAATAAGATTTACCGTTACTGGATTAGTGGGGTTCAGCAGGTAGTTGTCCGTAAAATGCACGACAGGTTTTTGAGTAATCATGCGATCAGTTTTTTAAGGGTGATTGAATGTTTTAGAAGACAACTAACAGGAAATTTCCTGCGCGAATCTTTCAGGGATTGCCAGAGCTGAATGATGTTACCTTTTACCGGGCTTTTACCACCCAGAACATGGGAGAACCTGGAATTGAAAAAATACTCTTCCCATTTGCTCATAAATGCTTCCAAGTGGGTATGTCGGTCAATATCGATATCCACCGTTCCCATACAGACATTACCATCGTCATGTACATTGAAAAATGGAGCCTTAAAAAGCGTAGTTTTCAAGGTCGGCGTTTCATTTTTCGCAAGTGCAAACACAGTTACACTGGTACGGGATGCTTTCCATAACATCGGAGGTACCGGGTATTTGCCATCCGGTATTTTTAAGTCCGGTGTAAATGCTAAAAAATGCGTTATGGCAGGCGTGTACCAGATTGCAAATGCGTTGGAACCCTGACGCGTGTACAAGAGTTTAGCTGGCATTAACTCACGGCATTGCAGGTAACTATCCGATAATTCTGAGGAAGTCTGTAAGGTGGCCGCCAGTTGCTGGCTTTCTTGCAAGGACAGTGGATGTGGGTTGACCATCTTCCCAGCATCGTTGAAGTCATAGGCTTCCACATAATAATCCGGTGCTTCTTCTACCGATCGGTAAACTACCAGTCCCTTGTAAGGATGGTGCATGTTTGTAAAATCAGTCGTGATGTTTTTCATAATTAAAACGATATAAGACGGCGCAGAGTTCGTCCATCAGGGTGAGCAATTTGTTCTCAAATGGAAATGCGTGCGTAACCGAAGTTTGCTTCCTGTCAAAATATTGTACTGATACCGGTACTTCAAATTCTAAGAGTTCCTGCAAATCACAGTTCACGTATTCCATCAGGTGGTCGTGGATCCAGCAATGGTCGTCCCAGAAAAAGCTAAAATAATGATCAGGATATCCTCGTTCACCTTCACCTTCTTTCAGGTGTTCACAATGAATATTTTCGTGAAAACTTCTGTTTGGAAACTCTTGGTAAAGCGAATAAAATTTCCGGGCAACCACCTTTAATCTTCTTTCCGTATTACCAAGGGGTTTAAATGCATTCAGCCTTTTTTTAAATACAGCCAAATGCCAAGGATCAAGTACCGCTTTTTCAAGAATGCTGATCTTTTTATACATTGCTTTTAAATCGGCACAATAGCGGTTGTACTCTGCTTCTTCTAGTTCATTGTCTGCATTGGTTACCCACTCCGTTATTGCCTCATAGCATCCACTCAGGTAATCGTTTTCACATAGCAAAGGCAACCGGACATGTTGGTTGAGATAACCAAATACTGAAAGCACAAGATCAAAGCAGCCTTTGTTCTTATCACGGTGCAATTCATCCAGTGCGTTTAACGGCACATAAAACAAGTTATAATCTTTGTGCAGTGACTTAATGGTGGCAAGTGTGGTCTTACTCCTGTTCTCCGTGATCAACAGGTATAGTGAAGAATCAATGGTTTCCAGTTCTTTTTTTAAGAAGCGGTAAGCAACCGCAATGTTCATTGGGAAAGAAAGGTCAGGTTCGGTTACAAAATTAATTTTATGCAAGGTGCATAAATGTTCTACGGAAGCGAAAAACACCTGTTCAATCTTTTCCCAATTCTGAGCGTTGGAGGTCTTATTGAATGTTATCGGTAAGAACTGCTGCCTTAAAAAATCAGGGGCAACTGGGCCACAGGTACCGCACGCAATTTTGCTTTTTTTACTGCGTCTGAGTCCGGCAATTTGTTTAATCTTTCTGCGAACTGCCCGATCTGTGCTAGCTGCTGGCATAACGAATGATTTTTAACAGGTTTTACAAATCTTATTTTACATCTTTTATTCATGGTTATCCTTTTGTGCCAAGCATTGCCTGGAAGATGTATTCCACCCGGTCATTTTTGATTTCCGGTCCTTCGATCTTGGCGGTGGTTAATTCAGGGTAAGTCTGTGCGTACATATTCAGCACCGCTTCTGGTTGCATGGTTGTTGAAGGGTCTGAAAGAACCAGTTTGGAGCCCTGCTGGTCGTAAAGAAAAACTCGAGGTAAAGTATTGCTGATTAACATGGATAATAGTTTTAGCGGTATATGAATTATGCGTTGTATTCATCCTCATCATTGTCATCGTTCTCATCGAGGCTCTCCTCATCATTATCGTCGTTGTTATCATCATCTACATCAGTATTGCCTTCATTTTCCTCGGTTGTATCTTCTTCTTCGCTGCCTTTGATTACAGTTTCATCAGCAAACAAGGAAAGTAATGAATGCTGTCCCCGCAGTTCCTGGCTTTTCTTCTTGATCTCCGTTTCAAATTCAGGGAATTGCTTTAGGTCTGGTAACTGTCCGATGGCCTCACCGATCTTTTTCAACCTCACCAAGTCATCCACTTTTTTCATCTGTTCGTCAAACTTTTTCCGTTTGCCCTCCTTGTCTTTTTTCTGTGTATCCTGTTTGTCTTTTTCGATACGTGATTCTTTATGGGCTTTATCCAGTGCTTCGACATGCTGCTGCATGTTTACCATGAGTGATTGGGTAGCCTGAACCGGTTGGCTAATTGCTTGAAAAAAACCGTTGTCAAGGTCACTATCACTACCCTTTAATACAAGTGGCGGAATCAGTTTCGATGCTTTATCCTTGATATGTGATGTGTCCAATAAGAGCGATACAATCAGTTCACCATTTTCCTGTGGCTGTATATTCAGTCGTAGGTTGCCGGTTACATTTAGTAGCTTGATTCGGGAAAAGAAGTTCGTTTGCATATTAATTGGTTAAACGGTGAGTAATTGTTTTGCGATATAGATGGCATAATTGGTAATATGCCGCTGCCATACACCCTGAGTTGGAGACCATCTGAACCCATTTAATTTCAGCTTTTTTCGCATTTCCTCCGGTGGAATAGAATCGAATAAAATCTGCACACGGTTGGCTTCAACATTAATGATGATTGTAGAGTCGCCAATGCGTATTTCTTTTGTTTCAAGCGCCTGTATCTTTTCAAGCTGTACTATGCGATCTTTAATCCTCCTGATCTCCGCATAATTGTTGGAAAACTTGTAATGTGCGAATCCGAAATTATTGGGACTGTTTAATTCTTCCCACATTCCTTCTGTGGCCATTTCGAGTTTGAGAAACCCTTCTTTATCTTTTTTTCGCAGGCACTGGTTGGCTGCTTTCATAAAGTCCTGGCTCTTTTGAAGTGAAGCGAGCTTATCCTTCAACTTGGCCAGTGCCTCAGGATCATCAGATGAAATTGCATCATTCGACTCTATGGTTTCTGCTTTATCCTGGTAATATTTTGCCTTGTCCTCTGCATCAAATGCTTTGCCAAATGTGTTATGGATCCTGTTTCGGTAATTCCGGTCTGATTTTTCGCTGTGGTGTCCGACAAGTATCGGCTGACCCATGGGGATTATAGAAGCCATCTTACTGGCCTTTTCAAATAAAGAATCCGAAAGCTCTTCATTTTTCTTCGCCTGCTTCTTTGCATGGTCAATCCTGTTTGCCTTTCTCTCGTGGAAATTATGTTTCATGTTAAATGACTTTACTTTGTTAGACAATTTTTAGGGTAAAGGGGAGCCTTCTTAAAAGCAGCCCTTAGTTTCTTAGCTGATCTCCTGTTTACCTGCTGCAAAACTCGTACAGAGGTTAAATGCTGTTTGTCCGCGCTGCTGGGCAAGTCCTCCATAAAGCAATGATTTCATCTTAGCGGTGTCATCCTTGTATTTGCGAACGTTCTGAAAATAGCCGGTAATGGCATTGTACAGACCGAACAGCGTTCCGCGGGTAGAATCCATCTGCTGCGCATCACTTTCCATGGCATACTGGAAGGCGGCATCACACATATTCTGATAGTAAGTTGAACATTCGTCCGTTCTTCCCTGTTGGAGTGCCATAAGTGCTTCACGATTTGGCACAAGGGTAAACCGGATCAACTGTTTCATTTCTGCATCAGACAGGGTGATCTTCGACCACTGGTTAAATATCTCCTGCATTTTTTCGGAAATATTACCCGTAATCCCCATCAATCTGTGTGCCTGTTCCAGCCTGTCTTTTGCATTGGCGGTGTGCCTGATCTTTACTGAATTGGTTTGATTTGACAAAGCGGCATTAAGGGTATTGTTACAAACGATCCTGACAGGTGTAAATGCTGCCATGATGCTTCCATAGCCATCGTGTGATGTGGTCAGGAAGATGTATTTTTCAATACAATCATCATTACCTACTTTGATGTAACCTGGCAACTTGGCCGTGATAAAGATCCTTTCGCCTTTTCCCAATGCGCCTGCTGTTTCGTAAAGAATCCCATCTCCACCGATGATTGAATCGAAGAATGAGAAGGCATCAACATTCTGTACTACCTCGTAATCCTTTCCAACCACGCCGAGTACATCTTCGGTATCTATACGGACAGTAGCGTGGTGATCAGGCACTTCCAGTTCAGGAATCTTAATGCCGGTTTCTTCATCCGCCTCCTGGTTTTCGTTATCGTAAGTGAAGAGAGCTCTTTTTTCTACTTTATAGTCAAGCCCTGCAAACTGAAGCGCTTCCTTACTGGTAGGATAATCTTCAACCACCTGCCCTAATCCATGCCAGGCCGTTTCCTTTACTGAAAAGAAGCTGTGCTTTCCAGTGTTTTCATTAAAATTAATTTCGTGTGACATTTGCGAAGTGTTTTTGGGTGATTAAAATGGCAGATCTGCAACTGGTTCGGTGATCAAAGCAGGCTCCGCTTCAATCATTACTTCCGCTTTTTTGGAATGGATCAGATCGATCTTATCTGCGTTCAAATTGATACTGGCTTTTGCGTTACCGTTCATGTCGATGTAGGCATTGCACGATAACCTGCCGGTAACCGTGACGATCGCACCTTTTTTTAAGATCTTCACGATCCCTGTACTCATCCACCAGGCGACATTGATGAATGTGACGAACTCTTTTACCTCGTTTGTTCCTTTTACTTTGTAGCGGTCATTAACAGCAATGGAGAAATTGACAACTTCTTTGTCGCCTTTTACTGTGTTGATCTTTGCATCGGCTGTGATCCTTCCTGTGATTTGCATAAAATATTTTTTAATTGAATAATTTATAAATGGAGATTTTTATCAATCCCCTCTCAATACCAATGGAGGGGTTGAAAAAAATCGATATCAAATAGCTGATTTGATTTGGTTGTATCTTTTTTTCAGCATTTCTACACGGTCATGATACCGCTTGATTTCCTCGTATAAAAAATCATTTGTAAAGAGTGTATTGTCTTGAATGATCTGTAGTGCTTTTTTCTTATGAAGATTTGAGGCTTTTGTAATCGCGCGTTGGAAACGCTGGGATTGAGATAGTGGTTTATAAATCTTTATAATGCCTGGCGACCAGTATGTCGTGAATCTGCAGCCAAATTTGGTTTTCAATTTTGCTTCTATTCTCTTTAGTTGTTCAGCAAATATTTCGTCATTAAAATGGTCGCCAACAAAGCTGCCAATCATATAATCCTGTTTATTTTGTACAAGATTATGGGTACGGGGGAATACATAATATGTATGAATACCTAATGCCATTCTATTCTTTTTGAATGAATTATTTATTCATGTATGATTGTACATCTATATATCCACCCATTTTGTTTACGATATGTTGGAAGTGGAGGAAAGCGCGAAAGTGGTTTAGGGTGGAAAACCTTATATCATATCTGTAATAGCCGTTATATTCACCATAGTATTCAAACCAATCCTTGATTTTATCTATTGATTTGTTTACCCATTCTGGTGAGCAGTTGTGTTTATCATTTAGGTAGTAGTACCCACCGTAGATTCCAGTAGCTTGTTGCAGTGACTTTAAGGAAAACAGTGATGCCGTTTTGAGTTCTTTCCGATATATTTTCAGGTATGCTTCTGGCGTTATTTTACCTGATGGTAATTGTAAGGATCCGCTTTCTGTCCATCCCGCTCTCTCACAAATGGAACTAATTACTTCGTAATTCCACCCAAAGGCAGTAAGATGCCAACGTTTAGGTCTTGGATCAATGTTATTGCAACCGGACTTTGTAAATATGAAAAAGTTGTCCTGGATCAAAGTATGTTCCATCTTTCCAAACCCTTCAGGAATCAATGTCCCTTCCGGCATCTTAAATATCTTTCTATCATACTCAATGGTGTAACTCATAATGAAGGTTTATAATTAAAAAAATTGTAGTGGATTTCTTATCAATCCCCTCTCAAATCGAATGGAGGGGTTGATAAGAAATCGACGCGATCAGATTTTACCCTCGTCTGCAAAAGAGTAATAAGTGTCTTTGGAGATGATAATGTGATCCATAATTTTTATTTCAAGCAAGATCCCCGCCTTGCAAATTTTCTCTGTCAATAAAAGGTCATTAGCGCTTGGATTTACACGCCCTGATGGGTGGTTATGGGCAAGTATGATGCGATTGGCATTAAGTTTAATAGCTGGTAGAAAAACAATCTTTGGGTCTATAATAGTGCTGGTAGTTCCGCCCATGGATATGTCGAGAAGCCCGAGAACTTTACAGGCGGTGTTTAAGAAAATCGCTTTTGCATTTTCTATCAACTCAATCTTGTCATGGTTCCAATGTTGCAATAAAAATTCAAAAACATCATTTGAGGATCTTAAAAAAGGTCTTTGTGTTGCTTTAATCTTTGATCTGTAAACCAGTTCGATTTCACTTGCCATGTTCCATTTGTTAGATTCTGATGTTTGCATACAATTCGTTTTTCGTTATTAAGGTGGGAGAGCATCCCCTGTTTGAATGGGCGCAGGGGATGCTCTTTCACCTGGTTGTAGCAATAGTGACGTTGGTTATATTAAAAGAATTATCAGGGAACAGAACCATGAAGGGAGCGTCGCAACGGGTGACGCCACTACAGGATAACTGCTGGTGAACCACCATACATTACAAAATCAATATAGCCTAACGATTGCCATTCGGACTTATGCAAAAAAGAGGGCGATAAGCCGATTCGCCATTTGCTGAGGAAATTGTCAAATTTTAATTGGGCTTGCCGGTTTAAAACAATTTGGTGTGAGAAAACCACTTCATATTCCCAGTCAAATCCCACGAATTGTATGAAATCTTCTGCAATCTTTCTTCTACGGAGAAGTTCCCAGCGATCATCATACCCGGCAGGTTTTAATTCCACCAGCGTAGCTTTGCCTGTGCGCATATTCCGTACTAGAAAATCAGGTGTATATGTTTTTAGTCCACCTTTTATTCCTTCTGGCACTGTATCCAGGTTATAGTATATAGACAAATCATCCCTCAACCAATAATGGGTCTCTTCAATTGAAAGGATATACCGCAATTCCAGCAAGGAATCAAGCCATTTGCCTTTATATACACAGGCTATTGCATTTTTGTTATAGGTGAATTTTGCCATGGTATTGTTATTTTTCAGGTAACCATCCACGCATTAAGAATTCCATTTCTGCATTAGATTTGTGGGCTGTTAAATGTGCATTTCCGGTTATTCTTTTGTAGTATTCTTCATACCACTTAAACCTGTCTTTGGTCGCGAGTTGCAGGCAGTCGTGATATTGGGTGAGTTGTTCTGCCGATAAGATGATCTGGTCATCAAAAATGACTTTATACTGCCAGTCAAGTTTCAGTGAGCGTATGTAATTGTTGGCAACCAACTGGTGCAATGCCAGCGAAGATTGGTCTTCAAATGCTCTTGGTTTTATCTCTACAAGGGTTGCTTTTTTTGTTTCGTAATTGCGTATCAAGAAATCGGGTGTGTATCTCCGATAAGCTGATTTTGGGAAATGTGCCAATTGACCTGAACCCGGATGAAAATACAGGGAAACGGGTGAACGCATTAAAGCATGGTCTTCTATTACTGAGATCGCAAAACGGAGTTCGGTCAGTGAGTCAAACCGGCAACCCCAGCCTTTGACAGGCTGCGGGTTTCGGTAAGAGAATTTAATGGTGCCAGTTTTCATAAGAAAGTATTTTGAGTTAACGGTCGAGGTTAAGGATTCTTGAGGCTTTGATTTCGGTTACGTAGCGTTTATGGCCTTCGTAATCAAAGAATGTGCGGTATTGGATTTCCCCCTTCTACCATTACATGGCTGCCTTTGATGAATTGACCAGATAGGGTTTCTGCCAGTTTATTCCATGCATTGACGTCATGCCATGTTGTTTTCTTTGAACTGGTACCATCTTCCTTTTTAAGGAAGATGTCAGTAGCTAATCGTAAACGTCCCAATATCCTACCAGTAGTAGTTATGTGAACCTCTGGGTCGTTGCCGAGATAGCCAATTAACTGGACGAAGTTTTTTGTTTTCATGATGAGTGATTTGAAGTGCAAAACTTGAATTTCTAAATGAGGTAAGCCGTATTTATCCATATCTGTTTCGTATAATATCCGTATCAGATACGTGTTTTTTATTAGATTTATTGAATGGAAGCAGCAATAGTTCAACCTCAACGATATTGTCTTTATATAGACTGTGGTAAAGCGCTTCATCCTAAAATGCGTAAGGATGCCAAGTTCTGTAATGAGCAGTGCAAGGCAGCTCATCATAATCCGAGACGGGCTGATGCCCATCCGGATATCAAAAAAATTAATAAAATTCTTTTGAAGAATTTTTTAATACTGGGAAAAGCACTGGGTAAAAAGGAGTATGTAAAAAAGAAAAGGGAGCAGATTATCAAACAGGGATTTAACCTGGATTATCATACGCATCTGCACAAGGACTTTATTTTTTGTTATCGATATGGCTACCATTTCAAGGATGAAGGTTTTATTACCATATTTATGGGTTTCGATAGCGCTGTATATAAATCAATGGATAGTTAAGAAATTAATTCCTGCAAGGTTTCCACAATAGCCTGTAACAAGTGCTGGTCTATTCTCTCCGCTTTTTTTCTGTCTTGCCCGATTATGATAGCCCGATATTTTTTTTCTTCATCGGGTTCAAATACAAAAGGAAAGTCCTCAACATAGACAGTAATGCGGTGTGTGTATCCCCATGGCTGAAATTCAGCAGGTAGCATGATTTCCTTCCCATTGTACCATAGGGGAAGCTCGAAGTTTTCCGACATGGTGTAAAAATATGTGAATGGTTTAAAGATTTCGCTGTCATTTTATTATTTAGTTTCCCATCACTTATCTTCGGCGCATGGAACACAAAGAATTGGTATTGTCGACCCTTGCACAGATGGCTAAAGGATCTACCCAACCTAGTTTATACCAGTTTATTCCCCGTGAATTGATTCTGCGTTTACCGATTGACTGGTCAATCATTTATTCCTGTCTTTGCTTATTAGAAGAAGAAGAGATGGTACAGATTTTTCATGCAGACACCATTAAATTTTCGATTACCCAAAAAGGGATAGAAACTGCTATGGAATTTCAGAAGCAAGACATTTCTCAATCTTAGTTTGCTTTGTTTCTGGTTGGCATATGATCGTATGTCAGTACTATTCTTTGATCAGTGTAATTTGGTAGGATGAATAAAGCCATCAGTGATCATCATGTGCAAGTTGGTTTAGACATCAATGCGTACAGGAAGGAAAAGCAATTATCCATATCTACTTTTGCTCGTTTATGTCATGTGCGAGTAGCTGTGCTCAGGCGAATCGAAAAAGGGGAGGTGAATTTCAGGCTTACCACCCTAGTTAAATTTATGCGGGTGATGGGGAAAGTACCGTTGTAAAAAAATACTTACAAAATTCAGAACTATGGATAAAATCATGTATTGTCAATTAATTAATTTTTATACTATTAAATATACGGTTAAATTATAGTTTGATGAATTACTAAGCATCGAACTAAAATTTTAAACTCCTTTTGTAAAAAAAAACTATACATTTGTTTTGGCAAGTTTATGAAAAAGTTTATCACATTTATAGTAGCAATTTTATTTCTGAGTACTTCATCAGGGGCTACTATACGCATGCATTATTGTATGGGTAAACTTGCTGACTGGGGGTTTATGTATAGGGATTCTACAAAATGTGAAAATTGTGGGATGGAGGAATCTGATACAAAAGATAATGGGTGTTGTAAAGACGAAAACAAGTTTATAAAGAACGTTTCAGAACAAAAAGTTACTGAATCAGTTTCAATTAATCTTACTCTCACTATTCTTGACTTACCTCTATCTCTTTTTTCATTATCGGATATTTTTTATGTCTCTTCAATTGAAGAGTATCCAATAAGTCATGCTCCACCCCGAAGTTGCAAGACACCTGTATATCTTCTTAACAGGACTATCCTTATTTAATTTCATGTTGATTTAGTAGTGCCAGGCAATAAAATTGTCGGGCTATCGGCGTTTCTTTTTGCCACTATTATATTTTACAACAATAAAATCATGAAAAATGAAAGCAACTAAAATGCTGATGATGGCAGCGCTAACTATCTTATCTTTTTCAGGCTTCGCTCAGGATCCAACAACACAAAAAAATAAAAATAAACAAACTGTTGAAAAAACATATATATGCCCGATGCATCCTGATGTGATTATGGATAATTTGCATGAGTAGGTTAATGTTACTAATTATATTATAATGGCAACTGTAAAATCAATATGGCAATTTTTCTGGAAAATCCTAAAAGCGCTCTTTGTAAGGAAAAAGGATTGCTGTAAATGATATATTTTGCTGTTTTAAACAACCGATGAACAGCAACTTCTCCCAAATCATCGTTCAATACAAAAAAAATAAACAATCTGTTCACAATATATGGTTCATTGATATTGAAGAACGGTTAAAATCATTTCGTCCTAACTTAGTTCTAAAAAAATATAACAATGCACCAGGTAAACAAGTGAAGCGACAAAATAAATAATACTAAACGAAAAATAATTGTATTACTCAGGCACAATAGCTATTTGCCTATGGAATATTCAGAGCTTAATCAGTATTCAATTTTAAGAAATTAACTGGTTTCAAAACGTTGGCCTAAGCTAACACGTCATTTCATAATAAAATTTAGCAGGCTTGCAAAAATTCAAACTTTATATCTCCGGGGGCATGGCTGTCTATATAGGTCGTCAGGTGCTGACAAAAATGCATGCACACCATGCCCTTGAAATTGTAATGTCATTCAAGAAATCTTTCTTGATTTCAAAAAATGGAACTGAATTTGAAAAAAGTGAGTGCAGCATTATAGCTGCCGACTTACCACATCAATTTATCGGTAAGGATGATTTTTATATTTTCATTTATTTGGATGCTGAATTGAATTACACTAATAGGCTGGAAGCATCCATGTATCTGGAAAAACAAGGATTGGTTCATTACTTTGGTAGTGAAATTGATGCTGTAAGAACTGAATTTATCAATTGGTTTAATTCAGCATCAAATGAAGATGAAAATGTACATAATCTAATTGGCTTGCTTGTTGAAAAGCTAACGGGCAGCGAAAACTTAGTTAATCAAATTGATGAAAGAATTAAACAATCAATAGAGTTTCTTCATTCAAACTTGAATGAAGAAATAAGTTTGGCAAATATCGCTTCTAAAGTTCATCTTTCTGAAAGCCGCTTTGCCCATTTATTTAAGGAGCAAACCGGCATCTCATTTCGTAAATACATACTTTGGTGCCGGATGCAGGCAGCATTACAAGAAGTAATGAAAGGACAATCGTTTACCAATGCAGCATATGCCGGGGGCTTTTCAGATGTAGCCCATCTTAGCCGCACATTTACAGAAATGTTTGGCGTTTCGCCTTCAGAAGTTCTCAAATAATAGCAGGTTTATTCAAGTCTTTTACTTTTCGGTAAAGCATTTTTGCACTTTAAAAATGTTTCGCATGAAGAAAGTATTTCAGTTATGGATTTATCCTGCTATCATGTTATCAACTTCTGCCATTATTTTGTATGGAATTAAATCAGGGTACAACCAATATCTTGCAACTATACCTGTTATTACTCTTACAGGCATATTAATTTTAGTATTGGAAAAATGGATGCCTTATGAAAAGAATTGGGTAAGTGGTAAAAATGACTGGAACCTTGACCTTACTTACTACATCATTAATTACAGTATAAAACTAATTGCTCAGTTTCTTTTTATATGGCTGGCCAGCAGCATTCATTTTTTGTCGTGGTTTCCGATGCAATTGCCATTTTGGATGCAGGTTATAATTGCTCTTACAATTATTGACTTCTTTCTTTTCCTGGTGCACTGGCAGAGTCATAAATACCAATTTTTATGGAAGCTTCATGCTGTTCACCATAGTTCGGAGCGATTGTACTTTTTGAATGGTGAAAAACGTCATGCATTGCACCAGGTTATAGAGGGAACACCTGGCATTATTCTTTGCCTTGTAATCGGTACTCCGCAACCGGTGGTAGTGGCGGCGCTGGCAATTCTGGCTATAAATATGTTTATGCAGCATACCAATCTTGATTACAAGGCAGGTGTTTTGAAAAAAATCTTTTGTGTGGCAGAGTTGCATCGCTGGCATCACCGTGCAGATTATAAAGATGCGCAGGTTAACTACGGCGCATGGCTTACTATTTGGGACCGTATCTTTAATACAGCTTATAATAGTCCGAAAATGAACATAGAGTTAGTTGCTATCGGTATTGCTGAGGAAAAGAACTTTCCCAAAAACTACTGGAAACAATTTCTCTACCCTTTCAATAAGAAGATTCGGCAAAATTCAAAAACCATATTACTGATTGGAGGTATGTTGTTTATGAATGAAATTGCATTTTCTCAAACGGATGCAGATGCTATTGCCGGCAACTGGCAGCTTCAGGATGGTAGTAAAAAGATAAGCGTTGTTGAAGAAAATGGCAAATACGTTGGTAAAATATATTGGGTAAAAGACCCGTCAAAGAAAACTGAAATTGGCCGAAAAGTTTTGTGGGATTTGGAATACGATGCTGATGACAAAGAGTGGAAAGGTGGCAAAATCCAGTTACCTGATATGGGACATTCTGCAAGCTGTTATATTAAACTCAAAGATGCAAATACTGCTATTGTTTCGGGTTACCATGGCATGAGGCTATTTGGTAAAACCAAGACCATTACTAGGGTGAACTAATGGGTCAAATAGTGTATTTTGCTGTTTTAAGCAGCATATGAACAATAACTTGGCCCTACTTATACGGCAATATAAAGAAGATAATCAGTCTGTCTATAGCACATGGTTCATCAATAATGAGGAACGGCTGAAGGCTTTTCGTTCCATCCGTCGTGGTGTTATGCAGGTAATTGATGATATTAAGAGCAAAAAATTCCCTGCTGATTTTAAAGGCTCTTCGTTAGAGTTTGTGCTTACCTGCATTACAGAACAAAAGCAGGTATTTGAAGGAGCTTCCCATCCATTTTACTGGAAACCCAAGTTGAGGATTCCTGATATTTATGAGAATGAAAACAATAAACAGGCATTCGGACAATTCTTAGAAAATTGTTTGAATGCAAAGACTGAGGAACAGATTCTTAAAGAAATCATAAGACTGGATGGTTTTAAAATTAAAGGTCTTGGTCCTGCTGTTGCAAGTATCCTTTATTTTCTACACCCAACCATTATTCCTCCATTCAACACTGCTATTATTAATGGGTTCAATTTCCTATACAAAGACAAAAAGAAATTAGGTAGCTGGAGTGAATACCTGAAGCTGAGAGAAGTAATGATTGATGCCAATAATCAGTATCGTTCAGAACTTTCATCAGATTTAGGCGCTATTGCTGGCCTGTTATTTGAAATAGGGACCCAAAAGTTGATACTGGGTACAGATGTGTATTTATCCGAGCCTGAACGAAAGAAATTGGAAAAACTAATTGAAAAAAGACAGGAAAGTGTGCAGCAGGAAAAGGATGAAGAAAATCTGCATACAGAAATGCAATATCATTTATTGAAAATAGGCAGTGCCTTGGGCTATGATGTGATTGCCGCTTCTAACGACAGATCAAAATCACACTGTGGGAACAGTTTTTCATTTATGAGCTTACAACAATTCCCCGATATCCAATTGGAGAAAGATACATTGAATACTGTAAAACTAATAGATGTGCTGTGGTTTCAAAAGGGAACAAATAATGTAATTGCTGCTTTTGAAGTGGAAAAAAGCACCAGTATTTATTCAGGCATTTTAAGGTTGACAGATTTGAGTTATACAATTGCAGATGGTGATGAAGTGTTCTATCTGATTGTGCCTGATAAGAGAGAAAAAGATGTTTGCCTTCAACTTTCCCGTCCTGCAATTAAACAAAACAATGTAGTAATTAAATACATCCTTTTTTCTGAATTACGTAGTCATTGCAATGCACTGTGCAAGTTTGGCGAGAGTCATCATATTATGGAGAAGATAGCGAAGGCAGTATAAAAAGCGGCAGTTAATGCAACTGCCGCTTTTCGTTTAAAATTTTGCTCCAACAGATATAAAGAATGTTCTTCCGTCAGCCGGTAAAGCACCTGGTCCCGGATAACCACCTGCTCTGCGGGTGAAATATCTTTCGTTAAATAAATTATTTGCTCCTGCTTTTAGGTTTAGCCCTTTTGAAAATTTATAAGTAGCTGTTAAATCAGTTACAGTATAAGACGGTATTAAACCATTGTTGCCATTTGCCGAAGGTGTAACTGTATTATTGGCATCGCTAAAGGTTTCTCCTACATTGCTAATCTGTACAGTTAATAAAAAGCCTTTGTAACCGCCTGTTATTCCGCTACGGAAAATATTCGTGGGTGCATTCTCCACTTTCTTACCTTTTGTACTGGCATCTTTATGGTTGCCACTGTATTTAGCATCTGTATATCCGTAAGATCCAAAAATAATTAAATCTGCATCCTTGTTTTTTCCGAATGCCCTGAAAGGATTAAATTCTACATACCCCTCAAACCCTTTGCTGGTACTGCTGCCAACATTAGTAATAAGCCGGTATGAAGGTGTTCCGCTAACAGTAATTGTCCCTACACGGTTATCATACTGTAAGTAAAATCCACTTATATCAAACTGAAGAAAATCTTTCACTTTACCACGGTAGCCTAAATCAATATTGTATCCCTTTGCATCTTTCAAATCTGCGTCAACCACATCGGTTGTAGGTGGAGCTTGCAAATTTGCAAACTGAATAGGGCGATAAGCCTGGGAAAAATTTGCATATACCTCAGTAGATCTGGTAAGATGGTACTCCGTTCCCACACCAGCGAGAATAAAACTTCTATCTCTTGTAATATTTTGTAAGATTATTTCTGTACCGCCTGATGTATATCCATTTCGCCCGGAAGATGAACCTTCCAGCCATTCATATCTTATTCCGGGTATTATCAAAAACTTATCGCTTATGCGAAAAATATTTTCTGCAAATGCAGCTGTGTTTCTGGACTTAAAAATAATATCACGGGGATAATTACCGGTTATGGTAACATCATATCCTGTACCTGTTGTTCCTTTACCGTCGGCTTGCCTGGTGGTAGTGCCGGTATATAAACGGATACCAGCAGATAAAGTATTTTTCATTTTACCAAGTCTATAATCAGTAATGATACGACTCTCCAGACCATAATTCCTATATTGGTCAAGATTCACTACTCTGTTGTTGTAGCTAAGTGTTGCAGGGTTAATACTGTCTTTGGTAGTGATGGATTGTAAAAATCCAACACTGTTTCGGTCTCCGATGGTACCAAATAATTTGGTATTCCAGCGGGTGTTTTCATTTATTTGAAAGTTGGCGATTAATGCAGGGGTTGTCCAGGTTATATCAAACCAATTCCGGCTGCGGAAACTTTGTTGGGCATCCTGCTTTATTTGTTCATCTGTTAAACCACCTGGTTGCTGGCTGCGGATATGCGAACGCATTACTTCAGCCGTTAATGAAAATTTTGTTGTGAAATTATAGGTTACAGTACCATAACCAGCATTTGTAAAGTAGTGGCTGTTTTCTCTCCATCCGTCTCCATTACGATGGTCGAAAAATGTATAATAATGAACTTTCCCTTTCTTGCCGCCTATTGCATTATAGCTGTTGAATAGGCCATTGCTTCCAATTGTTTGCTGTGTCTCAAATTCAAAAGATTTGTTCACTTCGCTGCCATTTCTGAGAATGTAATTTACCAATCCGCCAAATTGTGGTCCATATTGCAAAGAACCATGCCCCCTTACAATTTCTATTCGTTGTACAGCCTGTAGCTGTGGATTATAGTATGCTTCGGGATAACCAAAAGGATCCGCAGCAATATCATATCCGTTTTGACGCACATTAAACTCCCAACTGCGGTTGGGAGTTAATCCACGAGCAGCAATACCAATCTGAATTCCGCTGGGGTCGCTTTCCCAGATATGAATTCCGGGTACTTTTGCCAATACCTGCCGCATGTTATTTGTTACTACATTACCCTGCACATTATCCAGCACAATCAGTGTATTCTTTTTGCCTGCATAAATATTTGTGCCAACAATTTCCGGCATTTGCTGATAATCGCTTTTGCTGTTTCTACCCACTACAGTCACATCGGGCAGACTTTTTATCAGTAGTGTATCACTATTTCCTTTTTTGGTTTGCCCGATAGCTACATTTAATACCCATATCATTAAACACAAAACAAGCGCTCTTTTACTCATAAGTATGATTTTGAATTGCAAAAGTGCTAATGCCTTGTATAATACCACTTATGTAAAAGGGAAATAGAGTTATGCAATGCGGAAATAGTTAGGTTTTAGTCAATAAATAGCAGACAGGCAACCTATTTTTCATTTAACTTATACTATTAAAATCATGCGGCTGTTATTATATGATAGTAATTCGGTGATTCAGTAATTTTAGTTGAGTGGCGTGAGGCTATCAGGAAAAAAGGGGTAAAAACACGTTTAGCTGACGTAAATGCTACATTTTCAACGGGAAAGCCAAGCAAGAATAGCTGTAAGTGGTAGCAAAATTTTATAAAAATTGTCTATAATTTTACAAATTTGCTAAACCATTCTGCCATATCTTCGTCTTTAAAAGGAGTAGAGGTTCGCTAAAAACTCTTATTTTAGCCATCATAAATGAAACGGAGTTTATCCATAAAACTGAAAGCGCTGTTCCTGCTGGTTGTATTTGCGACAAATACGGTAGTGGGTTTTGCCTGTGCTATAGGTGTAGATATGGGTTTTAATTCTTCCTCTCATCATAACCAAACTGAAGCGTCTGCAGAAGTGCATATTCACAAGGATCGGAAAAACCATGTTCATGAAAAGGAAACAGCAACAGTAACAAATCATGTTCATGAAAATGGCATTAATCACCAACATGATAGTGAGCCCACAACACTAATTCCCGTTGATGGCAACAACTTACTTACAAAAGAGGATGGCGGATGTTGCACCAATGAAGTACTCGAGTTTCAAGATTTGGATAAAAATATTTCCGTAAATACTACTGGTATCAATGTGCCGGTATTTGTGGCAATTCTTAGTACTTATTTTAATATTGATTTCTCAGCGGCTGTCAAGGATTTTCCTGTCCATTATAAGGTTCGTTTTTATTACCCCCCACCGACTGAAATACGCATAGCGATTCAGCGTTTCCAGATTTGATTATGGTAAAACAGGTGAAGCTTTTTGCTTCATCCAACTTCATTTGCGTTTTGCAATATGAGGCTATTTGTTTTACCGTAATCAATTTTTATGTTCAGATATCGTATCATAGTTTTTCTTACAGGCTTCATCAGTTTTTCGGCATCGGCACAGCAGGTGCTCACAGAAGATGAAGCTGTGTCTAAGGCATTGGCTAATAACAAGAATATCCAAGCTGCATCACTGCAAGTAAAACAACAGCAGCAGTTACTGAAATCAGCCATCAATCTTCCTAATCCCGAGTTCTTTTGGGAAAGCCCTACAGGTAACTTTTATACCGGTAGCATTACGCAGTCGTTTGAATTCCCCACCGTGTACAGTAATCAGTACCGTTTGCAAAAGCAGCAAATTGGTGTGGCGCAAAAAGAAAAGCAACTAACAGAAGCAGAGTTAAAGTATCGAGTTAAAGTCTTATACTTAGAAATACAATACGCTGATTCGCTAGCCTCACAATTATACAAACAGGATACCCTGTACGAAAAAATAAAGCTGTCTGCCATCCGCCAGTTCAGAGCTGGGCAAATAGATTATCTGCAACAAACATTTGCTGAAACACAGTATGGTGAAATTCATAATCAATATCAACAGTCGCTTGTAAGAGCCTCCTCTTTAAAGGCGCAGTTGCAATGGTTCACAGGCATTAAAGATACTATTTCAGTAGAGCCACTTGCTATTTCACTTTCTCAGGTACAGTTATCTCTTGCGCCTGATTCCACAGCGTTATTTGCAAATCCTGCCCTACAGATATTACAGCAGCAGGAGAATGTAGCCAAACAAAATATTGCATTGCAAAAAAGCAAAGCGCTACCTGGATTGGCTTTTGGTTATTTCAACCAGGGCGAAAGGGATACGAAATGGTTGAATCGTTTCAGGGTTGGCGTAACTATTCCGTTATGGTTCGGACAATATAAAAGTAATATCAATGCAGCCAAAACGGAGCAACAGGTTATTCAAAGCAAACAGCAGGGATTGCAGCAAGACTTATCTGCACAAACGATTAATACAAGCAGCGAAATGAGAACCAACTGGCAGTCTGTTCAGTATTATCAACAAACAGGGTTAAGAAAAGCACAGGAAGTGATTACTACTTCACAACGCTTTTTTGTGAGTGGTGAAATTGATTATATCAGTTTACTAAGAAACAGCAACGATGCTTACACTGTTTACCAGAAATACCTGGAAGCAGTACGAAATTATAATCTCAGCGTTATCAATCACAAATATTTAATGGGTCAGTTATGAAACGAATCATCATTCAATTTTTATTGGGGCTATTGCCGGTATTTACATTTGCACATGGCGGCGAAGACCATGGGGATGCTAAAAAAACAGCTATATCACCTGCAAGTTATTTCTCCTCTGAGGCTGCTTCTGAAGTCTATGAGGTATTGTTAAAGTACAGCCCGATAGTGCCGGGCAAGGAAGCATCGCTTCGTTTATATTTAAGTGAATACAATACCAATAGCCCTATTGACAGTGCTAAACTGGAAGTAACGGTAGCTGACAATCCCAATATAAAGATTACTGTTACAAGGATTGATAGGGGTGTATTTGAATTGAAAACCACATTCCCGGCAAAGAAAGCATACAATCTTGTACTCAATATCAATAGCTATGCAGGCATTGATTTAATTCAACTAAACAATATTGAAATAGGGAAAGAATTGAATGAAACAGTTACAACAGAAAGTAGCCCACACTCTCATTGGTACAGCAGCAATTGGTTTTTTGGTTTGATTGGTTTGCTGACCGGCTTACTTGTTATGTTCTTTGTCACCAGAGGTCGCAGCAGGAAAATAATTACGGGAGCAATTATTCTTTTTTGTCTTTTGCCAACAGCCACTTACAATCCGGTATCTGCACATGGTGGTGAAGATCATGGTGACGCGGCAGGTAAAACTGGCGGGGGCTCTTCCACCACCTTTATAGTTGAAAAGGAAACACAATTCCTTTTTAATATTCAAACGCAGAAAATTAGCACAGGTGATTTTAATGAATCATCCGTTTTACTAGGAACAGTAAATGCAGCTCCACAGGGCCGGGCAGTCATACAAACGCCGCAATCAGGTAAAATCGTTTCATTAAGAGTAGCTCCCGGTCAACGGGTTGGCAAAGGGCAAGTAGTTGCAATAATTGAACAACAGGTTGATGCCGGGACGCAAATTAGTATCAACGCCCAAAGTAACAGTGTAAATGCAGAATATGAAGCTGCCAAAGCACAATATGACAGGTTGTTGGGTATAGCAGACATTGCCGCAAAGAAAGATATTACCGAGGCCAAAGCCCGTTTAGAAAGTGCCCAGAAAAATAAGGCACTCTTTGATGCCAATACCGGAAAGAATACCGGTAATACAAAAACTATAAGCCTTTCTTCTCCTGTTAGTGGTGTTGTTGGCACATTTAATTATGCAATTGGCGCTGTGGTAAACAGCGGAGAAACCTTATTTGAAATAACCAACCTTGATCAGGTATTTGTGGAAGCCCAGGTATTTGCAGGTGACGCTCAAAAATTGAAACTAGCAACAGGGTTTACCACCATTTCAAATACAGATACACTGGTTTATACATTGAAAGTGATCAGCACTGCCCAATCAGTAAATACAGGTAACCAATCTCAGAAAGTCGTATTTGAAATCATCAACCCAAGAGGGCAGTTCAAAATTGGTGAGAATATAAATGTGCGGATGACAGGAAATAATGTCATCCGGCAGGTAGTGATACCTAATGAAGCAATTACTGATGTGAATGGTAAGCCGGCCATTTTTATAAAAGATAAAGCTGAACAGTATAGTATCAGCTTCATAGTTAAAGGGCAAAGCAATGATAAGTTTACCGTTGTCACCAAGGGTACTGAAGACGGCGAAAGAGTTGTTACTGCCAATGTGTATCAAATGAAAATGATGTATTTAAATCAATAACCAAAATAAACAAACAAACATGAAAAAGTTATTAATGATGTCCCTGCTACTGGCAACTTTTACCGCAACCTTTGCACAAAGCGGCGATAATGAAGCTGTAAAAGCAGTGTTGAACAATTACAAAAAAGCAATTGAAAAATTAGACACCGCCGGTGTTGTGAATCTTTTTGTAAAAGACTCTAAAGTGTATGAACAGGCGAGCGATGAAGGCACAATTGGTCATTATCTGGAACACCATCTGGGGCCCGAACTGAAAGCGTTCAAATCTTTCACTTTCAGTAATTATAAAGTAGATGTAACAATGGCAGGTGAATATGCTTTTTCAACGGAAACGTATATCTATACTATCGTTCTTGCTAAAGATGCTAAGGAAATAAAAAGTCAGGGAGTAGCTACTTCAGTTTTAAGAAAAACAAAAGCTGGCTGGAAGATTGTGCAAACACATTCTTCATTTAGGAAAGCAAAATAAATCTCAAATTATAAAAAAGAAAAAAATGAAACAAATCAGCGTTATCCTTTCACTGGCAATAGCAGTTTTTAGTTTTACTGCTGTAAATGCACAATCAACAAAAAATAAAACTGCAGTCGCAGATTCAGTTATTTATCAATGCCCGATGAAGTGCGAAGGCGATAAGACCTATGATAAAGCAGGTAAATGCCCTAAATGCAATATGAATTTGAAGGCTGTGCCAAAACCGGTCGATGTCATTTACCAGTGCCCCATGAAATGTGAGGGTGATAAAACTTACAATAAGGCAGGAAAATGTCCTAAATGCAATATGAACCTGACCAAAGTGAAGGCAAAAAACTCGACAGATAATCATAAGGGTCATGATCACAATTAACTATTCAATAAAATAAAGCAAATGAAACAAGTGTTAAAAATTACGATGGCAATTTTCGCTATTAGCTCTGTCGTGGTCTTTGCAGCATGCAATGACAGTGGCGATAAAAAAAACGCTTCAGCAAAAACAGAAATGTCGCATGAAGGTGGTGACCATATTTATGCCTGCCCTATGCACCCGGAAGTAACAGGCAAAGAAGGCGATACCTGCCCAAAATGCGGCATGAAACTGGAGCATAATGACAATGCTGGTGGTCCAAGCAATGTTAGTATGCAGTTCACCTATAACCCGACATCTCCTAAGCCCGGAGAAGAAGTTACTTTATCCATGACTCCAAAAATAAAAGATAAACCTACTGAGCAGGTTCCATTGGATGTAGAGCACACCAAAAAAATACACCTCATTGTTGTTAGTGATGACCTTAGTTGGTTTGACCATATACATCCTGAACTCAACGCAGATGGTTCTTACACAGTGAAAGAAAAATTTCCGGCTCCAGGCAAGTACACTTTGTTTGCTGACTATAAGCCAAGTGGTGCCAATCATACGGTTGACTATTTAAATGTAAGTGTAGCAGGTACAGTGCCAGCAGCAAAAGTGTATGGAGCAGATAGACTAACCAGCGCCGCCGGGGATGGATTTTCTGTCTTACTTACTCCTGAGGGCGGTAAGTTTTTAACCAATATGCCCATGCACATTAATGGAGTAGTAATGCTAAACGGTAAAGAAGTAGATGTAACAACCTTAGAAGATTACCTCGGCGCAAAAGCCCACATGGTAGTAGTAAGCCTTGCCGATAAAAACATTTGCATGTACACCCAAGCGTAGAAGGTGGAAAATTCGATTTACATACTACGTTTGAAAAACCCGGTGTATATCGTGGCTGGATACAATTTCAAAGCAAGGGTAAAATTTATACAAGTGATTTTGTAATGAATGTAGCAGAAGGGACAGCAGCTAACATAAAAAACATGAACGATAATAGTAATGGCATGAAAGAAATGAAACACTAATTTTTAAACAAAAAAAGTATACACATTAAAATTTAAAACAATGAAAAAGATAACAATTCTGATGACAGTACTGCTGATAGCAACTTTTACAACATTTGCACAGCATAGTGGTGGCGACCATAAACATGGTTCACCACATGGTGGAACAGTTAAGTCGGCCGGGGGATTTCATATTGAAGTAAGTGTAAAAGACGGTATGGTAATGGTCTATTTGCTGGATGCTAATGAGAAAGCAATAAAGAATAAAGGTGTAACAGGAACAGCTGTTATTCAAATGGCAGACGGAAAAACTTCAACCATCACATTAACCCCAAGTGGAAACGAAGGGTTTATGTACACCCTTGACAAGGCCAAAAAGTACAACAAGGCCATTGTGACTTTTACAACCGGGGACAAAACCGCATCGGCTTCTTTTGACCTTATGGTAAAGGATAAGCCTGCAGCAGATGGACATGATCATCAACACTAAAACGGGTACCAAATCATAGCGGGCATACTGCCTGCTATGATTTATAATGCTTCTGCCTTAGATCGTATAATGGCAATTAAAGATTTTATTTTATGCTGAACAGACTCATTCATTTTTCCCTGAAGAACCGGATGCTGGTGGTATCAATGGCTGCTTTGCTCATGGTGTATGGTGTATTTACATTGGTTAATCTTCCGGTGGATGTATTACCTGATTTGAACAGACCGAGAGTAACCATATTTTTAGAAGCCAATGGTATGGCGCCTGAAGAAGTAGAAAGCCAGGTAAACCTGCCGGTGGAAACACAATTAAATGGTGCGCCGGGTGTAGAAGTAGTTCGTTCTGTCGCATCACCGGGACTGGGAATGGTGTTTGTTGAGTTTGACTGGAACACTGATGTGTACCGTGCAAGACAATTAACGGCTGAGAAACTACAGAACATTCAATTACCAAAAGGCATTACCCCAGTGATGGGGCCCATCAGTTCCATCATGGGGCAGATAATGATGGTAGCTGTTACCAGTGATACCACCTCGCCTGCTGATTTAAGAACATTGGCCGACTTTACCATCCGCAGAAGATTGATGAGTGTAAAAGGTGTAAGCCAGGTGATACCAATTGGCGGCGAAAGAATGCAGTACCAGGTTTTAATTTCAAGTGAAAAATTAAGGCAGTATAATCTTGCCATTGATGATATTGATAATGCCTTACAATTAACCAATCAAAATACCACCGGTGGTTTTATTGATAATAAAGGTTCAGAAACACTTATCCGAAATATTGGCCGTGCAAATACATTAGAAGATTTAGCGAATACTGTTGTAAGCAACCGAAATGCAGCCCCTGTTTTGCTAAAGCAAGTTGCGGAAGTAAAATTTGGCGGGCCAATTAAAAGAGGTGATGGTTCATTTAACGGAAAACCGGCCGTGATACTTAGCATTGAGAAGCAACCGGGCAGCAGTACTATTGATGTAACTGCAGAAGCATTAAAAGCAATCGAAGAAATAAAGGCATCCCTGCCAAAAAATATTCAAATCAATACAGATGTTTTTCAGCAAAAACATTTTATTATAAACTCCCTTACCAATGTGGAAGAAGCATTAAGGGATGGGTTCATTCTTGTAATAATTATTCTCTTCCTCTTTCTTCTCAATTTTCGTACTACAATCATAACACTTACAGCAATACCGCTGTCGCTCATTATAACAGCGATTGTTTTTAAGTTCTTTGATATTTCCATCAATACCCTTACTCTCGGCGGATTGGCAATTGCTATCGGCGAGTTAGTGGATGATGCCATTGTGGATGTTGAAAATGTTTATAGAAGATTGAAAGAAAACTGGCTCAGCGAAAAACCGAAGCCATTACTCAAAGTAATTTATGATGCCAGCAGTGAGGTAAGAAATTCAATAGTGTATGCCACCATCATTGTAGTGTTGGTATTTATTCCACTGTTCTATTTACAGGGAATTGAGGGAAGGATATTTGCCCCGCTTGGAATTGCTTATATTACTTCTATTGTGGCATCATTGGTAGTGTCACTAACCGTTACACCGGCACTGTGCAGTTATTTATTAGAAAAGAAAAATCATTTACACCATATCAACCTGGCCTTTTGGAAACGCAAAAAAAAGGGAACCACTGTTGATGCGGTACATGAACCAGATAGTGCCCTTGTTCGTTGGCTTAAGAAGCAAGACGTCAGGCTACTGCATTTTGGGTTAAAGCGTCCAAAAACAATAACCGGTGTGGCTATTGCATTAATCATTGCTTCCATCAGCATTATCCCATTTTTTGGTACAGAATTTTTACCACCCTTTAATGAAGGAAGTTATACAGTGAACATGGTAGCTCCGGCAGGAACCTCGTTAGAAGAAAGTAACAAGCTGGGTACAATCGCTGAACAACAAATTCTGAAAGTACCCGAAGTTGCTCTAACTGCCCGCCGGACAGGCAGGGCAGAATTAGACGAACATGCAGAGCCACCAAGCTCAACTGAAATTGAAGTGGCATTAAAACCCGGTGGACGAAGCAGGGCAAAAGTGCTGGAAGAGATGCGAAATAATCTTTCCGTATTAAAAGGGGTATCCATAAATATTGGTCAGCCCATATCTCACCGGCTCGACCATTTACTTTCCGGAGTAAGAGCACAGGTTGCTGTTAAAATATTTGGTAATGATTTATTAACGCTTCGCTCAAATGCTGAACAATTAAAATCAATTATTTCCAATGTGCCGGGTGTGGTTGATGTGCAGATTGAGAACCAGGTAATGGTACCGCAATTGATGATTAAACTTGACCGTATGGCTGTGCAGCGTTATGGCTTACAGGTGGGAAATGTGGCGGATGAACTGGAAATATTTTATAATGGGAAAGTAGTGAGCCAGATAATTGATGGCCAAAAAAGTTTTGATATTGTCTTAAGAACTGATGACAGTACAAGAAAAAATATTGAAGCAATCCGCAATACACAGATTGCAGCATCGGATGGTTCATTAATACCGCTGAGTCAAATTGCAAAGATTGAATTGGAGAACAGTATTAATGCAGTTAACCATGAAAATACGCAGCGGCGTATAGTTGTTTCTGCCAATGTGCAGGGCCGTGACCTTGGCAGCACTGTAAAAGAAATGCAGGAAACCGTAAAGAAAGATTTGCCTTTACAGGAAGGATATTATTTACAATGGGGAGGACAATTTGAAAGCCAGCAATCAGCCTCTAAATTAATTACCATACTCAGTATCTTTTCAATAGCAGGTATTTTCTTAGTCCTGTACAGCCATTTCAAAAGCAGTCGTATTGCTTTGCAGATAATGCTCAATATTCCATTGGCATTAATAGGCAGCGTAATAGCGGTAATGCTTACGGGAGGTGTTTTTTCTATTGCTACAATGGTTGGTTTTATTACGCTTACAGGTATTGCATCAAGAAATGGCATTATGATGATAAGCCACTATATCCATTTGGTACAACACGAAGGAGAAGTGTTTGGAGACAAAATGATTATCCGTGGTTCATTGGAGAGATTAGTGCCGGTATTAATGACGGCGCTGGTTGCAGCTTTTGCTTTGATACCATTAACAATGGATGCAACAGCACCGGGTAAAGAAATTCTCTACCCTGTTGCTACCGTTATTTTGGGTGGATTGGTTAGTTCAACATTATTAGATATGATTGTAACTCCTGTTGTATTTAAACTATTTGGCGAAAAAGCCTTAAAGAAATACCTGGAAGAGCAGGAAAAAAAGGAGTTGAATTAAAGCGATGGTAACGAATAAATATGCTGATATTAAAATGAGGAGTACAGGAGAAGATTAAATAACATGGGTCGGAGCCCTGCTTTGGTTTCCTTATTTATAATGAAACAGTTTCTGGAGCAGGGTTTCCGCACCCACCAACTGATAACTCCGTTTTAAGAAGCATTTAATTAGAGTAATTTTTAAAAAGTATTGTAGTGGAGCAAGCAAAATACATTCCGGCACTTCGATTCAAATGGCTTACGCCACTGTATGATTTTTTGATAAATATCACAATGCCCGAGAGGAAAATTAAACAGGCATTAATTGAAGCGGCAAATATTCCGGCAGGAATAAAAGTATTGGATTTTGGGTGCGGTACAGCTACGCTGACTATTATGGTAAAAGAAATGTGCCCTGGGGCAAAGGTGACAGGGATTGATGTGGATAGAGAAATATTAGACAGGGCAACTCAAAAAGTAAAAGAAAAGAACTTAGATATTTTTTTACTGGATTATGATGGAAAGCAGCTTCCCTTTCAGCGTAATGCTTTTGACAGAGTAATATCCTGCCTGGTTTTTCATCATCTTGATACAGATACAAAGCAAAATATGCTGGAAGAAATATTCCGGGTTTTAAATAAAGACGGACAGTTGCTTATTGCAGATTTTGGCCGTTCTAAGTCATGGATTCAAAGAACGCTTTTCAATATAATAAGAGGCCTGGATGGATTTAAATCAACAGATGCAAATGCTAAAGGATTATTACCTGAGTTGATTTCGGATGCAGGGTTTGAAAATGTAGTAATTAAAAAGCATTTCAAAACCATGTTTGGAGAAGTACAAATAATAAGTGCGGAAAAAATATAAATACAAATAAAAAACAATCTCATGAAAAAGAAATTTTATTTACTGCTTTTAATAATTGCAACAGCATTTTCAGTAACAGCACAAGAACAAAAGAAAGAAGAGGTTTGCTACAATCCCAACCTTGTTAAAGACACGGCTAAAAAAAGTATTAAGTCCATGGCTTTCGCTATCGTCAATGGCGATAGTATAAAAATCAATTATCATTCTCCCGGCGTTCGTAAAAGAATTATCTGGGGTGGCCTTGTTCCTTATGATGAAGTATGGGTAACCGGCGCACATGATGCCACTACATTGGAAATGCCGAAACCATTTATCGTTAATGGTAAAGAAATTCCTGCCGGTAAATATGCCTTCTTCACTATTCCCGGTAAAAAGGAATGGACATTGATTATTAATAAAAATTGGAAACAGCATCTTGCCACAGAGTATGATGAAAAGGATGATATTATCAGGATTAAGGTGACACCGAAAAAAGTTAATCATACAGAGCGGTTGCAATATTTTATTGAAACAGGAAAAAGCGAAACTGGCAAGGTTGCTGTAGCATGGGAAAAGATAAGAGTTGAGTTTGATTTCAGATTCTTAAAATAGTTCATCAATAACTAATCTTCTATGTTTAAAGATTTTCCATCGCTCCATCCCCTTGTAGTACATTTCCCAATTGTGCTCATATTACTGGCAGCGGCCTTCCAGGTAGTGGTTGTATGGAAACCCCATTGGCGGCAAATCCGCTGGGCCACATTATTCATAATGGCAGCCGCATTTTTTTCTGCGCTTGCGGCCAGTACCATTTTTCACGCCATGCCTTCTGCTGATGCGCCAAAGGCCGCTATGGAAATATTTGAAGAACATGAGAAATATGCCCAATTAACCTTGTGGATGTCTGGTATTACTTTATTGCTTAAAAGTATCGGCATTTTCTTTAAGATTAACAGGAGGCTATACGAACTAATCGTTCTGCTTTCCGCAGTCATCGCTGCTATTTTCCTATCCATAGCGGGGCATCATGGGGCAAAACTTACCCATGTAGCCGGTGTAGGCCCAATGGGCAGGTATTTAATGAAAGGCCATGATGCAGGCGATGGACACCATTCAGGTGATATGCAAGGCATGGATATGGATGCAGACAGCACTACGCACATGAACGATACACACATGAACGATTCCATGCCGGGGATGAAGAATATGCCTGGAATGGATACGATGAAAGGCATGGAGAATATGGAGAACATGAAGGACATGAAAGGAATGGACAAGATGAAAGACATGAAGAATATGCCGGGGATGGATAAAATGAAAAATATGAAAAATATGCCCGGCATGGATAAGATGAAAGACATGAAGGATATGAAAATGGATTCTTCCATGAACATGAAAGATATGAACAACATGCCGGGAATGGATAAAATGAAAATGGACTCATCCATGAATATGAAAGACATGAACAACATGCCTGGCATGGACAAGATGAATATGCCGATGAAAAACCCAATGGACACCTTCCGCTTCCCCGATAACAACCCTGCCCGGAAAAAAGCAAAGAAACCGGTTAAACAATAAAATATTTCACAATGAAAAAGCTATTCTTTTTTTTATTGTTGATTCCTTTTTGCAGTATGGCACAAATCAACCACTCCATGCACAAGAGTACGGGCAAAGATTCGGTGATGCAAAAAAAAACTTCATACAATTATCCATTGCAATCAGCAAGGATTAAATCAGGAATGGCTTACACGGGAAAAAAAGTGGAGTATGATTTATATGTAACCGATACCATGGTGAACTTTACCGGTAAGCATCGCCATGCCATTGCAATCAATGGACAAATACCGGCGCCCATTCTTGAATTTACTGAAGGCGATACTGCTATCATTAGGGTACATAACATGATGAAGATGGAAACATCTATCCATTGGCATGGCATATTATTACCCAATAAAGAAGATGGGGTTCCTTATTTAACAACTTCTCCTGTGGAAGCTGGCAAAACTTATACGTTCACTTTTCCATTGATACAAAGCGGTACTTACTGGTATCATTCACACACTATGGTACAGGAGCAAAGTGGTTTATATGGTTCTATTGTAATCCACCCTGCCCAGCCGGAGCCGCAATTGAAAGAGTATGTATTATTATTATCCGACTGGACAGATGAAAATCCACACCAAGTAATGCGTTACCTGAAACGGGGAGGCGAATGGTATGCTATAAAAAAGGGTGCATTGCAGAGCTATGGAGAAGCTATTGCAGCAGGTGCATTTAAAGATAAACTGAAACAGGAATGGCAGCGTATGCCCGCCATGGATGTATCTGATGTTTACTACAATAAATTCTTATTAAACGGGCAGGAAACAACTGAATTTAAAGATGCAAAGCCGGGAGAAATAATCCGGCTAAGGATTATCAACGGGTCGGCTGCAACTTATTTCAACCTACAATATGCAAACAGTTATATGCGGATCATTGCCGCTGATGGTATTAATGTAACTCCTGTTAGTGTAAATAAACTAGAAATTGCTATTGCAGAAACTTACGACGTATTGATTACAGTGCCCGAAACAGGCAGTGCAGAACTAAGGGCTACTTCTTGGGATGTAATGGGATATTCGTCCGCTTTCTTTGGCAACGGCCCTGTCATTAAAGCACCCGATATTCCAAGGCTGAATTATTTTAAGATGATGCAGCAAATGGGTAGTATGAACATGAAGACTATGGATATGGGCAGTATGCAGGGCATGGACATGAAGAATATGCGTATGCCTGCTGATACTATAGCCAAAAAGAAAGAAATGAGTATGCAGCATATGGAAGGCATGAAGATGGATGATATGGCAGGCATGGATATGAAAATGGAGATACCGGGTGAATTTAATTACAACATGTTGCGGGCTCTGCATCCAACCACATTAGATTCCTCTTTACTACCAAGGGAAGTTAAGCTCACACTCACAGGCAATATGCTGCGGTATGTTTGGTCATTTGATTTTAAAACTTTATCAACTGCCGATAAAATACTTATCCGAAAAGGAGAAAGGGTAAGATTTGTTTTAACCAACAATACCATGATGCGGCATCCATTGCATTTGCACGGTCACTTCTTCCGTTTCATCAATACTCAGGGTGAATATTCGCCCATCAAGCACACATTCGATATCAAGCCAATGGAAACTGTAACTATTGAATTTGATGCCAATGAAGAGCAGGATTGGTTTTTTCATTGCCATATTTTATACCACATGATGGCAGGGATGGCCCGTATTGTAAGCTATGAGAGAAGTGAGCAAAATGAATTTGCAAAAAACGGATACCGAAAGTTAAAAAAAGAGGATAATGTTCTTTATCCATGGTACGATTTGTCAGTACACTCTCAAGGTGCATGGCTGAGTGGAAATATTTCAAATAATAAGATGGCTTTGGAATTCGAGGGAAGGGCAAGCTGGAAGGGTGATTACGAAACGGAAACGCATTTACTACGTTACCTCGATAAAAAACAATACTTCGCTTTTTATATAGGCTATGATTACAGGAAAAATAAAACGCTGCCATTGGCAAACAAACCCAACTCAAAGGATAACCGTAGGGTTTTTGATGCAGGGTTTTATTATTTATTGCCTATGCTTATCCGTTCAGAATGGAGGGTTGACCATACAGGTCGTTTAAGATTACAATTGGAAAGAAGAGATTTGCCCCTAAGTAATAATTTCTTTTTTGATTTCAGAGTAAATACTGATAAAGAATATAATGTAGCAGCTAGATATATGATAGCTAAATCATTTTCCATCAGCACAAATTATGACAGTGATTATAAATGGGGAATTGGATTAACATGGCATTATTGAAATGAGAATAAAAATATTTTATGAAACATAACCACCACAACGAGCAGCGGTATACTTGCCCAATGCATCTTGAAATTGTGAAGGACGAACCCGGCAATTGTCCCAAATGCGGAATGAATCTCGTCCCTGTTGATGCAAACGAGAAAGAACATTCCCAGTTGCAGCATCTGCATACAGACAATATAATAGAGGCCTCTTCTCATGAAGAGTATGTTGTTGAACGGCGAAATGCTCAAGGGTTCCAAAAGTATACTTGTCCCATGCACCCTCAAATCATACACGATGGTCCTGGTCAGTGCCCTCTGTGTGGTATGTCGCTTGTGCCAATTGCAAAACCTGTTATGCATGGTGGACATGAAGCTCATTCCTCCGGTATCGCAGATTTCAAAAAACGGTTTTATGTTGTGCTGATTCTTACGGTTCCTATCATGTTGCTTTCAGAAATGATTCAACATTGGCTGAATATTCACATCAGTTTCGCTGGCTCAAACTATGTGTTACTTATTTTATCCTCGGTTGTATTCTTTTATGGTGGCTGGCCATTTCTCAAAGGGTTAACCGGAGAAATGCGGACAAAAAATCCCGGAATGATGACATTGGTCGCATTTGCTATTTCTATAGCCTATATCTATAGCCTAGCAATTGTACTGGGGTTAAAGGGCATGGATTTCTTTTGGGAATTAGCAACACTCATTCTTATCATGTTATTAGGGCACTGGATAGAAATGAAATCTGTAGCTGGTGCATCAAGGGAACTTGAATTACTGGTACAGTTAATGCCTGATGACGCTCATTTAATCAATGGTGATACAATAACTGAAGTAAAAACTGATTCACTGAAAGAAAATGATGTGATTCTTATCAAGCCTGGGGAGAAGGTTGCTGCCGATGGAATTATCATAGATGGGGAAAGTTACCTAAATGAGTCCATGCTTACAGGTGAATCGAAACCTGTTGAAAAATCAAAGGGAGATAAAGTGATTGCAGGAGCTATCAACGGTAATGGAGCTATAAAAGTTGCCGTGTCACATGGTGTCAAAGATTCTTACTTATCGCAGGTCATAAAACTGGTTCAGGATGCACAACAATCAAAATCCAAAACTCAATTAATTGCAGACAGGGCAGCAAGATGGCTTACGTTGGTTGCGATTGTGGCAGGTATCACTACTTTTTTGGTTTGGTATTTATCGGGAAAAGATTTGGCCTTTTCCATTGAGCGTATGGTAACAGTAATTGTTATTTGCTGCCCCCATGCACTGGGATTAGCTGTTCCACTGGTAGTGGCAAAATCAACGGCACTATCAGCAAAACATGGGTTACTGATAAAAAACAGAACAGCCTTTGAAAATGCAAGAAAGATAACAACGTTGGTATTTGATAAAACCGGAACGCTGACAGTTGGGAAATTTGAAGTTTCTAAGATTGTTTCATTAACTGAAGGTCTTTCTGAACATGAATTATTAAAATATGCAGCTGCTTTGGAACAGAACTCAGAACATCCTATTGCCACAGGAATTATGCAGAAAGCAAAAATCTTATCGATTCAAATTCCAGTTGTAGGCAACTTTAATGCCATTACAGGAAAGGGAGTCGAAGCAACTATAGAAGGTTACGATATAAAAATTGTGAGTCCTGGATATCTTAAAGAGTCGAATGTTAAATTACCCGAGGACTATATGACTGATGCTTCTGAAACCGTCGTATTTGTTTTGATAAATAATCAACTTTCCGGTTATATTGCTTTGTCAGATAATATTCGGCCAGAATCAGCAGAAGCTATCCGTGCTTTGGGTATTGACAATATAAAATCAGTATTACTTACAGGTGATAATAGAAGAGTGGCTGAAACAGTTGCCCGTAAATTAGGTATGAATTTTTTCTTTGCTGAGGTGTTACCACATCAGAAACTAGAAAAAATTAAGGAATTACAGGAAGAAGGAGAGTTTGTTGCGATGACAGGAGACGGTATCAATGATGCCCCTGCCTTAGCACAGGCTAATATCGGTATTGCGGTTGGATCTGGTTCTGATATTGCAGCGGAAACAGCTGGGATTGTATTGGTCAATAGCAATCCGCAAGACGTTGTTTCATTAATTCGGTTTGGCAAGGCCACTTATAGAAAAATGATTCAAAATTTGATTTGGGCTACGGGTTATAATATAGTAGCCTTGCCATTGGCGGCGGGGGTACTCTACAAAATGGGAATCCTGTTAAGCCCTGCTGCTGGTGCCGTTTTAATGAGTGTGAGTACGGTTGTGGTGGCTATTAATGCAAGTCTTTTAAAAATAAAATAAATCAACAACCTATATTGTTTATGGCAAAAAGTAAACACTACTACATACGAAAAATACACCGCTGGCTCGGTGTTATTTTAGGCATTCAGTTTTTATTATGGACAATTGGTGGCCTATATTTCAGTTGGAGCAATATGGATGAAGTGCATGGTGACATTCAAAAGAAAAATGCAACGCTTCTCTCTTCTGATATTTCTCTGGTCAGTCCTACAGTAGCGCTGGATACAATAAAAATGATTCATCGTATTGATTCAGTTGTCTCCATTCAATTGATTGAAATTTTGGGCAAGCCTTTTTACCAGGTTCGTTGTATAAGTACCATTCAGAATGAAACTAATGATGAACATGGGACGCAGGTAATGAATCATCTTGCCGATGCAGAAACAGGTCGGATTCGTGGACCATTGACAAAAGAAGAAGCGGTTAATGTAGCTAAAATGAGATTTAATGGAGAACCCGAAGTAAAATCAGTTGAATACTTAACTGGCACAAGTGGTCATCATGAATATCGGGAAAGCCCTCTGCCTGCCTATGCCATTACCTTTGAACATCCATCAAAAACGACTGTTTACGTTGCCAGTGAATTAGGAACTATTCAAAAATTCAGGAATAATAAATGGAGAATATTTGATTTTCTGTGGATGATGCACACGATGGATTATGAAAGTAGGGATCATATCGGTAACTGGCTGCTTCGAATATTTTCCATTTTTGGATTGATCACTGTGATAAGTGGGTTTGCATTATTCTTTGTCAGTTCAAAATGGGGCAGAAAACGGGTTGCGAAATCGGAAAAAATAGCCTGATCTTCCATCTTTTGCAACCATATTGCCATTTTAGGAGTCTATTTCTACTGAAAATTGCAATATATCCTGCTATTTTTACAGTAATGAGATTTTTATTTTTCTTTTTAGGCTTTTCCCTGCTCTACCTGTCATGCCTTGCGTGTAGCGACAGCACGGAATGCAATGCAAAATCAGAATCAAAAATTTCAGCTTCCGCCAATCACCAGGCACATAATCATTCGAAAGAAGCGTGCACGCCTTTTTGCACCTGTTCATGCTGTGCAGCTACAGCCTTTTATCATCCTCTGAGTAAGGTACAGTTCGTAAAAATTATTTTTCGATCTGAAAAGGACCCCCTTGATGATGAAAATTTTAATTCAGAAGTTTCCTATTCTATCTGGCAGCCTCCCAAACTAACTGCTTAATTTTCTCTTATTTCAGTGCAGTTATCATGCGCTGGTTTCTACATTTTTATCATTTCGTTTACAATGTGGTTATGACTAATAAAAAAAGGTCAATTACCCGCAGTAAACCAGTTTACAGCAGGATCAAAGACCCTGTAAAGCCCTTGTGGATGAGTGTTATAAGAACTGGTACATTGATAGTGCTTGGCATTATAATGCTGATGGCGATAGTCGGAATTATAATTAAGTATTATCGTCTTGTTTCAAAACATTAAATAGAAATATGCTTAATAGAATCATTCAATTTTCCATTAAAAATAAATTGGTCATTGGCCTTTTTACACTCGCATTAATAATATGGGGTGTTTATTCGGCCAATAAATTGCCGATTGATGCCGTTCCTGATATTACAAATAATCAGGTACAGATAATTACGTTGAGTCCATCATTGGCGGCACAGGAAGTAGAACAACTTATTTCATTCCCGGTGGAACAAACTATGGCCACCATTCCGGAAGTGCAGGAAATCCGTTCCATATCCAGATTTGGATTATCCGTAGTTACTGTTGTATTTCATGATGATGCTAACATATATTGGGCTCGTCAACAAGTAGGTGAGCGGTTGATAGAAGCCCGCAACCAAATACCCAATAACATCGGCAATCCTGAGATGGCTCCTATTTCTACGGGATTAGGTGAAATTTATCAATATGTTTTACATGCTAAAAAAGGGTATGAAAATAAATATGACGCCATGTCGCTTCGAACGATTCAGGACTGGATAGTCCGTCGTCAGTTGCTTGGGACACCCGGTATTGCTGATGTAAGCAGTTTTGGCGGTCTTTTAAAGCAATATGAAATTGCATTGAATACAGATAAACTTCGCAGTTATAATTTGTCGATAGCGGATGTATTTAATGCTCTTGAAAAAAATAACCAGAATACTGGCGGTGCATATATAGATAAAAAACCCAATGCTTATTTTATCCGCAGTGAAGGATTTATTAAAACAATTTCTGATATAGAAAAAATTGTTGTTACAAGAACTTCCGGTGGCGCACCGGTTTTGGTTAGAGATATAGCCACCGTACAGTTAGGCCATGCCACCCAATATGGCGCCCTTACCCGTAATACAGAAGGACAGGTAGTTGGGGGCATTGTAATGATGCTTAAAGGAGCAAACTCAAGTGAAGTAATAGGCAGCGTTAAGGAAAAGATAGTTCAGATACAAAAAAGCCTTCCTGAAGGTGTAGTAATAGAGCCCTTTCTTGACAGAAGTTCCCTTGTTGGCCGGGCTATAAATACGGTAAAGACCAACCTGATGGAAGGAGCATTGATCGTAATTTTTGTTTTAGTTATATTTCTGGGCAATATTCGTTCGGGTTTGATTGTGGCTTCTGTTATTCCGCTAGCCATGCTCTTTGCTATAGCCCTGATGAATATATTCGGGGTTTCTGGTAACCTGATGAGTTTGGGTGCTATCGACTTTGGATTGATAGTGGATGGGGCCGTAATTATTGTAGAAGCAACCATGCACCACCTCGGCTTGCGAAAGCAAAATACAAGGCTAACACAGGCAGAAATGGATACAGAAGTATTTGAGTCGGCTTCGAAAATTAGAAATAGTGCTGCTTTTGGTGAAATAATTATATTGATCGTTTATTTACCTATTCTGGCACTCGTAGGTATCGAAGGAAAAATGTTTGGCCCGATGGCGCAAACTGTATCTTTTGCCATTCTTGGGGCATTCTTACTGTCGCTTACGTATGTACCTATGATGAGCGCCTTAATTCTCAGTAAAAAAATTAGCCACAGGGAAAACTTCTCCGATAAAATGATGAAGTTTTTCCAGCGGCTTTACACCCCATTAATACGTGGGGCACTTAAGATGAAATTACTGGTAGTGAGTATTGCTGTTGGTGTATTTATAATCAGCCTCATTATTTTCAAAACATTAGGAGGTGAATTTATTCCCACTTTAGAAGAAGGAGATTTCGCAGTAGAAACAAGGTTGCTGACAGGTAGTTCGTTAAGCCAGACAATTGATAAAATAACGCAGGCTTCGGATTTACTGATGAAAAAATTTCCTGAAGTAAAAGAAGTGATTGGAAAGATTGGTGCCTCTGAAATACCTACCGACCCTATGCCCATAGAAGCATGTGATATTACCATCCTTTTAAAAGATAAAAAGGAATGGACCAGTGCACATAACAGAGAAGAGTTGGCTGAAATGATGCAGAAAGAGCTGGAGAAAATTCCCGGTGTTTCCTATGGGTTGTCGCAGCCTATACAACTTCGGTTTAATGAATTGATTTCAGGTGTTCGACAGGATGTGGGGATTAAGATATTTGGGGAAGACCTTGATGTACTGGCAGATCTGGCAAAAAAAATCGGTGTGATTGTACCCACAGTAAAAGGTGCAGAAGATTTATATGTAGAACAGGTGACTGGTCTGCCGCAAATTATGGTTAAACTAAACCGTGATAAGATTGCGCAATTTGGTTTAAATGTAGAAGATATAAACCGTACCATCAGCGCTGCTTTTGCAGGTGAAGCCGCAGGTATTGTTTATGAAGGCGAGAAACGTTTTGATATGGTGGTAAGGCTAGAAAAAACAGGCCGCCAGAGTATTGATGATGTTAAAGGATTATTTATTGCTGCACCTGATGGCAACCAAGTTCCATTGGAGCAGGTAGCCGATGTCAATATGCAGTTAGGTCCTAACCAGATTCAACGTGAAGATGCCAAGCGAAGAATCATTGTTGGCTTTAATACAAGAGGCCGGGACATTTCATCAGTTGTAAAAGAAATCCAGGAAAAAATTGAGAAACAGGTAAAAATGCCTCCTGGATATTTTATTACTTATGGCGGGCAGTTTAAAAATCTTGAAGAGGCCAATAAACGATTATCAGTGGCGGTACCTGTCGCATTAGCGCTGATACTTTTATTGCTCTATTTCACCTTTGGTTCAATTAAATATTCCTTACTCATATTTACAGCTATACCGATGAGTGCTATTGGCGGTGTATTCGCCTTATGGTTAAGGGGAATGCCATTTAGTATTTCGGCTGGTGTTGGTTTTATTGCGCTATTCGGTGTGGCGGTATTAAATGGTATTGTATTAATCAGTGAATTTAACCGGTTAAAAAAGGAAGGTATGACAGATATAAATGCAATCATCTTAAAGGGAACTTCTATAAGGTTGCGACCGGTATTAATGACTGCGACGGTTGCTTCATTAGGCTTTTTGCCAATGGCATTGTCAACAGGTTCCGGAGCAGAAGTGCAAAAGCCGTTAGCAACGGTTGTAATCGGAGGATTGATTACGGCCACATTTCTTACGTTGGTGGTTTTACCAGTATTATATACATGGTTTGAGAAGATAAAACCAAAAATGATGAAGTCTGATGTGGTGAAAGGGGTGGCTTCATTACTCATCCTGTTTTTAACCTCATCATTTGCTGCAAATGCACAACAGCCAAAAATAGTTATCAATCTTAGTGATGCTGTTGCATCAGCTATGAAGAATAATCCTTTGGTTAAAGTAGGAACGCTGGATATAAGTTACCAGCAGCAGTTGAAAAAGACAGTAAAAGATTATGGCAAAACAAATTTCGGTGTAACGTTTGGGCAGTACAATAGTCGCATTGCCTATGATAATAATTTCAGCATTAATCAGGGCATACTGAATCCAGGGTACTTTAAAAGTCTCATAAAGCTATCTGAATCAAATATCAAAAGTAGTGAACTGCAATTGAGAATTTATCAAACTGAACTTGCAGCGAACACAAAAATATCGTATTACCAGTTAATCTTTTGGATGGAGGAAATAAGGTTGCTGAAAGAGCTACTATCCATTTACGAAAATATACTGAAATCTTCGGCATTGCGATACAAAACAGGAGAAACAAATGCATTAGAAAATTATAATGCTGAAAGCAAAGTAAATGAGACAAAAGCGCAATTGCGAAGTGCAGAAGAAGATTACCGGATTGAATTAAATCGTCTGAAAGTGTTCACTGCAGATTCTTCTGTTACGTCAATTGCCGACACATTACTTGTTGAAAAGCGGATACAGGTCAATTTTGATACCGCTGCCATTGCAGCAAACCCCACACTTGCATTTATTAAACAGCAGATTGATATTGCAAACAAAGAGAAAGCTGTTGAGCAGTCAAGATTAAGACCAGATTTCTCGGTAGGCTATTTCAACCAGTCTTTAGTAGGGTATCAAACTGTGAATGGAGTTGATAAATATTATGGTGTTGGCAGTCGTTTTCAAGGAGTTAATTTAGGCATCAGTATTCCCATATTTGCCAGGGCGCAAAAAGAAAAAGTAAAAGCGGCAGAAGTAAACCGGGTGCGCCGTGAAGCAGAACTGACCAATTATCAATTCACCCTGCAAGGTGAATTAACAACACTGTTTGGAGAATTGCAAAAACAAAAAGTTCAAATAAACTATTACCGAAATACAGCTTTGCCGCAGGCCAATCTCATCATTACGCAGGCACAAAGAGCTTTTACTGCCGGCGAAATCGGTTATTATGAATTGACACAATCACTCAATAATGCCGTTGTTGTAAAACAGGGATATACCAAACTTTTAAATCAATATAATCAAACCGTCATTGCTATCGAATTTATCGGTGGCATCAATTAATCAGAACGGGGTAAAATAAAATTAATATGAAACAGAAATTTTTGAATTCACTTATTATACTTACAGCGGCTACTATATGGCTTTCATCCTGCTCTTCCAAAGGAAATACAGAAGCAGCTCCGATTGAAGTAACGAAAACTGAAGAAGCAGATATTGTGGGCTTGTCGGAAGACCAGTTTAAAACAGTCGACATTCAGTATGGTGTTGTAGAAGAAAAAAAACTCAGCAGCGTTATCAAGGCAACAGGAGTACTGGATGTTCCTCCGCAACAGCTATTAACCGTTTCTTCTCCCTATGGAGGCACATTAAAAAATACCGATTTACTGCAGGGGAAGCCCGTGGTAAAAGGTGAAGTTATCGCCGTACTCGAGAATCCTGAGTTTATCCAGCTTCAGCAGGATTATCTGGATTATAAAAGTCAGTTGATTTACCTGAAAGAAGAATTGGAAAGACAACAAGAGTTGGCAAAAGAAAATGTAAATGCAAAAAAAACCTTGCAAAAAGCCAGCAGCGAGTATAACAGTATGACGGCAAGAGTACAGGGATTAAAAGCAAAACTGGGGCTTATCAATATCAATCCTGAGAAAATCAACCCGGAAAACATTTCAGGCAGGGCAAATATTTATGCTCCTATATCGGGCTATGTTACTAAAGTATTGGTGAATATCGGGAAGTTTGTAAACGCTAACCAGGAACTATTTGAAATTGTAGATACCCGTCACCTTCATGCAGAACTGATCATTTTTGAAAAGGATGTTCCGAAATTAAAGATTGGTCAGAAAATTCGTTTTTTATTGAATAATGAAACAAAGGAGCGGTTTGCAGATGTGCATTTAATTGGTCGTGAAATCAGCGCTGAAAGAACGGTTAGGGTTCATGGACATCTGTCTCAGGAAGATAATAACCTGTTGCCAGGGATGTATTTAAAGGGAATTGTAGAAACAGGTATTGCTACCACTACTGCGCTGCCTGATAAAGCTATCGTTCAATCAGCAGGGAAATCTTACATTTTTATAGTAGCAAATGAAAAGAATAGTGAAAAGAAACCTGCCGATGGGAAAAATGAAGTCGCTACAGAAAAGCATATTCTGTTTAAAAGAATTGAAGTGACGACTGGCGTTTCAGAAAATGGTTATACCGAAGTGATTTTACCAGGAGGGTTTAACAGGAAAATTAGCGTGGTGATTAACGGAGCTTATGATTTATTGTCGAAGATGAATAATGTAGAGGAAGAAGAATAAAAATAGGATGGGTCGGAGCCCTGCTTTGTTTGCCTCATTTATGAAAATGGGAAACCTTGAGCGGCAGGGCTCCTCTACCCAAACATTTTAAAAATACACCGATGGATATCCCAGTAATAAGTTTATCCGCTACCATGGATATTAATTTAAAACAGATGATAGGTGATAGAAATCTGCCGGCTGAAGAAAATCCAAATACCTATTATGTTATGTAAATATTGAAAAAATGGATGTTCGATTCGAATTAATAATTGTTGGGAAACTCATCGTTTCGTTTCTGTTGGGTACTTTTATTGGCTTTGACAGAGAGAAACACGCTCGCAATGCCGGTATAAAAACCTATGCCGCTGTTTGTATCGGAGCTACTTTATTTACTGCTGTTGCGGCTCATCTTGTAGGTGATGCTGCTGCTATCTCCCGGGTAATAGCCAATATTGTTACAGGTGTAGGCTTTCTTGGAGCTGGTATTATTTATCGGAACGACAGTGCCGGAACATCTCATGGACTTACAACAGCAGCCACGGTTTGGTGTACTGCCGCAGTTGGTGTGGCAGTAGGCCTCAGTATGTTTATCATTGCTATTGTTGGAACAGTTACCTTATATTTATTGCTTTCACTGCATCACCAGAAATGGTATGTAAAATGGAAAAATAAAATGATAAACAGGCATAACGAAAAACACAACACTGATTAATTGGTTAAAATAAAATTGTATAATAGGAGTATTGTAACATGTATAGTATAATAACAGGTACCATATTATTAGGGATTACTCATGCTCTTATTCCCAATCACTGGTTGCCATTGGTTGCTATTGCAAGGTCGGAGAAATGGGAAAAGTATGAATTGATACTGGTGGCATCTATTTCTGCCTCTGCGCATGTGATGGGTACTGTTATTCTTGGGATAGCTTTGGGAATGGTGGGCTCAAAGCTGGCGTATCACTTTGAAGGATATGTGCATGTAATTGCTCCAGTATTATTGATCATATTCGGTTTGATATATTTTACAGTTAATCTGCCGCATCATCATACTGCAAATAATGACGTGCCGCACTACAAAAAGTCAAAAACTAAATGGGTGTTGATTTTTGCGACCACTATGTTTTTATCTCCTTGCCTGGAAGTAGAAAGTCTTTTTCTGACAGCTGGTGCTTATGGCTTGAATGGTATCTTATTGATCGCCTTAGTATATGCAGTAATCAGCATCACCGGGATTATCACTCTTGTAATACTTGCATTTAAAGGAGTTCAAATGATGAATTCACAATTTATTGAGCATAATGAAAAACGAATTACAGGTATAGTTTTAATTATAGTAGGTATTGTTACATTTTTTTTACACTAAATAAGATAGTATGACACATAAACATGATGAAACAAAAATTGCTGCACATGGCCATGGATCCGCTAAGGATGAAAACGAATCGGGTTGGAAAAATCATTGGGATCTATTATTGGCATTAGCAATATTAATCATTCTGCTTGTACTGGAATATGGCTTCAAAATGGAGTTCTCTAAGATTCCCTCATTGGCCATAAACCTGGGAGCTTATTTATTGGCAGGTCGTAAAGTATTGGACCTTGCCTTCAGAAAATCAAAGCGGGGAGATATTTTCAATGAATTTGTGTTGATGAGTGTTGCCACTATCGGTGCATTTGTGATTGGAGAATATGAAGAAGGCGTGGCTGTGATGGTTTTTTACCAAATCGGCGAATGGTTCCAGGATGCGGCTGTAAATAATGCCAAAAGAAGTATTAAAGCCCTGCTTGACGTAAGACCCGATGAAGTAACAGTTTCAAGAAATGGTACGCTTCTTGTTGTTGACCCTTCTATTATTGAGTTAAACGAAACCATCTTAGTAAAACCAGGTGAAAAAGTAGCATTAGATGGTGAACTGATTTCAGAAAATGCTTCATTTAATACAGCAGCTTTAACAGGGGAAAGTAAACCAGATGCAAAATATAAGGGAGAAACTATTCTTGCGGGAATGATTAATCTGCATACAGTAGCAGAAATCAAAGTGAAAGCGCTGTTTAAAGATAGTAAACTGAGTAAGATTTTAGAAATGGTTCAAGATGCTACTGCAAGAAAATCACAGACACAACTATTTATTTCCAGGTTCGCCAAAATCTACACACCAATCGTTTTCTTTCTTGCTATTGTAGTTTGTTTTGTCCCTTACTTTTTTGTGGAAGATTATAATTTTCAAACATGGTTTTACCGAGCACTGGTATTCTTGGTAATCAGTTGTCCATGTGCATTGGTGGTATCCATTCCACTAGGGTATTTTGGTGGCATAGGTCTTGCCTCACGTAATGGTATTTTATTTAAGGGAGGAAACTTTCTTGATGTAATGACAAAGGTTAATGCTGTGGTTATGGATAAAACCGGCACATTGACAAAAGGAGTTTTTAAAGTACAACAAGTCGTTTCGGTCAACATAGATGAAAAGGAGTTGGTAAAGCTTACGGCTGCGGTGGAAAAGAATTCAACTCATCCTATAGCCAAAGCTGTAACGGAATATGCTGGTGAAACTGTCAATGGTATCAATGCAGATGCAGTAGAAGAAATCGCAGGCTATGGCTTAAAAGGAAAAGTAGGTGGAAGGGACTTGCTTGCAGGTAATGCAAAACTATTGAAGAAATACAACATATCCTACCCAACAGAAATAGAAACCATTGTTGACACAATTGTTGTTGTTGCAATAAATAATCAATATGCAGGTTTTATAACTATTGCTGATGAAATAAAAGACGATGCTGCCCAGGCTGTCAAAGACATGCACAGCTTTAATATTAAAACGGTAATGCTTTCAGGCGATAAACAATCTGTAGTAGATGAGGTTGCAAGGAAGATTGGTATAGATGAGGCTTATGGTGATTTACTACCAGAGGGTAAGGTTGAGAAAGTACAGAGGCTAAAAGATGAAGGGCGACACATCGCTTTTGTTGGTGATGGTGTTAATGATGCACCTGTAGTTGCATTGGCGGATGCTGGAATAGCAATGGGAGGGTTAGGGAGCGATGCCACAATTGAAACGGCAGATGTAGTCATTCAAAACGATCAGCCGCAGAGAATAGTTTCAGCTATTAAAATCGGAAAGATAACCCGGAGCATTGTGTGGCAAAACATCATTTTAGCTATGGCAGTAAAAGTGTTTGTATTGATTTTGGGCGCAGGCGGTGTAGCTACTCTATGGGAAGCAGTAATTGCGGACGTAGGTGTTGCTTTATTAGCGATATTGAATGCGGTTAGGATTCAAAGAATAAAGGTTTAAAAAAAAATGTTATAAGATGTATTTCATTATTTAAGCATTTGCTTAAATAATGATTCTTGCTATCTTTGATGAATGGACAATAATACTTGTATCAGGCTCTTTGCCGATCATGAGCAAATAAAGAGTTGCAAAAACAAGTTAAGAACTGCACAAGAGTCTTTTGCAAGCTTGTCTAACATATTAGCCTTGGCAGGTAACGAAGTAAGGCTCAAGATTGTTTATTTATTGGAAGAAGAAAAGGAATTGTGTCCTTGTGATCTTTCTGATATTTTAGGAATTAGTATTCCGGCAGTATCACAACATCTGCGAAAACTGAAGGATGGAAATATTGTTGAAACCCGGAAGCAAGGGCAAACAATTTATTATTCCCTTGCACAGGAAAATCTAAAGATTTTAAAACTTTTTTTTAAACATATTAATGTACAAACTCAAAAACTGAAAACGGTATGATAAGTACAAAATCAGCAGGCACATTTACGGGGGCAGGTGTTTTTGCTGCTATTGCTGCTTCACTTTGTTGTATCACACCTGTTATTGCATTACTTGCCGGTAGCAGCAGTATTGTCGCTAACTTTTCATGGATAGAACCGGCAAGGCCGTATTTAGTAAGTTTATCCATTGTTGTATTAGCATTTGCATGGTATTTTAAATTAAAACCAGCTGAGAAAAGCTTTATGTGGAAAATCCAGTCAAAATGACCCCCTAATACCTGGGTAAAGTGACCCCTGTTCG
>VFQM010000456.1_pt1 | contig 45298 bp, 40 predicted proteins | sample 3512391 | NCBI WGS metagenome assembly VFQM01 (sample SAMN10412369, study PRJNA504923) | tailings metagenome | isolation source: Replicate 1 from Balatoc abandoned mine | place: Philippines | reverse complement strand
GGCAGAGCTCGGCGGTCCAGGGCAACATCAGGCTGCCGCAGCGGCTGTCGCGGTAGATGCGCTCCAGCGCGAGCGACTTCAGCATGCTCTGCCCGCCGCAGGTGCGGATGGCCAGGCGCGCGATGTCGTTGGCGTTCTCCATGATGGTGTAGTGCGCGGCGTACAGGCGCATGCGCGTGTCGCGGTCGGGGTCCACCTGCGCGTCGCGCGCGTTCTGCAGGAACAGCGCGCGCGTCTGCTCCAGCTTGATGCGCATCTCCGCGGTGGCCACCTGCTTGGTGGGGTACATGCGGCGCTTGACCGGCGGCGTGCCCGGCATCTCGCCGCGCAGGTAGGTCACGGTGAAGTCGTAGGCGGCCTGCGCCAGGCCCATGTAGGTGGGCGACAGCGTGGCAAACATGTGCGGGAAACGGCTGGCCGCCTGGAAGTACAGGCCCTCGGGCATCATGCGCGCGTCCTCGGGCACGAAGACCTCCTTGAACTCGAGGTTGCGCGACACCGTGCCGCGCATGCCCAGCGGGTCCCAGGGGCCGCTGACGCTGACGCCCGGCGCGTCGGCCGGCACCGCCAGGTACATGGAGTCGCGCATGCCGGCGCCGGGCTTGTCCAGCGTGCAGAGCACGCCGTAGTAGTCGGCCGCGCCCGACAGCGAGGCGAAGATCTTGCGCCCGCTGACGAGGTAGCCGCCGTCCACCTTCTTCGCCAGCGTGCCCCAGGGCGCCTTGCCGGCGGCGGCGCTCCCGCCTTCGCTGAACGGCTGGGCATAGACCTTGCCCTCCTCCACCACGCGCTGGAAGTGCACGGCCCGGCAGCGCTCGTGGTCGGCGCGCTGCGCGGGGGTCATGTCCAGCGCATCGGCAATGAAGCCGGCCCACATGGCGCTGCACACGTGCATGTTCCAGGTCAGGGCGGTGGCACCGCAGTGGCGGCCGATCTCCGCGGCGACCATCACGTAGGTGGTGAAGTCGGCACCGAGGCCGCCATGGGCCTGCGGCACGCAGATCCTCAGCAGCCCGGCGTCGCGCAGGTCGGCGTAGTTCTCGAACGGGAACACCGCGTCGCGGTCGATCTGCGCCGCACGCGGGGCGAACTTCTCGCGGCCCAGCGTGGCGGCGATCTCGATCAGCTCGCGCTGCTGCGCGGTCAGCTTCGCCGGGTTGCCGGCGATGTGGCTGGGGGGCATGGCAGAACCTCCTGCAGGAATCCGACCACCGCGGCGTCGAAGGCGGCGGGAGTCTCGACGTTGGCGATGTGGCCGGCACCGGCCAGCTCGACGTGGCGCGCACCCGCGATGCGCTCGGCCATGCCGCGCAGCACCCGGGGCGGCGCGGTGCGGTCATGCTCGCCGGACAGGCACAGCGTGGGCACGGCGATGGCCGGCAGCGCGGCGCGGCGGTCGAAGGCCACGATGGCGGCCAGCACGGCACGGTAGGTGGCCTCGGGCACGGCGGCCATCACGCGGGTGGCCAGGGCCGCGCCGGCCGGCTCGGCCGCCGGGCCGAGCATCGGCGGCACCAGCGCCGCCGCCAGGCCGGGCATGCCCTGGCCGGCGTCCAGCGGCTTCAGCCGTTCGGCCACGAAGCGCGCCTGCCAGTCGCCGTCGGCCTTGCCGAAGGCCGGCGAGGTGCAGGCCAGCACCAGCGCGCTCACGCGCTGCGGTGCGGTGGCCGCGATCTCCTGCGCCACCATGCCGCCCATGCTGTGGCCCACCAGCGCCGCGCGCGCCAGGCCCAGTGCGTCCATCGTGCGCAGCACCGCCTGGGCCATCAGCGGCATGCCGCCCGGCGCCTCGGACCGTGAGTCGCCATAACCCGGCAGGTCCAGCGCGATGGCGTCGAGGCCCGCGGCCGCCAGTGCCGCCACGCTGCCGGCCCAGAGGGCCTTGCCGCCGCCAATGCCGTGCAGCAGGATCACCGGGCGGCCCGGCGGGCCGGCACGCGTGAAGGCCAGGGTCATGGCAGGCGACCCGCGTCGACCTCGACGCGGTCGTCCAGCGTCACCGTGCAGCCGCGCAGCGGCAGGTCGAAGTGACCCAGCGTGTGCCGGCCAGCGACCTCGTTGGCGCCGGTGCTGTAGAGGAAGTTCCCGCCGAAGGCGCGCAGTTCGGTGCCGTTGAAGTCGGCCTTGTCGTAGAAGGTCATGGCGTCCCAGCGCGCCCGCCGGTTCAGGCCCCAGCCGACGTGGGAGACCGCGTAGGCACTGCGGTCGCCCCAGGTCTCGAAGTAGCCGCGCATCAGGTCGGCATCGACGCTGTGGCCCTCGATGGCCACCACGTGGTCGTGCTCGATGCGCAGCGTCACCGGGTCCTGCAGGTAGCGCTTGAAGGTGAGGTTCACGTCGCCGCGGTCCAGCACCAGCGTGCCCTGCACCGTGCCGGCCGCCGGGAAGGCCAGCACCAGGCCACCGGGCCAGTGCGACAGGCTGCCCGGCCGCGCGCTGAAGCCCCAGACCCCGCCCACGCGGGCGTCGGCCAGCGCCACGGCGAGGTCGGTGCCGGCGGCCGAGGTCACGCGCATCTGCCGGGCGGCCTTCAGGCGGCGCATGGCCTCGCGCACCGGGGCCTCGTCCTCGGCGCGCGGGGCCGTGCGCTCCAGGATCTCCGGGTGCTCGTTGCTGATGGCCAGCACGCGGGCGCCGCCTTTCAGGATGGCGGGCAGTTCCGGCGCGTGCTGCAGGCCCTCGACGGTGCAGTCGGCGATGAACACGCTGCCGGCCAGCGCCTGCACCACCGGGCCCAGGCCGCCGATGGCGTCGGACGCGCCGGTGCTGCGCACCGGCACCGGTGCCGTCTGCCGCGGCGTGGGCAGGGTCAGGTGGAACCAGCGTGCGCCCAGCCTCGCCAGCCCCAGTTCGCTGAGCTGCACGTTGGCCGACCGCGACTGGGTTTCCGACAGGATGGCGCAGGCATCCCCGGGCTGCACGCCGCAGAGGCTGAAGACCTCGGCGAAGGTGTCGATCCACTTGGGGTCGATGCGCATCACGGCCTCACAGGATCTCGCCGAGCAGGTGGTAGTGGCCGCCGTGGAACAGCAGCGGCGGCGTGGCCAGGTCGGCCATGGCCAGCACACGGCCGATGAACAGCACGTGGTCGCCGGCGTCCTGCGCCTGCACGCTGGCGCACTCGAACACCGCCGCCGCGCCGGTGAGCACCGGGGCCCCGCCCTGCCCGGCGCTCCAGATGCCTTCCGAGAACCGGTCGGCCACCGGCGAGGCGAAGCGCCGCGACAGCTCCACCTGCGACTCGGCCAGCACGTTGACGGCAAAGTGCGCCGCGCCGCGGAACGCCGCCACGCTGGGGCTGGCCTGGCGCAGCGACCACAGCACCAGCGGCGGGTCCAGCGACAGCGCGTTGAAGGAGTTGGCCGTCAGCCCCACCCGGACCCCGGCGGCGTCGATGCAGGTGACGATGGTCACGCCGGTGGCGAAGCGCCCCAGCGCCTGCCGGAGCTGGCGCGTGTCGATCGCGGGCGGCGCACCGCCGGGGGGGGCGCTGCCGGGCGGTGCGCCGACCGGGGTGGCGACGGGGCTGGTCATCACGGCTCCAATATATGAAAATTCATTGAACTTGCGCAAGCCCTGGATCGGACCCGCCGCCCGGCCTGCGCACGACACTCCCACGGTCCATGCGCGCACCCGACCGCTTCGTCCACCGCCATCTACCCTACCTGCTGGCACGCGCCAGCCACGCCATGTGGCGCGGTTTCGAGCCGCAGGTCAGGGCCGCGGGCCTGAATTCGCTGGAATGGCGGGTGCTGGCAACCCTGTACGACGCGCTTCCGATGCCGGTGGGCGCGCTGGCGCAGGAGGTGCTGGCCAAGCAGCCGACGCTGACCAAGTCGCTCGACCGGCTGCAGGCGCAGGGCTTCGTGGAGCGCCGCGCCGACGCCGGCGACGCGCGGCGTGCCCGTGTGGCGCTGACGGCCGCGGGCCGCCTCAAGGTGGCACCGCTGATCGCCGCCGCCGACGCCCACCAGCGCGCGCGCCTGCAGGCGCTGGGCGTGCACGACGACGCGGCCTTGCGCGACGCGCTGGCGTCGCTGCTGCGTCACTTCGACGCAGCGCCCTGATCCGGCATGGAGGCCGGTCCTGCCGCCTCGCCCACCGCATTGACGGAGGCGATGCCCCAGCGCGCCAGGGCCTCGTCGTCGGCGACGCGGGCGTCCACCCAGCGGGCACCGTCGGGCGTGGTCTCCTTCTTCCAGAACGGGGCCTGGGTCTTGAGGTAGTCCATCAGGAACTCGCAGGCCTGGAAGGCCTGGCCGCGGTGGGCCGAGGTCACGGCCACCAGCACGATCTGGTCGCCCGGCTGCAGCGGCCCCACGCGGTGCACCACGCGCGCGCCGCGGATGTCGAAGCGGCGGTGGGCCTCGTCGATCATCGCCTCGATGGCCTTCTCGGTCATGCCCGGGTAATGCTCGAGCGTCATGGCGCTGACCTCGCCGGCGGCACCGCCGTGTCGGTCGCGCACGGTGCCGACGAAGCTGGCCACGGCGCCGATACCGGCATCGCCGGCGCGCAGCGCCGACACCTCGGCGGACAGGTCGAAGTCACCGGTCTGGATGCGGACCCGCGCCGCGGAGCGCGTCGGCTCGGCCATCGCTCAGCCCCCGGTCACGGGCGGGAAGAAAGCCACCTCGGCGCCGTCGGCCACCGGGGTGGTCTCCGGCACCAGGGTCTGGTCGACGGCGCAGCGCACCGGCCGCGTGGGTGCCAGCAGTTCGGCGTGGCGGCCGCCGCGGGCCACGAGCGTGGCGCGCACGTCGGCCACGGTGGCCCCGGGGGCGAGCTCGAGCGTCTCCTGTGCGCCGAGGGCCTCGCGCAGCGCGGCGAAGTAGCGGATGGTCAGCTTCATCGGTTCACCAGCGCGTCCAGCGGCAGGAAGCGCACGAGTTCGCCGCGCGCGATCGGCTGCCCGGCGGGGGTATCCACCAGGCCATCGGCCCAAACGGTGCTCGTGAGCACGCCCGAGCTCTGGTTGGGGAACAGGTCCAGGCCCCCGGCGGCGTTGAGCTTCGCGCGCAGGAACTCGCGCCGGCGGTCGGGCCGGGGCCAGTCGAAGTCGGCACGCAGAGCCTGGGCCGGCGGGCCGGCGGGGTCCAGGCCCTGCAGCGTGCGCAGCACCGGCGTCACCGCCAGCAGGAAGGTCACGAAGCTGGACACCGGGTTGCCCGGCAGGCCCACGAACAGCGCGCGGCCGCCGGTGCTGCGCACATGGCCGAAGGCCAGCGGCTTGCCGGGCTTCATCGCGATCTGCCAGAGGTCGAGCCCGCCCTCGGCCAGCACGGCCGGACGCAGGTGATCCTCCTCGCCCACCGACACGCCGCCGCTGGTGAGGATGAGGTCGTGGCCCTCGGCGGCGCGGCGCAGCGCCTCGCGCGTGGCCTCCAGCCTGTCGGGCACGATGCCCAGGTCGGTGACGCTGCAGCCGGCGGACTGCAGCAGGCCGCGCAGCGTGAAGCGGTTGCTGTTGTAGATGGCGCCCGGCTTCAGCGGCTGGCCCGGCATCACCAGTTCGTCGCCGGTGGAGAACAGCGCCACCCGCGGGCGCCGGCAGACGTCGAGCGTCGCCGCCCCCACCGACGCCGCCAGGCCCAGGGCCTGTGGGGTCAGCCGCGTGCCAGCGGCCAGCACGGTGGCGCCGTGCCGCACATCCTCGCCGCGGCGGCGGACCCACTGGCCCGGCTGCGGCACGGCGTTCACGCGCACGCCGCCGTCGGCCGCCTCGCATTGCTCCTGCATCACCACCGCGTCGGCACCGGGCGGCACCTGCGCGCCGGTGAAGATGCGCGCCGCCGTGCCAGGCTGCAGCGGCTGGCCCACCACGCCGGCCGGGATGCGCTGGCTCACCGGCAGCCAGGTGCCCGCGGCCGGCACGTCGGCACAGCGCAGCGCGTAGCCGTCCATCGCGGTGTTGTCGGCCGGGGGCACGTCGAGCAGCGAGCACACGTCGGCCGCCAGCACGCGGCCCAGGGCCTCGAAGGTGTCGACCGTCTCGACCTGCCCGATGCGGTGCGCGGCCGCGCCGTCCACGAGGCGCTGCACCGCCTCGTCCAGGCTCATCAGGCCGGGGCGCTTGGGCTCAGTCACGGCGCTCGGCCACAGTGGGTCTCGACGTAGGCCTTCACCCGGGCCACGTCGGACGGGAGCACGGTGAAGCGGCGCGGCAGGGCCTCGATGCCCTCCAGGCCGGCCGGGCGCTCCGGCTCGCGGCCCAGGGCCTCGCGGATGGTCTCGGCGAACTTGGCCGGCAGCGCCGTCTCCAGCACGATCATCGGCACGCCCGGGTCCAGGTGCTCGCGGGCCACCTTCAGCCCGTCGGCGGTGTGGGTGTCGATCATGGTGCCGCAGCGATGCCAGGCGTCGCGGATGGTGGCCAGGCGGTCGGCGTGCGTGCTGCGGCCGGAGACGAAGCCGAAGCCCGGCACGCGGGCGAACTCGTCGGCGCCCAGCGTGAAGCCGCCTTCGCGGGCGATGGCATCGCCGAACAGCGCCTTCGTGCGCGCGCCGTCGCGGCCCAGCAGGTCGAACACGAAGCGCTCGAAGTTGCTGGCCTTGCTGATGTCCATCGACGGGCTGGAGGTCTCGTGCGTCTCGGCCGTGCCGCGCACGCGGTAGGTGCCGGTGCGGAAGAACTCGTCGAGCACGTCGTTCTCGTTGGTGGCCACCACCAGGCGGTGGATGGGCAGGCCCATCATGCGCGCCACGTGGCCGGCGCAGACGTTGCCGAAGTTGCCCGAGGGCACGGCGAAGCTCACGCGCTGGGCGTTGGACGTCGTGGCCTGGAAGTAGCCGGCGAAGTAGTAGACCACCTGCGCCAGCAGCCGCGCCCAGTTGATGGAGTTGACGGTGCCGATCTTCCAACGGCGCTTGAAGTCGAGGTCGTTGCTGACCGCCTTGACGATGTCTTGGCAGTCGTCGAACACGCCTTCGATGCTGAGGTTGTGGATGTTCGCTTCCTGCAGGCTGAACATCTGCGCCTGCTGGAAGGCGCTCATGCGGCCCTTGGGGCTGAGCATGAAGACGCGCACGCCGCGCTTGCCGCGCATGGCGTACTCGGCCGCGCTGCCGGTGTCGCCGCTGGTGGCGCCCAGGATGTTGAGCTGCTCGCCGCGGCGCGCCAGCTCGTACTCGAACAGGTGGCCCAGCAGCTGCATGGCCATGTCCTTGAAGGCCAGCGTGGGGCCGTTGGACAGGGCCTCGATGAGCACGCCCTCCTCCACCCGGCGCAGCGGCACGATGGCCTCGGTGCCGAAGACCGCCGGCGTGTAGGCGGCGTGCACCAGGCGCTTCAGGTCGGCGGCCGGGATGTCGTCGATGTACAGGCTCAGGATCTCGAACGCCAGGTCGGCGTAGGCCAGCCCGCGCCAGCGCGTGAGCGTGGCCTCGTCCACCTGCGGGTAGTGCGTCGGCAGGTACAGGCCGCCGTCGGGCGCCAGGCCTTCGAGCAGGATGTCGGAGAAGCCGCGGGGCGTGGTGTCGCCGCGTGTGCTCAGGTACTTCACGGCGACCTCCGCCGGGCCGCCCCAGGGAGGGGGATCGCCCCGGTGGCCACGAAGGGGCCGGTGACCGGCCCTGGGGGTAGCGGGCGCGCGCACGCGTGGGGGCTCATTTCAGTTCTTCCTTGCGCAGCTTGACGATGGGCGCCAGGACCGTGGGCAGCGCCTGCATCTGCGCCAGCGCCGCGTCCATGCGGCCTTCCACGGTGTCGTGCGTGAGGATGATGAGGTCGGTCTGGCGCTCGCCCTCGGCCGACTCCCGCTGCAACACGGCGTCGATGCTGATGTCGTGCTCCGCCAGGATGCCGGTGATGCGCGCCAGCACGCCCGTCTGGTCGGCCACCACCAGGCGCAGGTAGAACGCGGTGACGACCTCGCTCATCGGCAGCACCGGGGTGTCGGCCATGGCGCCGGGCTGGAAGGCCAGGTGCGGCACGCGGTGCCCGGGGTCGGCGCTGTGCAGCCGGGTGACGTCCACGAGGTCGGCGATGACGGCGCTGGCGGTGGGCTCGGCGCCGGCACCCTTGCCGTAGTACAGCGTGGTGCCGACCGCGTCGCCGTGCACGACGACGGCGTTCATCGCGCCTTCGACGTTGGCGATCAGCCGCGTGGCCGGGATCAGCGTGGGATGCACGCGCAGCTCGATGCCGTGCTGCCGGCGCCGCGTCACGCCCAGCAGCTTGATGCGGTAGCCCAGCTGCTCGGCGTAGCGGATGTCGGCCGCCTGCAGGGCCGTGATGCCCTCGACGTGGCAGTGCCCGAACTGCACCGGCGTGCCGAAGGCGATGGCGCTCATGATGCTGGCCTTGTGCGCCGCGTCCACACCCTCGATGTCGAAGGTGGGGTCGGCCTCGGCGTAGCCCAGGCGCTGCGCCTCGGCCAGCACGGTGGCGAAGTCCAGGCCCTTGGAGCGCATCTCCGAGAGGATGAAGTTGGTGGTGCCGTTGATGATGCCGGCCACCCACTCGATGCGGTTGGCGGTGAGGCCTTCGCGCAGCGCCTTGATGATGGGGATGCCGCCGGCCACCGCGGCCTCGAAGGCCACCACCACGCCCTGGGCGCGCGCGGCCTCGAAGATCTCGGTGCCGTGCACCGCCAGCAGCGCCTTGTTCGCGGTGACCACGTGCTTGCCCGCGGCAATGGCCGCCAGCACCAGCTCGCGCGCGCGCGCCACGCCGCCGATCAGCTCGACGACGATGTCGATGTCGGGGTGCGTGGCCACCACCATCGGGTCGGCCACCACCTCGGCAGCGTCGCCGACGATCTCGCGCGCCCGGGCCAGGTCGCGCCGAGAGACCATGCGCACGGCGATGCCGCGCCCGGCACGGCGGCGGATCTCGTCCTGGTTGCGGCGCAGCACCTCGAAGGTGCCGGTGCCGACCACGCCCAGGCCGATGAGGCCGACTTGGATGGGTTTGGCGTCGACCTCACGTCGCTGCGCGACATCGGTCTCCGCCGCAACACTGCGTGTTGTCATGACGTGTGACGTTTGCGGTAGTGGCCCAGGAAGCGCTCGATGCGGTTGAGCGCATCGTCGAGGTCGTCCATGTTGGGCAGGAAGACGAGACGGAAATGGTCGGGCGTGGGCCAGTTGAAGCCGGTGCCCTGCACGATCAGCACCTTCTCCTCGGCCAGCAGCTCGTAGGCGAAGTCCTGGTCGTCGGCGATGGGGTAGAGCTTCGGGTCGAGCCGCGGAAACATGTACAGCGCCGCCTTGGGCTTGACCACGCTGACCCCGGGCATGGCGCTCAGGCGCTCGTAGGCCAGGTCGCGCTGCTTGCACAGGCGCCCGCTGGGGGCCACGAGGTCCTTGATGCTCTGGTAGCCGCCCAGTGCCGTCTGGATGGCCAGCTGGCCCGGGGTGTTGGCGCACAGCCGCATCGAGGCCAGCATGTTCAGGCCCTCGATGTAATCGCGCGCGTGCCGCTTGTCGCCCGACACCACCATCCATCCCGCCCGGTAGCCGCAGGACCGGTAGTTCTTGCTCAGGCCGTTGAAGGTGACGGTGAGCACGTCGTCGGCCAGGGCAGCCAGGCTGGTGTGGCTGTGGCCGTCGTAGAGCGTCTTGTCGTAGATCTCGTCGGCGAAGACGATCAGCTGGTGCTGGCGGGCCAGCTCCACGATGTCGCGCAGCAGGTCGTCGGGGTAGAGCGCGCCGGTGGGATTGTTGGGGTTGATGACGACGATGCCCTTGGTGCGCTCGGTGATCTTCGAGCGGATGTCGTCGAGGTCGGGCACCCAGCCCGCCCCTTCGTCGCACAGGTAGTGCCGCGGCGTGCCGCCGGAGAGCGACACCGCGGCCGTCCACAGCGGGTAGTCGGGCGCCGGCACCAGGATCTCGTCACCGTCGTCCAGCAGCGCGTTGAGCGCCATTACGATGAGCTCCGAGGCGCCGTTGCCGAGGTAGACATCGTCCACCGACACGCCGGCGATGCCCTTCTCCTGCGTGTAGTGCACCACCGACTTGCGCGGCGCAAACAGGCCCTTGCTGTCGGTGTAGCCGGCCGCGGCCGGCAGGTTGCGGATGATGTCCTGGACGATCTCGTCCGGCGGCTCCAGCCCGAACACGGCCAGGTTGCCGATGTTGAGCTTGATGATCTTGTGGCCCTCCTCCTCCATCTGCCGGGCCTTGTCGAGCACGGGGCCGCGGATGTCGTAGCAGACGTTGGCCAGCTTGCTGGACTTGGCGATGGGTTTCATGGAGGGGCGCTCGGGTGGGGCGACGAGGGGACCGCGGGCCGACAGCGGCGAAATTACAATTATCGCCGCATGAAGTTCCAGCCCGACTCGCTGACCGGCGTCAATGTGCTGTCACGCCAAGAACCCGGCCGCGTGTGGGTCGGTGGCGTGCCCTTCGAGCACAGCGTGCTCGTGCCCTGGCGCGGGGACGTGCGGCGCTGGGACGCGCAGCGCTTCGAGGACCTGGGCCCGGCCCACTTCGAGGCCGTGCTCGCGCTCGGGCCCGAGGTGGTGCTGTTCGGCAGCGGCCCGCGGCTGCGCTTTCCGCCGCCGCACTGGCTGCGCGCACTGTACGAGCGCCGCATCGGCGTGGAGACCATGGACACCGCCGCCGCCTGCCGCACCTACAACGTGCTGGCCGCCGAGGGGCGGGCCGTGGCGGCGGCGCTGCTGGTGGCCCCGGCGGCGCCCGGTTCGCAGTGACCGGAGCGACCTGGGCACTGGATTTATAATCAATGGTTAGGCCGCTCACGGCGAAGCACACCATGACCATGACACCCGTCGTCAACAAAGCACTCCCGGAATTCGAAGCGCTCGCCACCAACGGTGTCACCTTCTCGCCCCAGGCCTACCTGGGCAAGTGCGTGGTCCTGTATTTCTACCCCAAGGACGCCACGCCCGGCTGCACCACCGAGGCCATGCAGTTCCGCGACAAGCACAAGGAGTTCGTGAAGGCCGGCGCGGTGATCTTCGGGGTCTCGCGCGACAACATGGCCAGCCACGAGAAGTTCAAGGGCAACCTCGAGTTGCCCTTCGAGCTGATCGCCGACACCGAGGAAAAGCTCTGCCACATGTTCGGCGTGGTGAAGAACAAGATCATGTACGGTAAGAAGGTCAAGGGCATCGAGCGCTCCACCTTCCTGATCGATGCCCAGGGCGTGATGCGCGCCGAGTGGCGCGGCATCAAGGTGGCCGGCCATGTCGACGAGGTGCTCAAGGCCGTCAAGGACCTGAAGGCCGCCTGACCCGGCCCGCTGTGTATGATGGGGCCATGCCGCCGAGCATGCTCGCTGCAACGCCCCGACGAACAAGCCGCACAGTCGCCTGTGCGGCTTTTTTGTTGCCCTGACCTGAAACCGCGCCCCGCGCCGGAGTGACACGCCCCCATGCCGCTGCCCAAGCCGCCGACCCGCAAGGCCGCCACGCTGTCCGCCGCCGACTTCGAGAAACAGGCCGCGCCGGCCCCTGCCCGGCGCGCGGCGAGGAACGCGGCGCCCGCAGGCCCTGAGGCCGACGTGGCCACAGTGGTGCGGCGGGAGGCGCCCGCGCCGGCCTCGGCGCAGACGCCGGCCCGCATGCCCATGCCGGCGCCGGCGGCTGCAGTGCCCGGGGCCGTCGCTTCGGCCACCGCTGCGCGCACCCCGGACGCGGCCGCGGCCGCCCCGGCACCGCGCGCCCGCCGGGTGCGTGCGGCAGGGCCGGCCAAGCTGTTCGTGCTCGACACCAACGTGCTGATGCACGACCCGACCTGCCTGTTCCGATTCGAGGAGCACGACGTCTTCCTGCCGATGATCACGCTGGAGGAACTCGACGGCCACAAGAAGGGCATGAGCGAGGTGGCCCGCAACGCGCGCCAGGTCAGCCGCGAGCTCGACGCCCTGGCCACCGAAGGCAGCCTCGACCCGAAGGCCGGCATCCCGCTGGCCAAGACCGGGCAGAAGCAGGCCGGCGGCAAGCTGTTCTTCCAGACCACGCTGCTGGACGTGAAGCTGCCGGCCGGCCTGCCGCAGGGCAAGGCCGACAACCAGATCCTGGGCGTGGTGCAAAGCCTGCGCGAGCAGCAGCCGCAGCGCGAGGTGGTGCTGGTGTCCAAGGACATCAACATGCGCGTGAAGGCGCGCGCCCTGGGCCTGGCCGCCGAGGACTACTTCAACGACAAGACGCTCGAGGACGGCGACCTGATGTACACCGGCGTGCTCCCGCTGCCGGCGGACTTCTGGGAGCGTCACGGCAAGACGATGGAGAGCTGGCAGCAGGGCGGCCACACCTTCTACCGCATCAGCGGCCCGCTGGTGCCGGCGCTGCTCGTCAACCAGTTCGTCTACCTCGAGACACCCGGTGCCGCGCCGCTGTACGCCCGCGTGACCGAAATCACCGGCCGCAGTGCGGTGCTGAAGACGCTGCGCGACCACGCCCACGCCAAGAACGCCGTCTGGGGCGTGACGGCGCGCAACCGCGAGCAGAACTTCGCGCTCAACCTGCTGATGGACCCGGAGTGCGACTTCGTCACGCTGGCCGGCACCGCCGGCACCGGCAAGACGCTGATGACGCTCGCCGCCGGCCTCAGCCAGGTGCTCGACGAGCGCCGCTACAGCGAGATCATCGTCACCCGCGTGACGGTGCCGGTGGGCGAGGACATCGGCTTCCTGCCCGGCGACGAGCAGGAGAAGATGGGCCCGTGGATGGGCGCGCTGGACGACAACCTCGAGGTGCTGGCGCGCACCGACGGCAGCGCCGGCGAGTGGGGCCGTGCCGCCACCAACGACCTGGTGCGCGCGAAGATCAAGATCAAGAGCCTGAACTTCATGCGCGGGCGCACCTTCCTCAACAAGTTCGTCATCATCGACGAGGCGCAGAACCTCACGCCCAAGCAGATGAAGACGCTGATCACGCGCGCCGGGCCGGGCACCAAGATCGTCTGCCTGGGCAACCTGGCGCAGATCGACACCCCCTACCTCACCGAAGGCTCCAGCGGCCTGACCTACGCGGTGGACCGCTTCAAGGGCTGGCCGCACGGCGGCCACGTGACGCTGGCCCGCGGTGAACGCTCCCGGCTGGCCGACTACGCCAGCGACGTGCTCTGACGCTCAAGGCAGGGTGCGCACGCGCAGGAAGCTCGCGAAGCGCGGCAGCCCCGCGTCGGTGAAACCGCGGTAGCGGTAGGTGACGACGCTGCCCGGCGGCGGCGGGGCCGCGCGGTCGGCATCGCTGAAACCGGTGCCCAGGCGGAACTGCCGCCCGTCGGGCATGCGCACCCGCAGCGCGCCCAGGCGCCCGGCATGCCGGCCCTGCCCCGGCTCGTGGCCGGTCACCACCGCCTCGGCGTCGGCCAGCGGCTTGAGCTTCAGCAGGTCGGCGCTGCGGCCGGCGCGCCACGGCGCGGCCTCGCGGTGCAGCATCAGTCCCTCGCCGCCGGCGGCCACCACCTTGTCGAGGAGGCGCTGCAGTGCGGCGGGATCGTCCAGCCGGTGCTGCTCGACGGCCCCCAGGTGCGCCTGCTTCACCTGCACGGCCAGCGCCTGCAGACGTCGTGCGCGCTCGGCGAACGAGCCATCGGCCCCCGGCAGGTCGAACAGCGCGTAGCGCACCGCACGCCATGCGCCCTCGTCGGGCTGCAGTCGGCGCACGGTGCCCACCAGCGTCTCGAAACGTCCGCGGCCGGCCCAGAGCTCGCCGTCCAGCGGCGTGCCCGGCCAGCCGGCGGTGAACCACGCGGGCGCGGCCACGGGCAGGCCGCTGCGCAGCCGCAGCACCTGCCCGTCCCAGCAGGCGCGCACGCCGTCGAGCTTCTCGCTGACCAGCCAGCCGCGCGGGTCGGGCACCGACGGGGCGTCGGTGGCGAGCATCAGCGCGGGCCGGGCCGACACGGCACCCTGGGCGGGCGCCTGCCAGGCCAGGCCGAGGCCGGCAGCGGCAAAGAGACAGCGGCGGCGATCTGGGTCCACGGGCGGCTCCGGCGACACGGTGACGCCAGTGTCGGCCGCGGCCGCCTTGGCGGACATCGCCACCGCGCGGGCCCCGCAAGGGGGGCCCCCGCCCGCAGGGTCAGCCGCCGACCAGATCCTTGATCTGCTGAAGCGCCGTCGGGTCCTCGATCGTCGTCAGGTCGCCCGGGTCACGGCTTTCGCAGACGGCCTGGATGGCGCGGCGGAGGAGCTTGCCGCTGCGCGTCTTGGGCAGCACGGTCACGAAGCGCACGCGGGCCGGACGCGCCACGGCGCCGAGCTGGCCGTCGACGACCTTCATGATCTCGCCCTCGAGCTTCAGCGCCGCCTCGGGCGTGGCCGCCTGCGAAGCGTCCTTCAGCACCGCGAAGGCCATCGCCACCTGGCCCTTGAGGCTGTCGGCCACGCCCACCACGGCCACCTCGGCCACGTTGGGATGGCTGGCGATGCTCTCCTCGATCTCCCGCGTGCCCAGGCGGTGGCCGGCGACGTTGATCACGTCGTCGGTGCGACCGAGGATGAAGTAGTAGCCGTCGTCGTCGCGGATCGCCCAGTCGAAGGTGCTGTAGATCTGCCGGCCGGGGATGCTGCTCCAGTAGGTGTTGACGAAGCGCGCATCGTCACGCCACACGGTCTGCAGGCAGCCCGGCGGCAGCGGACCCTCGATGGCCAGGACGCCCTTCTGGTGCGCGCCGGTGAGCTCCTGGCCGGTGTTCTCGTCGATCAGCTTGACGTCGTAGCCGTAGACCGCCCGGCCCGGCGAGCCGAACTTGCTCGGCGCCTTCTCCACCCCGTTGCAGATGGTCAGGATCGGCCAGCCGGTCTCGGTCTGCCAGTAGTTGTCGATGATCGGCCGCCCCAGCGCCTCGGCGATCCACTGCGCGGTGGGCTCGTCCAGCGGCTCGCCGGCCAGGAACAGCGCGCGCAGCGACGACAGGTCGTGCCGCCTCAGCGCCGCCGGGTCCTGCTTCTTGAGCACCCGCACCGCCGTCGGTGCGCTGAACATCGAGGTGACCTTGAAGCGCTCGACCAGGCTCCACCAGATGGCGGCGTCGGGCCGCGTCGGCAGGCCTTCGTACATGATGGTGGCCATGCCGGCGATCAGCGGGCCGTAGACGATGTAGCTGTGGCCCACCACCCAGCCGATGTCGCTGGTGCTGAAGTAGGTCTCGCCCGGGTTGCCCAGGAAGATGTGCTTCATGCTCGCCGCCAGCGCCACGGCGTAGCCGCCGGTGTCGCGCTGCACGCCCTTGGGCCGCCCGGTGGTGCCGCTGGTGTAGAGCGTGTAGCTGGGGTGGGTGCTCTCCACCCACACGCAGGGCACCCGGGCCTGCAGGTGCTGCGCGCGCAGGCTGGCGTAGTCGACGTCGCGGCCTTCGGTCATCGGCATCTCGGCCAGCCCGCGGTCGACCATCAGCACCTTGGCCGGCTTGTGCGCGGCCAGCCGGATGGCCTCGTCGAGCAGGCCCTTGTAGGGCACGACCTTGCCGCCCCGGCTGCCGGCGTCGGCGCTGACGATCACGGCGGGTTCCGCATCGTCGATGCGGCTGGCCAGGCTGTGGCTGGCGAAGCCGCCGAAGACCACCGAGTGCAGCGCGCCGATGCGGGTGCAGGCCAGCATCGCGAACGCGGCCTCGGGGATCATGGGCATGTAGACCAGCACCCGGTCGCCGGCCTTCACGCCCAGCGCCTGCAGCATGGCCGCCATGCGCTCCACCTCGGCCTGCAGTTCGCCGAAGCTGTAGATCTTCTCCTGCCCCGTCTCGGTGGAGACCCAGATCAGCGCCTGGCGCTCGGGGTGGCTGGCGGCATGCCGGTCCACCGCGTTGTGGCACAGGTTGGTGGTGCCGCCCACGAACCAGCGCGAGAACGGCGGCCGGCTGTCGTCGCAGACCTGCGTGAAAGGCGTGTGCCAGTCGATCAGCGCGGCCTGCTCGGCCCAGAAGGCCTCGCGGTCGTCGATGGAGCGGCGGTAGAAGTCGGCGTAGGACATGCGGGTCTCCTCCAGCGCAGGCGGGGTCGGCGACCATCGACGTCGTCGGCCCGCACACTGCTTGGGTGTTTGGAATTAATAATTATGAGCCGTGCGCTTTCAGGCGGCTGACGCCACCCGAGCGCTAGAGGCTGAGCGTTCTTCGGCCGTGCCCGAAAGGCGGGCATGGGTGAAAGACGCTCGACCTCTCAGCCCAGCCGCACCACGCAACGCCCCCTGACCTGGCCCGCCATCAGGCGTTCGGCCCAGGTCGGCGCCTCGGCCAGCGTGATCTCGGTGGTCATGGCCTCCAGCCGTGCCGGGTCGAGGTCGCGCGCCAGGCGATCCCAGGCCTGCTGCCGCAGCGCGCGCGGCGCCATCACGCTGTCGATGCCGGCGAGCGTGACGCCGCGCAGGATGAACGGGGCCACCGAGCCCGGCAGGTCCATGCCCTGGGCCAGGCCGCAGGCGGCCACGACGCCGCCGTAGCGCGTCTGTGCCAGCGCGTTGGCCAGGGTGTGGCTGCCCAGCGCGTCCACGACGCCGGCCCAGCGCTCCTTCTGCAGCGGCTTGCCCGCGGCCGCGAACTCGGCACGGTCGACCACCGTGGCCGCGCCCAGGCCGGTGAGGTAGTCGGCCTCCTGCGGCTTGCCGCTGGCGGCCACCACGCGGTAGCCCAGCCGCGCCAGCAGCGCGATGGCCACGCTGCCCACGCCCCCGGTGGCGCCGGTGACCAGCACCTCGCCGTCGCCGGGCTGCAGGCCGTGGCGCTCGAGCGCCATCACGCACAGCATGGCGGTGTAGCCGGCCGTGCCGATGGCCATGGCCTGCCGCGCCGTGAAGGCTGCGGGCAGGCGCACCAGCCAGTCGCCCTTCAGGCGGGCGCGCTGCGCCAGGCAGCCCCAGTGCGTCTCGCCCACGCCCCAGCCGTTGTGCACCACACGATCGCCCGGTTGCCAGTCGGGGTGGGTGCTTTCCAGCACCGTGCCGGCGCCGTCGATGCCGGGCACCATGGGCCAGCTGCGCACCACGGGCGAGCGGTTGGTCAGCGCCAGCGCGTCCTTGAAGTTGAGGGTGGAGTACTCGGGCCGCACCAGCACGTCGGCCCGGTCGGGCCCGGGCAGGCGCGATTCGTCGAGTTCGGTGAGCGTGCAGGCGAAGCCGGCGTCTCCCTTTTCCAGCAGCAGGGCCTGGAACATGCGGTTCCTTTCGAGGTGTTTGTCCGTGGCGCGGCGGCGGCTTTGCGTTGACAACGCGCCGCCCGCCCGACTATTGTGCGCGCCGTGCCGACGCCCCGCCCTGCCCTGCTGCTCGTGACCGCCCTGCTGCTGGGCGCGGCCGCAGGCACCGCCCGCGCGCAGGAGGCGGAGGACCGCCTGGGCACGCTGCTGGTGGAGCGCGGCTGGGCGCAGGCCGGCGAGGCCGCCGCAGCGGCACGCGACGCCGCCGGCGAGCTCGTGATCGCGGCGCTGAACCACCTCGACGTGCGCTACCGGCGCGGCGGCGACAGCGTCAGCGAGGGCTTCGACTGCAGCGGCTTCACCCGCCACGTGGTCTCGTCGGTGCTGGGCATCACGCTGCCGCGCCGCTCGGCCGAGCAGGCGCAGGCCGCCGGGCTGCCCGCGGTGGCGCGGCAGTCGCTGCAGCCGGGCGACCTGGTGTTCTTCAACACGCTGCGCCGCACCTTCTCGCACGTGGGCATCTACATCGGCGACGGCCGCTTCGTCCATGCGCCGCGCAGCGGGCAGCTGGTGCGGGTGGAGCGCATGGACAGCCCGTACTGGGCGCACCGCTTCGACGGCGCGCGCCGCGTGGCGGCCGCGGCTGCACCACCGCCGCCCGCGCCAGGGTCTTGACCGACCCGCGCTGAACCGTCCGGGCACAATCCGGGCATGGGCGAGAACATCATTCCGCTGGTGGACCAGCGCGTGCTCGCGGCCGTGCCGCGCATCCCCGAGCGCGTGCTGGCGCCCACGGGCCTGCTGAGCGACAGCCTGGGCCGGCCCCTGCGCGACCTGCGCATCTCGGTGACCGACCGCTGCAACTTCCGCTGCAGCTACTGCATGCCGAAGGACGTCTTCGACAAGCACTACCGCTTCCTGCCGCAGACCTCGCTGCTGAGCTTCGAGGAGATCACCCGGCTGGCGCGCCTGTTCGTGGCCCATGGCGTGCGCAAGCTGCGCCTGACCGGCGGCGAGCCGCTGCTGCGCAAGGGGCTGGAGACGCTGGTGGCCATGCTGGCGGCGCTGCGCACGCCCGAGGGCGAGGCGCTGGACATCACGCTGACGACCAACGGCTCGCTGCTGGCCCGCAAGGCGCAGGCCTTGAAGGAGGCCGGCCTGCAGCGGGTGACGGTGAGCCTGGACGCGCTGGACGACGGCATCTTCCGCGCCATGAACGACGTGGATTTCCCGGTGGCCGACGTGCTGGAGGGCATTGCCGCCGCGCAGCGCGTGGGGCTGGCGCCGATCAAGGTCAACATGGTGGTCAAGAAGGGCACCAACGACCACGAGATCGTGCCGCTGGCGCGCCACGTGCGCGACCGTTTCGGGCCTGGCGTGGTGCTGCGCTTCATCGAGTTCATGGACGTGGGCGCCACCAACGGCTGGCGCATGGACGAGGTGCTGCCGTCGGCCGAGGTGGTGCAGCGGCTGTCGGCCGCCTTTCCGCTGGAACCGCTGGACCCCACGGCGCCCGGCGAGACGGCCGAGCGCTGGCGTTATGCCGACGGCGGCGGCGAGGTGGGTGTGATCTCCAGCGTGACGCAGGCCTTCTGCCGCGACTGCAACCGCGCCCGCCTGTCCACCGAGGGCAAGCTGTTCCTGTGCCTCTTCGCCAGCCGTGGGCACGACCTGCGTGCGCTGCTGCGCGGCGGCGTGGCCGACGACCAGATCGCCGCCGTCATCGCCGACATCTGGGGTGGCCGCAGCGACCGCTACTCCGAGCTGCGCGGCCGCCTGGCCGACGTGCCTGGCGACGGCGAACGCCGCGTCGAGATGCACTACATAGGGGGGTGAGTCAGGACGTGAAACGGTCCCTGCGGACCGTTTCTCGCCTGACGAACCGGCCGAGCTCTGCGAGGCCGTGGGTGAGCAAGGACGTTAAACGGTCCCTGCGGACCGTTTCTCGCCTGACGAACCGGCCGAGCTCTGCGAGGCCGTGGGTGAGCAAGGACGTTAAACGGTCCCTGCGGACCGTTTCTCGCCTGACGAACCGGCCGAGCTCTGCGAGGCCGTGGGTGAGCAAGGACGTTAAACGGTCCCTGCGGACCGTTTCTCGCCTTGCGAACCGACCGAGCTCCGCGAGGTCGTGGGGAGAGGTCAGCACACCACCACTGCGCCCTGCCCCTCACGACCGCTCACGCCCCCCTCACGCCGCCTGCGCCACCCCCTCCTCCGGCGTCGTGATCTCGCCGGGGATGCGCTTGCGCGCCAGCAGCGTGTAGACCGCCGGCACGACGAAGATCGTCAGCAGCGTGCCCAGCGACATGCCGCCGACGATCACCCAGCCGATCTGCTGCCGGCTCTCGGCACCGGCACCGGTGGACAGCGCCAGCGGCAGCGCACCCAGCACCATCGCGCCGGTGGTCATGAGGATGGGCCGCAGGCGCATGCCCGAGGCCTTGACCACCGCGGCGCTGAGGTCCATGCCCTGCTGGCGCAGCTGGTTGCTGAACTCCACGATCAGGATGCCGTGCTTGGCGATCAGGCCGATGAGCGTGATCAGCCCGATCTGCGAATACACGTTGAGCGTGCCGCCCGTGAGGTGCATGGCCCCGAGGGCGCCCACCATCGACAGCGGCACCGCCAGCAGGATCGTGAAGGGGTCGATGAAGCTCTCGAACTGCGCCGCCAGCACGAGGTAGATGAACAGCAGCGCCAGCACGAACACCAGGCCCAGCGAGCCGGAAGAGTCGCGGAACTCGCGGCTCACGCCGTTGAGTTCGGTGGCGTAGCCCGGGGGCAGCACGCGCCCGGCCAGCTCGTCCATATAGGCCAGCGCGTCGCCGAGCGCATAGTCGGGCGTCAGGTTGGCGGTGATGGTGACCGCGCGGCGCTGGTTGAAGTGGTTGAGCTCCCGCGGGCCGACCGATTCGCGCACCGTCACCAGCTGCGACAGCGGCACCATCACGTCGCCACGGCCGCGCACGAACAGGCGCTCGATGTCCTCCGGCCGGGTGCGCTCGCGCGCCTCGGTCTGCACCAGCACGTCGAACTGGTCGGCGTCGCGCTTGTAGCGGGTGACGACGCGGCCGCCGAGCATGGTCTCCACCGTGCGTGCCACCGCGTCCACCGAGACCCCGAGGTCGGCCGCGCGCGCACGGTCCACGTCCATCAGGATCTCCGGCTTGTTGAGCTGCAGGTCGACGTCCGGTTGCACGATGCCGGGGTTGGTGCGCATCTCGGCCATCATGCGCTGCGCCACCTGCGCCATGTTCTCGTAGCTGTCGTTGGCCACGAGCACCACGTTCAGCGGCACCGAGCGGAAGCTCTGGCCGAGGCTCGGCGGCGTGGACGGGAACACGCTCACGCCGGGGAGGGCCAGCAACCGCGGCAGCAGCTGCTGCGCCAGCTCTCGGGTGCTGCGGTCGCGCTCCTCCCAGTCCACGGTGCGCAGCACGCCGAAGGCACTGGACACATTGCCGCCGCCGACGAAGGTGAACCGGCGGTCGAACTCGGAGAACTGGCTGGTGATGGCCTCGATCTCGTCGAGGTAGCGGGCCGTGTACTCCAGCGTCGCGCCGTCCGGTGCGCGCACCGGCATCGCGATCACGCCGCGGTCCTCGTAGGGCGCCAGCTCGCTCTTGGCGGTGCTGAACAGCCACCAGCTGCCGCCGGCGGCAGCCGCCATCAGGGCCAGCGCGATCCAGCGGGCCCGCAGCGACACCCCCAGCGCCCGCTCGTAGCTGGCCACCAGGCGGTCCAGCAGGCGCTCCATGCCGCGGTCGAAGGCATTGGGCTTGGGGTTGTGGCGCAGCAGCTTGCTGCACATCATCGGTGTGAGCGTCAGCGCGACGAAGCCGCTGACCAGCACCGCGCCGGCCAGCGTCAGCGCGAACTCGCTGAACAGCCGCCCGGTGCGCCCGGGCGTGAAGGCCAGCGGCGCGAACACCGCCGCCAGCGTCAGCGTCATGGCCACCACCGCGAAGCTGATCTCGCGGATGCCGCGCAGCGCCGCCTGGAACGGCGTCAACCCCTCCTCGATGTGCCGGTAGATGTTCTCCAGCACGACGATGGCGTCGTCCACCACCAGGCCGATGGCCAGCACCAGGGCCAGCAGCGTGAGCGTGTTGATCGTGAAGCCGAAGGCGGCGATCAGCGCAAACGCACCCACCAGGCTGACCGGGATGGTGACCAGCGGGATGATGGACGCACGCAGCGTGCGCAGGAACACGAAGACCACCAGCGCCACCAGCACCACGGCCTCGGCCACGGCCACGGTGGTGTAGACCGCCTTGATCGAGCGGTCGATGAACACCGACAGGTCGTTGGCCAGCACCACGGTCACCGAGGGCGGCAGGTCGCGCTGGATCTGCGGCAGCACGGCGCGCACGCCGTCGGCCACCTCCAGCGGGTTGGCGGTGGCGTTGCGGATGATGCCGGTGCTCATCGACGGCACGCCGTTGAGCCGCACGCGCGAGCGGTCGCTGGCGGCCTCCTCGGCCACGCGGGCCACGTCGCGCAGTCGCACGGTGTAGCCGTTGACGGTGCGCAGCGCCACCTGCTCGAACTGCGCCACGGTGTTGAGGTCGGTGCGCGCGGTGACGCTGAACTCGCGCTGCTGGCTCTCGATGCGGCCGGCCGGCACCTCCAGGTTCTGCCGGCGCAGCGCGTCCTCCACGTCCTGCACCGTCAGCCGGTACGAGGCCAGGCGGTCGGGGTCCAGCCAGATGCGCATCGCGCGCTGGCGCGTGCCGCCGAGCTGCACGTCGGCCACGCCGGGCACGGTCTGCAGGCGCGGCTTGACCACGCGGTTGATGATGTCGGTGAGCTCCAGCGGGTCGATGGTGTCGCTGACGTAGGCCAGCCACAACACGGGCGTGGCGTCGGCCTCGACCTTGGCGATCACGGGCTCGTCGGCGGCGTCGGGCAGGCGGCCGCGCACGCGGGCCACGCGGTCGCGCACCTCGGCGGCGGCGGTGTCGGGGTCCTTGCTGAGCTTGAAGCGCACCGTGATCTGGCTCTGCTCGGTGCGCGAGATCGAGGTGATGATGTCCACGCCGTCGATGCCGGCGATGGAGTCCTCCAGCGGCTTGGTCACCTGCGACTCGATGACCTCGGCCGAGGCACCCTGCAGGTTGGTGCTGACGTTGACCAGCGGCTCGTCGATGCGCGGGTACTCGCGCACGCTGAGCTGCTGGAACGACACCAGGCCGACCAGCAGCACCAGCAGCGACATCACGCTGGCCAGCACCGGGCGGCGGACCGAGGTTTCGGAAAGCTTCATCGGGAGGGGCCTCGGGGGTTCGCAGGGATCGTGGTGGCGGCGGGAAGCTTCAGGGCGCGGGCTTGGCGCCGCTGGCGGGGCGCGCCGGCCCGGCTGGCGCACCGGCCGCACCGGCGCCGGGCGCGCCACCGGCCGGGCCGGAGGCGCCGATGTCCACCACCCGCACCGGCTGCGGCCCGTTGCCGCGCATCAGGCGGGCCTGGCCGGCGGTGACCACGCGGTCGCCGGCGGCCAGGCCGGCCAGCACCTCCACCTTGCCCGGCACGCGCATGCCCAGGCGGGCTTCCAGCTTCTCGGCCACCGGGCCGTTGCCACCGTCCACCACGCGCAGCAGCCACTGCTTGCCGCCGTCGGGCACCACCGCTTCCTCGGGCACCACCAGGGCCTGCTCGCGCACGCCGAACTCGGTGCGCGCACGGGCGAACATGCCGGGCTTGAACAGGCCCTCGCGGTTGTCCAGCCGCGCCCGCACCAGCAGGGCACGTCCATCGGCCTCCACGCGCGCCTCGACCGCCTCCACGCGGCCGTCGAAGCGGCGGCCGGGCATGGCGTCCAGCGCCACCGACACCGCCAGGCCCGGGCGCACCTGCGCCGCGTAGCGCTCGGGCAGCCGGTAATCGACCCAGACCTCGCTGGCATCGACCAGGGTGACGATGTCGGCACCGTCCTTGACGTAATCGCCGATGTTGACCTGGCGGATGCCGGCCTGCCCGTCGAAGGGCGCCACCACCCGCATGCGCGCGAGCTGCGCCTGGGCCAGCGCCACCTGGGCCAGCGCCACCTCCAGCGCCGCGGCGCTCTGGTCCACCGCGTTCTGGGTGACGAAGCCCTGGCCCACGAGCTCGCGGTTGCGTTCGAGCTGCGTGCGTGCAATGCCGGCCTGCGCCTGCGCCTGCTGCAGCTGGGCGCGCTGCAGCGTGTCGTCGAGCTGCACGACCACCTGGCCGCGCCGGACACGCTGCCCGTCGGTGAAGCCGAGCGTGGCGATGCGCCCGCTGACCTCGGGCCGCAGCGTGACCGACTGCCGCGACTGCACCGAACCCACGGCCTCGGTGACGTCCACCAGGCGCATCAGCTCCACGCGGCCGACCTCGACGTTGGCCGGGCCGCCGCGGCCCATGCCGCCGCCGGGGCCACCGGGGCCGCCCGGGCCGCCAGGCCGCGCACCCGCGGCCGGCCCGCCGCCGGGGGCACCGGCCGGCCCTGCGGCGGGTGCCATCGCGCCCGCCGGCGCCGACGGCCGCTGCTGCACCCACCACGCGAGCACGCCAGCGCCCACCAGCGCGACCAGGGCGATCCCGGTCGTGAGTTTCTTGTTCATGTGCCGAGTCCTGGGGAATCCGACACTGTAGCCGCTGCCTGCCCGACCTGCCGGCGCTCGGGCATGGCGGGCGGCGTGGCGCGGGTCAGCGGGCCGCGGTGACGCCGCGGTTGGCCAGCGCGTCGGCGCGCTCGTTGCCCGGGTCGCCGGCGTGCCCCTTGACCCAGCGCCAATCCACCTGATGGCGCTGGCGCAGCGCGTCCAGGCGCTGCCACAGGTCCTGGTTCTTCACCGGTTTGCGGTCGGCGGTGACCCAGCCCTTGGCCTTCCAGCCGTGGATCCAGCTGGTGATGCCGTTCTTCACGTAGGCGCTGTCGGTGTGCAGCGTCACCCGGCTGGGCTGCTTGAGCGCCGACAGCGCCTCGATCACCGCGATCAGCTCCATGCGGTTGTTGGTGGTGAGCGGCTCGCCGCCCCAGAGCTCGCGCTCGTGCGGGCCGGCCTTGAGCCAGGCGCCCCAGCCCCCCGGGCCCGGGTTGCCCTTGCAGGCACCGTCGGTCCAGATCTCGATCTCGTGCATCGTGTCGCTTGTGTGCTGCGGGGTCAGATGTGGTTCATCTCGGTGGCCGCCGCCGGGCGGCGCTGCGCCACCGGCCGCACGGCAGCCCGGGCCACGCGCAGGTCGCGCCGGGCCAGCCCCACCAGGCGCATGCCCCGCACGCGCTTGACGGCGTGCAGGTAGTACACCGCGCCGAGCACCGGCCACCAGCGGTCGCCCACCGGGTCCAGCCAGGCCCAGCGGCGCAGCCAGCGCTCGGTGCTGCAGGGGGGCCGCCAGGCGCCGAAGCGGCCGGCCTCGACCTCGAAGCCGAGCAGGCGGAGCCAGTCGCGCAGCCGCCAGTAGCCGATGAAGTCGCCGGCCCGGGGCAGGAACAGATCGTGTGCACCACGCAGCCGGGCCAGCCGCTGCCGTGCGCCCCACAGGCTGGCCGGGTTGAAGCCGGTGATCAGCAGCCGGCCTTCGGGCATCAGCACGCGCTCCACCTCGCGCAGCGTGAGGTGCGGGTCGCGCGCCAGCTCCAGGCTGTGCGGCAGCACCACGAGATCGAGGCTGGAGGCCGGGAACGGCAGGGCATCGAATTCGCCGCGCAGGTGCACGCGGCTGCCGTCGAGCTGCGTGGTGCTGATGTCGTGGCTCGGCGGCGGCGAGGGCAGCGGCTCGGGGTCGAGCAGCACGTCGCTGGCCACCCATCGGTGCGGCATGCGGTTGGCGCGCAGGCCGTCGAGCTCCGGCAGGCCGAGCTGCAGGGCGTGGAAGCCGAAGGCGTCGGCCACGCCGTGGTCCAGCCGGTCCTGTTCCCAGGCCAGCAGGTAGCGCCCCGGCGGCGTCCGCAGCCAGGCCGCCAACTCTACAATCTGCGCTTCGCGCGTCATCAACTGCGACATGCCCCTGGTCCCGCTGCCTGCGTTTGCCGACAACTACATCTGGATGCTGCACGACGGCCACGAGGCCGTGGTGGTGGACCCCGGCGACGCGGCACCGGTGATCGCCGCGCTGCAGGCCCATGCGCTCACGCTGGCTGGCATTCTAGTGACGCACCACCATGCGGACCATGTCGGGGGCGTCGACGACCTGCGGCCCCACCTGCGCGGCCCGGTCTGGGCCCCGGCGGGCGAAGCCACGCCGGAGCCCCACGTGCCGCTGGCCGAGGGCGACACGCTGAGCGTGCTGGGGCGGCGCTTCGAGGTGCTCGAGGTGCCGGGCCACACCGCAGGCCACGTGGCCTACGTCGAGCGCGACGCCGCCGGCGCCCCGCTGCTGTTCTGCGGCGACACGCTGTTCTCCGCCGGCTGCGGCCGCATGTTCGAGGGCACGCCGGCGCAGTTCCATGCCTCGCTGCAGAAGCTGGCCGCGTTGCCGGCGGACACGCAGGTGTGCTGCACGCACGAGTACACGCTGTCCAACCTGCGGTTTGCCGCGGCCGTGGAGCCCGGCAATGCGGCGCGCGCGGCGCAGCAGGCGTGGTGCGAGGCCCGCCGCGCGGCGGGCGAACCCACCCTGCCCTCGCGCCTGGAGACCGAGCTGGCCATCAACCCCTTCCTGCGCTGCGCCGAACCCGGCGTGGTGGCCGCAGCCCGCGCCCATGGGGCCGCCGACGACAGCGGCCCGGCGGTCTTTGCCGCGCTGCGGCGCTGGAAGGACGGCTTCCGATGAGCGCCGCCGCTCGCGGCGCGGCCGCCGGCCGGCTCACGCCACCCGCCACGACGCCCGCGGCGGCCGTCGTTCGGCGCGGGCTGGCGGCCCTCGCACTGCTGGTGCTGGCGGGCTGCGCCGCGCTGCCGGCTCCCGGTCCCGCCAGCGCACCGGCGCCTGCCGCAGATGACGCCAGCGCACTGCAGGCACGGGCCGCCGCTTCGCCCGCCCCCCTGGCCGTGGCACCGGTGCCGGTGGACATCGCTGCGCGCGAGGTGGCCGAGGCGCTGAGCATCCGCAGCGACCTCTGGCTGCGCGTGCGCCAGGGCATGGCCATTGCCGACGTGGACGACGAGCGGGTGCGCAAGTGGGAGGCCTTCTACGCCCAGCGGCCCGCCTACGTGGCGCGCATGATGGACCGCGGCGCGCGCTACCTGTTCCACATCGTCGAGGAGGTGGAGGCACGCGGGCTGCCGATGGAGCTGGCGCTGCTGCCCTTCATCGAAAGTGCCTTCAACCCCCAGGCCTACTCGACGGCGGCGGCGGCGGGCATGTGGCAGTTCGTGCCCGCCACCGGGCGTGCCTTCGACCTGCGTCAGAACCTGCTGCGCGACGACCGCCGCGACGTGATCGCCTCCACGCGCGCCGCGCTCGACTACCTGAAGTCGCTGCACGCGCGCTTCGGCGACTGGCACCTCGCGCTGGCGGCCTACAACTGGGGCCAGGGCAGCGTGTCGCGCGCGATGAAGCGCAACGCCCAGGCCGGCCGGCCCACCGGCTACGCCCACCTGCGCATGCCCGAGGAAACGCGGCAGTACGTGCCCAAGCTGCAGGCGATGAAGAACATCGTGCTGCGGCCCGAGGCCTTCGGGCTGGCGCTGCCGGCGCTCGAGAACCACCCGGTGTTCCTGTCGGTGCCGATCGAGCGCGACATCGACGTGGCACTGGCCGCGCGCCTGGCCGGCATGGACGAGGACAGCTTCCGCGCCTTCAACCCGCAGCACAACAAGCCGGTGATCCTGGCCGCGGGCACGCCCGAGGTGCTGCTGCCGTTCGATGCCGCGCGACGCTTCGAGCGCGGGCTGCGCGAGCACGGGGGCCCGCTGGCCACGTGGACCGTCTGGGTCACGCCGCGCACGATGACGCCGGCGCAGGCGGCCGAGGCGGTGGGCACCAGCGAGGCCGCGCTGCGCGAGGTCAACCGCATCCCGCCGCGCATGCAGCTGCGCGCCGGCTCGGCGCTCGTCGTGCCGCGCAAGCCCACGCAGGCCGTCGACGTGGCCGTGCACCTGGCCGACAACGCCGCCATGCAGCTGGTGCCGGTGGCGCCGCCGCTGCGGCGCACGCTGGTCAAGGTCGGCCACAAGGGCGACACCGTGGCCGGCATCGCCCGCCGCTTCAAGGTGCGCGCCGCCGACGTGGCACGCTGGAACGACGTCGGCCTGAAGGCCAGCTTCCGCCCGGGCAGCCGGGTGGTGGTGATGCTGCCGCCCAAGCGGCCCACGCGCGCCGCCGGCGGCGCCAACCGCGCGGTCAAGCCGACGACGCGGGCGGCCAAGTCGGCGCGCTGACACACCTGCGCGCCAGGGTGGCCAGTCGCCCGGTGGCGCTGCGTCAGTCGCCGCCGCCGTCGACGATGGCGTAGGTCTTGGTCAGCGTCTCCAGCACCTCGAACGAGCCTTCGAAGCCCGCGGGCAGCACCACCGCCTCGCCCGGCCCGGCCTCCAGCACCGCGCCATCGGCGCCATGGATGCGGCAGCGGCCCGAGAGCACGGTGAACAGCTCGTGCTCGTGCGGGCCCATCACGATCTTCCAGCGGCCGGGCTCGCAGCGCCAGACGCCGGCGTACAGGCGCCCCGGCGGCAGGCCGGCATCCACCACGTTCCAGGTCTCGCGCCTGGGGTTGCCGCGCTCCAGGCGCTCCGGCCGAGGGTGGTCGACCTCGGGGGCGCCGGGCATGGGCGCCGCCAGCTTCAGGGCCATCGGTGTGTTCGTCATCGTCGGTCCACCAGTGCGTAGGCGATGGTGCCCAGGTCCACGTACTCGAGTTCGCTCCCGGCCGGCACGCCACGCGCGAGCCGCGTGACGCGCAGGCCCTGGCTGCGCAGCGCCTCGGCCAGCGCATGGGCCGTGGCCTCGCCCTCGGCGGTGAAGCCGGTGGCGAGGATGACCTCCTCCACCACGCCGTCGCCGGCGCGCTCGAGCAGGCCGCGGGCCTGCAGCGCCTCCACGCCGATGCCGTCCAGCGGCGACAGCCGACCCATCAACACGTAGTAATGACCGCGGTAGCTGCCGGTGCGCTCCAGCGCGGCCTGGTCGGCCGGCGTCTCCACCACGCACAGCAGCCGCGGGTCGCGTCCGGGGTCGCGGCAGGTGGCGCAGACCTCGGCCTCGGTGAAGGTGTGGCAGCGCGCGCAGTGGTGCATGGCCTGCACCGCGTGCTGCAGCGCGGCGGCCAGGGCCTGTGCGCCGGCACGGTCGTGCTGCAGCAGGTGAAACGCCATGCGCTGCGCCGACTTGCGGCCCACGCCCGGCAGGCGCTGCAGCGCGTCGATCAGGCCCTCGAGCGCCGGCTCGGTCACCGTCACCGCCGTGTTCCCGGTCCCGCGGGCGCGCCGCCCGGCCTCAGAACGGGAACTTCATGCCCGGCGGCAGCGGCAGGCCGGCGGTCAGCTTGCCCATGCGCTCGGCGCTGGTTTCCTCGGCGCGGCGCAGCGCGTCGTTGAAGGCCGCGGCCACCAGGTCCTCGAGCATGTCCTTGTCGTCGGCCAGCAGGCTGGGGTCGATGGTGACGCGCCGCACATCGTGCTTGCAGGTCATGACCACCTTCACCAGGCCGGCGCCGGACTGGCCTTCGACCTCGATGGTCGCCAGCTCCTCCTGCGCCTTCTTGAGGTTTTCCTGCATGGCCTGGGCCTGCTTCATCAGGCCGGCGAGCTGGTTCTTCATCATGGCGGGGATCCTCTCGGGTGGGTTCAAACAGGCTTGATCGAGCCGGGCACCAGCTGCGCGCCGGGGAAGTGCGCCAGCAGCTCGTGCACCAGCGGGTCTTCGTGGAACAGGCGCTCGGCCTCGCGCTGGCGACGCTCGCGCTCGGCCGCCTCGCGCCGGGCCGGGCTGTCGGCGGGCACGCCGGGCAGCACCTGCAGCGACACCGTCTCGCCCAGGTGGTCCGACAGCGCCGCGGCCAGCCGGTCGGCCAGCGTCGGCGCGCGCAGCGTCTCGCGCTCCACCTGCAGCGTCCACTGGCGGCCGTCCACGCGCACGAGGCCGGCCTGCCAGGCCAGCTCCCGCGTGAGGGTGACGATGGCCCCGGCGTCGGCCAGGGCCGTCACCAGGGCCTGCCAGCGGTCGCCGAGCGCCGGGTCGGCAGGCTCGCCGGGCGGCAGTGCCGGCCCGGCTTCGGCGGCCGGTGGGAGCGCCGGGCCGTGCGGGCGCTGCCGTGCCTGCGGAGGCGTTGGCGCGGGTGATGGCGAAGGGGATGGCGAAGGTGATGGGGCGGCAGGCGCGGACGCCGACCGCTCCGCCACCGCAGGCGCTGCCGGCGCCGCAGGCGCGCGGGCGGCCGGCCGCACGGCCAGGGCTGGCGGTGACGGCGCCCGCAGCGGCTGCTCGCGCGGCGGCCGCGGTGCCGGTGCGGCGCCACCCGCCGCGGGAAACGCGAACAGGCGCAGCAGCACCATCGTCAGCGCACCGTACTCGTCGCTCATCAGCGCCAGCTCGGGCCGGCCGTGCACGACGATGCTGTACAGCAGCTGCAGCTCGTCGGCCGGCATCCGGGCCGCCAGGCTCCGGGCCGCCGGGGTCTCGGGGTCGCTGTCGTCCAGCGCGCCGGGCACGGCCTGCTCCACCGCGGCCTGCTGGAGCAGCGCGGCCATGGCCTCCAGCGTGGCCGCGGCAGAGAGGCCGGCCGCGCGCAGCGCCTCGACGCCCTCCAGCAGCGCCGGCGCGTCGCGCTCGGCCAGCGCCTGCAGCAGCGCGGCCGCCTGGCTGCGGTCCACGCTGCCCAGCATGCCGCGCACCACGGCCTCGTCGACACGGCCCCCCCCGTAGGCGATGGCCTGGTCGGTCAGGGAGAGGGCATCGCGCATGGACCCGCGCGCCGCCTTGCCCAGGATGCGCAGCGCTGCCGGTTCGAAGGGCACGCCCTCGGCGTCCAGCACGGTCTGCAGGTGGCCCTGCACCGTCTCGGGGGCCATGGGCCGCAGGTTGAACTGCAGGCAGCGGCTGAGCACCGTCGGGAGCATCTTCTCCGGGTCGGTGGTGGCCAGCACGAACTTCAGGTACTCCGGCGGCTCCTCCAGCGTCTTGAGCAGGGCGTTGAAGGCGTCCTTGGTGAGCTGGTGCGCCTCGTCGATCATGAAGACCTTGAAGCGGCCGACGCTGGGCTTGTAGGCGGCGCGCTCGATCAGGTCGCGGATCTCGTCGATGCTGCGGTTGCTGGCCGCGTCGAGCTCGATGTAGTCGACGTAGCGGTCGGCGTCGATGGCGGTGCACGCGGGGCAGACGCCGCAGGGCTGTGCCGTGATGCCGCCCTGCCCGTCGGGCCCGGTGCAGTTGAGGCTCTTGGCCAGGATGCGGCTGATGGTGGTCTTGCCGATGCCGCGGGTGCCGGTGAACAGGTAGGCGTGGTGCAGCCGACCGCGCTCCAGCGCGTTGCCCAGCGCCTGCACGACATGCGGCTGCCCCACCATCTCGGCAAAGCTGCGCGGCCGGTACTTGCGGGCCAGGACGACGTACGACATCGCGGGCATTCTACGGGTGGCCCCCCGGCGATAATCCCGCGCCATGAGCGCCGAGACCCCTGCCCCCACGCCCGCCGCCGGCGCCCCGCTGACCTACGAGCAGTCCGGTGTCGTCTACGACCTGATCGACCCGCTGAAGGTGGCTGCGCAGCGTGCCGCCGCCGCCACCGCGCCGCTGCTGTCGGCGCACGGCTTCGGCGAGGTGCCGGCGTCGCGCGGCGAGTCGGCCTACGTGGTGGACGTGGGGCCGTTCTACCTGGCCAGCATCGTGGAGTGCCTGGGCAGCAAGGCGCTGGTGGCCGACGAGATGCAGCGCCTGACCGGGCGCAGCTTCTACGCCGGGATCGCGCAGGACACGATCGCCATGGCGGTCAACGACCTCATCACCGTGGGCGCCACGCCACTGGTGGTGCAGGCCTACTGGGCTGCCGGCGGCAGCGACTGGTTCGGCGACGCGGCCCGCGCGCAGGCGCTGGTGGACGGCTGGCGGCGCGCCTGCGAGGTCTGCGGCGTGGCCTGGGGCGGCGGCGAGACGCCGGCGCTGGCCGGCATCGTCGAGGCCGGGCGCGTCGACCTGGCGGCCTCGTGCACCGGCCTGGTCAACCCGAAGACCCGGCTGACGCTGGGCGACCGGCTGGCCGAGGGCGACGCCATCGTGCTGCTGGCCTCCAGCGGCATCCATGCCAACGGCCTGAGCCTGGCGCGCAAGCTGGTGGAGCGCCTGCCTCAGGGCTACCTGACGCCGCTGGCCGATGGCAGCACCTATGGCGAGGCGCTCCTGGCGCCCACCGTGCTGTACGCCCCGGTGACCGAGGCCCTGGCCCGCGCCGGCATCGTGCCGCACTACGCGGCCAACATCACGGGCCACGGCTGGCGCAAGCTGTTGCGCCATCCCGGGCGGTTCACCTACCGCATCACCCAGGTCCCGCCCGTTCCGCCGGTGCTGCGCTTCATCCAGCAGCAGGCACAGCAGGACGATGCCGAGGCCTACGGCACGCTGAACATGGGCGCCGGCTTCGCCCTCTACGTGGCCGCCGACGAGGCCGAGCGCACCGTGCAGGTGGCGCGGGACTGCGGCGTGCCGGCCTGGGTGGCCGGACGGGTGGAGGCCGGCCCCAAGCGGCTGCTCGTCGAGCCGCTGGGCATCGCCTGGGACGCCGACGCGCTGCAGCTGCGCTGAGCCGCCCGCCCCTGGCGGGGCGATGCGGCTAGAATCCGCCTTGCCGGGCCTCCCCGCATGGAAGCGCGCCCAACCGGGTCAGGTGGGGAACCAAGCAGCCCTTAGCGTTGCAACCAGTGCCGGGGTCAGGCTCGGCACCCTTCATCCGCCGAGTTGCCTGAAGGCCATCACGGCCTGGTTGCGCAGCGTGCGCAGCAGCGACAGCTCCTTCTCGTCCACCTCGATGCCGCCTGCGCGGGCCTTGTCGGCGTAGATCAGGGCGAAGGTGCTGCCCTTCAGCGCCATCGGCAGCAGCAGGAAGGTCGGTGCGCGCACCGAGTCGCGGTGCCAGGCCGGGAGCCGGCTGGCCACGTTGGCCGCGGTGGCATCGGCAATCAGCGTGTCCATCCCCTTGGCGCAGACGGCGCTGAACAGGTCGGGCACGCCGCTGGGCTTGAGCGGCACCCGGAACACGCCCTTGACCGCGTCGATGTCGGCCCCGAGCCCGAAGCGGCCGGTGAGCGTTTCCGTGCGCGGGTCGCGCAGGCAGAAGACCACGCGCTGGAAGTCGAGGGCGCGGAACATGGTCTCCAGCACCATGCGCAGCACCTCGTTGAGCTTGAAGTTGTCGGCCACCATGCTGTTGGTGATGTCCTGCACCCCGGCGGCCAGCAGTTCGGCCTTGGGTGGCCCCGGCGGGGCCGCGGGCGCCGGGTCGACCACGATGGTCAGCCCGTCCTGCATCGTCGCCTGCGCGGTGGCGGTGAGCTGGTGCGGCGCCAGCGTGTCGGTGGTCAGCTCGTGCGGCGGCACCATCAGCCGGCTGGCCGGTGCGCCGGGCGCCACATGCAGGCCCAGCGCGTCGGCCAGCGCCGTGAGTCGCTCGCGCGACGCCTCGGCAGCCGCCATCACGGCACGCCGCGGCAGGCCGAGCGAGGCGGCAAAGTCCTCGGCCAGCTGCCCGATGCGGGCCTCGACCCCGGCGACGTCGTCGCCGAGCATGGTGTCGGTGATCTCGTTGGCGATGCGGCCGATCCAGCGCTGGCGCTCCAGCCCCTTCTCCACCGGCTTGGCCGGCGGCGTGCCGTCGGGCTGCTGCATCATGCGCTGCAGGCTGTCGGGCAGGCCCCAGGCCTTGGCCACGCCCACGCCCAGGGCCTGGTAGCTCAGCCCCAGCACCTTGACCGCCGCCTTGTCCTCGGCCGCCATGCCGGCGCCGCGTGCGTCCTGGCGGACGCGCTGCGCCTCCTCCGGGAAGTAGTACTGCGTCAGCATGCGGCCGAGGTTCTGGAACATCGCGCCGATGAAGGTTTCCTCGGCCTCGCGCGGCGTGGGCGACAGCTCGGCGGCCAGCGTGCCGGCCATCAGCCCGCGCAGGAACTCCTCGCGGATCTGCGCCGCGTGCTCGCGGTCCTGCATGTGGTCCAGGAGCACCACCGACAGCGCCATGTTGCGGATGCCGGCAAAGCCCACCAGCGCCACCGCGCGCGAGATGGTGCTGATGCTGCCGGCACCGGCCTTGGCAAAGTGCACGGTGTTGACCATGCGCAGCAGCTTGTTCGTCAGCGCGACATCCTTCAGGATCTCCGCCGACAGCGCGGCCAGGCTCTCGGTCTCGGAGCTGGCCACGCGCTGGATGCGCACGATGGACTCGCCGAGCGCGGGAAAGTCGCGCTTGTGCTTCATGCGCCGCAGCAGGAACTCCACCGTGCCGTGGCCGCCGCCGGCCTCGGCATCGCCCTGCTCGGTGGGCGTCAGCCAGGCCGACAGGGCATCGCGGAAGGTGGCGGCGCCGTCGTAGCGCTGGCGCGGGTCACGCGCGACGGCCCGCGCCACGATGGCCCGCAGCGTGTCGTCCAGGCGCACCTGCGCCGGCAGCGCGAAATCCTCGTGCTGCACGCGGTGGATGGCCCGGTAGGGGTCGCGCTCGCGCAGCAGCGGCATGCCGGCGAGCAGCTCGCCGAGCACCATGCCGGCGGCAAACACATCCATCTGCGGTGCCGGCGGCTCGCCGCGTGCGGCCTCGGGCGACATGTAGCCCGGGGTGCCGGCAATGCGGCCGTCGCCGCCGCCGCTCACGCGCGCGGCGATGCCGAAGTCCATCACGCGGGCCCGACCGTCCGCGGCCAGCAGCAGGTTGGAGGGCTTCAGGTCGCGGTGCACGATGCCCTGCGCGTGGGCGGTGGCCAGCGCATCGAGCACGCCCACCATCAGCGTCACCGCATCCCGGGGCGGCATCGGCCCCTGGCCGCGCCGCGCGTCGGCCAGCGTGCCGCCGTCGACGAACTCGAACACCAGCATCGGCTGGCCGTCGATGGTGTCGGCCTCGAACACCGGCACGATGCTGGGATGGGTCAGCCGGCTGACGGCACGCGCCTCGTGCAGCCACTGCTGCAGCTCCGCCGCCTGCGGGTCGAGCAGCTTGACGGCCACCTCGCGGTCGAGCCGCTCGTCGTGCGCCAGCCAGACGGTGGCCTGCGCCCCACGGCCGAGCTGCCGCAGAAGCTGGAAGCGCCCCACGCGGCGGCCGGACGTGAGCGCAGGGGTCATGCGGCCCTCCTGGCGGCCTCGTCGGCCCCCGCTGGCAGCAGGTCCAGCGCCTGCTGCAGGTCCTTCAGCGTCAGGCCCAGAGGCCGCGCGTAGCGCTGCAGCACGCGCTGCAGGGCCTGCTGCACCTGCGCCGCGGGCTGGGCCATCGCCTCCACGGCCTCGATGCCGCAGCTGGCCGACAGGCGCAGCATGTCGTCATCGGTGTCGGGCGTGCGCACCGGCGCGCCCGGCGGCAGCCGGCGCACCATGTGCTGCACCGAGGCGTCCAGCCCCCAGTGGCGCGCGATGGCGACACCCAGGTCGTCGATGCCGGTGCCCAGCACGGCCCAGGCCGCGGCCTCCTCGCTCATGCCGGGCTCGTCGGGCTCGCCGTCCTTCGGGTTGGGTGCCGGTTGCATCAGGCGGCGGATCTGCTGCGCATCGTCCGGGAAGTGGTACTGCACGGCCAGCCAGCCCAGGTTCTGCAGCAGCGTGACCAGGTAGACGACCTCGGCGTCGTAGCCGGCGGGACGCAGGGATTGCGCCACGCGGGCCGCACGCCGCACGCGCTCGAACCGCTGCTGCAGCCGGCCGGCCTGGTCCTCGTCCAGCGGGCCGGGCCAGGGGCGCAGCGACAGGGCGGCACGGCGCACGCCGTCCAGCCCGAGCATCGCGATGGCGCGGCGGATGGTCAGCACCGGCCCGGTGCCGGCCACCTGGCCACCGCGCACCTGGGCGGTGTTCACCGCACGCAGCAGCTCGAAGGTCAGCGCCATGTCCTGCAGGACGATCTCGGCCAGCTCGCTGGTCCGTTCGCGGTCCATCAGCGCCAGCCGTGCGGCGCGGTCGGCCACGCCGGGGGACGCAGGCAGCAGGCCGACGCTGTGCAGCCGGTCCAGCAGCAGGGCCAGCGGCCCGCCGCCGCCGTCGGCATCGGTCTTCAGCCAGCCCTGCAGCGCGTGCAGCAGGGTGCGGGCGCTGCGGTAGCGCTGGCGCTCCTGGCGGTCGGTGGCGCGGTTGACGATGGCGCGCAGCGCGTCGGGCACCGGCTGGCCGGTGGTGAACGGCAGGCGGATGATCTCGCGGCCCCAGGGCGGCAGCTCGCGCATGGCCAGTGCCACGTCGGGCTGGTCCAGCGCTGGCGCGCCGGCGAGCGCGTGGTGCACGATCAGGCCGAGTGCGAGCACATCGTGCTCCGCGGCCTGGCGCTGCACGCTCAGGCCGGACGCGTCCTGCGCCTGCGGGCCGTCGACGCCCGGCGTGGCCACGGCGGTGCCCAGCAGGCGCACCTGGCCGGTCGCCCCCAGGAGCAGCATGTAGGGCTGCAGGTCGTGGTGGGCCACCCCGGCCTCGTGCGCGAACGCCAGCCCCTCCAGGGCCTTCGCCGCCCAGCCGGCCACCTCGGCGGCGGGCTCGCCGCGACGCGAGATGCGCTCGGCCAGGGTGACGTCGTCGCGCGGGTCGTAGGCCACGAAGGGCCAGTGGTCGACCACCCCGCTGTCCACCACCGCCGCCAGGTGCGGGTGGCTCAGCCGCCCGGCCCGGCGCACGGCGGCGATCCACGCGTCCAGCGACGCGGCGGTCTGCGGCTGATGGCGCGGCAGCACCAGCACCAGCTCCTGCCCGCTGCGCGGGTCCGCCACACGCCACGCCATGGTGCGCTCGCTCTTGCCCAGCAGGCGCAGCAGCTGGTAGCGCCCGAACATGCGCACCGCCTGCGCACGGCCGGACGCGGCCGCGGGTGTCGACGGTGGGGTGGCGCTCATGCGTTCGGATTGGAACCCGTCGGACTGGCCGGCAAGGCGGGAAGAACGGCGCGAACCCGGCCCTGTTCCGCGCCGCACCCATCACCGCAGCGGTCTTTATGTCAGAATTCCCAGCACCGGGCCGCGATGGCCGCGGTGCCAGAGCGCCCTGTCGCAGCCTTCACGCGTCGGCCCCCCGCGGGCCGGTGCCCTGCGAAGCAGTCCGGCGACTCCTCAGGAGACCCCGATGAGCAGTGAGTTGATCAAGCACGTCACCGACGCCACCTTCAGCACCGACGTGCTGAAGTCGGACAAGCCGGTGCTGGTGGACTACTGGGCCGAATGGTGCGGCCCCTGCAAGATGATCGCCCCGGTGCTGGACGAACTGTCCCGGCAGTACGAAGGCCGGCTGCAGATCGCCAAGCTGAACGTGGACGAGAACCGCGACATGCCGGCGCAGTACGGCATCCGGGGCATCCCCACGCTGCAGCTCTGGAAGAACGGCGAGCTGGTGCGTTCGCTCGTCGGCGCCAAGCCGAAGGCGGAACTGGCCGCCTTCCTCGACGCACACCTATAATCTCCTGCGAGCCGGGTGGCCCCTGACCGGGGCCGGCACCCGGTGACGACGGCGCCGGCGCGCCGCTGGGGCCACGACGATCACGGCGGCCTCGTTTGCGCAGGCGCCGGCCCCTCCCGACTTCCCCTGGTCCCCGCCGACCACCGCGCCCGCCCCTGGCGGCCGATGGGTGCAGGCCCGAAGACCAGCGCCCCACCCGAGGGCCCTCCCCATGCACCTGTCCGAACTGAAGTCCCTGCACGTGTCCGAGCTCATCCGCATGGGCGAGGAACTGGAGATCGAGAACGTGGCCCGCCTGCGCAAGCAGGAGCTGATGTTCGCGATCATGAAGAAGCGCGCCAAGGCCGGGGAGCAGGTCTTCGGCGACGGCGTGCTCGAGGTCCTGCCCGACGGCTTCGGCTTCCTGCGCAGCATCGAGGCCAGCTACATGGCCAGCACCGACGACATCTACCTGTCGCCGAGCCAGATCCGCCGCTTCAACCTGCACACCGGCGACATGGTCGAGGGCGAGGTGCGCGTGCCCAAGGACGGCGAGCGCTACTTCGCGCTGGTGAAGGTGGACCGTGTCAACGGCCTGTCGCCCGAGCAGAGCAAGCACAAGATCATGTTCGAGAACCTGACCCCGCTGTTCCCGAAGGAGCAGTTCAGGCTCGAGCGCGACATCCGTTCCAGCGACGAGAACGTCACCTGCCGCATCATCGACCTGATCGCGCCCATCGGCAAAGGCCAGCGCGCGCTGCTCGTGAGCCAGCCCAAGAGCGGCAAGACGATGATGATGCAGCACCTGGCGCACGCGCTGGTGGCCAACTACCCTGACGTCCACCTGATCGTGCTGCTCGTCGACGAGCGGCCCGAGGAAGTGACCGAGATGCAGCGCACGGTGCGCGGCGAGGTCATCAGCTCCACCTTCGACGAGCCGGCCGCGCGCCACGTGCAGGTGGCCGAGATGGTGATCGAGCGCGCCAAGCGGCTGGTGGAGCTGAAGAAGGACGTGGTGATCCTCCTGGACAGCATCACCCGTCTGGCCCGCGCCTACAACAACGTGCTGCCCTCCAGCGGCAAGGTGCTCACGGGCGGCGTGGACGCCAACGCGCTGCAGCGCCCCAAGCGCTTCTTCGGCGCGGCGCGCAATGTCGAGGAAGGTGGCTCGCTCACCGTCATCGGCACCGCGCTGATCGACACCGGCTCGAAGATGGACGAGGTCATCTACGAGGAGTTCAAGGGCACCGGCAATTGCGAGATCCACCTCGACCGCCGCATGTCCGAGAAGCGCGTGTACCCGTCCATCCTGATCAACAAGACCGGCACGCGGCGCGAGGAGCTGCTGCTCAAGCCCGAGATCATGCAGAAGACGTGGATCCTGCGGAAGCTGCTCTACAACATGGACGAGATCGAGGCGATGGAGTTCGTGCTGGACAAGATGAAGGCCTCGAAGAACAACCTCGACTTCTTCGACATGATGCGACGGGGTGGGTGAGCAGGGACATGGAACAGTCCCTGCGGACTGTTCCTCGCCCTGCGAACCGGCCGAGCTCTGCGAGGCCGTGGGTGAGTCCGGACAGGAAACCGTCCCTGCGGACGGTTTCCTGCCTGACGAACCGGCCGAGCTCTGCGAGGCCGTGGAGAGACGCCCGCACGCCCCGGCCACCCAGCCCGGCTCCATCCCGCATCGTCTATAATTCGCTGTTTCCCTCATTCGGCAAGTGCGCCCGCATGGTGCGGCGTGGCTCCCGGCAATCCGCGAGGTTCCCCATGAAAGAAGGCATCCACCCCGGCTACCGCGAAGTCTGCTTCGTGGACCTGTCCAACGGCTTCCAGTTCGTCACCCGCTCCTGCGTGCAGACGAAGGAGACCGTCAAGCTCGACGACGGCCGTGAACTGCCGCTGATCAAGCTCGAGACCACCAGCGAGTCGCACCCGTTCTACACGGGCACGCAGAAGAGCGTGGACAACCTGGGCGGCCGCGTCGAGAAGTTCCGCAACAAGTTTGCGCACCTCAGCGGCAAGAAGTGAGCCTGCGGGCGAACCCCAAGGCGAAGGCAGCTGCGGCTGCCTTTTTTGCGCCCGGGCCCCACGGCGCGGGCGCATGACATCATCCGCGGCGTGAGCACGCCGACCCCTGCCCTGGTCACACGCCGAGGTGCGGCCACGCTGCCCCGGCTGCCGCTGCTGCTGCTCTGCGCCGCCTATGTGCTGCCCGGCCTGTTCGGGCGCGACCCCTGGCGCAACGCCGACCTCGCGGCCTACGGGGTGATGGAAGCCATGGCACAGGGCCGCAGCGGGTGGCTCGCGCCCACGCTGGGCGGCATGCCGGTGGACAGCCCGCTCCTGCCACACTGGCTGGGTGCGGCCAGCATCGGCCTGCTGGGCCCGTGGCTGGGCGGGCCGATGGCGGCGCGGCTGCCGTTCGCGCTCCTGCTCGTGGCCACGCTGGCCCTGCTCTGGTACGCGGCCTACCACCTGGCGCGCACCGAGGCGGCACAGCCGGTGGCCTTCGCCTTCGGCGGCGAAGCCGAGCCGGTGGACTACGCGCGCGCCATGGCCGACGCCGCGCTGCTGGCCTTCATGGCCACGCTGGGCCTGCTGCAGATGGGCCACGAGACCACGCCCGAACTCGCCCAGCTCTGCGCGGTGGCCGGCCTGCTCTGGGCCCTGGCGGCGGCGCCCTTCAGGCCCCACATGGCGCGCGCTGCAGCGCTGGTGGCCTGGCCGGCGCTGGCGGTCAGCGGCGCCCCGGCGGTGGCGCTGGTGGCCGGCATCGGCGGGGCGCTGGTCTGCTGGCGCTCGGCCTACCCGCAGGTCCGCGTCACGGCGCGCTGGGTCGCCGTGTCGACGCTGCTGGCGGCGACGGCCGCCACCCTGGCCGACACCTGGGCCTGGCGCGTGGACCCGGCCTGGGACGGCCAGGCCGTGCTGTCGGTGGCCCGGCAGTGGCTGTGGTTCCTGTGGCCGGCCTGGCCTGCGGTGCTGTGGACGCTGTGGCGCTGGCGCCGGCACCTGGGCCACCGGCACGTGTCCGTGCCGCTGCTGCTGCTGGCCGCCGCGCTGGCGGCCAACCTGGCCATGCGCGGGTCGGACCGCGCCCTGCTGCTGGGGCTGCCGTCCGCGGCGGTGCTGGCCGCCTTCGCCTTGCCGACGCTGCGCCGCAGTGCCAGTGCGGCGATCGACTGGCTCTCGATGTGCTTCTTCACGGCCAGCGCGGTGGCCGTCTGGGTCATCTACGTGGCCATGATGACCGGCGTGCCGGCCAAGCCGGCGGCCAACGTGGCCAAGCTGGCACCGAGCTTCGTGCCGACGTTCCAGCCAGCCGACCTGCTGCCCGCGCTGCTGGCCACTCTGGCCTGGCTGTGGCTGGTGCGCTGGCGCACCGGCCGCCACCGCGAGGCGGTGTGGAAGAGCATGGTGCTGCCCGCCGGTGGCGTGGCCCTGGTGTGGCTGCTGCTCATGACGCTGTGGCGCCCGCTGCTGGACCATGCGCGCAGCGCGCGCCCCTGGGTGGAGGCGCTGCGGCCTCACCTCATGGCCGAGGTCGACTGCCTGGGCACGACCGGCCTGTCACCGGCGCTGGTGGCGGCCCTGGAGGTGCACGGCCGCTGGGTGGTGGACGCCCGCCCCGCCGCGGCCTGCGCATGGCGACTGCGCGTGCTGCGCGATCAGCCGCGCGGTGCCACGCCGCCGCTGCCGCCGCCCGGGTGGACCGAGGTGGCCGCCTTGCGCCGCCCCACCGACCGCGAAGAGCTCACGGTGCTGTGGCGCCGTCTGCCGGCGCGCTGAGCCCCGCGGCCGTGGCGGTGCGGCGCAGGCGTGCCGGCGGAAACACCAGCCGGAAGGTCGAGCCGCGGCCGGGTTCGCTGTCGACCTCGATGCTGCCGCCGTGGCGCTGCATCACGTGCTTGACGATGGACAGCCCGAGACCGGTGCCGCCGGTCTCGCGCGAGCGGCTGCCGTCCACGCGGTAGAAGCGTTCGGTGAGCCGCGGCAGGTGCTCGCGCGCGATGCCGATCCCGGTGTCGGAGACCTCGATGGCGCCGCCGCCGTCGGCGCGGGCCACCCAGCGGAGGCGCACCTCGCCGCCGGCGGGCGTGTAGCGCACGGCGTTGCCCAGCAGGTTCGCCACCGCGCTCAGCAGCTCGGTGTCGCTGCCGGCGATCTCCAGCGCCGGCACCGACGGCGCATCGATGCGATGCCGCCCGCCGGAGAGCGCGCGCGCATCGGCGGCGGCACGCTCCACCATCGCCCCCAGCGCCACCCAGCGGTCGGGCGGCGGGCGCGGGCTGCCTTCCAGCTGCGCCAGCGTCAGCAGGTCGGAGACCAGGCTCTGCATGCGGTCGGTCTGCTGAGTCATCATGGTCAGCACCCGGGCACGCTCGGCCTCGCTCAGCGGCAGCGTGGCCATGGTCTCGACGAAGCCGGCCAGCACGGTCAGCGGCGAGCGGATCTCGTGCGAGACGTTGGCGACGAAGTCGCGGCGCATGGCCTCCTGACGTTCGCGCTCGGTGATGTCCTGCGACAGCACCAGCTTGAAGCCGTCGCCATAGGGCCGCACCAGCACCGACAGCGTGCTGCGCCCGTCCGGCCCCACGAAGACCACCGGCTCGTGCCAGCGCCCGGCGTCCAGATGGGCCTTGAAGGCGGGGGAGCGCACCAGGTTGGTCACGCGCTGCCGGCGGTCGCGGTCGGGCTGGAGGTCGAAGTGCAGCGCCGCCACCGAGTTGCACCAGTCGATCTGCTCCAGGGCGTCGATCAGCAGCACGCCGTTGGGCGACGCCTCCATGGCCGAGAGAAACTGCGCCAGCCGCTGGCGCTCCACGTCCACCTGCCGCTCGCGGGCCCGCAGGCCCTTCTCGATGCGGTAGCCGAGCTCGCCCCAGAAGCCTTCGTCGCGCGGTGCCGGGCCGTCCAGCGTGCCGCGCAGCCACTTCAGCAGGCGGCGGCCACGCCAGGCGTCGCGCGCCACCACCCCGGCCACCGCCACCGCAGCCCCCACCGCGGCCCCGGCCAGCGGCCAGCGGTTCAGTCCGCCCACCACCAGCCCGGCGAGCGCGCCCGCCGCACCGGCACCGAGCACGGCGGCCACGCGCGCGGCGGCCCGGCTCATCGGACCGGGGCGTCCAGAGGGCGCGCGAGCCGGTAGCCGGCACCGCGCACGGTCTCGACCCAGCCCGCCAGCCCGGCGGGCTGCAGTGCCTCGCGCAGACGCTTGACGTGCACGTCCACCGTCCGCTCCTCGATGAACACGTGGTCGCCCCAGACGCGGTCGAGCAGCTGGGCCCGGCTGTGCACGCGCTCGGGGTGCGTCATCAGGAAGTGCAGCAGCCGGAACTCGGTGGGCCCGATGCGCAGCTCGACGGACCGCTCGCCGTCGTGCACGTGCACACGCCGTGTCGACGGATCCAGGCTCAACGGGCCGATCTGCACCGCGGCGTCCAGCGCCTCCGGGGCCTTGCGGCGCAGCACGGCACGGATGCGGGCGAGCAGCTCCTTCGGCGAGAAGGGCTTGGTGAGATAGTCGTCGGCACCGGCGTCCAGGCCGGCGACCTTGTCGACCTCCGCGTGCCGCGCCGTCAGCATGATGATCGGGAGTTCGCGCGTGCGGGCCTGGGTGCGCCAGCGCTGCGCCAGCTGCAGCCCCGTCTGTCCGGGCAGCATCCAGTCCAGGAGCACGAGGTCGGGCAGCACGCGGTCCACCGCCGCCTGCGCGTCGTCGGCGCTGGCCACCAGCATCACCTCGAACCCCGAGTGGCGCAGGTTGAGCGCCACCAGCTCGGCGATCGCCGTCTCGTCCTCGACCACGAGCACCCGCGTCATCGCGCCGTCCGGGCCGTCACTTCACCGCGTCCTCGACCGCCTGCACCGAATGGTGGCGCACGTCGGTGCCCTTGACGACGTAGATCACGGCCTCGGCGAGGTTCTTCGCGTGGTCGCCGACGCGCTCGATGGCTTTGGCCACGAAGACGAGGTCGATGCTGGAGGAGATCGTGCGCGGGTCCTCCATCATGTAGGTGATGAGCTTGCGCAGCAGGCCGTCGAACTCGGCGTCGATCTGGTCGTCCTGCTTCAGCACCTCCAGCGCCTGCTGGGTGTCCAGCCGGGCGAAGGCGTCGAGCGCGCGGCGCAGCGACGCGACGGCGAGTTCCGACTCGAAGCGCAGGTCGCTCACCGGCAGCCGCAGCCGCGACGGCAGGCCCGCGGCGGTGAGCCGCTCCACCGTGCGCGCGATGCGCGCCGCCTCGTCGCCAACCCGCTCGAGGTTGGCGATGGTCTTGCTGATCGCGATCAGCAGGCGGAGGTCGCGGGCGGTGGGCTGGCGGCGCGCGATGATGGACGACAGGTCGTGGTCGATCTCGACCTCCATCTGGTTCACGCGCTCTTCCTGCCGCAGCACCTGCGCCGCGGCCTCGGCGCTGAACTCCGACAGCGCGAACACGGCCTGCGCCACCTGCGACTCCACGAGGCCGCCCATCTCGAGCACGCGGCTGGAGATGCCGCTGAGCTCGTTGTCGAACTGGGTGGAGAGATGCTTGTCTGCCATGGTGGCTCCTTCAGCGCGGGGTCAGGGTGTGGGCGGCCTCGTCCCGCGGGCCGGGGCAGGCCCGCCGGGGGGTCTGGAACTCAGCCGAAACGGCCGGTGATGTAGTCCTCGGTGTCGCGCTTCTTCGGTTTCATGAAGAGATCGCCGGTGGCACCGAACTCGACCAGATCGCCAAGGTACATGTAGGCGGTGTAGTCGCTGCAGCGGGCCGCCTGCTGCATGTTGTGGGTGACGATCAGCACCGTGTAGTCGTGCTTGAGCTCGGTGATCAGTTCCTCGATCTTGCCGGTGGAGATGGGGTCCAGCGCGGAGCAGGGTTCGTCCAGCAGCAGCACCTCGGGCTTGATCGCGATGCCGCGCGCGATGCACAGGCGCTGCTGCTGGCCGCCGGACAGGCCCGAGCCGCTCTGCCCCAGCTTGTCCTTGACCTCGTTCCACAGCGCCGCCTTCTTCAGCGCCCATTCCACGCGCTCGTCCATCTCCACGCGCGGCAGCGTCTCGAACAGGCGCACGCCGAAGGCGATGTTGTCGTAGATCGACATCGGGAACGGCGTCGGCTTCTGGAACACCATGCCGACCTTGGCGCGGATCAGCGAGACGTCAGTCTTGGTCTTCAGGATGTTCTCGCCGTCGATGCTGATCGTGCCCTCGGCGCGCTGCTCGGGGTAGAGCTCGAACATGCGGTTGAAGGTGCGCAGCAGCGTGGACTTGCCGCAGCCCGACGGGCCGATGAAGGCCGTGACCTTGCGCTCGGGGATGTCGAGGTTGATCTTCTTCAGCGCGTGGAACTTGCCGTAGAAGAAATTCAGGTCGCGCACCGCGATCTTGGCGGTGTCGCCCGCGGCCAGCGTGTTCAGGGGTTCCATGGTGCGGTTTCAGTGCTTGTTCTTGAACAGGACGCGGGCCAGGATGTTGAGCAGCAGCACGCCCATCGTGATCAGGAAGACACCGGCCCAGGCCAGCTTCTGCCAGTTCTCGTAGGGACTCATCGCGAACTTGAAGATCGTCACCGGCAGGCTCGCCATCGGCTCGCCGAGGTCGCTGGTCCAGAACTGGTTGGACAGCGCGGTGAACAGCAGCGGCGCCGTCTCGCCGGCAATGCGGGCCACGGCCAGCAGCACGCCGGTCACCACGCCCGCACGCGCGGCCTTCAGCGTCACCGACAGGATGACCTTCCACTTCGGCGTGCCCAGCGCGTAGGCGGCCTCGCGCAGGGAGTTCGGGATCAGCACCAGCATGTTCTCGGTGGTGCGGATGACGACCGGGATCACGATCAGTGCCAGCGCCAGCACGCCGGCCCAGGCGGAGAAGCCCTTCATCGGCGCCACGACCACCGCATAGATGAACAGGCCGATGACGATGGACGGCGCCGACAGCAGGATGTCGTTGATGAAGCGCGTGGTGCTGCCCAGCCAGCCACGCTGGCCGTACTCGGCCAGGTAGACACCGGCCATCACGCCCACCGGCGTGCCCACCAGCGTGGCCAGTGCCACCATCACCAGCGAGCCGAAGATGGCGTTGGCCAGGCCGCCGCTCTCGGCCATCGGCGGCGGCGTCATCTCGGTGAAGACCGACAGCGCCAGCCCGCCGACGCCCAGGCGCACGGTCTCGAACAGGATCCAGGCCAGCCAGAACAGGCCGAAGGCCATGGCCGCCATCGACAGCGTCAGCGCGACCACGTTGACGCGCTTGCGCCGCGCGTGCATGGCCAGGCGGCCGCGGTCCATGCCCGCGCCGCGGGCGGTTTGCGTGGGAGTGGTCATGCGCGCGTGCCCTCGCCCTTCTTCAACTGCGCCAGCAGCAGCTTGGACAGCGCCAGCACCACGAAGGTGATGAAGAACAGCACCAGGCCGAGGTAGATCAGCGACGCCTGGTGCAGGCCCTCGCTGGCCTCGGCGAACTCGTTGGCCAACGCGGAGGTGATGCTGTTGGCGGCCTCGAACAGCGACAGCGACTCCAGCTGGTTGAAGTTGCCGATCACGAAGGTGACCGCCATGGTCTCGCCCAGCGCACGCCCCAGGCCGAGCATGATGCCGCCGATGACGCCCGTCTTGGTGTAGGGCAGCACCACCTTGGACACCACCTCCCAGGTGGTCGCGCCCAGGCCATAGGCCGACTCCTTCAGCAGCGGCGGCGTGACCTCGAACACGTCGCGCATCACCGAGGCGATGAACGGGATCACCATGATCGCCAGGATGATGCCGGCCGACAGGATGCCGATGCCCACCGGCGGGCCG
>VFQM010000455.1_pt1 | contig 45343 bp, 40 predicted proteins | sample 3512391 | NCBI WGS metagenome assembly VFQM01 (sample SAMN10412369, study PRJNA504923) | tailings metagenome | isolation source: Replicate 1 from Balatoc abandoned mine | place: Philippines | reverse complement strand
AACGATGGGTGGCTAGTGAGCGGTGATCTTGCGCGCATCCGAGATGGACGCATCGAAGTCACCGGAAGGTCCACGGACGTCATCATCCGCAATGCCCACAACATCGATCCTCAGCAAATCGAAGACGCGCTGCTCAAGCACCCAGGCGTGCAGATGGCGGCAGCTGTTGGACAGCCGGATGAATATGCAGGGGAGCTTCCTGTTGCATTCGTCGTGGCCAAGCCAGGTGTCATGCTGGAACCAGAAGACCTACTTGCGTTTTCGAACCAGCATATTGCGGAGCGTCCCGCTCAGCCCAAGCGGATCGACGTCATCGACGCGCTACCCCAGACCGCTGTAGGCAAGGTCTACAAACCCGCGTTGCGGTGCATTGCACTTCAACGGTCGCTTCAGGAACGCCTGACAGCCTCGGGGCTTGATGCCGAGGTCTCAGTAAGAGTTCGCGATGAGGCGCATGGCCTCTGCGTTGACTTTGTGGCACACGGTAACCCGCCTCCTTCCTTGGCGGAACGCCTGAAGTTGCTTATGCGCAGCTTCTCCTACGAATGGCGCATCGAGACCGCACCCCAGTCACACGCATAGCTTTCTTGCCTCCAATTTTCACACCATGCAAGCCTCCATACCTTACGGAATCTATTGGTCCACCCCTTTTGCCAAATGGCAGGGATCGCTCGCTGAGCAAAACGCGCTCACCCTGGCGGCCAGGGTTGCCGATCAGGCGCTAACCGAGCGAGGTGTTGATCGAAGCGCCATCGACTTGGGTATCCTGGGAATCACGAATCCCCAGAAAGGCGGCTTCTACGGCCTCCCCTACGTTACTGGCCTGCTCGGAATGGAGGGGGTGGCTGGACCAACAGTCCAGCAGGCCTGCGCTACGAGTGTGCGTGCCATGCAGATGGCCGCACAGGAGGTCGAATGCACATCAAGCCAGTGTGCGTTGCTGGTCATGGCCGACCGTCAATCCAATGGCCCGCTTGTGCATTACCCCAACCCTAAGGGGCCTGGTGGTTACGGCGAGACAGAGCGCTGGGTGCTGGACAACATGGCTCAGGACCCCTATGCGCACAACTCCATGCTCCAAACGGGCGAGAACGCTGCGAAGAGATATGAAATCTCGACTGCTGAGCAGCATGCAGTGAAGCTGCGTCGATACGAGCAGTACCAGGAAGCACTGAGCGATGACCGGGCGTTTCAGCGCCGTTTCATGGTGAACGCGCCCATCCCCGGCGGACGTGGTCGCAAGGAAGAAGGTCGATTGGAGATGGATGAGGGGGTATTCATCTCCACCGCCGAGGGCCTGGCCGCATTAAAGCCCGTGCAGGAGGGCGGAACCATCACCTTCGGTGGCCAAACACATCCGGCCGACGGCAACGCGGGAATGTTGATCACCACGCCCGACCGTGCGCGCGAACTGTCGCGCGACAAGGCCATCTCTATTGAAATCCTCTCGTTCGGTATGGCCCGGGTGGAACGAGGCTACATGCCGGTGGCTCCGGCGCCAGCGGCTTTACTCGCACTGCGCCGCGCCGGGATGGATGCGTGCAACCTGGATGCCATCAAAACCCACAATCCCTTCGCTGTGAACGACATCGTGCTCGCCAAGGAGACGGGATTTCCCTGGGAGCGCATGAACAACTTTGGCAGCTCCATCGTCTGGGGCCACCCTCAAGCTCCCACTGGACTGCGCGGGGTCATCGAGCTGATCGAGGAACTCTCGATGCGGGGTGGTGGAGTGGGCTTGTTCACCGGCTGCGCAGCAGGTGATACAGGCCATGCCGTCGTCATCAAAGTGAGTGACGCGCGCCGGTCTTGAACGGCGAGTTTGCTTGCCTGTCTTTTTCTCTCAGGAATGAAATGAAAGTTATCTCTTCGGACGCCGTAGGCGGTCTTATCCCGGACGGTGCCACCATTTTTCTTGGCGGCCTGGCGTTGAGCGGGCTCCCGGAGGCGGTGCTCCAGGGTATTGAGCGCCACTTCCTTCAACATGGCGCGCCACGGGATCTGACCACCTGGGCATGCGGTGCCATCGGTAATTCCGGCGAGGCCGGGATGAAGCACTTCGCCCACCAAGGAATGACGCGGCGTGTTGTCGCTGGCCATTTTGGCCAGACAGGCAAGGAAATGATGCGCATGGTGTTTGACGGCGAAGTGGAGGCATACAACTTCCCCCAGGGCTCGATCTCGCATCTCACCCGCGAGGTGGGCGGGCGTTCTCCCGGACTTCTGACAAAGGTCGGGCTCGGCACCTTCGTCGATCCCCGATACGAAGGCGGCAAGATGAACAAGCGCTCGACCGAGGACCTTGTTCGGCTGGTGGAGTTCGCCGGGGAAGAGTGGCTCTTTTATGCAGCGCCAAAGGTGAATGTTGCCGTTATCAGAGGCACGGTCGCTGACGAAGAAGGCAACATCACGCTCGACAAGGAAGGGATGCTCCTTGAGCAGTTGCAGATCGCGCAGGCGGCCAAGCGGTCGGGCGGCATCGTCATCGTCCAGGTCGAGCGCATTGTTCAGGCGGGTAGCCTGCACCCAATGCGGGTGAAGGTACCTGCGGCGCTTGTCGACTACGTCGTGGTCTCGGCGCCTGATCAGCACATGCAGAGCATCTCCACGCAGTACGACCCAGTTTTCAGCGGGACCGTGCGAGTGCCGTTGGCAGGCTTAGAGCCCATGCCTCTCAACGAGCGTAAGGTGATTGCGCGAAGAGCCTCACTTGAGCTGCGCGCGAATGCCTCAACAAACCTTGGAATCGGGATCCCTGCAGCCATTCCGGCTGTGGCTGCCGAGGAAGGTGTTTCACATCTGCTCAAACTGTCCATCGAGAGTGGTGTCAGTGGCGGAATACCCGCGCAGCTCGGCGATTTCGGAATGGCCTACAACGCATCCTCGATCATCGAGCAGAGTGCGCAGTTTGATTGGTATGACGGAGGCGGGCTGAACGTCAGCTTTCTCGGTCTCGCCCAGGTGGACGCCGCTGGCAACGTCAACGTGAGCAAGTTCAACGGACGCCCTGTCGGATGCGGTGGCTTCATCAACATAACGCGCTCCACCCCCAATCTGGTTTTCTGTGGAACCTTCACCGCCGGCGGGCTGGAGGTCGATGTAGGAGATGGCCGACTGAACATTCGAACTGAGGGCAAGTCCCGAAAGTTTGTCGAGCAGGTCGAGCAGATCACCTTCAATGGAAAGGATGCCGCTCTGCGTAAGCAGAACGTGCTGTTCGTCACGGAGCGCGCAGTACTTCGTCTTGGACCTGAAGGTCTGGAGCTCATCGAGGTTGCGCCGGGGGTGGACATGGAGCGCGATGTACTTGCCCACATGAGCGTCAAGCCGATCATGAGAAACGTGAAGCTGATGGACGCTCGCCTCTTCAAGGAAAACTGGGGTGGACTTAGCGCTTCTCTTCAAACTGAATTTTGATACCTCATTCACTACAACAAGGAGAGAGCATCTTGAATTTTTCTACGCATCCTGAAGTACTGGTTGAGGTGAAGGGGAGCATTGCCATTGTTACGCTCTCCCGCCCCGCGAAGCGCAATGCGCTCAGCGACCCAATCATTGCCTCGCTTCGCACCATCTTCGAAGGCCTGCCGAATACAATCAAGGCAGCGGTACTCACAGGGCAAGGTGAGCACTTCTGCGCAGGACTCGATCTTGCTGAGCTCACCGAGCGAGATGCGGGCCAGGGCCTGCAGCACTCGCGGATGTGGCACGCCGCGCTTGATCGAGTCCAGTTCGGCACGGTACCTGTGGTCGCAGCGCTTCACGGCGCTGTTGTAGGCGGAGGCCTGGAACTCGCAGCCGCGTGCCATATTCGAGTGGCCGACGAAACGACTTTCTTCGCGCTCCCCGAGGGATCTCGCGGCATCTTCGTCGGCGGCGGCGGCTCGGTTCGGATACCCAAGCTGATTGGAGCAGCCCGCATGGCGGACATGATGCTGACCGGTCGTGTGCACGATGCGGCGTCCGGAGAGCGGATTGGGCTGGCCCAATACCTAGTCAGTGCGGGCACCTCGCTCGACCGCGCTGTCGAGCTCGCCGAGAAGATTGCCGGCAACGCACCTCTGACGAACTATGCCCTGATGCACGTGCTCCCGCGCATTGCAGAGCAATCCGCAGACCATGGCTTCCTGACCGAGGCGCTGATCTCCGGAATTACTCAGAGCGCTCCTGAAGCGAAAGAGCGGGTGCAAGCGTTCCTTCATGGGAAAGCCCACAAGGTTCAGCGCAGCTAGTAGCTGTCAAATCTCCACACATTCCACGCTACGTGTAACTCATCAGTCCTACCATGAACCTACTTGATCAAGCCGCCATCGTCACCGGAGGTGCCTCTGGCCTTGGCGAGGCTGTGGTTCGCGACCTGGCAGCCGCCGGTGCCCGCGTCGCCGTCCTCGACAGAAATATCGCCGCAGCGCAGCGTGTAGCCGACGAAATCAAAGGTATCGCTTTGGAGTGCGACATCACCAGCTCCAAAGCAGTCGAAGATGCGTTCGAAGAGGCAGACCGGCGTATCGGCCCTGCAAGAATTCTGATGAATGTCGCTGGTATCGGCACCGCGAAGCGCATCGTGCAAAGAGATGGCAATGCAGCCCCTCTCGAAGACTTCGAGGCTGTGGTCCGGGTCAATCTGCTGGGAACATACAACGTGTGCCGCGTGTTCGCCGCGCGCTGCGCCAAGCTCGCGCCAGGTGACGGTGGTGAGCGGGGTGTCATCGTGATGACCGCGTCCGTCGCAGCGTTTGACGGTCAAGTGGGCCAGCAAGCCTACAGCGCATCCAAGGGGGGCGTGGTAAGCATGACATTACCCATGGCACGTGACCTTGCGCAGTACGGCATAAGAGTGTGCACTATCGCCCCTGGGCTGTTTGCCACGCCCTTGCTTCGCGAGCTTCCTGAAGCTGTGCAAGAGAGCCTTGCGAAGTCGATCCCTTTTCCGCCCCGCCTTGGCATGCCAAGTGAATTCGCTGAACTCGCGCGCCACATCGTGAAGAATGGCCATCTGAACGGGGAAGTGATTCGTCTCGATGGCGCATTGCGCATGGCACCCCGGTAGTCATCGCGAACGGCGTCGAAGATCTCCATACAGCTTGCGCTCGAGTGGAAGCCAGCGATCTGTACCAACGTTAAAAAGTTTCAGCATCTGCTGCCTAAGCCAGACATGGCGCAAGTCGTGGTGATTCCTCCGATGCCAGTGCTGGTTCACGCTGAACACGGGAGGCTTGAACGGGAGCGCGACGAGCTCAACCGCACCCAGATCTGCGAAGTAGGCGCCTGTGGCCAGCGGAACGACCGCCATCAGGTCGGTCTCTGCGACGATGGACGGCAGGCTTAGGTGGTGGGGTGTGCGGGCAACCACTGTGCGGGTGATTCTTCTGTGTTCGAGAAATCGCTCGAAGAGATCGTTGGTGCGTGCCGGGGACATGACAACTGCATGGCCCAGTGTGGAGAAAACGCTCGTCGTCATAGGCGCCTGAAGCGCGGGATGTCCGCGCCGGAGCATGGCCACATAGGTGTGGTCGTACAAACGCTGCTGATAGAAAGCATGTGTGTCGATCTCGGGAAAATAGCCGACTGCGAGGTCCACACGGCCAGTCTCCATCAGTGTAAGAAGCTCTTCTTTGCGATGGGATCCACTTTGGACCGTCACATGTGGCGCAGCTGTGTGGAGTGCAGCCAGCAGGCGTGGAAGGAAGACAACCTCCGCCACGTCGGCCATCGACAGCGAGAAGTGCGCCACTTCGGTGTGAGGGTCGAATTCTTCAAGGTCAAGAATTCCAGTCTTCACCCTCGACAGGATCTCGCGTGCATTCTCGGCCATGCGGGTGGCCCGTGGCGTGGCCTCCATCCCGTTGCTCGTTCGCACAAACAGGGGATTTCCGAAGCGCTTGCGCAGCCGTGCTAGCGCCGAACTTACGCCCGACTGGCTCATGTCCAAGAGCTCTGCGGCACGAGTCACATTTCTTGTCTCTTCAAGCGCAACGATGAGACGAAGTGTGTTCAGGTCGAAGTCGGGGTCAATCGTTTCCACAGATGATGATAGGCACGAGTCTCGCCATGAACGATAGAGTGGTTACCCCAAGAAGCATCGCTGCTCATGTTGAAGCAGCTTGCGGTGACTCTACCTACGTCGAGTCGAATGAGCTGCAGTCGCTCGCCACCTACTGGCTACGGCGGGTCGCTAGAAGGCTTGCTGAGGCGCATGCCCGATCCGCTCCGCAGTTGCATGTCAAGCCCTACGAGTTTGCGGCTCTATCCCTCATTGCGCGGAACCCAGGCATTACTTCCGCGCAGGTTTCGCTGGCTCTGGGCATGCGCCGCCCCAATTTTGTGCCTGTCCTGAGGGATCTGGAAAGCAACGGGCTTGTAGAGCGCTGTGCCCATGCGGACGATGGGCGGGCAAAGGGATTGGTAGCCACCGCTGCCGGCGCCGAAAAGGCAGTTCGTCTCGCGCCACTGTTGCGTCATGTGGAAGCCGATGCCCTATCGGCTCTGTCCTCCGAGGAGTCGAAGTCACTGCTTGCCTTGCTCCGAAAGGCCGCGTCCTGAGCGGCTTCGCTGCTGTCCCATCTTGCAGCCTCAGGGTATCCATGTAGACGGTCGGGAGGACTGACACGCAGGAGTGTGGTCTGTATCTTCTGACGATCTCGCAGTCTGCTTTCGGCAATCCGCAGACGGATCGCGCAAGGCTTTGCAAATTTCCTTTCACTAAATCGAGGAGACGCTATGTCCAAGAACCGAGGTGTTGTCTATGTGGAGCCGGGCAAAGTTGAAGTACGGGACATTGCCTACCCGAAGCTCATCAACCCGCGCGGGCGGACCGCCAATCATGGTGTGATTCTCAAAGTTCTTACGACCAACATCTGTGGATCTGACCAACATATGGTCCGTGGCCGAACCACGGCCCCGGAAGGACTGGTTCTTGGCCACGAAATCACGGGCGAAGTGATTGAGGCTGGCAAGGATGTTGAGACGATGTCCGTTGGTGACATCGTATCCGTGCCATTCAACGTGGCCTGCGGCCGCTGCCGGCTCTGCAAGGAGCGCCAGACTGGTGTCTGCCTGAACGTCAATGAGGCACGTCCGGGAGGTGCCTATGGATATGTTGACATGGGCGGCTGGATCGGTGGACAGGCTGAGTACGTCATGATTCCGTACGCGGACTTCAATCTGTTGAAGTTTCCCGACCGAGACCAAGCGATCGAGAAAATTCGGGACCTTACCTGTCTTTCAGACATTCTTCCCACTGGATATCACGGTGCCGTGACGGCAGGCGTGGGGCCCGGCAGTACAGTCTACGTTGCAGGCGCCGGTCCGGTGGGCCTGGCGGCAGCAGCTTCTGCTCGGCTGCTTGGCGCCGCTGTCGTGATCGTAGGTGACGTGAACGAAGAGCGTCTGAAACATGCCAAGGCCGTCGGATTCGAGACAGTCAATGTATCTCTTGACGTGAGTCTCGGAGACCAGATCGCGGCGATTGTTGGCGTTCCGGAAGTAGACAGCGCGATCGATGCCGTGGGATTCGAGGCGCGCGGCCATGGCCATGCTGGTGCTCAGCATGAGGCCCCCGCGACGGTTTTGAACTCACTGATGGAGGTAACTCGCGCAGCGGGCAAGATTGGTATCCCAGGCCTGTACGTGACGGATGACCCTGGTGCCATTGATCAAGCGGCGAAGAAGGGCTCTCTCAGCCTGCGACTCGGTCTCGGCTGGGCGAAGTCACACAGCTTCATGACGGGCCAGACCCCCGTGATGCAGTACAACCGGGCGCTCATGCAAGCGATTCTGTGGAATCGGATTGATATCGCAAACGTGGTTGGCGTGAAGCTGATATCTCTCGACGATGCGCCCAAAGGCTATGCAGAGTTCGATGCGGGTGCGCCCACCAAATTCGTCATCGATCCGCATCATCGGTTTCTCTAATACATGCTGTTCGCTTGAACAATGATCTCGGCTGGTGACATGAGAGAAGCCAATTCCATTCGAGGGAAATTGGCTCGGTCACCAACTCGGATCTCTTGACTGAAGGGCCGATCTTGATGCCGAGACCCCGGTAAATCAATGACTCTCCAGGGCACGACAAGCGTCTCACCCTTCTGCCGACTCACTTAGAACGTAACCACTTTCCAATACAAACGCCGTTCTCCGGCCGAGCCGTCGTGCCTTGTTAGCTGCCGGGTAGCGGCGATGTCCGGGTAAACCCCATAAAGTTGATATTGCAACAAGTTGGTATGTCAACAATAATTTGACTTATATCAACAGGGCTTGCCGGTACTCATCAGGCGGGCCTCAACCTAGGAGACTCCCGATGAATCCAACCCGTCGCAACCTGGCTTACGCGCTTGCAGCTGCTGCCGGTATGGCCCTTTCCGCCATCCCGGTCAACGCTCAGAGCAGCACCATCAAGGTTGGAGTTATCGGTCCATTCTCTGGTCCATTCGCGCATTACGGCGCCTTGTTCAAAGCGGGCGCCGAGGCTTATGTCGCCAGCCAGGGTGGCAAGCTTGCGGGCAAGGACATCGAGTTCATCTACCGTGACACCGGTGGTCCCAATCCTGGGCAGACCAAGACAATGGTGCAGGAGTTGATAGTGAAGGACAAAGTCGACTACCTGGGCGGCTTCGTCTTCACGCCCAACGCTCTGGCTGTGGCACCACTGATCCAACAGTCGAAAACACCCACGGTCATCTTCAATGCCGCTACCTCGTCCATAACTGAGAAATCCGAGTACTTCATCCGCACCAGCTACACGCTATGGCAGGTAACGGTTCCCATGGCGCAGTTTGCGGCCAAGGAAGGGATGAAGAAGGTAGTGACCGCAGTAACAGATTACGGCCCCGGCATCGATGCGGAAACAGCCTTCAAGGCCGAGTTCTCGAAGCAGGGCGGAACAGTGGTAGAGAGCATCCGCATGCCCATCGCCACCACAGACTTCGGACCGTTCGTACAGCGTATCAAGGCCAGCGGTGCGCAGGCGGTCTACACCTTCTTGCCCGGCGGTCCGCCCAATCTTGGCTTCGTCAAGGCATACAACGAGAACGGCCTGGCCAAGGCCGGTGTGCAGTTCCTGGGCTCCGCCGAAACCGATGAGTTCGATTTGCAGAAGTTCGGCGATTCGGCCCTGGGCCTGACCACGGCCTTCCACTACTCGGGCACCCATGACTCGCCAGAAAACAAAAAGTTTGTGGATGCCCTTAAGAAGCGCGATCCCAATGTGGTAGCGAACTACGCCTCTGTGGGCGCCTGGGACGGCATGTATGTCATTCATAAGATGATTGAAGCCACTGGCGGCAACAGGGACGGCGTAAAAGCCCTGGCTGCGGCCCGCACGCTGCAGTGGGAAAGCCCTCGCGGCCCGGTGCGCATTGACTCCAAGACGCGCCACATCACCCAGAACGTTTATCTGCGCAAGGTAGAGCGTGTGGGCGGCCAACTGGTCAACAAGGAAGTGCAGAGTTTCGGTCCCCAAGGCGACCACGGGCTCGAGGCCAAGTAAGGCGCTGCCAGCCGGTAACTTGCTAAACCTGCCTTTGCCGTGAACACGTTCTTCAACATCCTAATCGACGGGCTGGCCTACGGCATGGTGCTGTTCGTCATCGCCGTCGGCCTATCGGTCACGCTGGGGCTGATGCGTTTCGTCAACCTGAGCCATGGCGCCTTCGCCATGGTGGGCGGTTACTGCGCGGCCTGGCTCACCCGCGAGGCGCAGTGGAGCTTCTGGCTGGCCGTGCCCCTGGCGGTAGCCGCCACGGCGCTTCTGGGCGCCGTGCTCGAATCGCTGGTGCTGCGCCACCTGTACCGCCGCAAGGAGCTGGACCAGGTGCTTTTCACCATCGGCCTGAGCTTCGTGCTGATTGCTGCCACCAATGCTATAGCTGGCCCCCAGGTGCAGTTGATCGTGCTGCCCCCGGTGCTGGCCGGTTCGGTAGACCTGGGCTTTCGCACGCTACCGACGCAGCGCCTGCTGGTTATCGCTGCCGGTCTGGCCGTGGCGGCCGGGGCGGCCTGGACCGTGACCCAAACCCGATTTGGCGTATGGCTACGCGCGGCGGTGGACCACAGCGGAACTGCATCCACCTTGGGCATTCCGATCCGCATCGTGCAGTGCGCCAGCTTCGCTGCGGGTGCGGCCCTCGCTGGATTCGGCGGAATTCTGGGCGCAGAACTCATGCCGCTGGAGCCCTACTACGCGCTCAAGTACTTGGTGCTTGTGCTGGTGGTGGTGGCCGTGGGCGGCATGGGCAGCATTGCCGGTTCATTGGTCGCCGCTGTGCTGCTGGGAACCATAGAGACGGCCAGTCGCTACCTCGCCTCGGACTGGGGCAGTCTGTTCTTTTTTGTCGCGATGGCCGCTTTTCTCGCCTTGCGACCCAACGGCCTTCTCAACGGCCTTGCAAAGCGATGAGCTCCGTCATGACAACCCATCCCGCGTCTGCTGCGGTTGAGGCGAGTGCGCAAGCGTCGGTGCCCGCCAAGAGTGTGGCAGCTGAGGCGCCACGCTGTGTCCCGGCATGGCGTGCACCGCTCGCTGTGCTCGTCACCGGCTTGATTGCGTGCGTGGTCTTCCCTGACCAGCTCGGTCTCATTGCCCGCTTTTTCATCACCGGGCTCTTTGTGCTGTCCCTTGACCTGGTCGTAGGGGTGGCGGGCTTGGCGACTTTGGGGCATGCCGCCTTGTTTGGACTGGGGGCCTATGCTGCGGGGACCTTCGCGCTGCATGTGCACGCCGATCCGCTTTTGGGTCTTGCTGTGGGCATTCTGGCAGGAGCAATCATGGCGCTGGTTTCAGGCGCGTTTCTCTTGCGCTACCAGGGCTTCACCTTTCTGATGCTGACGGTGGCAGTGTCGCAAATCGTGCTCAATTTGGTACAGAAGGCGCGCGACTGGACTGGCGGGGACGATGGCTTGTCGGGCTATGCGATGGCGCCGCTGCTGGGCCGGTTCTCCTTCGACCTAGAGGGCAAAGTCGCCGCGGTGTACGCACTGGTGGTACTTGTGGTGCTGCACTACATGGCGCAACGTCTGGTTCACTCGCCATTCGGCCTGGCAGTGCGCGGGATCCATGAGAACCGTGCCCGCATGGCCGCTTTGGGCACGCCCGTGTTCCACCGCTTGTGGCTGTTGTACACGGTGGCCGGCGCGCTGGCCGGTGCGGCGGGGGCGCTGTCGGCACAGGTGAATGCGGTAGTCGGCACAGATAGCCTGTCGTTCGCCCTCTCGGCCGAGGCGCTGGTCATGCTCATCCTCGGCGGGGCAGGGCAGCTCAGCGGCGCGCTCTTGGGCGCCACGGTGTTCACACTGCTGCACCACACTGCCGCCTCAATCAATCCTTACCACTGGCTCTTTGTCGTGGGCGGCCTGCTAATGCTCGTGGTGCTAATCCCGCCTGCGAAGGCCTGGGCATGGATGCGCCGGCGTGCGGGAGGTGTGCGATGAATCGCGATGCCCTTCCCGATACGCTGCTCGACGTGAAGGCGCTGGACAAGCGGTTTGGTGGCCTGCATGTGACGCGCAACGTTTCATTCCATCTCCGCGCTGGAGACCGGCTGGCGCTGATCGGGCCCAATGGCGCGGGGAAGACCACCCTGGTGAACCAGATCAGCGGTGTGTTGGAGCCCAGCGCCGGTGAAATCTGGCTGCGCGGCGAGAACGTCACGCGCACCAGCCAAGCCGGCCGCGTGCGCGCTGGTCTTGCACGCACCTTTCAAATCACTACGTTGGCGCCGCATTTCCCGGTGCAGCGCCAGGTCGAGCTCGCATTGTTCGAGCGCGAAGGCCTCACAGGTCGTCTATGGCGAAGCATGGACGGATACCCCGCCCTGCAAGCCGAGGCACAGGACATCCTGGCTCGGTTTGGGCTTCAGGCTCATGCAGCTACGCCAACCGAGGACCTAGCCTACGGTGAACAGCGCTTGATCGAGATGGCGCTGGCCTTGGCCCTGCGGCCGAAGGTTCTGCTGCTCGACGAGCCCATGGCCGGAGTGCCGAAGGGCGATGGAGCGCGGCTGATGGCTGCATTGGATGCGCTGCCTCGCGACCTGGCGGTGTTGATCATCGAGCACGACATGGACTTAGTGTTCCGTTTCGCCACCCGCATCGTTGTGCTGGCCGAGGGCGCGGTGCTTGCCGACGGCAGTCCCGAAGAAATCCGCCGCGACCCACGGGTGCGCGCAGCCTATCTGGGAGCCTGAGAACAATGAATGCCTCTCCTGTACTGAGCCTTCAAGGCGTGGTGGCTGGCTATGGCCCGACGACGGTGCTCGATGACCTCTCATTTGACGTGCATGCTGGCGAGCGTTTGGCCATGATTGGCCGCAATGGCGTTGGCAAGACCACTGCACTTCGCACTGTGATGGGCTTAGTACCCATGCGCAGTGGTCGCCTGCACTTCATGGGGCAAGACATCAGCACATTGCTTCCCCACCAGCGCGCCGATCTGGGTTTGGGATATGTGCCGCAGACGCGCGACATCTTCCCCTCACTCACGGTCGAAGAGAACCTCGTAGCCGGGCTCAAGCGCCGCCCGCGAAGCGCGCTCGACGAAGCCTACACCTTGTTTCCGCGCCTTGCAGAGCGTCGGCGCAACGGCGGCACGCAACTGTCTGGCGGCGAACAGCAGATGCTGTCGGTCGCGCGCGCTCTGCTGGGGCAGCCGAAGTTGCTCTTGCTGGACGAGCCGCTGGAAGGACTCGCACCGCTGATCCGCCAGGAGCTGCTCCGCGCGTTCGCTCATATGGCACGGCAGACGGGCATCGCAACCATCATCGTGGAGCAACAGGTGGATGAGGCGCTGCAGTACGCCCAGCGAGCGGTAATTCTTGACCATGGCACGGTGGTCCATGAGGGCGGTGCGGCCGATCTTCTTGAAGACGAAGCTACGCTAGAGCGTTGGGTGGGCATGGCCGTCCACTGACCAGCTCTCATTTCAACCTGAAAAACCATGACCAAAAAGAAAGCAAGCAAGTCTTCGAAAGTAGAGATTCTCGACACACCAAACGTGGTCGACCTAGAGCATTACGTTCCGGCCTACCTGACCTGGATTGCCAACAAGCTGTCTCGTGGTGCTTCGCAGCACTACCTGGAGATTTTTGACGTAGGTATCGAGACGTGGCGGTGCCTGGTGCTGTTGGCGATCGAGGGCGCCATCTCTGCACAACAGGTCTCAAAGGTGATTGGAATGGACAAGGGCTCTGTGAGTCGTTGTTTCAAAGGAATGCAGGAGCGTGGACTGATCACCACGGAGCTGGATAAAGCCGACGGGCGCTTGCGAATTGCTGTGCTTACGCCTGCTGGTCGGGCTCTGCATGGACAGATTCTGGGCATGGCGTTGGAGCGCGAGCGCGCGTTCTTGTCCGTGTTGGACGAAGGGGAAGTCGAGCTTCTGTTGAGCATGCTGCAGCGCCTGCACGAGAACCTGCCTGTAGTGGAGACAGCCACGCAAGCGTACGTAAAGAAGCACTTTCCAAAACCCGCAGGCACAGGCCGGCGAAAAGCCGCGGACTGAGGTTCTCCACGACGACAGACTGGCCTACGGGCCTATAACCCATCATGAATTCACTGAAAGTCATTGTCCGCAGTCGACTACCGGAGGCTCAAGGTATCTGCAGCTTCGAGCTGGCACACCCGGACGGGCTGCCCCTCCCGGCCTTCACTGCTGGCGCGCACATTGACGTGCATGTGACTCCTGAAATCGTTCGCCAGTACTCGCTCTGCGGCAAGTCTGCGAATGGTGAAACCTATCGGATCGCTGTTCTGAGAGAGACGGAGTCGCGTGGTGGCTCCGCGGGTATGCATGAGCACGTCCAAGTCGGCCAGTCGCTGACCATCAGCGTGCCACGCAATCACTTTGAACTCGATGCAACAGCGCAGCACAGCCTGCTCTTTGCTGGCGGCATTGGCATAACCCCCATCTTGGCAATGGCCTACGCGCTATATGCGCAGGGCAAGAGCTTCGAGTTGCACTACTGCGGAAGAGCCGCTGAGCGAATGGCGTTCCTTTCGGAGATCGCTCAAAGCCCTTTTGCTAGACATGTCTTCGTCCACATCGGTGACGGCACTCAAAGATTTGATCCGTCTTCGATATTGACGGATCGGAAGCAGGGCTCTCACTTGTACGTTTGTGGTCCGGTTGGGTTCGTGGAGCATGTGTTGGACGCTGCCCGTACCCATGGATGGCCTGAGGCCCAACTGCACCGAGAGTTCTTCGTAGGAACGGCGAAGGCGCTCGATACCGATGGCTCGTTCGCTGTGCGTCTGGTCAGCACTGGAGAGACATACCAGATCCCCAAAGAGAAAAGCGTGATCGAGGTGCTCACTTCGGCGGGCGTCGATATCCCTTACTCATGCGAATCCGGCGTCTGCGGTACGTGCCTCACGCGCGTGATGGATGGTGTTCCAGATCACCGGGACACCTTCCTGACGGAGGTCGAGCGTGCAGCGAACGATCAGTTCACCCCGTGCTGCTCAAGAGCGTTGACTCCGCTACTTGTGCTTGATCTGTAGCTGAGACATCCACATCAAACGACATTACAGGAGCCTTTCGATGACAACTACGGCCAGCATCCCTCTTTCCGAGATCGGCAAGAATCCGTCAAATGCCAGTGCACCGGACCCGAGCCGCTTTCCATTGGATCAGTGGTACGTCGCGGGGTTCTCGTCAGAGCTTACTGACAAACCCATAGCTCGAACATTTCTAGGTCAGAAAGTGGTGCTCTTTCGTACTGGTGAGGGTGTGGTCGCTGCGCTGGAGGACCGATGCTGCCACCGCTCACTTCCTCTGTCTTGTGGCACAGTGGAGGGAGCTGGTGTACGGTGCGGCTACCACGGCATGCTCTATGCCCCGAGCGGGCAGTGCATAGAAATTCCTGGACAGGAGCGCATCCCGTCGAAAGCTAAAGTGAAGGCCTACAACGTGGTGGAGCAGAATCAGATCATCTGGATCTGGATGCCATCGGTTGAGGGTGCCGCCCCCCAAAATGAGCCTCCGTACTACCCGCACCACGACGATCCACGCTATAAGTTCGGTAGCGGCCATTATCACTACAACGCACCTTGGCAGCTTATTCATGACAATCTGCTGGATTTGAGTCACCTTGGCTATGTGCACCTGCAGACGATTGGGGGCAACGCCCGGCTACACATGAATGCAGAGATGAAAGTCACTTCGGAAGGCGATTTCGTCAAGGTGGTACGTCTCATGCCTGACTCGGCACCGCCTCCGACCTACAAGGCCGCTTGGCCGTTTGGAGAGAAGTGTGATCGCTGGCAGGAGATCGAATTTCACCTTAGCCATCTGCGAATTTGGACTGGCGCAGTCGAGCCGGGTACTGACGCTATCGATGATCCCTCGCGCGGGGGATTTCACATGCGTGGTTTTCACGGCATCACGCCGGAGACGGATGAGACCGCCCACTACTTCTGGAGCATGGCGAGCAACAAGCACCCCGATATGCCTGAGAACATCGACGCGGTGATCCAACAGACAGCCTTCACTTTTGACGAGGATAGAGTGGTGATCGAGGCCCAGTATCGCAACATGCTTGAGTTCGGCAAACAAGCGACCTGGACTGACATCCACGTAGACGTTGGAGCCAATCGCGCGCGACGCGTGGTCTCTCGGCTGCTTCAGCAGCAAGCCGGTTAATATGAGTGACCATTGATACCCGTTTGAGTTAGGGCTTTATATTTACACCGGCAGTAAACGGGCGCTCGTGGGGAATCTTCGCTCGCGAGCACTGCCAACCACGGCCTTACTGAGCTCAGGAAAGGCTTAACGAACCCAACGGGTAAGGGGCCACTTTCCACAAGTGCTTGCAGCATCTGCTGGAAGAGATAAGGGCTACATGGGCGGTACTGGGCGAATAGGCGCTCCTGGCACTCCCGGGATGGAGCGATGCTCGCGTACCCAAGGTTCTGTAGCGTGACTGCACCGAACCAGAAATGGGCAACCGGTGACACCAAGTTCAATATAGGCGAACAAAAGCGTTTGAATGGGCCTGCTTAACAGCGCGGTCGTCGCGTACCGCGTAAGGCGGCCGGCCTTCGAGATGGTTTCCCGCATCCTTGAGGCTGTGCTCTTGCAGACCAATCGCGTCGCAGAGTTGATCGTGCATTCCGACCAAGATTGGCACTGCGAGAAGCAACCCCAACCAGCGATGCTCGTACGACGCGGAGTCGAGTAAACCGCGACCCGAAGTGCAACTGCCTCGACAACGCGGAGATTGAGAGCTTCTTCCGCACCCCAAAACCCGAGTATGCCCATCTGCCGCGCCCAACAGCTTTGATGCGTTCGAAGCGAGTGCGCATTATTCCTAGCACTACTGCAACCACGAACGCATCAAGCTGCCGGTCGCACGGACTGTTCCAGTCGAGTACTGGTTGAGAACCATCGCCGAATCGCTTGAATCGTGACCGTCCAACTTCTGGGGGGCAGTTCAAACCCGGGACGATTCAAAGCGACAACAGAGAGCCTGCTTCACTGTACTAGCCTTGGCGGTGAAGCTTGGTGAACCAAGGAGCAGCCCAGGATGCCCAAAGCGACTACTTGTCGCAAGGCGGCTTGTGGACAAAGGGCGCTCACGAAACGGTATCCAAATCAGCGCGCGTCCGTTGGCCTGCCTATCGCTGCCAGCGATAGATCGCCTGCACTGGAGTCGCTGGAAAAGCGACCACTGAGTTCCTATCCTCAGCCTTCAACATATATGGAGGCAAAAATGAATCGAACACGGTCTCTTTGGTCGGGGAGAAACTTAGCACTTGCAATAGTTAGCAGCATGACTTGGATTTTGCGCTGCGTGCCAGAACACCGACTGCTACTCAACGAATGAAGAGCACACCAAGGTTGACCGGCGCGGCGTGTTGCTCACGGACCGAGACCCAGTAGGTCGTTCTGAGGATCTGAGTTTTACCGCGAGGAGGTATGCCATAAACGTACCACGCCTCGAAATTTCTTGCTTGCGCTGTGCGGTGCGGTGCGCAAGCTTCCACCAATATAGGAGACAAGAATGACCCCTAAAAAATTTGCGGTGCCTCGCACCGCCAAAATCATCGTTTCATGCGCGCTATTGGCCGCCGGCGCTGCGACGCTTTCTGGCTGTGGCGGTAGCGGCGATGCACATGCTGAGACGGTTCCACCGGTCGCATTAGGGCCGAAAGGCACTACATTTTGGGACGTTTCCCGCACCCCGCCCTCTGGCTCGAAGGTTGGCGATGTGCTTTATGCTCAGCAGCGAACCGACGCGCCGGCTGGTGCACAGGGATGGACCGTGATTTACGTCAGCGAGGTGCGCCCTGGCGAGCTGAAATACGTGTCCGGAGAAATCTATTTTCCGACTACCGCCGCGACCGCGCCACGGGATGTGGTCCTGTGGAACCATGAGACCACCGGAATCGCAGACGCGTGCGCTCCGTCGCGTCGAACTGTGGACGCCGAGCGCGTTCCGGCGCTCGATTCGTTGCTCGGCAAGGGTTACGTGGTGGTCATGAGCGACTACCCAGGCCAAGGCTTGCCGGGTCCGAGCTATTACATGGCTGGTCAGCCCAACGCCAAGGCTTCTTTGGACATGCTCCGCGTAGCGCAGAAATTTCCGCAAGCCAATGCATCGAGGCGCTACGTCATGTACGGCTGGTCGCAGGGGGGGCAAACCACGATGTGGGCAGAGTCGATTGCCGCGAGCTATGCCCCTGAGTTCACCGGCTTGGGCGCGGCGCTGATTGCGCCCGCAGTGCGTATCAGGGATCTGATGGTTAACTCGATGAAGGACACCCAGCTCGCGGGCTATGTGGTGTCCACGCTGCCGGGCATCAAGTCGTACTTCCCCCAGCTAAAGTACGGTGAATTCCTAACCACGGAGGGGCTCGAGCAGTTTCCCGCGATGGCCGAAGGCTGCTTCGATGTCTGGAGCACCGCAAGCTCGGTTAAGGCGCCGTATCAGCCTCGCGCTATGGCAGAAGGATCGGCATGGCTGAACGCTCTGATTGAAGTCGACAACTTCGCGCCAAAGGGGAGCATGCCTTTCGTCATCTACCAGGGCTCAGCTGACACGACCACGCCCGTCTTTCTGACGCAGCGCGAACGCCGCGCACTTTGCGCGGCGGGCTCGCGGACGGAGTACCTTGAGTACCCGGGGCTGGACCATGTGCCGGTAGTGCCGGAGGCCGCAAAGGCATTCCCTGCATGGGCGGAGGCGAGGTTCAAGGGCCAGGCCGCTGCCAGCAATTGTCCGGGTTGAACTGGCCTCTGATTGGCTAGCGATGGCTGTGCGCAGCAGCGCCGCGGTCGCCAGTCCAGGTGGCGCTCCCAACGCAGCCTCTAAGTAGCCAGCTTGCTGTCGCTCCGATTTAAGGTGGCCGGCTGGGCTTCAATCTGCACTCTAAGGAAAGCGACAACTTTGCTCTACTATGCGACGGTGTTTCATGCTGTCGCATAGACGGCAATGATCCCGACTCCAATGATCGCAAACAGGTTAGACCTGAGTGTCGGTAATCCGGTTAGCGTATGGCATTTAGCGTGGGCTACGCCGATAGGAACCGCGCCGGCGAATGCAATCTAGGGCTCTCGCCACAATGGATTCATTTGCAGGTGCGATCTATGGTGTTGCCCCCTTAGCAATGAGTGCTCGCCCAATTGACGGGGAGTCCTCATTTGCTCTATGTCTGTGCTCCATCCTACCGTTTGCAGAGTTGGCCGCGCTGCGTAGGCTTGCAGTCATAGATCGAGCGCAGTCTCTTACCCACTTCAGAAAGAATGCCTGATACCGATGTCCGCACCCCTCCAGGTCGCATTGGCAACGCCCGCGACGCCTCCGCCGCTCACGCTGGCGCCGCCAGAGTTACCTATGCGTGAGAAGGTGGTGTACACGGCGGTGCGTTTGGAGAGGTTGTACACATAGCCGATGGCAAGCAGTTTCGCCTTGCGTTCGATAGCCGCGTTGTCGTGAATTTGGGAGTACGACACCGGGATGTAGCCGGCGCCTACCGTGAACTGCGCACCCACCAGGAAGCCCGATGAGCGGTTAGGTGTCGCCACGTTGTCCTTGCGGTCCTGGAAGATTTGCACCATGGGCTTGACGGGACCAAAAGCGTAGGAGGCGCCCGCGTTGGTGGTGGTGACGTCGCCTGAGGCCAGTGAGGTACGCCCATGCGCCAGAGCGACATGGAGGTTTCCTTCGGCATACCCGATGCGCAAGCCTGCGTAGTTGCCGTCCTTGCGGGTGCCATTGGGGGCGTCGGAGGGGTTTTCGCCCATGGCGTACATCAGCTGGCCGTAGACGCCCTTGCTCTGGGGCAGAAAATAGCCCACCGAATTGGACGCACGCAAAGCGGTTTGCACGGTCGAGACTTTCGATAGGTTGCTCTGGATGATGCTGGCGGCCGAACCCGCGCCCGCCGTGCCGAAGGGATCAAAGGCGGTGAGGTTCCAGTAGGTGGGGGTGAAATCGCGGCCCACACGCAGCTCACCCAAGGTCTTGCTGATCAGGCTGACGGTGGATCGACGGTTGAAGGTGATGCCAGAACCTGAAGCCGCCTGGTTGTTGGTGGAAGTGAGGCCGCCGGTCCCGGTGTCGATGTTCAGCCCCATGTCCAGCACGAAGCTGGCGGACAGTCCGCCGCCCAGGTCTTCGATGCCGCGAAAGCCCAGGCGGCTGATCTGGTTGCCTCCGCTACCGTTGACCCGGTTGACCGATGCGCCGCCCTGGCTGGCGTGCTGGTAGCTGGCGTCGACGACCCCGAAGATGGTGACGGAGGATTGCGCTAGCGCTGGAATCGCCAGCGTGCTGGTCAAGGCTGCGAGCAGGGTTCGGGTTTTCATGGTGTTGTCTCCTTGGCTTGGTGGGTAGTGATGCAGGTGGGGCGTGCTTACTCAGGCTTGAAGCCCGCACTGCGCAGCAGTTCGGCGCCTTGTTCCACTTCGCGTGCGATGTATTGGCGGAACTGCTCGGAGGTTTCATTCACCGGATCGATACCGAGGGCGGTGAATGCGCCGGATTTCGCCAACTCGTCCACGGCCGCGTTGACCGCTTTGTTGAGTGCGGCAACGAGGTGGGGTGGCGTGCCCTTGGGGGCCCACAGGCCGTACCACGACACGTAAGAGAACTGGGGCAGGCCGCTCTCGCTCATCGTGGGCACTTGCGGCATCAAGGGGCTGCGCTTTTTGGAGGTGATGGCAATCGGCTTGACGTTGCCGGACTTGGCCAGTTGCAGCAGAGACACCATGGAGTCGAGCAGCATCTGCACCTGGTTGCCTGCCACGTCCACCAGCGCGGGCTGCGTGCCCTTGTAGGGCACATAGGTAAAGGTCGCCTTGCCTTCTTTGGCCAGGAGCAGGGTGGCTAAGTGGCTGGGCGCCCCCAGGGCGGGCAGCGCGGCCGTCCATTCCTCGGGCTTGGCACTGGCAGATTTCAGCACTTCAGAAAGTTTTTTTTCTGGCTGCCTGGGGCTGATGACCAGCATCAACGGAGCCTCGCCCACGCGCGCCACGGGTGCGAAATCGGTTTGGGGGTCGTACGGCGGGTTCTTCATCACCTGCCGTGTGTGCACCTGCGTTGCCGCTGAAAACAACAGGGTGTAGCCATCGGGCGGGGCGCTTTGCACAAACCGGCCACCCAGTGTGCCGCTGGCACCAGCCTTGTTTTCCACAATGACCGAGGCGCCGAGCTGCTTGCGCATTTGTTCCGCCAGAAGGCGTGCAGCGCTGTCTACCCCACCGCCTGCAGCAAATGGCACAACGATGCGGATCGTGCGGTCTGCTGCAGGAAATGCTGCGGGAGCGGTCTGTGCCATGAGCGCAGGGCATGCACACACGGCAGCGATGGCACTGAGGCCACGGAACCATTGGCGTTTGTTCATTTTGTCTCCTTGGGTTTTGTCTTATGTCGTCTTGAAGTCATTCAGCTGGGCTGCGCAGACGCTGCCTGCCGCCCGTGTTTTCTGACCAGAATGTCCAGCGTGTCGGACAGGGCATGCGGATCCACTCCCCGCGTGATGAAGACCAGCCTTGTTCTGGTGTCCTGCGAGGGCCAGCGGGGCAGCCTTTCGGGAGGGGTAAATAGGTGCTGCACGCCGTGGATGAGCAAGGGGTGTTCCGGTTCGTCCGTGGTGTGGATCAACCCCTTGACGCGCAACAAGTCTGCGCCGCGTGATGCCACCACCATGTCCAGCCAATGGGCAAACGGCGCCAGGGGCAAAGGCGTGTCGCGGGTGATGACAAACGATGTGATGCCGCTGGCGTGCTGCGCAGGGGCTGGTTCAGCCTGTGGTGTTGCTGCCATGGGGCGATACCCCGCCACGCTTTCCTCCACTGGCGATCGGTGTACCTGCTGTTGCATCAGCGCGAGCAATGCCATGACAGGGTCTTGCGGCGGGGTCACGATGGCGGCATCGGGGTTGATACGCCGCAGCTCCATCCTCAGTGCGGCCTGTGCTGGGCTGTCTTGGCTGGCGGCTGGCAGATCGGTCTTGGTCAGCACCAGCACGTCAGCCACCGCGGCCTGGCGTCTGGACTCGGGATAGTCGGCCAGTGTCTGGTGGGCCAGCACACTGTCGATGGTGCAGGCAACGCCCTGCAGCGCAAACAGACGGGAGACAACGGGGTCTCCCATCAACACCCTGAGGATGGGCGTGGGGTCTGCCAGCCCGCTGGTCTCGATCAGCACCCGTTGCAGTTGGGACCCGATGCGCTGTGCAAGGTCGCTCAGCGCTGCCACCAGGTCCCCGCGCACCTCGCAGCACAGGCAGCCGTTGGCCAGCAGCACGGTGTTTTCGGTGGTGTGTGTGATGAGATCGTGGTCGATGCCGATGGCACCGAACTCGTTGACGATGACGACGGTGCCGTCCAGCCCCGGCTGGCGCAGCAGCTGATTGAGCAGGGTGGTTTTGCCACTGCCCAGAAAGCCGGTCAGCACCGTGACGGGAACCTTGGCAACAGGCTGTGAGCCCGCCGATGCCGCCTGCTCCGCCAGCAAGAGTGAGGAGAAATGGCCTGCCATTGCTAGCCCTCCGCCTCTGAGCCGTGCAGGCTCGCAAAAGAGCGCAGCGAGCGCTCCAGCCGCGACAAGATCCAGTCAGCGCCGTCCTGCTCAACGGTCCCCTGGCTCAGCCGCTGCAGCAACAGTCGCACGGGCTCGGGCTGCGATGAGGCGGGGCCCCAGGCGGTAAAAAACGCCACCACCGCTGCGTGGCCCGAGCGCAGGCCTGCGTCTTGAAGATAGTCGAAGATGTCCAGCTCGAAGTCTTCCAGCCGCAGGCTGATGCCCCCCACGCCGCAACCACAGGTGCCACCCAGGGCGACGTGGCGCATCGCCAGATCGCTCCAGAGGCGCAAAAGTGCCTCTGTGCGCTGTGCGATGCAGTCGCGTTCTGCGGTCACGATCACTGGCCAGCCCACGCGGCAGAAGTGCTGGCCGCCTCAGGAAGGCTGGCGCGCAGTCGCCGGGTGGCCTCCCGGTCGGCCTGGCCTTGTGCGTTAACCACCACCCGGTAGACCTCCTTGGCAACCTCCTCGCTCACGTAGCCTTCGCGCACATCCTCTGCCACCTTGTCGATGTCCCGGTCCAGCGGGTTGCCAAAGCCACCGCCGCCGCCCGACAGCATCTTGTACGCGTCGCCCCGTTCCAGGCGCACGTTGAAGATCTTGGCGTTGGCATGGTCGGTCTTCCATTCGCCCTTGTGGCGCACGGCCAGGCCGTTGCCCATGGCGTCGCCGCCGCCTTCCAGGCCCCAAGGCTTGCAGTGCACGCGGTCGATGCGGGTGGTGACGGTGAAGGGCGACAGCGCCTGCACCACCATCTCCGCGCCCAGTCCGCCGCGGTACTGCCCAGCGCCTGCCGAGTCCTTGCGAATCTCGTACTTCTCCACCAGCACGGGGTATTTGGCTTCGAGCTGCTCGGTGGGGCTGTTGTGCGTGTCTCCATCGTTGATGCAGACCGTGACCGATACGCCGTCTTCCTTGCTCTTGGCCCCCCAGCCTCCGCCCAGCGGGCCAATGCCCACGATGAACAAGCGGCCGTCTTCGGGCGAGATGCCGTGGATGTTGGGGAACACCAAATCGGCATGGTGTCCGGCGATGGAACGGTCTGGAATGGCGGGGGCCAGGGCCTTGAAGATGGTGTCGATCACTGTCATCGGGAACGTCATCCACACGCGCATGGGGTAGGGCCGCTCTGCGCTGATGACGGTACCCATGGGCATCACCACTTTCAGGGGGCGGAAGCTGCCGTCGTTGACAGGGTAGTCGGTGGGCGTGGTCAGGCACTTGTAGGCCACCTGGGCGCAGGCAATGCCGGTGGTGAAGCCCGAGTTGTAGAAGCCGCGCACCTGCTTGGACACGTCCGACAGGTCCACCGTCATCTCATCGCCCTGCACCGTCACCTTCACACGGATCGGAATGCGCTTGCCGATCTCCAGCCCGTCGTCGTCCATGAACGACTCGGCCTCGTACACGCCATCCGGAATCGAGAGCGTGTTCTTGCGGGCCACCGCTTCGGACGAATCCATGATCTGACGGATCGAGCCATTGACCGCATCGGCCCCGTAGCGCTGCAGCAGCTCCACATAGCGGCGCTCGCCTGTGGTGATGGCGGTGATCTGTGCGCGCAGGTCGCCCAGCGCCCGCTCGGGCAGGCGCACGTTCATGGCGATGATGTCGATCAGGTCCTGGTTGACCACGCCCTCGCGCTGGTATTTGACGATGGGGATCTGGATGCCTTCGCTGAAGATGTCGGTGGTGACATTGCCCAGCGTGCCGCCCACGTCCAGCCAGTGCGCCATGCAGCAGGTAAAGCCTTCGAGCTTGCCCTCATGGAACACCGGCATGGTGAAGGTGAAGTGGTTAAGGTGGCTGCCCGTGGTGTAGGCATCGTTGGTCACCAGAATGTCGCCGGGCAAGATGTTCTCGTAGCCAAAGTGGCGGATCTTGGCCTTGACGGTTTCAGACATGCCGCGGATGAACATGGGCAGGCCCAGGCCGATGGAGACGGTGTCCCCTTCCTTGGTGAACAGCCCTACGGTGAAGTCCAGTGCCTCGTAGATGATGAGGTTGTAGGCCGTGCGGGTCAGGTTGGTTTTCATCTCCTCCGTCACGGCGTACAGGCCGTTGCGGATGATCTCTACGGTGACGGGGTCAATGACGGCCCCGGCAGAGATGGGCGTTGCGTTGTGTGTGGTGAAGGTGCTCATGAGCGGTCGCTCCCGATGGCGATTTGCAGGTTGCCCAGTTCATCCACGCGCAACTCGTCGCCCGGCTGAACCACGGTGGTGGAGGCATGTTCCTCAATCAGTGCAGGGCCTGGAATCAGGTTGCCTGCACGCAGCAGATCCCGCTTGTAGACCGGCGTGTCTGCCCAGCCCACCGAGCGGAAGTACACCGGCTTGGTGGCACGCAATGCGTGGGCCTCGGGCTTTGCGCTGCCAGCTTCTACCTGATGCTTGGGCGGCTTTTTCATGGTGCCCAGCACCGTCACGCGCAGGCTGACCAGGTCGGCAGGCTCCTTGGGGGCCGATGTGCCGTAGCGCACCTTGTGCAGTTCATCAAACTGCTGCTTGATGGCCGAGCGGTCCCGGCTTGCGAAGAAGGACAGTGGCAGGTCCACGGTCACGGCGTGTTCCTGGCCCACGTAGCGCATGTCGGCTGCGCGCTCAATCACCACTCCGTCGGCTTTCACGCCAGACTGCTCCAGCGCGGCGCGGCCTTCGTCTTCCATCTTCTTGTAGGCTTCTTCGATTTCGTCGAACGACACGTCGTTGAGCTTGCGGAAGACGGAGCGCACGTAGTCGTAGCGCAGGTCAGAAAACAGCATGCCGTAGGCCGAGAAATAGCCCGGCGCATACGGAATCAGCACCTTGCGAATGCCGATTTCGCGGGCAATGGCCGACGCATGCAGGGGGCCTGCGCCGCCGTACACCACCATGGTGAAGCTGCCTGCATCCAGCCCGCGTTCGGTGGTCACCGCCTTTACGGCGTGGGACATCTGCGTGACCGCAATGCGCAGGATGCCGTCGGCGGCCTCGGTCGGGTCCAGCCCCAGCGGCGTGGCGATGCGCTCTGCCATCTGGCGTTGGCAGCCTGCGAGGTCGAGCTTGAGCTCGCCGCCCAGGAAGTTGTCGGCATCCAGCCGCCCCAGCACCAGGTTGGCATCCGTCACCGTGGGTTCCTGGCCACCGCGGCCATAGGCCACCGGGCCGGGAATGGAGCCCGCACTTTGTGGTCCCACGCGGAGCGCGTTGCCGGTTTCCACGCGGGCGATGGAGCCGCCGCCGGTGCCGACCTCGTGGATGTCCATCATCGGGATCTGGATGGGCAGGGCGCGCTCGTAGCCGCCGATCAGCGCTGAGCCGGTGGTGAGTGGGCGGCCTTCGCTGATCACGCCGGCCTTGGCGGTGGTGCCGCCCATGTCAAACGCAATGGCGTCCCCCATGCCCAGCTGCGAGCATATGGCTTGCGCGCCAATCACGCCTGCTGCGGGGCCGGACTCCAGCATACGCACGCAGCCGACGCGGGCATGCTCGATGGGGAACAGTCCGCCGGTGGACTGCACCACGTAGAAATCGCCGCCGAAGCCCTTGGCAGAGAGGTGCGTTTCCAGCTGGCCCAGGTACTGCGACACGCGCGGGCCCACGTAGGCGTTGGCCACGACGGTGGAGACCCGCTCGAATTCGCGGTATTCCTGGCTCAGCTCGTGCGACGCGGAAACGAAGGCGTGCGGAAGTTCTTCTTGCAAGATCGCCTTGACGCGCTGCTCGTGCGCCGGGTTGCGGTACGAATGCAGCAGCAGCACCGCCACAGCTTCAATGCCCTGGCCTTTGAGTTCCTTGGCCAGTTCGCGCACGGCATCTTCGTCCAGCGGCTTGTGCAGGCTGCCATCGGCCCGCAGGCGCTCGGCCACCTCAAAGCGCAGCGAGCGCTTCACCAGCGGCTGGTGCTTGTTGAAGAACAGGTTGTAGGCATCGGGGCGGTTTACGCGGCCGATCTCGTAGATGTCGCGGAAACCCTCGGTGATCAGCAGCGCGGTATTGGCGCCGTTGCGCTCCAGCAGCGTGTTGATGGCGATGGTGGAGCCGTGCAGGAACAGGTTGCCGTCGCGCAGGTCAATGTCTGCGCTGTCCAGCGTGGACTGGATGCCGTTGACCAGGGCACCGTGGGTGGACAGGGCTTTGCCAAACAGCAACTGGCCTGTGTTCTCGTCGAACGCAGCCATGTCGGTAAAGGTGCCGCCGATGTCCACGGCAATGCGCAGGTTGCGGGTGGAGGGCGTTTGGGAAGGGGTTGTCATACGCTGTGCCCTGTTTCAGGCATCGGTGCCGATGCGGTTGCGCAAGATGCCCAGTCCGGTGATCTCCACTTCCACGGTGTCGCCATGCTTCATGTAGCGGGGCGGCTCCCGGCGGTCGCCCACGCCGCCTGGCGTGCCGGTCGCAATCACGTCACCGGGCGACAGGGGGGTAAAGCGCGAGATGTACTCCACCACTGTGGGGATGTCGAAGATCAGATCGCTCAGGCTTGCGTGCTGCATCACTTCGCCATTGAGTCGGGTCTCTAGCTTGAGCTGGGTCACATCCGGAACTTCATCGCGCGTTACCAGGTAGGGGCCGAACGGCCCTGTGCCCGGAAAGTTCTTGCCCGGTGTGAACTGGTGTGTGTGGCGCTGCCAGTCACGCACGCTGATGTCGTTGAAGCAGGCGTACCCGGCAATGTGATCGAACGCGTTGGCTTTGGAGATGTGTCGGCCGCTCTTGCCGATGACAAAGGCCAGCTCACCTTCCCAGTCAAAGCGCTCTGAGAAGGCGGGGCGCAGCACTTCCTGGCCGTGGGCGGCCAGTGAATCGTTGAAGCGCAGGAACAAGGAGGGGTAGTCGCTGTCTGCGCGCTTGGTTTCGGCCACATGGGTTTTGTAGTTCAGGCCCACGCAGATGATCTTGCCCGGCTGGGGAATGACGGGGGCCGTCACGGTGTCGGCAACAGGCACCGTGCGCTGGCCCGCAGCAGTCTCGGCAGCAAGCGCGGGCAGCGCCTGGGCGGCCAGCACCGATTGCAGGTCGGGGTACTTGCGCAGGAAATCGTCAGAAGGAAGCAGGTAGTTGGCTCCCTGGACGACCCCGCAAAGGGTGCGGCCCGCGTGTTGGAAGGTGGCAAGTTTCAAGGCAGTGTCCTCACAATGAAAAATGGATCGCTCCCAGCCTGTTTGGGGTGGCGGGCAGCGGTAGGGACACACTGTAGAAATGCCCTGCCTATGTGCATAGATACAATTCGCAGGTTTCAGAGTTGCCTTTTTTGAGATAACTAGGGCGCGTTATCCCTCACCTGTTCCAAGGACGCTGCGATGAACATTGAAAGCGTGCGGCTGTTTCTGGAAGTGGCCGACAGCGGCAGCATGAGCAAGGTGGCAGCCCGCCGCCAGACCGTGCAGTCCCACATCAGCCGCCAAATCAGCGACTTTGAGCGGCAGCACGGGGGCGCGCTGTTTGTGCGCACGGGGCGCGGTGTATCGTTGACCGAGGCGGGCGCGCGTGCCTTGCCCCGGCTGCGGCGCTGGCTGCAGGAGACCGAGGCGCTATCCGAAAGCCTGCGTGCCGAGGCCAGCACGCTGGGCGGTGAGGTGCGGCTGGGCATCATCCCTTCTGCGGCGCATGAGCTGATGACTTGCGTGTTTCAACGTCTGCGGGAGCACCACCCCGGCATCCGGCTCAATGTGGTGGAGGCGCAGGGCACCGAACTCAACGCCATGCTGGACAGCAACGCTGTGGACATGGCGATCGTCTTTCGCTTTCAAACCCCGCGCGGCAGCGACGAAAAAGTGCTGGCTGTGGCGCACACCTATCTTGTTTCGGCCCCGGGGGATGCGATCACCGCGCAATCCAGTGTCCGCTTCAACCGGCTTCAGGGCTTGCCTCTGGCGCTCCCCCGGCGCCCCAGCCCGTGGCGCAATGCCCTGGACGACACAGCCCGCAGCCAGGGATTTGCACTGGATGCAGCCATTGAGGCCGATTCGCTGATCCTTCAGAAGGAACTGGTGGCTTCCACCCCGGGCCTCTACACAGTGCTGGGACCTTACGCCATTGCGCAAGAACTCCGGGATGGCCGCCTGCAGGCCAGCCGCCTGCTGGAACCCGATCTGTCCCGGCTGGTCACGCTGGCCTTCCCCCGCCAGGGAAAAATGTCTGCCGCCTCGCGGTGTGTCGCTTCCATGATTGCCGACTGGTCCTGTCCGCACACGCCGCGCCATCAGCCCTTTGGGATGCGACTGCAGTTGTGATCGGGGGGAGTAGCGCCGGCAGGTCAGGCTCGGCGTGCCTGTATGAGAGGTTACTTTATGGATTTTTGGTGCAAGTTATCTTTGCGCTCCAAGGTGCCTGCGCGCTGGAGTTCCGATGTCGCCAGCCTTGGTTGCCGGCTTCCACGATGAGGCAGTGCTGTGTGAGGCGATCGAGCAGTGCGGTGTCATCTTGAGATCTTTATGCGCAATAGGCCGGTTTAAACGAACGCCGCGCTTGGCCGGTCTGGTATTGCTGGCGGTTGCCCCAAGTGCGCGTATCCTTCTGCACTAGTAGCCACGCGGAGATTCGTTACACCTTCCTGGCGATGCGTTCGTTCATGAGAGAACTGAAGAAGTTCTCCACGGTCAAGTTGTACCAGACCTCGCCGGCCCGGTTGAAGCTGTAAGTGATGTCCCGTTCATCCAGTAGCTTCTGGAAGTCGTTGCTGGTGTACTGGCCGCTCTGGTCCGAATGAAGCAGCAAGGCCACCGGCTTGCCTCGACTGCACACTGCCATCATCAGCGCGTCCACCACAAGCTGCGAGGTCATGCGCTCCCGCATAGAGCAACCCACAATGCTCCGCGAGTAACGGTCAAACACCGGCACCACGTATAGCTAGCTTCTGTCCCGTCAGATGTAGGTGAAGTAGGCTATGCCAGCGCAGATAGCGAGCCAGGCCCCCCGCGGCGAAGGATTTCACCAAACAGCGCACCCCCCGCGCAGGCGAGGTGAGACGTGTCAAAACCTCAACAAGTCGCGGGGGCGTGATCGGATCGAACCTGGCTTTGACGTGCTCAAGCACCTGTGCCGCCGTGATCTGTTTAGCCCGGTGCGCCCGTAAGAGAGGGCATCGGGCCCAAATGGCTCAGCGAACCGCCCAATGGTGCGGGGCTAGGCGCCCAAACATATTTAGAACTGCGTCATCCGTGCCGCTCGGCTTATCAAGACGTCTTGTTCAGCGTTGCCTTAGTGTGCAAGCTTGAGGGTTGCGACACCGGCTACGATGAGTGCGACGCCCACGTAGCGCAGGACGGACGTAGGGTCTCCATAGTGCATGACGCCGACTAAAAACGTGCCCGCGGCTCCAATGCCCGTCCAGACTGCGTATGCAGTCCCAATTGGGATAGTTTTCTGAGCGAGGAAGAGAAGCGCGCCGCTCGCGCTCATGAAGAGCACGGCTACCGTGATGCCAGTCCAGCGTGTTTCCGGCACTTGAGCCATCTTCAGGCCAATTGGCCAGCCAATCTCCAATAGCCCTGCAAGAAGTAGATAAATCCAGCCCAAGACGAACCTCCAAGTTGATAGCTAGCGCAATTTACAAAGTTACCGCTCAGCGGGCGCCGAAGGCGCTTGAGTTCAGCCACGTGGTGAGGAGAGCTTGAAGGCAGGCCCGTTCGTAGGTATTCGATTCCGTCGAGTGCTTCTGCAACCCGACGCTTAGCTATTTCAGTCCCCTACAGTTCGAGCAAGCTCAAAAGGCTTAGGTCGGTATGAACCGATAGCAGACCACCAGTCAGAAGTAGCGATTAGGGAGAAGTTTGACACGGTACTCAGCTGGTTGGATGCCGCTGAGGCTATGGGTCACTGAGCTCGAAGGAGAGCTTGGGTGCTGCAGCGGAACGCTCCGCCAAAAGATCGGGAAATCTTGAAGTCAACATACTCAACCTTGATCCCTCTGCGCTCCAGTTGTGATCCGATCTTCTCGAAGACGGGATCGGTCACGTAAATCTCGGGACTGATCGGCAAACCATTAGTCGCCAGTTGACCGGCTTGATTTAGCGTGACCGGTATACGATCCCACTGGCTGAGTGCCGACGGAATTCCGTCAAGAAACGCGTCGGGGCACACTACCATCAGGCCATCTCGCACCAAGCCCAGGGCGCAGTCCAGGTGCAAGATTTCTGGGTGCAACCGTACTTCCTGCACCTGGTAGTCGCTTGGCGCGAGCAGCTTCCGCAACCACTTCACACCTTGCGTATTGGAAGCAAGGCCCGAGTTCCCGACGAATACCTGCTTACCCAGTACCAAGACATCGCCGCCCTCGATGAACGGGCCGAGTCCTAGCGTCTCATCACCAGCATCTGCCACAGCTGGCTGCGGTGCGGCTACATAAATGCTGTCAGCGGAATAGACATGACCCTCTAGGAGGCCGCGCACTGGCAGAATTTCCTTGCGTCGGTGCAAGAACCGTAACGAACCTTCGATCACATGTTTGCCGACGGTGAAGAATGGATCACGCACAAAAAAATTGCTGTAGCCGTCTGCGCCAGCCGTCGCCTTTTCAGCTGCTGTGAGCTTTCTGGGACGAAGAACTTGCACCCCGTGCTTGATCAACACCGCACCCAGCGTTTCGCGCTCGAGCTCCCATGCAGCTTGCATGTCAGGAAACGCAACCCCGAAGTCTTCTCCTCCTTCCAGCATGCTTGTACTGCCTTTGGGTAGGAACGAGGTGTTTTTTCCTGACATGCCACCTTTGGGAATTGAGACTTCTGATTGGGTCAGCACAACGGTGCGCAGCGGAGCGAATTCGCTCTCGACATAGATGCGGCCATTGGGTGTGGATGGATGGGGCATGCTCTGCTCTCGCGACAAAGCAGTTGAGGAAAAGGCCGGAAATGCTGCTGTCGCGACTGCGACGCGAAGCGCTAGGCGACGTGACTCGTTGGCAGGAGGTAGCGTTGTCATCATGGTGCTAGAAAGGTGAACAAGTAGCATCAATGTCATCGATTATGATGATGAATTCAAGTTAAGAAAGATATTTAAAACAGATACATGGCATTCAGTTTTGAGCAACTCGAGGCTTTCATCGCCTCTGCCGATACGGGATCATTCACCGGTGCTGGCAAGAAGCTTGGAAAGGCACAGTCTGCGATTAGTACTCATGTGGCGAACCTCGAAATTGAACTTGGCGTGGAGTTGTTCTCACGACGAACGAAGTCGCCAACCTTGACCGCTGCGGGCGAGCGGCTGTTGGCGGAATCCCGCGCGATGATTGAGCGTCGAGAACACCTTCTGGGGGTTGCCCGCGCCCTAGACGGCGACATCGATCAACGCCTTTGCTTGGCAGTCGATGAATTGTTCCCCCGCGCAGCCTTGAGCGAGCTTCTGAGTGGCTTTGGCGCTGAGTTCCCGTTCGTAGAGGTGCAGCTTCTTTCACCCCGCATGGAGGATGTCTCCTCATTGGTGCTACGAGGGGAAGCCGACCTGGGCATCATGTGGCGCCAGGAGAAGCTGGCACCGGAAATAGCATTCCACACTTTGGGCTGGGTTCGCCTGCGCATGGTTTGTGCGGCTGCACATCCGCTGTCTCAAGGCCCTGTTTCTTGGGAAAAACTGCAGCGCCATCGCCAGCTCGCTCCCACTCCACGAGGCTCTGGCGTCGAGAAGCTACGGCTGCAGGTTGCTTCGGACGTGTGGTGGATTGAAAGCTATGCGGACATCATGACGCTGGCAGAGAAGGGCTTGGGATGGGCGCTCGTTCCTGAGCACCTTCTGGATGAAGCTGTTGCCAGTGACTTAGTTTCCCCCGAAGCGACATTCGATCTCGGCGCGGTGGTTCCCGTCGCTCTGGAGATGGTGTGGCGGAAGAAAGCGCCAGGCAAAAAGGCGGCAACCTGGTTGCGACGAGAGGCTGCTCGAATTGCCCTGGCGCATCTTGGTACGCATTCTCTTGCCTGAAGCAGTGACATTTGATTCTGTGGAAACTTTATGTCAGGAAGCAAGACCCCAACTGCTGGTAAGCGGGTCACTTCTGCGTAGAAATCAACAGCCAAAGGCAACCGTGACCGCCTGGTGCCCCTGCCTGAGGCCACGCTGGCACTGCTGCGTCGCTTCTGGGCCTGCCACCGCCACCCCACCCTGCTGTTTCCCAACCGCGCCGCTGGGCTCTGCGGTGCCCACCGCGCCAGCAGCCCGCTGGACCGCGGCGGCGTGCAGCGCACCCTGGCTCGCGTGGTGTAGGAGATCGGCCTCAAAAAAAAAGATTTCTCCCCTGCGCCACAGCTACGCCAAGCACCTGATCGAAGCCGGGGTCGATCTGCTGCAGGTGCAACAGATCCTGGTCCACCGCAGCATCCTGACCATCGCGCGTTACACCCACCTCGCCAGCCACACCGCTGACGCTTGCAGCGAGCGCCTGAACGCATTGATGAATGGTTACCGGATTGGCTGGCCATCGGCAACACGCGCGTCCGCTTCTGGCCCAATAGCTGCCGTCTGAGCCTCGTCCGCGATCGACAGCAATCGCTGCATAGTTGCCCGCTGCCGCCCGGTCGCCAGCTTCAGGCTGTAAGCAGCCCTTCAAGAGTGACCGCTGAGCGTCAGCTGTTCCACAGAGCAGTCTGTTGTCAAAGGAGGGTTGAGGGGATACATCCATGGCCGGTTAAGTCCGTTCGGATCAGTTCCTGTTCCGCCATTCAAGGAATCAAGCGCGGTGTTATCGGAGCGCCAGCAATCGAAACTCGAAAGCCACGTTGAGTAAGACTCTCAAAAGCCTTGGATAAGTTCACCTTGCTAAAAAACGGCAAGTTCTGCTTGAGAGTCACACTATCTTCGCCAAGGATCAAAAAAACGATCTCATAGTCTGCGCTCTTAGGCGCTTCCAAAGGTACAAGATCGCCTGCAGCCGGATTCACCCTACGCAGTACTGTTCTTGCCTTCTTGCGGAACGCTTTGTCCCCGAGCATGATTTCAGCCGCCACACTCCCTTGTGCAAAGAGGTGACTCAGTCCCGCCGATCCGCCCTTGCGATGCTTGACATGAACCAGCTGTTTTTCTGGAGTCAGGAGGTCGCAAAGTTCTATGGACGAGGTAGTTCTGTCAGTCTTGACTAGCTGCTTATCCAACAGAAAGTATCCATGCGCTTCAGCGGCGCGAGCGTTGTAGTCGCCTTCGGATTCAATCTTCGACTTACCATCTTCATCCCATACTTCAACTGAAGGGAATGCAAGAGCTGATATCTGTACGGAATCTAAAGTCTCGGAGATTCGGCCAATAAATGTTGCGTCTACCTCATACCATTTGCCATCAAAAATGATCTTTGTTTTGGTCCCGTCGACTATCTCAAAGTAGATGCAGCGATATACCGGGTGCTCGGTGACGTTCCCGTCAACATCATGGACAAAAAGACGGTCACGCTTCAATCCGTCTATAGTTAGTCGCCCCAGATCAGGGATGGTGTCGATGTAGTCGGTCGCATGGATGAAAGGGCGCACGCGATCCTTGTGCCGCGTAAAGCTGAAGCCCAGGATCGTATCCCACGAGCCGATCTCTGGCAGGGTAACCATGATCCCAGGTTTGCGTTCAGAGACCGCTTGGACCAACTGGGCGTTCAAAGCTTCAATTGATGGGTCATCTTTGATCTTTCGTACGTTGTCTACCCAAGAAAAAGAAGCCTTGTAGTCGTTGTTGGAGTAATACCTTTTGATGCTGCGAGCTAGCGTGGGGAGGTCAGTGGCCTCCATTTCAACACCGAAGGAGAACATCGCGTCACCGCCAGCTATGTGGGTTAGAGCGACCCCTGGTTTAGGAACGCCAGTTACAGCACGTAGAACATCACGCAGTATGTCTATGCCGAAAACGCTGACTTCGGAATCACGCGCAGCCTGAGACTTTTTTTGAACAGGCTGGTCTTCAAGTGTGTGGAGATCAACACTGCGTAGTGATTTCTCATCGAGCGTATTGAGTGCTGTGCGAAGGCCGAAATCGGGGAGGAATAAAGATTGTTCTATGAGGTATCGACCATACCCAAAAGTGAAGGCAAAGATGTCGTGGTCTACCTGTAGCAGTAGAACTGAAGAACTCGACCGATTTGCCAGCCCTGGAATTTCACGCCCCGCGACCTCGTCAAGTAATGAGCCCCAACCAGGCCTCTTCTCAACACTTCTTTTCACGTAGAGTACGCCACCTCCACCTATGGCATCTGCTATTGGATAGCTATCGACCGGTATCTCTGTGAGCAGATCACCGAACGTTTGGCCATCAGCCAATGGCTTTGCCATAAATAAGTTCAGGCGGCGATATTTTTTAGCCATCTCATTTCCAAATAGGATTCCACACTTTCCGTGGATTGCCAGCAATCACTCAGTTAGGCGCATGAGAGAGATTCGATCGTTGCAGGGCTTCCAAATAGATGGCTTGCTGTTTCGTCCTTATCGACCTTCCACGCACGGACGTAATAACGGAATTCCCCTTGGGGCAATGCCGCCTCATTGCATCACCGTTGGTTCCACAGCCATCAGGTGATTCGACACCCCATCTTTCGTTTCGCATCGCCAGGTTGCCCAGAGCTTGGAGCCAGCGGCATTGGCCCCACCAATATCCAGCTCGAGAGCAAGCCAGTTTCGGGCAGCCAAGACCCTCCGGTTCGACTGCGGAAAGATCAGCATCTCTGCACTGGTGTTTACGTTCAAGTTCTGCGTGATCCGGCCCACGTTATCCAGGACATGAAAGAACAGTCGCTCGGCCACAGACACCAGCGATGGGTGCACCACCGCTGTCGATGTGAACTGCTGAATCTGTGCCCAGTTGTCTTGCGGGCCTACGTCTTTGCGATAGGCGACCCCGTGAGCCGCCACATGCACGTCCCCTGAGATGATGGCCACTCTGAGTTGCTTGGCCTTTGCGGTTGCGAACAGGGTTTCGAGTAGGCGCAGACGCTCGCCCTCGTGGTCGTCGTGAGTCCAGTGATCTTTCAGATCATCGGCACTGCTATCCAGTACATGGTCGGAGCCGAAGTTGTCAAGGAACGCTTCCGCCAGCGATAGCTTCGGGTGAACGACAGGAACAGACGACATGAAGAGCAGGTGCTGACACCCATCACCTGGATGTTTGCGCTTGTTCGCTGGAATCTGCTCGAGCCAAGCCTTCAGCGCAGTCCATGTTTCCGGTCCAAGTACCTGTTCGTGCGAGCGTTCTGTTCGCAGATCGGCAACCAGTAGCTGCACCGGGCCTATAGCGTGCGCGAAGCTGAAGCCCGGCTGTTTGTTCAGTACAGGCAGGGCCAGAGCATCGCCTTTGAGTACTGTGCTCCACTCAATCTCTTTGAAGAGCGGATCGTTCGCTCTGACTTGCACATCGTCCCTCGCCTCCAACGCAGGGAGGCTGTCAGCCGCATGCTGCATCTGGAATACCCAGAATGCTCGTCGTGCATGATGGAAGAGTCTTTGAAACAGCGGACTGTGCTGCATCTCGCAGCTGTAAGAACCCCACCCGTCGAAGATGTCGTGGTCATCCCACATCATCACTGTGGGAGTCCGCGCCATGGCCTGCGCCGCATCAAGCGGCTTTGTCTTGGCATCCCAACCGCCTCGCTCTTTGGATAGCCATCTGTCGGCGTACAGGTTGAGGTAGTAGTCCTCAATCCTCGCTTCAAGCTCGGGGTCAACGGGGAAGACCAACTGCTGCTCTCTGGGGAGGCCAATCCACCCCTTCAGTTCCTTGACGTCTTCCCAGATAGAGTCAAAGTAGATTTGATCTCCTCCCATCAGCAGCAAGTGGAAACGCTGTAGATTCTTGTCGTGGGTCCTCGGCTCATGCCAAAGCTGCTCTTTGTCGAGCATGTAGCCCGCAGGGCGCACCTGCTTGTCGTGGTTGCACAGCAGATCCGCCCAGACGGCGTTTTCACCCTTGATCAACTTGCGGATGCTGCTGGGATCTGAAAAGCCATTGCATGACACATAGGCCATGCGAGGTGCATAGTCCTTCCCTGGGACAGTGAAGTGCCATACCTCGTCTACCCCTCCAATCGTGTACTCAACCTTGCGCTCTTGATCACCTTGGTTTGTCGTCAGGTCGTAGCGCAGGTATTGGCGTCCGCCATGCTTGAGCAACACCGAACTCTTTGGCGCAGCCTTCCCATCGACGATGACTTTAGGTGCTTTGTCGCCCTCATCAATTCCGATAAGCGCACTGACTTTCCACTTTCCTTTTGAGGCTCCCCGAAACGAAAGCACGGGCCCAAGCAGAATTGTTTTTGCCATTGAAGTGATCCCTCCGTGGTTATTGTTGAATTGCTTTCAAGCCTTTTGACGCTGCTCTTGAGCTATGGCTTTGACGATCCGCGCTCGTGCCTGCGCACGCTCGGCCAGATACTTGCCTTCGCCTGACTGTTCCAGCCAATCCAGGAATCGCTGTACGGCGTGACGCGTCTGACTTGGATCCCGGCAGTTCGCCAAAAAGACGAACTGCATTTTCTGGATCTCGTCAGCTACATAGATACCGAAGGGGCTGCTCACCACGGTGGCATCTGGAAACCCCAACAAGTTGGTTGCCTGGGTCTCGGTCACAGTCCGGTGACATGCGATGAGATGCACGGGTCCTCCCGTCTTCTGCAGCGCGCTTGCAGAAAGATGATCCTGGAGATGGGGCCTCCCGATGGGTTCTCTTGCTGCAGCGATGGTGAACGCGGCAGGGACCGCATCGACTTTGATCAGAGTCGGCTTGTGGTCAATGGGCAGAACCACGCCGACTTCGGTCGTTTGCGAGTCAGTCCGCTGCCCTAAGGCGTCGCCGACAACCTGACGCATGACCTCGCGTCGTCCGGCGAAGTCCAGCCTGTTCCATTCCAAGGCCGCGCCCAAATCAGAACGAAGCGTTCCAGTTCCTTTGCCACCTTCGCGGGCCTGTGCAAGTACGGCGTCCACCAGTGCTTTGTGAACCTCTTTGACTAGTGCCGGGACTTCCTGGGGAACTACCCCGCCCCGAAATGGTGACTCGCTGTCTTTGAATACCTTGAAGCGATCATTCCGATCAGTCTGAGCCACATCGCTCGTGGCTGCGCATGCGGGCAGTTCTATCAGCCGAACCTTGCTTCTTGAGGTATTCAGGCCCTCGATGTACTCCGCGTGGCAAATGCCGATGTCACCAGCCTCTTTTGCCCACCCGGCGTGACCGTTGAAAAGAACGATCAGCACGTCGCAATCGCGAACCTGTTTCAGGCAGGCATCCCAGCTGTTCTCCGCGTGGTCAAGAGCTTCAGCGTCTTCATTGATCCAGACTTCGAAAGCCTTTGCGCCAAAGAGCTTTTCCGCCTCAATGCTCTTCTTGAGTTCACGCCGTACGTCAGTGAGTGGCGTTCCCCCTGGCCCAGGAAAATGATCTATACATCGGCTGGAGATCATTACGCGAAGTTTTCGACTTGTCGCCATGGAGCAGTAAGGTCTTCCCTTGAAGAGATGCGCAGCTAGCGCTGAGCCAATGTGTTGAGGAAACGTGTCAATTCACTGACTTATCGCACGATGCTGCCATCTCAAAGCTAGTTCATCAAGAAGAACATGGCACGGACAGCTACACAACTTCAAGCATGGCCAGCACCGAAACGTCCGGAAGCCTGATCGACTGCGACCAAACTCCCATTTGAAATGTGCCTGGGCAGCTGATCCCGCGCGAAGCACTCTCTCGCTTCGGGCGCTCAGGCCTTTGACTGCCACTAAGGTTTTTTCGAAAGCAACCGTGTCATGAGGCAGTTCGTTCAGGATGTGGAAATCTGCTGAGAATCCCTGACCGAGCCGGGACAACTACAAACTTTTCAGAACTTGGAAAATGGCGACGTTCTGCACTTGTTGCGCTAGAGTAATTTCAAGGCTCAAACCTCCCTATTGGTGATCTGCGCACTTGTTACCATCGCTCATGGATAGAGGAGCGCATATGGACGATGAGATCAGAAGAAGAAATGCCGCTGCTACACAGCGCCGAATCGCGTTTTCCGAGGCACTACCAAAGGCATTGCGAGATGAGGAAGATGCCATTCCAGTTGTCATTCGCTCAATGAACGCATCAAGTCGAAGCAAACTGCAGCGAATTTATCGCATCGCAGATGCGGTCATGGAGTACCGGGAGCCATTTGTTGCGTGCAAAAAGGGATGTTCAGATTGTTGCCATATGAACGTCACAATCTCGACCGAAGAGGCGGCCAGAATAGGTGCCGCTAGTCGACGAAAAGTCGAAAAATTGCTCACTAACGTGCAGCACGAAGTGAGCGCCTTCGCGGGCATTCCTTGCCCGTTTCTGGACGCTGACTCTGCTTGTTCAGTTTATGCAGACAGACCCTTGGTCTGTCGAAATCATGCGTCGTTTGACGAGGATGCCAAGCTGTGTAACCCGAAGCTGATGAACGATGTTCAGATGCCTACGGTGCATTACGCGGGAATCGAGGAAGCTTTTGGCTCCCTGGTACTGGCAAGCAAAAACTCGGTACTCGCAGATATTCGGGATTTTTTCCCGAATGTTTCGGCGTTAGCGTGAGATCAATTTCACAAAATGCAAACTGCCGCCGTCGACTACAGGCTGGTTGCTGACGTCTACGCGACCAAGCTTGAGCGACCGCTAGTGACACGTTGCAAGCGTCGTCGAGCTGCGCTCTCGTTGAGCATGGTCTTACTCCGCCAGTCAATCGCGATCGTCAATCTGGTTAATGCTATGGGGCTGAAACCCTTGCGACTCGGCGACCATGCGCCACAATCAAGTAAAAAGCTATAGGGGACCACTAGTGGTAGCTGCACCGAGCACGGCGTTTGGAAAGCTTCTAGACCGGATTGACGGGCTCGACAACGTGTTGAAGGAGGTCGACGCCAGCCCACGACTCGAACAGCCTCGCCTGCTTTTTCTGAGGTTTCGCCAAGAAGAACCAGAACTAGATGCGCTTGCCGAATTGTTGACCGATTTACTGGTGGACTACGCGATTCCGCTAAGCAAGCGCCAACAGGCAAACGCGGCTGGTAGCAACTCGGCGACCCAGGGCAACACGGTCATGCATGTCCGGTTGTACCGAGAAGCCAAAAGGCTGCTTGTCGAGTACGAGAAGATCAATCAAGGTCGGTACGGCGAACTAGGGGAACTGCTTTCGTACGCTCTCGCCGTGCACTACCTCGGCGCCGCACAGATAGGGTCCAAGATGGCCCTGAAGACGTCCCAGGGCATGCCTGTTCATGGCGTCGATGGCTTGCACGTGAAAGCCAACGCTGACGGCACGGTCACGTTTTTCGTTCTGGAGTCGAAGGTGATGCCGGATGCCACCGATGCGTCGAGGGACATGGTCGCGTCGATTTCGGATTATCGGGCAGACCGTTCCAAGAAGCTCAACGAACTCAGGTTAGTTACTGACCTGTCGAACTTTGACGCCCTGATCGGCGAGCAGCGGGAAGCCGCGAAGTCATTCTTCAATGCCTATCAAGGAAACGGAAACCATTTGAAGCGGCGCGACGTGCACGTTGGGAGCTTGGTTTTCAGTGAGTCGGCATACCAGAATCGGCTGCCCGTTGACCACGAGAAGCCCATTACGATCCACGAAGAGCACCTAGAGAAACAGTACAAGAAAAAGCATGACCGATTCAAGGCGAACCTTGAACGGCAGGCCGTGACGAAGAGCCTCGACTTAGGGAACTGCATCGTCTTCTTTGTGGCTGTTCCAGACATTAATGAATTGAAGCGAGTGTTCGCGGAGCTCAATCAATGAAAAGCTTTGCATCTGAGCTCGCCCACGATATTCGCCAAGAGCCCGCGTTTTGGGTTGACCTTGCTTCGCTGCGAGCCGTGGGAATTCGCTCCACCCTGCTGTCCACGGACGTGGACAATTCGTTCTCAGTGGGCACCACAGTCAATGGTCCAAACCTGGACGGCGAGGCTCTCATCAGGCTCCTGAATTCGGCAAGTGTTTTCGCGCAGGCAACCGATGAGTCGAGTCGTGACCTAGCGCAACAGATCGCCGTCTTTGCGTCCCTTGCCTCCAGCGATGCCGGCATTCATGACGCTGCGGTCCATATTCTCTCGGGCCTCGGTAACTTCCCAGGATTGAATAAGCTTCGGGGGGTGGGGTACAAGACTCAAGGCTTGCAGGCTCGCGTCCGCAACGCCCTATTGCGAGAGCTTAATTCTGTAGACATGGCCGGTAAGCGAGTGGCTCTCACGGAGTTCCAGTTGGAAGTGTGGGACAGCCTTCGAACCAAGGTCTCGACGGCAATATCTGCTCCAACGTCAGCAGGTAAGTCGTACGTCGTCATGGAGTACCTCTGCGAAAGCGCCATCGCGGCCGAGCACTTTGTTGCGCTCTACATAGCCCCCACGCGCGCGCTACTTGCGGAGATTCAAGGAAAGCTGGAAAAGCGTCTAGCATCAGTCAGCAAAAAGCTGCGGGTGACGACGGTTCCAGTTCTGGATCCTGAGGACCGGCCGAAGCAAATTTACGTGCTGACGCAGGAACGAGCTCAGCTATTGTTGTCTTCCGTCGACGTAAGCGGTCTGATCGACTTAGTCATTGTCGACGAGGCCCAAGCCATTGGCGACGATAGCCGCGGCATGATCCTCCAGGATGCTTTGGAAAAGGTTCATGCGAGTAACCCCGGGGCGCGCATCCTGTTTCTCGCACCTGGTGCTAGCGGTTTCGGGCTTGTTGGGGATAGCGTCGGACTCTCGAAGCTGGACGTGAAGGAAACCGGCCTGTCGCCGGTCGTGCAGAACCGCATCAGCGTTCGGTTCCCCATCGAGAACGAACATTTGGTTGAACTCGACTTGGTTACTCCCACGCGCCTCGAGCGCATCGGTTCGTACACCTTCGAGCGCGGCTTCGCCCTCACTGAAGACGCGAAGCTTGCTGCGGTAGCGGAGGAATTTGGCTCCTCTGGACGGTCGCTCGTTTATGCTACCGGCGCAAAGAACGCCGAAGACCTGACGGCGCTCATTGCGCTGAATCGCGAGGACCGGGACTCGTCCCCCCTTAAGGAGTTAGCTAAGTTCATTGAGCAGCATGTTCATAAGCGATACTCCTTGGCGCGATTCGTGCGTCGTGGCGTAGCGTTTCACTACGGCAACATGCCAAGCCTTCTTCGCGAAGGGATCGAGGCGAGCTTTCGCGATGGACATCTCGACTATCTCTGTTGCACGACAACGCTGTTCCAGGGTGTCAACCTGCCTGCAAGGAATGTGTTCATCGACACCCCAACCCGAGGAAAGGGCGATCCGCTGGACGAGGCGGCGTTGTGGAACTTCGCAGGACGCGCGGGCCGCCTTGGTGAGGAGGTCGTGGGCAACGTCTTCTTAGTCAACTACGAGAACTGGGAAACGCAGCCGCTGACCACCCGCAAGCCCTTCGAGATAAAGGTCGCCTTCAAGGAGACGATTGAGGATAGCTTTGACGAGATCCTCGATGTCCTTGAGGGAGCAAGCCGACCGCAGCCAGACGAGATGCGCAAGCGTGTGGAAGACCGGGTGACCGCTGCGGCTGGCCTGGTGCTCTTCCGCGCAGCACAGGGCAATCTCGACGCGCTTCTTGGGAGAGCAAACCTTTCGCTCAGTCCAAATCAAAAGGCAACGCTATCCGCCAGTGCCGGTCTTGCGGTAAAGCAACTTGGCCTACCACCGGCAGTTCTGACAAGCAGCTGGATGGTCGATCCAGTGGCGCTGGCCAGTCTCTTGAAGAGACAGAAAGAGCTGATCCGCAAGGGAGAATTTCAAAAGCTGATGCCTGTCAATCCAGCGACGGACTCGCACGCGGTGTACAACAGCATCATTCGCCGCATGTACAAGCATCTTGGCAGGATTACGCTCAGTGGTGATGAGGGTAAAAGGGCCCGAGGCTTTGTCAATCACGTTACAGTGACCGCTCTCAGTTGGATGCGAGGCGACCCACTCACAAAGTTGGTCCGAGAGGCAGTGAAGTACCGGGTTTCCGTTGCCAAGCAAGGCCCTAAATCTAAGTCTGAGCAGGCTGTCGTGGATGCGGCCATTCGCGAGATGTTCACACTCATCGAACAGACGATCCGCTTCAAACTTGTCCAATGGGCCAAAGCCTATGTCGATCTTCTCAAGTTTGCGCTTGAAGCAGAGGGAAGGTCCGAGATGGTTGCGCAGGTATATGACTTTTCACTGGCGCTAGAGCTTGGGGTGTCAACGAAGACCGGTAGGTCGCTCGTAGAGTTCGGGCTGTCCCGAATCAGCGCGTCCGCGATTGCGGGCCTCATCACTGACTCTTCGCTGCCTCCGGACAAAGTGAAGGCCTGGATACAAGCCCAGCCAGAGGAAATGCTGTCGAAACTGTCCAGTCTCATCCTCGCAGAGCTGAGAGCCAAAGACCTGCTGCGCTCCGATTCGGTGGCCGACGTGGTTTTGTCAGTCCAGGAGGCCAGCTTCTTGGCCGACAGCGGACGCTCGGAATAGGCTTTGCGAACGACAGCACCCGCTGCGTTGAGGTCGCCGCCCGATTCGATCGATGGGGCGAGGGATTTCATCCTCGCTGGTTTCAGGGTGGTCCTCCCACGGTAGCATCTTTCGCTTGCCAAGAAAGGCCCTCTCATGCTCACGACACTACTTGCCATCGCATTGCTTCACTGGATCGTTCTCGTCACGCCAGGTGCTAACGTCCTCGTCGTAGTGAACATGGCCGCGAGTGGGCAGCGCAAAGCTGCCTGCTTCGCTGCTGCCGGCGTCACCACGGTGGCCGGGATCTGGTCTGCTTTGGCCGTCATGGGTGTCGGAGCCATTTTTTTGACCCTGCCCACTTTGCGAGTCGTAGTGCAGTGCGCGGGTGGCCTGTATCTGTTCTATGTGGCCGTGCGCCTATGGCGTAGCCAGCAGATTGATGCGACGGGTGCGGCTGATGGCGTGAGCCCGTTAGCTGCCTTTCGCATGGGGTTCCTGACGAACATCCTCAATCCGAAGTCGACCCTGTTCTTTGGCAGCGTGTTCGCCACGGCACTACCGTCCAATCCGTCCGCCGAGTTGCTGGCAGCATCCGTGGCCCTGGTGTTGGTCAATGCTCTGGTGTGGCACCTCTTTTTAGCCTTCGCTTTCTCGGCCACGCCTGTCCAGAACGCCTACGCACGCCAGCGACAACGGCTGAACAAGATTGCCAGTGTGCTGGTTGGCTTTTTTGGTGTGCGGCTGCTCGTGACCGCCTTCCAGAATCGCAACTGACCGCAGGCTCTCGGCGAACCTGTGAGTCAGGCGACTGCCGCTTTGGTCGATGACCAGATGGCTTCGTGTTGTTTTCCGATTTTCACTGTGCCCACACGGACGCTGGAGTGTTGAACACGAAAGAAGGAGCTGAGGGGCCAGAAGGTCAAATTGCGGGTGTTCTGAATATGTTCGAGTTTCATGGGACGAAGAGGGTCAATAGCCATCAGCACCCGCCACTTCGACAACACGTGCCAGATGACCCTGCTCTATAGCCTGGCGCGGTGTCCGGCCGCCCAAAGCCCCCGATGGCGTCTCCAAGAAGGCAAGCAGCGCCCAGCCCTCGGTGGTTCCCAAGGCTTTTGAAAGCTTGGGCACGGCATCCCATAGAACGGGTTCAAACTGCCAACTTGGCAACTTGGATCCACGCCGAGGTTGAGCCAATCCGATAGCCCGCCCTTTGGCGATCCACGCATTGATCGTCATTGGGGTGGTACCAACCAGATCGGCAGCCATGTCTTTGCTGAGCATGTCCTTGGCTTCCAAGCGCGCCATCCGGGCAGCCAGACTGCCAGCCAATAAGGCCTTGGTCTGAGCAGCAGACGCGTAGGGCGACGGATGTGCAACCGCGCTTGGGGTGTTGTTTGTGCGGTGGCGAGTCGTTGAGGTTGATGTTGTCGAGGGTGTTTTCATGGGGACTTCATCAATGGCGCGTTGTGGCCGTTGACCTTGCTACTGAAATAGGAAGTGCGGGGCAAGTTCAAAGCTAGAGCCTGCTTCAGCTTAGCCATCGGACGTGAGAACAAGGCGAATACCTCGGCACTATGGCGAGCCGGTACTTCAAGAACCGCAGGGCACATCTCAAGCGCCATGACGTCGAAATGAGCTGTCCGACGTGCGAGCACATTGGACAAGATCGGGAGTGTGTCGCGACTTTCCACGATGCCAGCGACAGATTGCAAGACCGCGAGGACCTTGTCTTTTGCATATCGGAAGATGGGCTTCCCATAACGATCCAATCAATGAAGCCGGCGGAGTAATTGATGTGATGCCACCCTACGTCTAACTGCCATGGAGGGCTGGCGAGAGCATCGAGGCATCAGGTTGCCCAAGCGTCATCACCCACGGTCCACCGCAACTCGTCCACCACCCTGCGCATGATCCACACACACTGCGCATCGGTGCACCACCGCTTGGCCAGCAGGCCCTTCAGCGCAGCCTTCACTGTCGCCTCCTGGTTGCCTTCGTAGGTGGCGAGTTTTCGCTGGCAGTACGCGACCATCTGCGAGACCAGATCCTCACACATCTGGAAGGCCGCCATGACCTCGCCTGGCGATGTGCCCGGGGCATAGAACTTCCCACCTTCCTCAACCAGGTTCATCTTGGGCTGGGCACCCGCAACAGCAGAAGGTACTGCAGTCACCGGAAAGTCTTCCGGTACCCCGGGATAGTTGGCACGGTCTATCGACATATCGACTCCTTGCTGGCTGATGCACCATACAACCGGTAGCCGGTGCGGTGCAATCGAATTGCTTCAGAACGGCGCAGGCGACTCCACCAGCGCCACAGGGCCGGGCCCCGCATACAGCACCTCTCGCGAGTGCTTCACCGTCACCCGCCAGACCTCGCCCTCCTGCGTGACCGCATACGCCTGCGCCTCCAGCGGCAGCACGGTCTCCATCGGGAACACACCACCGGCTCCGCCCGGTAGCGTGCGCATCAGCGTCGGGTAACTCCAGGGCGCGTTGATCGGCATGGCATGTCCTCATGCGGATCACCACCCTCACACCAGCCGAACTTCAAAGTACGCTCCATCCCCTTCTCCCAGATCCCGGAACCCTGCCTGCTTGGCCGCCGCACTGGCCTTGCCCCAGGCCTTGAGCAAGGTGAGATCGCCAGGCGACACCACCTCGGGCGGCGACTCTTCCAGGCTGTGCATGGTGTCCAGGGCAGCGGCGACTTGCTCAGGGCCGCCAAGCTGCTTTTCGAGGGCTTGGGCATACCGGGTTTCTGCGGCAATGCGCTCCTTGGCAGGGATCTCTTCGGGGTAGTCGCGCAGGGTGACGACATAGGTGGATTCGATAACTTGCATGGCGCTGCTTCTCCTGTGGTTGAAGACTGTATGAATATAAGGGGTATCTATTTAGCTCCAGTGACGTGAGAATAGCTGGATGGAAACCCAGATGCTAACGCCAACTCCTGGACGGGACTACCCCCGCAC
>VFQM010000448.1_pt1 | contig 45718 bp, 36 predicted proteins | sample 3512391 | NCBI WGS metagenome assembly VFQM01 (sample SAMN10412369, study PRJNA504923) | tailings metagenome | isolation source: Replicate 1 from Balatoc abandoned mine | place: Philippines | reverse complement strand
CCGAATGGACGGCGGAATTCCTCGCGCTCGAAGCCGCCGGATGGAAGGGCGAGGCTGGCTCCGCCCTCGCCTCCGCACCTGATACCGCCGCACTGTTCACGCAGTCGCTCGCGGGCGCGGCGGCGGCCGGGCGGCTCGAACGGCTCGCCCTGAGGCTCGATGGCCGGCCGATAGCGATGCTGGCGAACTTCATCACCCCGCCGGGCGCTTACAGCTTCAAGACCGCCTTCGACGAGGCCTATGCGCGTTTTTCGCCGGGGATGCTGCTCCAGCTCGAAAACCTCGCGCTGCTCGAACGCCCCGATGTGGCCTGGGCCGATAGCTGCGCGGTGGAAGGCCATCCGATGATCGAACGCCTATGGCGCGGGCAGCGCCGCATGGTGAGCCGCAATATCGCCATCGGCGGGCCGCTGCGCCGCGCCGCCTTCCGCCTGCTGATGGCCTACGAAACCCGTCCCCGGAACTCCAGCCAGACGAGCACCTCATGAACGCCCCGACCCACTTCACCGATGCCCTCCCGGCCACCGTGTTCGGCGTGCCCGCCCGCACCCGCTTTGCCGCGCACTATCCCGAGCGTCCGCATATCCTGACCCATGATCTGACCAGCCACCCCCTGCTCGAGATCGAGGCGCTGGCGCAGCTCGCCGAGCAGCTGCCGATCACCTCGGTCGAATACAACCGCGGCGATCTGCCCATCGGGGTGGACGGCAAGCCCGGCTCCAACGGCCTCACCATCGCCGAAACCATCCGCAAGGTGGCGGAGGCGGAAAGCTGGGCGGTGCTCAAGAACATCGAGCAGGTGCCGGCCTATGAAGACCTGCTGCTCGGCCTGCTGGAGGAAATCCGCCCCGAGATCGAGGCCGCGACCGGCGCGATGCTGACCCCGCAGGGCTTCATCTTCGTCTCCTCGCCGAACTCGGTCACGCCGTACCACTTCGATCCCGAGCACAACATCCTGCTCCAGATCCGCGGCAGCAAGGTCATGACCCAGTTCCCCGCCGGCGACACCCGCTTCGTGCCCGACGAGGCGCACGAGACCTACCATTCGGGCGGCCCGCGCGAACTCAAGTGGGATGACAGCTTCCTCACCCATGGCACCGAATTCCCGATCGGCCCGGGCGAGGCGCTGTTCGTGCCGGTGATGGCCCCGCACTTCGTGAAGAACGGCCCCGCGCCCTCGGTCTCGCTGTCGATCACCTGGCGCAGCGAGTGGAGCTACCGCGAAAGCGATGCGCGGGTGCTCAATGCGATCCTGCGCGAACGTGGCTTCACCCCGAGAGCGCCCGGGCGCTGGCCGCGGCAGAACTACGGGAAGGCCTATGCCTTCCGCATCATGCGCAAGCTGGGGTTGACCGGCTCGTAAGTGGCAAGCATGGCCTTGCGCCATGACTGACACACCCTCCAGCGAACAGCTTGTCGCAGGCCTCGTGCGCCTGCTCACCGTCGAGAAGCGCGCCGCCGATGTCTATGCCGGCCCGCCGCAGGCCGACGGGATCGGGCGGGTATTCGGCGGGCAGGTGCTCGCACAGGCGCTGCAGGCGGCGCAAGCCAGCGTGACCGACGGCAAGCGCGCCCATTCGCTCCACGCCTATTTCCTGCGCGGCGGGCGCGAGGGTGCGGCGATCGAATACCGCATTGCGCGCGACTTCGACGGGCGCAGCTTCGCCAACCGCCGGGTGGTCGCCTCGCAGGAAGGCGAGGACGGCACGCCGGTGCCGATCCTCAACCTGACCGCCAGTTTCCAGCAGCCCGAAGAGGGCCTTGAGCACAACGATTCGCCGATGCCCGATGTCCCCGGCCCGGACGATCTGCGCCCCGACATGGACCTGCGCCGGGAACTGGCCGAAAAGTGGGGCGACAGGCTGGGCGAACAGCAGCGCCGCATGATGCTGCGTCCGCGCCCGATCGAGATGCGCACCATCGACAGCCTGCACTGGATGAGCCGCGAACCCCGGGAGCCGCGTGCGCATACCTGGTTCCGGGTCTGCGCCCCGATCACCGGGGCGGCCGACACCCCCGAACTGCACCGCGCGATCATCACCTATGCCAGCGACTACACCCTGCTCGGCACCAGCGCGCTGCCGCATGGCCTGAGCTGGATGCGCAGCGAGCTGGTCGGCGCGAGCCTCGATCACGCGATCTGGTTCCACCGCGATTGCCGCGCCGACGAATGGCTGCTCTACGCCACCGACGCGCCGTGGAGCGGCGGCGGTCGGGGCTTCAACCGCGGGCGGATATTCAACCTTTCGGGCGAGTTGGTGGCGAGCGTCGCGCAGGAAGGGATGATGCGGCGAAAAGTGACAAGCTAGGGCGCGGCTTGCACCACACGCCCGCCTGACCGATATGGGGCCGGTGCCCCGGATCAACCCCTTCCATCTGGTCATCGCCAACAACCTGCTGCAGAACGTGACCAATTTCACGGTCTGGTTCGCACTGGTGTTCTGGGCCTTTCTCGAAACACGCTCGGTGTTCGTCACCGGCATGATCGGCGGCATCCACCTGGCTTTCACCGGCGCTGTGGCGATCTGGTTCGGCAGTCTGGTCGATCATCACCGCAAGCAGCGCGTGATGCTGGCATCGAGCCTCGGCTCGCTGGTGTGCTATGGCGCGGCGCTTGCGGTCTGTGTCCTGACGCCCGCCGCAGAGCTGACCAACACGTCGGGCATGATGCTGTGGATCCTGATCCTGCTCACCATGCTGGGCGTGATTAGCGGCAATCTGCGGATGATCGCCCTGCCCACGCTGGTCACGCTGCTGGTGCCCGAGGACAGCCGCGACAAGGCCAACGGGCTGGTGGGCATGGTCGGCGGGATCGGGTTTCTGGTGACCTCGGCGATCAGCGGCTTTCTGGTCGCCTGGGACGGGATGCGCGGCACGCTCATCCTTGCCATCGGCGGCACGGTGCTGGCCTTCGCGCATATGCTTACCGTCCGGATCGCGGAGCCGCCGGCCCAATCGGAGACGCCGGGGAGCCGCAACGCGATCGACCTGCGCGGCACGATCACGGTGATCGCCGCCGTGCCCGGCCTGTTCGCGCTGATCATCTTCGCGACCTTCAACAATCTGCTCGGCGGCGTGTTCATGGCGCTGATGGACGGCTACGGCCTGTCGCTGATGGGGGTCGAGGAATGGGGCCTGATGTGGGCCATGACCTCGACCGCCTTCATCGTCAGCGGCATGGTGATCGCGCGCTTCGGACTGGGTGCGCGCCCCTTGCGGCTGTTGCTGCTGGTCAACCTCGTGACCTGGCTGGCCGCGAGCCTGTTCACGATCCAGCCGTCGATTGCGCTGCTGGTGATCGGCTGCGTGGTGTGGATGTTCTTCGGCCCCTTCGCGGAAGCCGCCGAGCAGACGACCTTGCAGAAGGTAGTGCCTTACGAAAGGCAAGGCCGCGTGTTCGGCTTTGCCCAGTCGGTCGAGCAGGCGGCTTCGCCGCTGACCGCCTTCCTGATCGGTCCGTTCACGCAGTTCGTGGCGATCCCCTTCATGACCACCGGCGCGGGCGCTGAACGGATCGGCCACTGGTTCGGCACCGGGCCGGATCGCGGCATGGCGCTGGTGTTCTGCCTGACAGGCGTGCTCGGGGTGGCGCTGACGCTCGCCGCCTTCGGCTCGCGCGCCTATCGCGACCTTTCGGCCGCCTATGCCGCGCCGGAACGCGCCTCATCCCCGGCTCCGTAGGACGGACCCGGCGGCGCAGCCGCCGCAAGCGCGAACGCGCGCCCGCAGCGACGCTGGCGAAGCCAGCATGAGCGAGGATTTCGCAGCCCGGATGGGCTGCGGAAAACATCAGTGCGCCAGCAGGATCGGCATCTGCGGCTCGGTCAGCATCTTGCGGGTCACCCCGCCGAGCAGCAGTTCCGCCAGCCGCGAATGGCCATAGGCGCCCATCACCATCAGTCCGCATTCGCGCATCTGCGCGGCGGAGAACAGCGTGTCGGGAATGCCGGCCTCGCCTTTCGGCACCTCGACCACCTCGCAGGCGATGCCATGGCGGCTGAGATATTCCGCGCCGCCCAGTGCGGGGAAATCGAAGCGCGGCTTGTCCTTGTCCTCGGCCACGCTCACCAGCCACACCTTGCGCGATGCCGCCAGCAGTGGCACCGCCGCGCGCAGGGCATGGGCGGCCTCGGACGAACCGTTCCACGCCACCATCACCGGCGCGGTGACATCGAGGCGGGTGGCATCGCCCGGCACCACCAGCACCGGCACCGGCGCGTGCAGCACCAGATCGCCCGCCAGTGCCGAGGGCCCGCGACCGCCCGCGCCGGCATCCGAGGGGCCGACGATCACCAAGTCGGCGAGCGGCGAATGTTCGAGCAGGCGCTGCGGCGCGATGCCGTAGACGAAGCGCCAGTCCCAGGCGACATCCTCGCCCGCCAGCCGCGCCTCGGTGTCGGCGCGCAGCTTTTCGGCATTCTCCTTGATCACCGGCATCGCGGCGGCAATCGCCGAGCCGTAGAAGTCGCCGGGCGCGAAGACCTCGTAGCTGATCGCCTGAAGGCAGGTGATGTGCCCGCCGCAGGCCCGCGCGATATCGAGCGCCACCTGCAGCCGCGCATTCATCGCCGCGTCGTGATCGATGTGAAGCAGAATCGATTTCATGACTGTTCTCCCACTGATGAAACCGAAGATGGGCCAGCATTGTGACATCCGCCTTGACCGGGATCAAATTTGCGCGAGTCCGCTTGCGCGCCGCCCGCTGCCGGTTCATCTTCATCGCCAGAGGGAGAGGAACCATGCAGATCACGCGCCACCCGCCGGTCAGGACCACGCTCGAACCGTCGAACCACCCCTATCTGACGGGAGCATGGACGCCGCTGCATGAGGAAGTCGACGTTGCCGAGCTGCCGGTGATCGAAGGCGCGATCCCAGCGGACATCGACGGCATCTATCTGCGCAACACCGAAAACCAGGTGCACCAGCCGCTCGGCCGCCATCACCCCTTCGATGGCGATGCGATGATCCACCAGGTCAACATCAGTGGCGGCAAGGCGAGCTATCGCAACCGCTTCGTGCGCACCCACTGCTTCGAAGCCGAACAGATCGCCGGGCAATCGCTGTGGGGCGGGCTGATGGACCCGTGGGGCACGAGCGTGCGCCCCGGCTTCGGCGCGCATGGGGGCCTGAAGGACACCGGCTCGACCGACATCATCGTCCATGCCGGCATCGCCTATGCCACGCTCTACCAGTGCGGCGAGGCGTGGATGCTCGATCCGGTGACGCTCGCGAACCGGGGCAAGGCGCCGTGGGTGCCGCTCGACGGCATCTCGGCCCACCCCAAGGTGGACGAGGAAACCGGCGAGCTGATGTTCTTCAACTACTCCAAATATCCGCCTTTCATGCATTACGGCGTGGTCGACCGCGAAGGGCGGCTGGTGCACTATGTCCCCGTGCCGCTGCCGGGCCCGCGCCTGCCGCACGACATGGCGATCACGAAAAACTGGTCGATCCTCAACGACATGCCGCTGTTCTGGGACGAGGAATTGCTCGGGCGGAACATCCACGCCGCGCGGCTGCATGAGGGCATCCCCACCCGCTTCGCGCTGATCCCGCGTCACGGCAGCGCCGAGGACATCCGCTGGTTCGAAGCGGAGCCGACCTACGTGCTGCACTGGACCAACGCGTGGGAAGAGGGGGATGAAGTCATCCTCGAAGGCTATCACCAGGCCAAGCCCATGCCCGATCCGCTGGAGGAAATGGGCCGCTACAGCCACATGATGGCTTACGTGGATGAGCACTCGTTCCAGTCCCGCCTCCACCGCTGGCGCTTCAACCTCAAGACCGGCGAGACCCGCGAGGAGCGCCTGTCTGACTGCATCGTCGAATTCGGGATGATCAACCCGCGCTACGCCATGCACAAGAGCCGCTACGTGTGGTCCACCACCACCCGGCCCGGCTGGTTCCTGTTCAACGGCTATGTCCGCCACGACACCGAGACCGGCGAGGAACAGGTCTACCGCCTGCCCGAAGGCGTCTATGCCAGCGAAAGCCCGATGATCCCGCGCAAAGGCGGTTCATCCGAGGATGATGGCTATCTCGTGACCTTCCTGATCGACGAAAACACCGGCACCTCGCAATGCGCGATCCTCGATGCCGCGAACATTGCCAAGGGCCCGATCTGCCGCCTTGCGCTGCCGCACAAGATCTGTTCGGGCACCCACTCGGTGTGGGTCGAACACGAACAATTGCGCAAGGACGCCGCCTTCCACGCGAGCCGGTTTGCCCGCAGCGCCATAACGGTGGCATGACACCGGTCGAAGCGCCTGTGTCACTCGTCGCGGGCGCGCTTGTGGAGTTGGCGCGCGCTTCCTAGCTCGGCAGCATAGCAACGACACCTGCGGGGACTGCCATAATGAAATTTCGCCTTGCTCTTGCCGCCTCGAGCGCGCTGCTGCTTGCCGCCACGCCCGCGCTGGCCGAAAGCGCGCCGCAGGAAGCCGCGACCGCGACCACGGCCACCGCCCAGACCGAGCACGACAAGCTGTTTGCCCTGTTCGACGATGCCGACGCCCGCGAACTCGCGCTCAATCCGCTGGGTCGCCTGTTCCGCGGCGATGACACCAACGCCGATACGCTCGGCGATTTCCTGACCGATTCCGCCTTCCTTGCCGCGCGTACCGATACCCAGCTCAATCTTGCGCTGCTCGCCCAGATCGACCGGTCGAAGCTCTCGCCCACCGACCAGCTCGCCTATGACGTGTTCAAATACACCGAGGAACAGGCGCTCAAGGGCGCGAGCGACCGCATCCGGTCGCTGACCGAGGTGCGCCCGCTCAACCACTTCTTCGGTCTGCACACCTTCTATCCCACCTTCGCCAGCGGCAAGGGCGTCGCGCCGTTCAAGACCCTCGCCAATTACGAGGACAACCTGTCGCGGCACGACGACTACATTGCCTTCATCGACCGTGCGATCGGCAAGTTCCGCGACGGCATGGCAAGCGGCGTGGTCGAAACCAGGCTCACGGTCGAGATCATGGTCACCCAGCTCGACACCCAGCTGGCGATACCGCTGGCTGATTCGCAGTTCATGGCGCCGACCAAGGAATTCCCCGAGAGCATCAGCGAGGCCGACAAGGCGCGGCTGACGGCCGCCTATGAGGCCAAGACCCGCGAGCTCTACGCCGCCAACACGCGCTTGCGGGACTTCCTCAAGAACGAATATCTGCCCGCTGCGCGCGACAGCATCGGCCTTTCCCAGATGAAGGGCGGCGCGGAACTCTATGCCCAGCTGGTCGAGGAATCGACCACTCTGCCGCTTGATCCCGAGACCATCCACCAGCTCGGCCTGTCCGAAGTGGCGCGGATCAAGGCGGAGCTGGAAAAGCTCAGGAAGGAAGTGAAGTTCAAGGGCACGCTGAACCAGTTCTTCGACTATGTCCGCACCGATCCCAAGTTCCAGCCCAAGACCCGCGAGGCGCTGACCCAGTCCTATTACGACATCGGCAAGCAGGTCGATGCCAAGATCGGGGACTACTTCTCGCTGATCCCCAAGTCGCCGCTGGAAATCCGCCCCTATGATCCTTCGACCGAGGAGTTCGAGGCGGGTGGCTCGTACCAGTCCGGCTCGGCTGACGGATCGCGGCCGGGGGTGTTCTACTTCAACGCCTATGACCTGCCGAGCCGCCTGACGCCGGGCAATGTCACGCTCTACCTGCACGAGGGCGCGCCCGGGCACCACTTCCAGATCAGTCTGGCGCAGGAAAACGAGGCGCTGCCCGCCTTCATGCGCTTCGGCGGCACCACCGCCTTTGTCGAAGGCTGGGCGCTCTATGCCGAGACGTTGGGCAACGAGATGGGCTTCTACAAGGACCCGTGGAACCGCTACGGCACGTTGCAGGACGAACAGCTGCGCGCGATGCGGCTGGTGGTCGATACCGGCATCCACGCCAAGGGCTGGACCCGCGATCAGGCGATCACCTTCATGATGGAGAACTCCGGCATGACCCGCACCGAAGTGGTGGCCGAGGTCGATCGCTACATCGCCATTCCCAGCCAGGCGCTGGCCTACAAGATCGGCGCGCTCAAGATCCAGGAACTGCGCAAGCGGGCCGAAACGAAGCTTGGCGCGCGGTTCGACATCAAGGCGTTCCATGCCCAGGTGCTCGATACCGGCGGGCTGCCGCTGACGATCCTCGAACAGAAGATCGATCGCTGGATCGCGGCCGAAGCCGCCCGCTGATTGCCCCTCACCGAGCCGGGTCTGCGACTCGACTCACCGCATACCTTGCTCCGGCTGCCCGCTCCTGTGGCAGCCGGGGCTTGCACGTTCATCGGCCAGCAAGGATGGGATGAACACCGCTGCGCGTGCAACACGCCAATAGGGGCCGAACCGCAAGGGATCGCCGGTCCGAACACAGGAGAATACCAAGATGACCACCCCTGCCCGCACCCCCGGCAACCGGCGCGCCCCGCTCGCACTCGCGCTGCTGGCCGGCCTCGCCGCGCTGCCTGCCGCCCACGCGCTTTCCGCCCAGAACAGCGAAGGCGGCGAGGTGCTGACCACGGTCTATGGCAACCTGCCGGCCATGGCGGACATGAACGAAGGCCCGCGGATCGAAGGCATCATCTCGGCGCGGCAGGGCCAGCGTCTGCAGGTCACCAGCGAAGACGGCACCAGCACCATCCTCACGCTCCATCCCGATACCGAAATCCGCACCCGCGGCGGGTTCCTCGGAATCGGCAACAAGACCTTCGACCAGAGCGCGCTGATCAACGGCCTGCCGGTCAAGGTCCGCACCCGTCAGTACGGCGAGGGTCTGGTGGCAAGCGAAGTGCGTTTCACCAGCGATGATCGCCTGATCGCGGCGATGATCCGCGGCGGCACCGCGCAGAAATTCGCCGAGCAGGGCGCGGCGATCCAGCAGAACGCTGCCGCCACCGAAGCGCTGCGCGGCCGGCTTGGCGATATCGACAAGTACAATCTCAAGAGCACCACCAACGTCTACTTCGAAACCGGCAAGGCGGTGCTCTCGCCCGGGGCGCGGGCCGAACTGTGCGCTGCCGCGCAGGCCGCAAGCGCCAACGAGAATTCGCTGATGCTGGTGCTCGGCTACACCGATTCCACCGGCTCGCCCGAAGTCAATCAGGCGCTTTCGGAAAAGCGCGCCGCGGCGGTGGTCAACCACCTCCAGCAGGTGTGCAAGTGGAAGCCCTACCGGATGCTCACTCCGACCGGCATGGCCACCGCCGATCCGGCGGCCGACAACACCACCGCTGCCGGACGCGCGCAGAACCGCCGCGTCTCGGTCAATGTGCTGGTCAGCAAGGCGCTCGATACGCAGTAGGCGGCACGGCTCGGGGGCAGGCCTTTGGCGGGCCTGTCCCTCAACTTCCGTAGAGAAACATGTTCACGGTCAGCCGCCCTGCGCCCGGATCATCGGAGAGCGCGGCAGGATCGGGGATGATCCCCGAATGGAGCTGTCGTCCGCGATAGAGCGCCAGCCGGTCAGGCCGCGCCTCGACGGCACCGATCTGTTCATAGGCGGCACTATCGCCCATCGGATAGCCGGGTGGCGGCGGTCCGAATTCGCGCTCATCCGCGAGCAACCCTGCGGCAAAGGCAGCCTCGCGCTGCGGGGTAATCGCCTCGAAACCGGTGCGGCGGTGGCGGTAGAAGGCGGTGCCGCCCGTTTCCGGCCCGCCAAGGTAGTGCATGATCGCCACCCGCCCCGCATCCGAATGATCGTGGTGCGGAATGCGCTGGCGGGCCGACAGCTGTTCAGGCGGCAGGGTCACCAGCGAGAAAGCGGCAACTTCGCAATGGACCCCGCGCGTCAGGCCGAACACCCGCGCCATCACCTGCATCATCAACTCGCGCCGCAGGTCGAGATAGGACGGATCGGCGAGCGCACGGATCCCGGGATAATCGACCCCCGCGGGATGATACTGGGCCGCCATCCCCATCTGGCGCAGCCGTTCGGGCTGGCCGGTGAAATTGTCGATGATCACCAGCGGCTCGCCTTCGCGGCCCAGGCGTTCGACGGTGATGGAAGCGTCGGGCAGGATCATGGCGCTATCCTAGCCCCCTGCATGATAGAAATCATAGACCTTGCGCGCCACCGTGGCGCTGACGCCGGGAGCGCGCTGGAGGTCTTCGAGCGCGGCGGCGCGGACCTTGCTGGCCGTGCCGAAATGCAGCAGCAGCGCGCGCTTGCGCGCCGGGCCGATGCCGGGGATCTCGTCGAGCGGCGAAGCGGTGATCGCTTTCGACCGCTTGGCCCGGTGCGCGCCGATGACATAGCGGTGCACCTCGTCACGCAGGTTCTGCAAGTGGAACAGCAGCGGTGAATTGACGGGGAGCATCTTCTCGCGACCGTCGGGAAAGTGGAACACTTCCCGCCCCTCGCGCCCGTGATGGGGCCCCTTGGCGATGCCGATCACCGTGACCTCGTCGGCGATGCCGATTTCTTCCAGCACCGCCATGACACTGGAGAGCTGCCCCTTGCCGCCGTCGATCAGGATCAGGTCGGGGAGCGTCGTTTCGTGCCCGCCGGGCTTTGCTTCCGGGTTCTCCTCCCCTTCGGCAAAGTTGCGGAACCGCCGCGCCATCACTTCGCGCATCATCGCGAAGTCGTCGTTCGATTGCGCCTCGCGGATGTTGAACTTGCGATACTGGCCCTTCTCGAAGCCCTCCGGCCCGGCGACCACCATCGCGCCCACCGCCTTGGTGCCCTGGATATGGCTGTTGTCATAGACCTCGATCCGCTGCGGCGGCGCGTCGAGTTCCAGAAACTCGGCCAGTTCGCGGTTGAGCTTGGCCTTGGTGCCGGTCTCGGCCAGCCGCCGTTCGAGCGCCTCGACGGCGTTGCGCTGCGCCTGCGCCATCAGCTTGCGCCGGTCGCCGCGCTCGGGGATGGAGAGCTTGACCTTGCGGCCCGCCAGCTCCGACAGCGCCGCTTCGATCAACTCGGACTCGGGCAGTTCGCGATCCACCAGAATGGTCGGCGGCGGGGGCACTTCCTCGTAGAATTGCAGCATCACGTCGGCCAGCACCTGCGCCTCGTCCACGTCCGCCGTGTGGCGCGGGAACAGCGCGCGGTGGCCCCAGTTCTGCCCGCCGCGGATGAAGAAGGACTGGACGCTCATCTGCCCGTTCTTGGCCGCCAGCGCGAAGACATCGGCATCGCCCAGACCTTGCGCATTGATCGCCTGCGACCCTTGAATGAAGGTCGCCGCCCGCAGCCGGTCGCGCAGCATCGCCGCAGTCTCGAAATCGAGGTTCTCCGCCGCCTCGGCCATCTGGCGCTCAAGATCGGCCTGCACCGCCCCGGACTTGCCCGAGAGGAAATCCTTCGCCTGCCGCACCAGCGCGTCATAGCCCGCCTCGTCGATCCGCCCGACACAGGGCGCGGAGCAACGCCTGATCTGGTAGAGCAGGCACGGCCGGTCGCGGTTGTTGAAGAAGCTGTCGGTGCAGGAGCGCAGCAGGAACAGCTTTTGCAGCGCGTTCAGCGTGGTGTTGACGCTCCCCGCGCTCGCGAAAGGCCCGTAGTAATTGCCCTTCGCCCGCCGCGCACCGCGATGCTTCTGGATGCGCGGGAAGGCGTGATCGGCGCGCAGCAGGATGAAGGGGAAGCTCTTGTCGTCGCGCAGCAGCACGTTGAACGGCGGGCGGAAGCGCTTGATCAGCTGCGCTTCCAGCAGCAGCGCCTCGGCCTCGGAATTGGTGGTGATGATCTCCATGGAGCGGGTCTGGCTGACCATGCGCTGGAGCCGCCCCGATAGCTGGGCAATCTGGGTGTAGTTTGCCACCCGCGCCTTGAGGCTGCGGGCCTTGCCGACATAGAGCACCTCGCCCCGGGCATCGCACATGCGGTAGACCCCGGGGACGGGCTTCAGCACCTTCACCGTCGCGCGGATTGCCTGCACCCCGCCCTCCAGATCGGGCTGGGCCGACGCGACCGTATAGGCGGCGCGCTCCTCGTTGAAGCGTTCCGCGCCGCGTGGGTCGTGAGGGGTGCCGGCAGGGGTTCGGGCCATCAGGGTCAGATAGGGTTGGAAGGGCGCGATTGGCAATTCCCGCGCGTGCCCCTATCGGCAGCTTCGTGGAAACGAGCGACGTCATCATTCTCGGCGCAGGCGCGGCCGGATTGTTCGCCGCAGGTCAGGCTGGGCAGCGGGGCCTCAGCGTGGCGCTGCTGGAGAAGGCCGAGGCACCGGGCAAGAAGATCCTCATTTCGGGCGGGGGGCGGTGCAATTTCACCAATCTCGGCGCGGGGCCGGCGAATTACCTTTCGGCCAACCCGCACTTCGCCAAGAGCGCGCTGGCCCGTTACACGCCGGCCGACTTCATCGCGCTGGTCGAGAAGCACAGCATCGCGTGGCACGAAAAGACACTGGGGCAATTGTTCTGCGACGGATCGGCGAAGCAGATCGTGGCGATGCTGCTTGACGAATGTCCGCACGACAGGGTGACGCTGACCTGCGGGGTCGATGTGGCGGAGGTGACGCGCGGCGCGGACGGCATCTTCGCCGTCACCGCCGCCGATGGCCGCTGCTGGCAGGCCCCCGCGCTGGTGATCGCCACCGGAGGCCCCTCGATTCCCAAGATGGGGGCGAGCGACTTTGCCTATCGCTTGGCACGCCAGTTCGGGTTGAGGGTGGTCGAGCCCCGCCCTGCCCTCGTGCCCCTGACGCTGGGGGGCGAGGAGGCGCTGTTCCGCGAGTTGTCAGGCGTCGCCGCCCCAGTGCGCGCCCGCGCCGGCAAGAGCGAATTCGCCGAGGCCGCGCTGTTCACCCACAAGGGGCTGTCCGGCCCCGCGATCCTTCAGGTGTCGAGTTACTGGCGGCATGGCGAGGAAGTTGGCGTCACCTTCCTGCCCGATGCCGCAAGCGACTGGCTGCTGGAAGCCAAGCGCGACCGTCCCCGCACGCACCTGCGCACGCTCTTGAGGGAACGCCTGCCCGATCGCCTCGCCGATGCGCTGGCCGACCGGCTGGGGCTGGAGCGCGAATTGGGCAACCTCTCCGACAAGGACCTGCGCGCTGCACAGGCGAAGCTGGCCGACTGGCGTTTCCACCCCAGCGGCACCGAAGGCTATGCCAAGGCCGAAGTCACCGCCGGCGGCATCGCCACGGCGGAACTTTCCAGCCGCACGATGGAGGCCGGCAAGATCCCCGGCCTCTATGCCATCGGCGAGGCGGTCGACGTCACCGGCTGGCTCGGCGGCTACAACTTTCAATGGGCCTGGGCGAGTGCCCATGCCGCCGCCGAGGCGCTGGCCGAGGCGGCCTATGTGTAACAAAGTTGCGCACAAACTTCCCCCACGGCAATTCCTGCCGTTTGCGTAAAGTTGCTTTGCGCATCGCTTGCGCTTAGCCCTTGTTCAAGAGCCCGAATACGGGCCGAAGCCGCCCCGCCACGGGGTGGCCAGCGGGAGAGACCCTTGCGCCAGTTGCAAGGCATGGATTCCTCGTTCGTCGCGCTGGAATCGCCGAATTCGCCGATGCATATCGGCTCCGTCCTGATCTACAATCCGGAGACCGCTCCGGGCGGGTTCGTGCGGTTCAAGGACATTCTCCAGTTCATCAGCTCGCGGATGCAGCTGTCGCGCACCATGCGCCAGCGGCTGGTGCGGGTGCCGTTCGATCTCGATTACCCTTACTGGGTCGAGGATCCGGATTTCGATCTCGAATATCACGTGCGCCATGTCGCCCTGCCCAAGCCGGGGGACTGGCGCCAGCTGTGCATCCAGGCGGCGCGCATTCATGCCCGTCCGCTCGATCTGAACCGGCCGCCGTGGGAGTTCACCGTGGTCGAGGGGCTCGATGCGGTCGAAGGCTATCCACCCGGCTGCTTCGCCTTCATCACCAAGGTCCACCACGCCGCGATCGACGGGATGAGCGGGATCGACCTGATGGAGGCGCTCCACACGCTGACGCCCGATGCCGGGCCGCCGGCGAAACCCGACACGTGGAAGCCGGAGAAAATCCCCGGCCCCGTCGAGCTGCTCGGCAAGTCCTATATCAACGCGCTGCTCAACCCGCTGAAACAGGCGCAGGTCGCGGCCAAGGCGGTGCCGGGGGTCGCCGGGGTAATCCGCGGGCTGATCGCCAAGGACTTCAAGCTCAGCACCGATCTCGTGCCGCCGCGCACGCGCTTCAACCGCACCATCTCGCCGCACCGCGTGGTCGAAGGGCGGACGTTTGACCTCAAGGAATTCAAGGCGATCCGCGCGCTGCTGCCCGAGGCCAAGGTCAACGACGTCGCCATCGCGGTGATCGGCGGGGCCTTGCACAAATACCTCAGTGCCAAGGGAGATCTGCCCAAGGCCACCATGACGGCGATGGCGCCGATCTCGGTGCGGGCCACCGACGAGAAGGGCGACATGGGCAATCAGGTCGCCGCCATGATTGCCCCGCTCGGCACCCATATCGCCGACCCGGCCGAGCGGCTGGCCTATGTCTACAGCCAGACCAACAATTCCAAGGCGATGACCAACGCTCTGGGCGCGCGGCGCATGACCGAGGTGAGCAAGGTCAACCCGCTGCTCTACATGGCGCTGGGCGCACAGCTATTCAGCCGGGTGAGCCTCGCGCACCGGCTGGCGATGCCTTTCAACACCGTGGTGACCAACGTGCCAGGCCCGCCGGTGCACATCTATTCCAGCGGCGCGCGACTGGAGTCCATGGCGCTCTCGCTGATCTGCCTCACCGACGGGCTCGGTCTGGCGCATGTGGTGCAGTCCTATGTCGGCGAGGCCTATATCAGCTTCACGGCCTGCCGTGACATCATGCCTGACCCTGAATTCTATTCGCAGTGTCTGCAGGACAGCTTCGACGAGTTGCTCGCTGCCGCACGGGCAGTGGAGGCCGGAACGCCCGCTGCCGCGCCTGCCGCGAAAGCCAAGACCAGAACCAAAGCAAAGCCGCGCGCCCGTTCAGGCCGCGCCGCCCGGGAGAACGCATGATGGCATCCGCCGCAATGAAGCCTGAAGCCGCCTCTGCCGAACCGCCGCACCGTCTCTGGACGCTGCTCGAAGGGCGGGCGATGTTCGAGCTCGGGCTGTTCTACGCCGCCAGCCCGCTGTTCGCCACGCTGCCCAAGGGCGATGGCCATGCGGTGATGACCCTGCCCGGCTTCATGGCCTCGAACAGCTCGACGGTGCCGATGCGCCGGGTGCTGAGCCGCCTCGGCTATGATCCGCACGGCTGGGATTCGGGCCGCAATGTGCGGGTCGACAATGCGCTGATAACGCGGTTGCAGAACCAGCTCTCACGCCTCGCCGACACCAGCGGGCGCAAGGTCTCGCTGATCGGCTGGAGCCTCGGCGGGGTGCTGGCGCGCGAACTCGCCAAGCTCCACCCGGACAAGGTGCGACTGGTGATCAGCCTCGGCAGCCCGATTTCGGATGATCGCGGCCACACCAACGCCGCCCGCCTGTTCGAACTGCTCAACGGCAAGGAGCCCGAGCCGATGCAGGGCGGGCGGTTCCGTGGGCTGGACGAGGCGCCGCCGGTGCCGACCACCTCGATCTTCACCAAGACCGACGGAATCGTTCACTGGCGCGGGAGCGTGCAGCATCCCGGCAAGGCGCGCGGGCCCCATCCGACGGAGAACATCCAGGTCCATGCCAGCCATTGCGGGCTCGGCGTGAACCCCAGCGTGATGGTGGCGATGGCCGACCGGCTGGCGCAGCCCGAGGGCGAATGGAAGCCCTTCGCCGCGCCGCCCGCGCACCGCTGGATGTTCCCCCGCACCCACACCAACTGAGCGTCAGCTGGTGGGCCGCAGAGGCTTGCCGGATCAGAACAGCTTTCTGAGATCGATGCCGAGATAGAGCCCCACCGGATCGATCACGAACGGCTGGTAGTTGATCGGCGTGTCGCCGTTCGAATCGCGCACCCGGCGCTGCGCGTCGAACAGGTTGTCGGCCCGCAGGCTCACCCGCGTGTCCTTGAGGAAGCCTTCGTTCTTGCCGGTGATCTCGCCGATATTGGCAAAGACGCGCAGGTTGAAGGTGACGATGTCCTCGAAGAACAGATCGGTGCTGCCCGGCAGGCCCGAGCCATCAAGGCGCGTTTCGCCGGTGTAGATCCCCGACAGGCGGAAACCCATGCCCTTGCCGAACAGACCGGCTTCGAGCCGGCTCGAATGGCGCGGCAGGCCGAAGGCGCCCGTCGCCTGACCGTCGAGCTGATCGAGCGGGGCAAGGCCGTCGGCGATGAGGATCTCGTTGTCGAGCTCGATCGCGTGGGTCAGGTTGATGAAGTAGCGGAAGCCCGGGAAGTTGCGACCGGCCAGCGGGTTGAACGCCGGCCCGCCCGCAGGCGGACCGCCCGCAGCCGGAGCACCGCCGGCACCGGCCTGCGCAGGGGCCATGGCGCAGAAGCGCTGCTTGAACTGCTCAAGTGCCTCGGGCGGGATAGTGCCATCGGGCGCACGCGAACGGTCGATCGCCATCTTGATGAAGGCCGGATCGACGCCGGGCAGCTCGGCCGAGACATCCTCGCCGCGCTCGATCTTGCCGATCAGCTCGGCAATCGCGGCATTGCCATCGGGGCCGCAGGCGCGTTCACGGAAGGCGGCAAATTGCGGGTTGGCGGCAGGCACACCGCCCTGACCCGGCGCACCGCCGGGAGCGCCGCCCTGACCGCCGCCCATCATCATCGCCGGATCAAAGCTGCAGATGCGGGTGCGGAAACCGGCGAGGCGCGCCGGATCGATCTTGCCGTCCTCTCCGCGCAGGCGCGAGAGCATGGGCGCAAGGCGCGCCGGATCAACACCGGGGAACTCGGCCGAGATATCCGCCCCGCTCTCGATTGCGGCGACCAGCTTTTCGAGGAAGGCCAACCCGTCATCGGCGCACAGCCGCGCGCGGAAGGCCATGAACTGCTCGCGCTGTTCGGGGGTGGGCATCGCGCCGCCGCCGAAGCGCGGCGGACCGCCAGCCGGTGCCTGCGCCTGCGCCGCGGCAGGGGCCGGGCCGGTGGTGGGCGGTGCGGGCTGCGCGGTCGCACTTGCCGGAGGCCCGCCCGCACCTGCCGGACGCCCGCCCCCTCCCCCGCTACCGCCACCCGGGCCGCCAAATCCGCCGCCCGCCGGAGCGCCGATGCTGCCATTGGTCGAGAAAATGAACTGCACCCGGTTGGCGCGGGTCTCGGCAAAGCTCACCGCGCGCCGGTCAACCGCGATCAGGCGGCCCGTGGCATCACGCGTCACCCGGCCCGGGAAAGCTGCCTCGATTTCGGGCGTGATCTGCGGGAAGGCGCTGACGACATTGTCCGAGCGGTTGCGGATATACTCCACCGTCAGGCGGGTGTTCTCCCAGAACGGCAGCGACCAGTTGGCGGCGAACTTCCAGTCGCGCTGGGTTTCCGCCGGAAGCGCGGGGTTACCGCCGGTGGTGACATCGGCCAGCACCGTCTGGCCGGTGGTGAAGTCGAACACCGGCACGTTGAAATTGGTGACCTGCGGATCGCCCAGCGCGCTCAGCGAGGGTGCCTCCTCGCGCATGATGTAGGTCGCCGACAGGTCGAGCCCGTCGACCGGCGCCCAGTTGAGGCCGAAGTTGTAATCCCCGAGGATGCCGAAGTCCGAAAGGTCCTCGAACCCCGCCTGGGCGTTGAACGTAATCGACCCGAGCGCATCGCCGAAACCGGTGCGGCGGCTGGTGATCGGCACGACGATGTTGGCCCCGCCCGAGAGCCGCCGCCGGGTGAGCGTGGTGTCGAGAGTGGTGCGGGTGTCGCTGCTCTGGATCTGGCGCCATTCCAGTCCCGCGTCGAAAGTCACCAGCATCTCGCCAGCCGGAAGGTCGGCAAGCCCGCCTTCGAGGGTGTTCTGGAAGACCGAGGTGATCGTGCGGCGGCGGGCCACATCGAACCCGGCATCGGCGCCGGTCGGTAGCGGACCGTCGACAGCGAGCGTCCCGTCGAGCGCCGCCTGCCGCAGCGCGGTGGTATCGAAGCGCCGGTCGATCCGGGTTTCGGTTTCCGAACGGCTTGCGTCGACGGTGCTGGTCAGGCGGAAGTTGTTGACCGGCTTGGTCAGCGATCCGGCGGTCGAGAAGGTGTCGGTCGAGGAACGCCGGGCCAGCGGCGTGTCCGCACCGAAAGTGCGCAGGACGCCCGGGACGGCAGGATCGGCGGTCAGCGTCACGGTGTTGAGCCCGTCGAGACTGCGGCTTTCGCTGCGCACGTAATTGAGGTTGGCGCTCAGCGCGGTGCCGCTTTCGATCAGCGCCTTGGCCCAGCTGAGATTGCCTTCGAAGCCGAAGGTGTCGGCGGTGAGGCTGCGGAATTCGGCCTGCGCGGGATCGCCCGGCACGGTGCTGACCGAACCCGGGGTCTGGATGATGTCGCGCTCGTCCTCGGTCAGGAGCGAGGCGTCGGAGAGCTCGAAATCGAGGTTGAAGCGGCCACCATCGGCGATGCGCAGCGTGCCGAAGTCCTGCTCGGTGCGGACAAAGCCGCCGCGCGAGGGGGCTTCGAACTCCATCTCGACTTCGCGGTTGGAGTAGTTTTCCTTGAGAATCAGGTTGATCACGCGGCGATCGGGCGGAAAGCCGAAGCGCTGGGCGACTTCCTCGGGGAACACCTCGACCCGCGCCAGCGCCTCGGGCGGGTAGGAGGCGAATTCGCGAAAGGAACCGATGCGGATGCCGTTGACGAGGATCACCGGCTGGCCGCCGCCCCCGCGACCGCGCGCCGATCCGGTCTGGGCGCTGATCTGCGCGATGAGATCGGTGATCGAGGTGACGCCCTCGGCCGCGATCGCGTTCTCGTCGAGCTGCAGCAGCGGCGCCTGATCGACCAGCAGTTGGCCACGGATGCGCTTGCCGCTGACGACGATCTCGTCCGCTGACACAGCAGTGCCGCTGGCGCTCTCCGACTCATCCTCTTCCGCAGCCTGCTGCACCGCGACCGGCTGCGGCTGCGCGGTCTCGCCAGTGCGGGCCAGCACCGGCAGCGCGGCGGCGAGGCTCGTGGCGCAGGCGCCGGCGCACAGCATTGCACGGGAGAGCGGGGAGAGGTTCATCGTGTCCCTTCGGTACTGTTCTTTGTCGTTATCCGGGCCAGCCTTGTGGTGGTCCCGGTTTTCGCACTGCCGCTCCAAGCCAGTGCCTGTTCGCAGATACGCAGATCACCCGAATCGGGCTGCACGCGGCCCTTAAAGCTGGAGCCTTCCCTTTTGGTTCCCGCATCGCTAAAGCGCGCTAGATTTTCGACCGGCGCATTGTGCGTCGCACCATTATCAGAAGGAATTTCATGGCCAAGGAAGAACTCCTCGAAATGCGCGGGCGCGTGGTTGAGTTGCTGCCCAATGCGATGTTCCGGGTGGAGCTTGAAAACGGCCATGAAGTGCTCGGCCACACCGCGGGCAAGATGCGCAAGAACCGCATCCGCGTGCTGGTGGGCGATGAAGTGCTGTGCGAACTGACCCCGTATGACCTGACCAAGGCGCGCATCACCTACCGCTTCATGCCGGGTCGCGGCGGCCCCGGCCCGCAATAGGGCCAAGGGCCCACGCGATGGGCTCTCCCCATCTCACTCTCGCATCAGCCTCGCCCCGGCGGCGCGAACTGCTCGCGCGGCTCGGCCTTGCGCCTGATGCTGTCACCCCCGCCGACATCGACGAAACCCCGCTGGGGGGCGAACGGCCCCGCGCCTATGCCCTGCGCATGGGGCGCGAGAAGGCGCTTGCCGTATCCGCGCCCGGCTTCGTGCTCGCGGGCGACACGGTGGTGGCGGTGGGACGGCGCATCCTGCCCAAGACCGAAACCGAAGACGAAGCCCGCGCCTGTCTCGAACTCATGAGCGGGCGGCGGCACCAGGTGCTCTCCAGCGTGGTGCTGCGCGCGCCTGATGGCAGCTTGCGCGAGCGGCTCGACGAGACGGTGGTGTGCTTCAAACGCCTCTCCGCCGAGGAGATCGCGGCCTATCTCGCCGGAGACGAGTGGCGCGGCAAGGCAGGCGGCTACGCCATTCAGGGCGCGGCCGAGGGGTTGATCGCGTGGATCAGGGGCAGCCATTCGGGGGTGATGGGCCTGCCGCTCTATCACACAAGGGCGCTGCTCAAGGCGGCGGGGTTCCGGATTGGCTGAGTGGCTGATCGAGGAAGGCATCGCGGAGACCCGCGCGCTGCTGGTCGAGGGCGATCGCGTGCTGGCCGCGAAGATCATGTGGCCGGGCGAACTTGCCGCAGGCATCCGCTGCTCCGGCAGGCTCACCGCCAAGCTCAAGGGCACGCGGCGCGGCGTGGCGCTGCTCGATGACGGCACCGAGGCGCTGTTGGATCATCTTCCGCCCACCGCGACCGAGGGACAGCGGCTCGACCTTGTGATCACCCGCGCCCCGCTGGCCGAACGCGGGCGCCTGAAGCGGGCGCAGGCGCGATGGGCCGGGGAGGACACTCCCGTCCCGTCCTTTCCCGAGGGCCGGATCGTCCACCGCTTTCCCGCAGGCCTGTGGGAAGAGGTGTGGCACGCGGCGTCCAGAGCCAGCCTCGACTTTCCCGGCGGCGAGATTCTCCTCAGCGTCACCCCGGCGATGACGCTGATCGACATCGACGGGATCGGCGCGCCGCGCGAACTGGCGCTGGCGGCGGTGCCGGCGATCGTCCGCGCGCTCGACTGGTTCGATTGCGGCGGGAATATCGGGATCGACTTCCCGACCCTTGCCGCCAAGGCGGATCGCCGCGCGGTCGACGAGGCGCTGGGCGCTGCGCTCGATCACTGGCCGCATGAACGCACCGCGATGAACGGCTTCGGCTTCGTCCAGCTGGTCGCGCGGCTGAGCGGCCCGTCGCTGCTCCACCGCTTTGCGCACCACCGCTTGGGCGCGGCCGCGCGCATGGCCTTGCGGCGCGGAGAACTGGCCGAGGGCAGCGGCCGGGTGCTGCTGCTCGCCGTCCACCCGGCGCTCAAGGCCAGGCTCAAGCAGCCGTGGCTCGACGACCTCGCCCGCCGGACGGGGCGCAACGTGCGCGTGGACAGCGATCCCGGGCTTGCCATCGAGGCCGCCCATGCCCAGTTGGTGGAGGCATGACGACCAAGCCCAAGCCCTGCCCGATCTGCCGCAAACCCCGGCATCCGGATCACCACCCCTTCTGTTCCGAGCGTTGCCGCGACCGCGATCTGGCGCGATGGTTTTCCGATTCCTACGCAGTGCCCGGCCCGCCGGCGGACCCGGACGAACTGGCGCAGGACAGCTGGCGCGAGCAGGATTGAGCCACGCGCAATATTCCTGCGCGCTGGCTACAAAACCCCCTTGCCAACCTGTGCCGCCTTCGCCATAGGGCCGCTCTCATTTGCTCGCCGGGCCGCTGGGCCCGTCGCTCGCAGCGAATGCCCGGGTAGCTCAGGGGTAGAGCAGCGGATTGAAAATCCGCGTGTCGGTGGTTCAAATCCGCCCCCGGGCACCATTCGCTGAACAGGGAAACCGTCGATGTCCCGCCGCACCAAACTCTACGAAGGCAAGGCCAAGATCCTCTACGAGGGTCCCGAGCCGGGCACGCTGATCCAGTATTTCAAGGATGATGCGACCGCCTTCAACGCCGAGAAGAAGGGCACGATCGCCGGCAAGGGCGTGATCAACAACCGCATTTCCGAGCACGTCTTCACGCGGCTGGCGCATATCGGCATCCCCACCCACTTCATCCGCCGCCTCAACATGCGCGAGCAGCTGATCCGCCAGGTCGAGATCATCCCGCTCGAAGTGGTGGTGCGCAATGTCGCTGCCGGTTCGATCTCCAAGCGCCTCGGGATCGAGGAAGGCGAGCCGCTGCCCCACACGCTGATCGAATATTACTACAAGGATGATGCGCTCGGCGATCCGCTGGTGGCCGAAGAGCACATCGCCTGCTTTAACTGGTGCAGCAACGAGGAGATGCACGACATTTCCTCGATGGCGATCCGCATCAACGATTTCCTGTGCGGTATGTTCGCCGCGATCGACATTCGCCTGATCGACTTCAAGCTCGAGTTCGGGCGGCTCTACGACGGCGATTACAGCCGCGTGATTCTCGCCGACGAGATCAGCCCCGACGGCTGCCGGTTGTGGGACATGGCGACCGGCGAGAAGCTCGACAAGGACCGCTTCCGCCGCGATCTGGGCGGCGAGGAAGAGGCCTATCGCGAGGTCGCGCGCCGGCTCGGCCTGCTGAACGGCGAGGATAACGGCCCGGGCGAAGTGTTCGACCTCTCCCACGCCCGCAGCCGCCTGCGCGGCCCGCCGCCGCTCAAGAAGTAAGCCCTTCACACCCGGATGATCCTCGCCTAGGCTGGCGAAGTGCTTGGCACGGCGCGATATTGTGCGCCGGCCGGGGGGCAGCAGGGGGCGCTTTCGATGCATTGGAAATCCGTGGGCATGGCAGCATTGCTGGCCCAGAGCAGCCTCGCCTTCGCGCAGGACGAGCGCACCATCCCGCGCGAACCCGCTCCCGTCTGGGCCAGCCCGTCCGAACCGCTGGCCGTGCCCGAGAGCGTGCAGGGCCCGGTGTTCCTGCGCCGGCAGGACACCTTCGTGCGCCTCACCGCCACCGGCCACGACCATTTCAACAGCCAGATGATCCGCATCCTCCAGCCGCAGGCGCTGGAGATCGGCAATATCGCCATCGCCTGGAACCCGGCTGCGGGCGAAGCGCGGGTGCACAAGGTGGTGATCCATCGCCGCGGGCAGGAAATCGACGTGCTGGCCAAGACCGGCTTCGAGATCCTGCGCCGCGAGGACCAGCTCGAAGCCGCGATGCTCGACGGGATGCTCACCGCGGTGCTGCGCGTACCCGATCTGCGCGTGGGCGATGATCTCGAGCTCGAATACACCATCCCGCTGCACGATCCGACCCTGCGCGAGGCGAGCCACGGGATGCTGTTCCTTGGCGAAGCGCCCCCGCCCGGGCGCTACCGGCTCGATCTGTCGTGGGACGAAGGCCAGCAGCCCCGCACCCGGATCACTCCCGATCTCGCGCCGCTGGCCGAGCGCGCCGCCAATCGCATCGCGGTGGCGCTCGACAATCCCGCCACGCTCACCCCGCCGCGCGATGCGCCGCCGCGTTTCGCCTGGAACCGCGTGATCGAATTCTCCGACTTTCCCGACTGGCCCGCACTATCGCGCCGGTTTCACGGCCTGTTTGCCGGGGCCAGCAAGCTCTCTGCAGGCTCGCCCCTGCGCGAGGAAGCGGCGGCGATCGCGGCCTCGACCCCCGACAAGCTGGCGCAGGCACAGGCCGCGCTGCAACTGGTGCAGCAGCAGGTGCGCTACGTCTATGTCGGGCTGAATGGCGGCAACTTCACCCCCGCCAGCGCCGACGAGACTTGGGAGCGGCGCTACGGCGACTGCAAGGGCAAGACCGCGATGCTGCTCGCGCTGCTGGGCGAACTCGGCATCCCGGCCGAGGCGGTGCTGGTCAACAACACCGAATCGCTCGACGGGCTCGACCAGCGCCTCGCCAATCCCGGGATGTTCGATCACGTGCTGGTGCGCGCGACCATCGGTGGCAAGACGTACTGGCTCGACGGCACCCTGCCCGACGTGATCGAGGGGCGGCCCGAGCCCTTTCTGGCCTATCAGTGGGTGCTGCCGCTCTCGGGCAAGGGCAGCACGATCGAGCGGCTGGCGGACAAGCCCTTCGCCATCCCGCAGGTGATGGAGCTCTACGAGATCGACGCCAGCGCCGGGTTCGATGCCCCCGCCCGCTGGACCCGCACCACGGTGCTGCGCGGCGCGGCGGGATTGCAGCAGCACCTGCAGTTCACTTCGGTCAGCGCCGGGCAACTGGAGGCCGCGTTCAAGAGCCAGCTCGGCGGCTCGGCCGCCTGGGACGCGATCGACAGCGTCTCCTACCGCTTCGACCGCGCCACGCAGGCCGCGATCCTCACCATCAACGGCACCGGCCCGGTGGAATGGGAAGGCGAAAGTGACGGCGGGCGCTACACCTTCCTGCCCGGCGGTGGCTTCAACCCGCCCGAGCGGCGCCAGCGCAGCGGCGGTTCGACTGGAGACGTGCCCTTCTTCCAGGCCAGTGACTACAATTGCTACGTCACCACCATGCGCTTGCCGCAGGACACCGATCCGAGCGACTGGGGCTTCAACTCCGTGTTCGACACCATGCTCTATGGCGAAACGTTCTATCGCATGATGGAACTGCGCAAGGAGGACCGCACCCTGCGGCTGGTGCGCGGCAACCGGGTGGAGCAGATCGAGATCAGCCCCGAAAAGGCAGAGCGCGACAATGCCCGGCTCGGCGACTTCGACAATTCCAAGGCGATCCTGTCCTACAGCCCGGGCAATATCGGCGAGCCTTGGAGCGGGCTGAAGAAGGTGCCCGCGATCTCGGAGATCGACTGGACCGGCACCAACCCGCCCTGCCTGCCAGCCGACATGCTGCCTGGGGGCAAGTAGGCGGAAAACGGGTCCGGCAGGGCGGCAATCAAGGGGCTGACATGGCGGGGCGGGGCGTTACTGTGTGCGCTTCCATGCGATTGCCACAGGTGCTCTCCCGATCATGAAGCTGCCCACCCGCGCCCTTGCCGCAAGCCTGCTGCTGGCGCTCTCCCCGCTTGCGCTCACCACCGCGCTGGCGGCGCAGGAGACGCCCCCCGCAGCCGCTGCTTCGGCCGAGGCTCCGGCCCCGGTCTGGGCCTTCGAGGCGAGCGACGTGCCGGTCGATCCCGGCTTCGTGTTCGGGCGGCTCGACAACGGGATGCGCTACATCATCCGCCGCAACGCCACGCCCGAGGGCACGGCGCTGGTTCGGATGCGGATCGATTCCGGCAGCCTTGAGGAACGCGACGACGAGCGCGGCCTTGCGCATTATCTCGAACACATGGCCTTCAACGGCTCGGCGGGGATCCCCGAGGGCGAGATGATCAAGCTGCTCGAACGCGAGGGGCTGGCCTTCGGGGCGGACACCAATGCCTCGACCGGGTTCGAGAGCATCACCTACATGCTCAACCTGCCGCGCAATGACGACAAGCTGCTCGATACCGCGCTGATGCTGATGCGCGAGACCGCGAGCGAGCTGACCATTGCGCCGGAGGCGGTCGCGCGCGAACGCGGGGTGATCCTTGCCGAGCGGCGCGATCGGGCGGGCTTCCAGCAGCGCAATTTCGAGGACAACGCCGCCTTCCTCGCACCGGGAGCGCGCTACACCCAGCGGCTGCCGATCGGCACCATCGAAGTGCTCGAAAACGCCACCGCCGATCAGATCCGCGGGCTCTATGCGCGCACCTATGTGCCCGCCAACACCGTGCTGGTGGTGGTCGGCGATTATCCGGTCGATCAGGTCGAAGCAGCAATCCGCGCCCGCTTTGCCAGCTGGGCCCCTGCCCCTGCCCCGGCCGAGCCTGTGACCGGCCCGATCGACATCACCCGCAAGGGTCTGACCGACATCCACCTCGATCCGGCACTGGCCGAGGAAGTGACCCTGTCGCGCTTTTCTGCGTGGCGCGACGAGCCCGACACCATCGCCAACCGCGATGCCGCGCTGGTCCGGCGGATCGGCTACGGCATCATCAACCGCCGCCTGGCCCGCCTCGCGCGCGGCGAGAATGCCCCGTTCCGCGGGGCAAGCTTCGGCAGCGGCGATCTGTTCGAGGATGCGCGGATCACCAGCCTCACGGTCAGCAGCGCCGACGGGGAATGGAAGAAGGGGATGCTTGCCGCCGTGCGGGAGGTCAACGAGGCGCTGGCCTTTGGCTTCACCCGCGCCGAGCTTGACGAACAGCTCGCCAACCTGCGCACGGCTGCCGAAAACGCGGTCAAGGGTGCCGAGACGCGCAGCCATTCGGTGTTCGTCAGCGCCGCGCTGGCGCTGGCGAGCGACGAGCGTGTGCCGACCACTCCGCAATCGCAACTCGCAGCGTTCGAACGGACCGCCCCGACCCTCACCCCCGAAGCCGTGTGGCAGGCGGTCAGGGCCGATGCCGCGCCGCTCGATGACCCGCTGATCCGCTTCGAGGGCCGCACCGCGCCCGAGGGCGGCGAGGCCGGCCTTCGCAGCGCCTTTGCCGAAGCCATGACGCTCGCCATCGCCCCGCCTGCCGACAATGGCCCGATCGCCTTTGCCTATGACGATTTCGGCACGCCGGGCACGATCGTCTCCGATAGCACCGAGCCGCGGCTTGGCCTCAGGATGATCCGCTTCGCCAATGGCGTGCGCCTGACCCTGAAGCCCACCACCATCCGCGAGGACCGCATCGCCTTCACCCTGTCGCTCGACGGCGGCGATCTGATGAACACGCGCGCGGCGCCCTTGCGGGTGGCGCTGACGGATTCGCTCGCGCTGGGCGGGCTTGGCAAGCACAGTCAGGACGAGCTTTCGAGTGTGCTGGCCGGACGCAGCGTCGGGCTTGGCCTTGCCAGCAGCGGGGAGGCTTTCAGCACCTCGGGCAACACCACGAAGCGCGATCTGGCGCTGCAAATGCAGGTGCTTGCCGCGCTGCTGACCGATCCGGGCTACCGGCGCGAGGGCGAGGAGCGGTTCCGCAAGGGGATCGAGAACTACTTCGCCACGCTCGATTCGACCCCCGGACGGGCGCTGGGCACGGCGCTGGGCGGGATCCTGTCGGACAATGATCCGCGCTTCACACTCCAGCCCAAGGAGGCCTTTCTCGCGCTCGATTACGCGGGCCTGCGCGCCGCCATCGGCGACCGGCTGGCGAGCGGGGCGATCGAGCTGGCGCTGGCGGGCGATTTCGACGAGGCCGAGGCGATTGCCGCGGTGGCCGCGACACTCGGCGCGTTGCCCGCGCGCGAAGCGGAATTCAACCCGCGCGAGGAAGCCCGCACCCGCAGCTTCACAAAAGCGCGCGGCCAGCGCGTCCTCACCCACAAGGGCGAGGCCGATCAGGCGCTGCTGCAATGGACCTGGCCGACCACCGATGACAGCGATCTGGCCGAGACCCTGCGCCTCGGCCTGCTTGCCCGTGTGGTCCGGATCGCGCTGACCGAGACACTGCGCGAGGAACTGGGGCAGGCCTATTCGCCCTCCGCGGGCGCATCGAACAGCCGGGTCTATCGCGATTACGGCACCTTCAGCCTCTCGGTCTCGGTCGATGTCGCGCAGGTCGAAGCGACCCGGGCGGCGGTGGACGAAGTGGTGGCCGCGCTGCGCGAGACCGGCCCGAGCGCCGACGTGATCGAACGCGCGCGGCGTCCGCTGCTGGAGGAATATGACAATGCGTTGAAGGACCTAGGCGGCTGGATCAGCCTTGCCGCCCGCGCCCAGAGCGATCCCGAACGGCTTGATCGCTGGTTTGCCGCGCCCGATCTGATCCGCGCGATCACCCCCGCCGATCTACAGGCAACCGCAGCCCGGTGGCTTGCTGACGGGGGCGCGGTCGAATTCACCGTGCTGCCCGCAGCAGCCGTCGCCGAACCGCCTGCGGCAAACAAATGAAAAGGCCGGCAGGATTGCTCCTGCCGGCCCTTTGCGTCACCGCAGATGCGGATCAGTAATTGACGTTGAACGACACGCCGAACACCCGCGGATCGTTGACGAAAGCGGTGTTGTTGTTGAAGTCGACCACGCCCAGGACGTTGTCCTCGTCGGTGATGTTGCGGGCGAAGGCGGCCAGTTCCCATTCGCCGTTATTGCCCGAGTAACCGATGCGCAGACCGCCCTCGATGCGGCTGCCGGCGTTGAACTCCTCGCTGGTGTAGAGCAGGAAGTTGGTCTGGCCGAGATAGGTCCAGTCGGTGAAGATGAAGAACTCGCCGCTGTTGCCCACCGGGATGCCGTAGCGCGCGGTGAAATCGCCGCTCCATTCGGGCGCATTGGGGAACGGGTTGCCGTTGATCAGCGCGCGGGTGCTGCCGCCGATCACCGCCGTCGGATCGGTGACGGTGCACTGCGCGCAGATGCCCACGGCAAGGGTGTTATCCTTGATCTCCGTGTTGTTGTAGGCAACGCCGAGGGTGACGAGGAATTCCGGCGTGATCTGGAACGCGCTGTCGAGTTCGAAGCCATAGGCCTCGCCCTTGTTGGCGTTGATCAGCTGGACAAGGTTGCCCGCCCCGCCGACCGCGGTGAACTGCGGATCCTCGACGGTGTAGTAGAACACCGCGCCGTTCAGACGGATGGTGCGATCAGCGAGTTCGGTCTTGAAGCCGACTTCGTAGGAGGTGATGTTTTCCGACTGAGCGACCGAGGGGGCCGCGAAGAAGGCAACGTCACGGCCCTGGATGGTCGGGGCGCGGAACGAGTTGGCGACCTTGGCATAGACGCTGGCATCGTCCGACACGTCGGCGAACAGGGCGATGTCCCAGTCGAACTGGTCGTCACCCACGCTCACCGGCTGCGGCGCCGCCCCCGAGCGGACGAAGAAGTCCTTCTCGTCATCGGTATAGCGCAGACCGCCGGTGACCCGCAGGCTCTCGGTCAGTTCATAGGACAGCTGGCCGAACAGCGCCCAGGCTTCGTTGGTGTGGTTGACGGTGACCGGCGGCGGGAAGCTGAAGCCGACCGTGGTGACATCGAAATCGCTTTCGAAATAGAAGCCGCCGACCTGCCAGCTCAGGGGCCCTTCGCTGTTCGAGGCGAGGCGGATTTCGTGGGTGTACTGTTCGAGATCGATCGAATCCTGCGTGTCCGAGGGGAACGGGATGAAGCCCGGGCCCATGAACGGCAGGAACGAGGCGCCGAAGCCGCCGTCAATGTCGCCGCGGCTCGAACCTTCGCTGGTCCAGTAGCTGCCGATCGAGGTCAGCGTGGCGAAGTCGAATTCGTAGGCCGTAGTCAGCGTCACGCCGAACTGGTTGTAGTTGGCGCGGTTGCCGCCGCCGGCATCATAGAACACCGTGCCGCGATCGTAATTGTCGTTGAGGCTGTTGGTGTTGTTCGGCTGGGCCGTGGTCGGGCCAAGCACGTTGGCGCGGAAGAAGGTCGACGAGCCGTCAAGATCGCGGAAATTGACCGAGGCATTCATGCTGAAACGCTCGGTCGGGGTGAACAGCAGTTGCCCGCGCACCGCGAAATCGGTGAACCCGCCGAGCACGTTCTTCTCGTTGGTGAAGCCGTTGTCGATCCAGTCGCCGCGGCGCTGGAGCTGGGCGGCCACGCGGAACGCCAGCTTGTCCTCGACGATCGGACCGCCGACCGCACCGGTCAGCGTCATGGTGTTGAGGCTGCCGAACGACAGCCCGGCGCGCACGTCGACTTCCTGGCCCGGCTTGATGCTGTCGACCTTGACGATCCCGGCCGGCGTGTTGCGGCCGAACAGCGTGCCCTGCGGGCCGCGCAGCACTTCGACGCGCTCGACATCGAACATCGGGAAGCTCTTGAGCGTGACGTTCTCCATCACGACGTCATCGAGCAGCACCGAGACCGGCTGCGAGGCGGCGAGATCGAAATCGGTGTTGCCGAGACCGCGGATGTAGAAGCGCGGAGCGACACGGCCGTTCGAGCTTTCGATGTTGAGGCCCGGAACCGAACCGGCCAGCGCGGTCACGTCGCCGGCGGCGCTGAAGATCGTGTCGACGCGGGCCTGATCGAGGATCTCGGCCGAAACCGCGACGTCCTGCAGGTTTTCCTGCCGACGGTTGGCGGTGACGATGATGGTGTCGAGCTGGCCGCTGTCGCTGGCGGCAGTCTCGCTGTCCTGCGCGGCGGCAGGGGCGGCGAAAGTGAAGGCGGCGGCGGCGAGAATGGTCGAACCGGCCCACGCGGCACGGATGGCACTGATACGCTGAGACATCGAACAAGCCCCTTTCGGATTGATCGGACGGAGGGAGGAGGGTGCGGCCTCGCGCTGGCAGCTTTCAGCGATTCGGGCGAGATTGGCCGTTGCAAAACCGGCGGGAAATGGGGCGTTCGACGGCAGTCTGTTTGCAGTTGTTGCATCAAGGTTACAGATTCGTGCGGGATGCGACACGAATGCGACAATCGGGCGATATTCCGGCCCGGTCCGCAGCATCGTGAACAACCCTCGCCGATGTGATTGCGCCTTGCGGCGCGCACGCTATAGCGGCGCCAGAATTCCGCCCCGACCCTGCGCGAGGAGCCCCGTCCATGAAAGTCCGCGTCCTTGTCCGATTGAAGCCCGGCGTGCTCGACCCGCAGGGCCGTGCCGTGCACCATGCGCTCGAAGGCCTCGGCTTCGACGGGGTGAGGGATGTCCGCATCGGTCGCCTGATCGAGCTCGACGTTGCCGAAGGCACCGACCCGCAAGCCCTCACCGACATGTGCGAGAAGTTGCTCGCCAACACGGTGATCGAGAATTTCACGATTGAAGCCTCTGGCTCAACCGAGGGAGCCTGAGGCCATGGCATTCCGCGCCGCAGTCATCACCTTTCCGGGTTCCAATTGCGACCGGGACATGGCCACGGCGCTGGCGGCGGTCTCGGGCCAGCCGGCCTTGCGGGTGTGGCACGGCGATGCCGATCTGCCCTCCGGCCTCGATCTGATCGCCCTGCCCGGCGGTTTTTCCTATGGCGACTATCTGCGCTCGGGCGCGATGGCCGCACAAAGCCCGATCATGCGTGCGGTGGTGGCCGCCGCGACACGCGGGGTACCGGTGCTGGGCGTGTGCAACGGCTTCCAGGTGCTCACCGAAGCCCGCCTGCTGCCCGGCGCGCTGATGCGCAATGCCGGCCAGCGCTTCATCTGCCGCACCGTCGGGCTGACGGTGGAGAACACTTCGTCGCTGTTCACCCACGGCTTTGCCGCAGGCGAAGCCTTGCGCATTCCGGTGGCGCATCATGACGGCAATTACTTCGCCGACGCCGAAACGCTCGACCGGCTCGAAGGCGAAGGCCGCGTGGCGTTCCGCTATGCGACAAGCGTCAATGGCTCGGCGCGCGACATCGCCGGAGTGCTGAGCGAAAACGGCCGGGTGCTGGGCATGATGCCGCATCCCGAACGCGCGATCGAACCGGCAGCTGTGGATGCGCTCGGCGGGGCGGACGGACGACGGCTGTTCGAAAACATTCTCGCCGCGCTCGCCAGCGCCTGACGCGCGGGTGCGGAGCGCTCAGGCGCGCAGCTGGTGCGGGCTGCTGAACAGCCGCTGCGCCTCGTAGCTCGCCATGGGCCGACCGAAGTAATAGCCCTGGATCTTGTCGCAGCCGAGGTTGCGGATCAGTTCCGCCTCCTCGGCCGTTTCCACGCCTTCGGCGGTGGTGGTCATGTCGAGGCTCTTGGCCATCGCGACCACCGCGTTGATGATCGCGAGGCTCTCCGCGCTGCCCTGCGCCGCGCCTTGCACGAAGGTGCGATCGACCTTGATGGTCGAGAAGCGCAGCTTGCGGATGTAGCCGAGTGACGAATAGCCCGTACCGAAGTCGTCGAGCGCGACCGAGCAGCCCAGCGCCATCACCTGTTCGAGCGCATTGCGGGCCACGCTGGCATCGCGCAGGAAGATGCTCTCGGTCACTTCCACCTCGAGCCGTTCGGGCTTGAGCCCGCTGGCCGCCAGCGCCTCGACCACTTCCTGATGGAAGCCGGGTTCAAGCAGCTGCTCGGGCGAGACGTTGACGTTGACCTTGACGTGATCGGGCCAGTTGCGGGCCTCCTCGCACGCCTTGCGCATCACCCATTTGCCGATCGGCACGATCAGCCGGGTGTCCTCGGCCAGCGGGATGAACTTGCCGGGGCTGATAAAGCCGTGATCGGCGCTGTTCCAGCGCACCAGCGCCTCGAAGCTGACCACCTTCTCGCTGCGCGAATCGACCACCGGCTGGTAATGCAGCTCCATCTCCTCGCGCCCCAATGCCTTGCGCAGCGCGACTTCGAGCTGGCGGCGCTCCTCGGCCGAGGCGTGGAGCATCGGCTCGAACCGGCAATGCTCGCCGCCGCCGGCATCCTTGGCACGGTAGAGGGCAAGGTCGGCGTTGCGCATCAGCTCTTCCACCGTCTTGCCGTCGCGCGGGCCCATCGCCGAGCCGACACTGGCACCCACATAAAGGGTGTGCTGATCGACCTGATAGGGCTCGGACAGACGCTCGATCACCCGCTTGGCGAGCAGGCTGATTTCGTCGGCCTTGTGCAGATCGCGGATCACGATGGCGAATTCGTCGCCGCCCAGCCGCCCGCACAGCTGGTTCTCGCCCATCAGCGACTTGAGCCGCGCGGAAACCTGCGCCAGCAGCTTGTCGCCGGTCATGTGGCCGAGCGAATCGTTCACCGACTTGAAGCGGTCGAGATCGACCATCAGCAGCGCGCAGCGGGTGCGCCATTGTTCGGCATAGCGCAGCGCCTCGCCCAGCGCCTCGGTCAGCTGAAGGCGGTTGGGCAGCTGCGTGAGCGTGTCGTAGCGCGCCAGATAGGCGATCTTCTCGGACGACTTGCGCTGCTCGGTGACGTCCGAGCCGACTCCGCGAAAACCCGTGAAGCGCCCGCGATCGTCGCGGATCGGGGTGCCCGAAAGCTCCCACCAGCGTTCCTCGCCGAGGATCGAGACCTGCACCAGCATGTTCGAGAAATTCTCGCGGTCCTTCAGCTTCTCGGCGAGATCGTGAAGGCTGGGCGGGAATTGTCCGGTCTCCCAGTTGCGGCCCGCCACCAGCTCGAGCAGCGGCATGCCCTCGACCTCGACCTGCGGACGGCCGAGCGCGAAGGCGAAGCGCGGGGATACCGAACGCAGGCGGCGGGTGGTGTCGATCTCCCACAGCCAGTCGGCCTCGTTCTCCTCGAATTCGCGCAGCAGCAGCGAGACGACCTCGTCCTTCTCGGCCGCGATCGCATCGGCCAGCCGCGCTCTGACGAAGGTGGTGCGCACCTGAATGGTCGCGACGAGGCTGGCGATGGTGAACAGCACCGCGCCCCCCATCGCCTGCCACTGCCCGGCGATCCCCAGCGAAACCGCCGAACCCAGTCCGAGGATCGCGATGTAGATCAGCACGCTGAGCGGGCTGGTGGAGAAAACGAAGGTGGAGGAAATCATCAAGGTCAGCACGATCAGCAGCAGCGTCAGCCACTGCTCCCCGCCCGACAGGTAGGGGAACAGGATCAGCGCGCCGACCCAGCACGAGGCCCCGGCAATCGCGTTGAGATTCTGCCGACGCTCGAGCCTTGCCGGACTGACCTGCACGCTGGAATGAACCAGCGCCATGTCGGTCTGGCGCGACTTGTAGAGGATGAAGCCCAGCAGTGCAGCCCAGGGGCCCACGATCACAAGGCCGACCAGCGGGGCAAAGACCGAGGCCGCGAGCACCGCAACGAGGGCGTTGGCCAGCATCCGGTTCCGGCTCGCCTGCGCCAGCTCGGCGTGCTCGTCACGGCGCAGGCGCACCGGATCGAAGGCCGGATTGCTCGACAATCCGAGCACATCGGCGATCGGCAGTTCGGCAGGAGGCAAGAGCGGTTCGGTCACGCCCGGAATCTTAACCACCAAAGGTTAGACAGGGGTAAATTCCGCCCTTGACGTACAAATCCGATAGTTAACAGCGCTCTGCGCAACTACTCGACGGTCACCGACTTGGCGAGATTGCGTGGTTGGTCGACATCCGTGCCCTTCACCAGCGCGACATGATAGGCCAGCAGCTGCACCGGAATCGCATAGACCAGCGGCGCGATCAGCGGGTGGACGACCGGCATCTCGATCGTCGCGATGCAGCCGTCACCTGCCAGTTCCAACCCCTTGGCGTCGGAGATCAGCACCACCTGCCCGCCGCGCGCGCGCACTTCCTCCATGTTGGAAACGGTCTTCTCGAACAGCGGACCTGACGGCGCGATCACCACCACCGGCACCGCCTCGTCGATCAGCGCGATGGGGCCGTGCTTCATCTCGCCCGCGGCATAGCCCTCGGCGTGGATGTAGCTGATCTCCTTGAGCTTGAGCGCCCCTTCCAGCGCCAGCGGATAGTCCTGCCCCCGCCCGAGATAGAGCACGTCACGCGCCGGAGCGATGAGGTGCGCCATCGCGGCGATATCGTCATCGTGATCGAGCGCGGCGTTGAGCGCAGCGGGCGCTTCGAGCAGGTGGCGCACGATCTCGGCCTCCTGATCGCGCGTTAGCCGGCCCTTCTTGACCGCCATATGCGCGGCCAGCGCGGCGAGCACGGCGAGCTGGCAGGTGAAGGCCTTGGTCGAGGCGACGCCGATTTCCGGCCCGGCATGGGTCGGCAGCAGCAGATCGGCCTCGCGCGCCATGGTGCTGGTGGGCACGTTGACCACCACCGCAATGGTCTGGCCATTGGCCTTGCAGTGCCGCAGCGCCGCGAGCGTGTCGGCCGTCTCCCCGCTCTGCGAGATGAACAACGCGAGGCCGCCCTCCTCCAGCACTGGCTCGCGGTAGCGGAACTCGGACGCGACATCGATGTCGACCGGCACGCGCGCGAACTGCTCGAACCAGTATTTCGCCACCATCCCGGCATAGAAGCTGGTGCCGCAGGCGACGATCGTCAGGCGGCGCACCGCCGAGAGGTCGAAATCCATCTGCGGCAGCGCCACGGAGTTGTCCGAACGGCGCAGATAGGAGGCGAGCGTCTGCGCCACCACGGTGGGCTGCTCGTAGATCTCCTTCTGCATGAAGTGGCGGTAATTGCCCTTCTCCACCGCCGCCGCCGAGGCGCCCGAGGCGCGGATTTCGCGGGTGACGGGGTTGTTCTCGACATCGTAGATCTGGGCGCCGTCGCGGCGCACCACCACCCAGTCGCCCTCTTCGAGATAGGCGATGCGCTGGGTCAGCGGCGCGAGCGCCAGTGCGTCGGAGCCGAGATACATCTCCGCCTCCTCGCCTTCCGGGCCATAGCCCAGCACCAGCGGCGAACCGAGCCGCGCGCCGATCAGCAGATCGGGATGCTGGCGGAAGGCAATCGCGAGCGCGAAGGCACCGCGCAGCCGCGGCAGCACGTTGCGCACCGCTTCCACCGGATCGGCCCCGGCCTCGACTTCGGCGGAGATCAGGTGGGCGACGATCTCGGTATCGGTCTCGCTCTCGAACACCCGGCCCGCCGCCGCCAGTTCGGCGCGCAGTTCCTTGTAGTTCTCGATGATGCCGTTGTGGACGATCGCGACCTCGCCCGTCGCGTGCGGGTGGGCATTGGCCGCGGTAGGCGCGCCGTGGGTGGCCCAGCGGGTGTGGGCGATGCCGACGACGCCGGGCGCGGGATCGCCGGCCAGCACGCGGGCGAGATTGACAAGCTTGCCCTCGGCCCGGCGCCGAACCAGCGCGCCATCGTGCAGCGTGCAGATCCCGGCGCTGTCATAGCCGCGATACTCCATCCGCTTGAGGCCATCGACCAGCCGGTCGGCCACGCTGGAGGAGCCCACGATCCCGATAATTCCGCACATAGCCGCCGCTGTCCTACGTTGTCGTTTGTGCCGCTCTAGCCGCTCGCGCCGGTTGGGCAAGGTCTCGCATGCAGCCCGCCGCAACGCCGTGCCTTCAGCGTCCGGTTGCGGCACACGGCTTTAGGGAAAAAATAAGCTTTCCTTCCTATTCACCATTCTTCGGAAGATACCCTTCGCATCAATGCGACAGAGGTTGAGGACATTATGACAACCCTCGGGGGCTTGGAATGAGCGCATTCGGCAAGAAGGGCAACGCTGGCGGACTGAAGCCCGGCGGCCGGCCGGCTTTCGGCGTCGCGCGGCCGATGAAGGGTGCAGGGGCTCCGGCTGTGCGCGGGGGCGAGCAGTTCCCGCCGATCCCGGGCGAAGGCAGTGCCGAACGCGCCGCACCCATTCCCGCACCCGCGCCCTCGCGCCCGACCACCAGCGCCGAAGCCATCGACCGCCTCAACGAGCGCATGACCGCGGTCAATTCGGGAGAATCCGAGGTCGGTGGCTTTGAAGCCAGCGTCCACAAGATCAAGGAACAGGTGCTCCCGCGCCTGCTGGAACGCGTCGATCCCGAAGCGGCGGCGACGCTTTCCAAGGAAGAACTCTCCGAGGAATTCCGTCCGATCATCCTCGAAGTGCTGGCCGAGCTCAAGGTCACCCTCAACCGGCGCGAACAGTTCGCCCTGGAAAAGGTGCTGATCGACGAGCTGCTCGGCTTCGGTCCACTCGAAGAGCTGCTCAACGATCCGGACGTGTCCGATATCATGGTCAACGGGCCGGACCAGACCTACATCGAAAAGAAGGGCAAGCTGCAACTCGCCCCGATCCGCTTCCGCGATGAACAGCACCTGTTCCAGATCGCCCAGCGCATCGTGAACCAGGTCGGCCGCCGCGTCGACCAGACCACGCCGCTCGCGGACGCCCGTTTGAAGGACGGCTCGCGTGTGAACGTGATCGTGCCCCCGCTCAGCCTGCGCGGCACAGCGATCTCGATTCGTAAGTTTTCCGAAAAGCCGATCACGCTCGACATGCTGCGCGACTTCGGTTCGATGTCGGACAAGATGTGCACCGCATTGAAGATCGCGGGCGCGTGCCGGATGAACATCGTCATCTCGGGCGGTACGGGTTCGGGTAAGACGACCATGCTCAACGCCCTGTCGAAGATGATCGACCCGGGCGAGCGCGTGCTGACCATCGAAGACGCGGCGGAACTGCGCTTGCAGCAGCCGCACTGGCTGCCGCTCGAAACCCGTCCGCCCAACCTCGAAGGCCAGGGCGCGATCACCATCGGCGACCTCGTTAAGAACGCCCTGCGTATGCGACCTGACCGCATCATCCTGGGCGAAATCCGCGGCGCGGAGTGTTTCGACCTGCTCGCGGCGATGAACACCGGTCACGACGGCTCGATGTGTACGCTCCACGCGAACTCCCCGCGCGAATGCCTTGGCCGTATGGAAAACATGATCCTGATGGGCGACATCAAGATCCCCAAGGAAGCCATCAGCCGCCAGATCGCGGAATCCGTCGACCTGATCGTGCAGGTGAAGCGTCTGCGCGACGGTTCGCGCCGCACCACCAACATCACCGAGGTGATCGGGATGGAAGGCGACGTGATCGTGACGCAGGAGCTGTTCAAGTTCGAATATCTCGACGAGAGCGAGGACGGGAAGATCCTCGGTGAGTTCCGCTCGTCGGGCCTGCGCCCCTACACGCTGGAAAAGGCGCGGCAATTCGGGTTCGATCAGGCGTATTTGGAGGCCTGCCTGTAAGGCAGGCGCTATCGGCCCCTCCGGGCCGGAGCTTTCGGCCTAACCGGCCGGCGGCCGCTTGGCCTTGCGACGCCTTTGGCGTCGTTCTGGTGACTATCGAAACCCGCGCTTCACATCAGTGATTGCTGAAGAACAGCAGGTCGGCGCGCGGGTCGAAGGCTTTCGGGCTGATCTTCAGGGCTGACTGCCGCGCCTTGTCAGCGCACTTCGCATCACCCAGCCGTCCGCACACTTCGGCCAGCACCCGGTATTGCTCGGTCGAGCGCCAGCCGGTGCCTTCGAGCTCTTCCAGCACCGCGCGCGCCTCGGCATCCCTCCCGCGCGCTGCCGCCGCACGGGCAAGGCCGATCCGGCCATCGCCATAGGGCCGGGTGCGGTAATTGAGCGCCGCCAGCCGGAAGGCCTCGGCGGTGTTCCCCTCGGCGAGGATGGCCTCGAAGGCGTGATCGGCATAGGCTGCCGGGTGGCTGGCCACACGCGCCTTCCACAGGGCCGCTGCCTGCCGCGCGATCTGCTCTGCCTCATCATCGCGCCCCTGTGCCGCCAGCACTGCGGCAAGCGCGTCCATTACCGAAGGGCGCTCCGCCCCCGCCATCGCCGCGCGATAGAGCTGCTCCGCCTCGGCAAACCGCCCGCGCGTCGCGGCCATCTGCCCGCGATGGGCCCGCACCAGCCACCAGCCGGGAAACACCCGGTCAGCCTGCACAAAACGGTTTTCGGCGGCGTCCCAGTCGCCGGTCTGGAGGTCGATCGCCCCGCGCTGGAGCAGCACCGCTGCCTTGGCCCAGGGCGGCATGGGCTGTTTCGCCAGCGCCGTATCGAGGATCGCCCGCGCCTCGGCAAACCGGCCCATGTGGCGATGCCAGTCCGACAGCCGGACCGTGGTGCCAAGCCCCGGCTGCAAGGCTTCGGCCGAACGGTAGCGTGCCAGCGCAGCGCGATAATCACCGCGATAGAGCGCGACATCGCCGAGGACCGCCTCCCCTTCGGCGCGTTCGCCGACATCGGCAGGAACGGCATAGCCGGGGATCCGCGCCACCTCTTCGGCAGCGATATCGTTGAGGTGCAGCGAAAGCGCGACCACCGCCCGCGACAGCACCGGACCGCCGCGATCGGGCGCGAACCCGCGGGCGATCCCGGCCCGCTCAAGCGCGGCGGCCAGATCCTCGTGCGAGCCGGTAAGCTGGCCGCGGGCGTGCAGGGCGTTCGCCAGCGCCTCGTGCGCGGCCCAGGAATCGGCATTGGCCACCAGCCGCGCTTCGCTGCGCACGACCTCGCGATCGAGCGCATCGAGCGCCTCGGCATAGGTGGAAGGGCCGTAGGCCGGCACCGCCGCGCGCGCCGTTTCGCTGGTGTCCTCACCGGTGATCCAGCGTTGCACGCCGGCCAGCAGCACCAGCGCCGCAACCAGCATCCCGACCCATCGCAATGCCGCGCCCTGCGGCATGGCGGTGCCCGTCATCGCACCGCGGCGCAGCTGGTCAGCCCGGCAGCCGCGAAGTCATCGAGCAGCGCTTCCTGCAACAGCTGGAGCTGGCTCGACAGTTCCGAGGCGAACACGAAGGCGGCGTCCTCGGCAGGGCCGGCGTCGTTGTACTCGTTGCGCCGCGACGGGGCGACCAGCGCGGGCGAGACCGCCGGCATCCCGGTGCGATCGACCCGGACATATTCGCTCGCCGGCGCATCGAGGAAATCGAAGCTTGTGGCCGTGTCCGAACCCGATAGCGGCGGCGTGCCCTGCGGCAGCGCGAGATAGGGGAACTGCGTGCGGAACGGCCGGTCGTTGGCGGGTGGATTGAGCGGCAGATTGACGAAGGTGCTCGGCCCGTGCTTCGTCATGTCGAGGAAAATCACCGCCAGGGTGATGTCGATCACCGGATCCTGCAGCCGCCGCCCGTTGGGAAAGCCCGAAGGCTGGGAAAGATTGACGGTGATCGTGTCGGGCACCACCAGATCAACCACCCGCTTGCCGGTGCCGGGAACCACCTGTTCAAGGCACGGAGTGACGCTGATGACTTTGGCGGTACCGGGCGGGGGCGGGATCGGAGCCTCCTCGTCGCTCCCGCAGGAAGCGAGTACGAGCATGGCCGGAAGCGGCAGGGCGAAAGCAAGCCAGCGGTTCATCAAATTTGCCCTCCCCGGCGATCGCTGAAGGTCCAGAAATCGAGCTCGTTGCCGCCATTCTCCAGGCGCTCGCGCGGGATCTCGATCACGACGGCCGTGATATTCTGTGCGCCGAAGAAATCGCGCGTGTTGCGGAAACTCAGCGTGCCCGTCTGGCGGGTTTCGTTAAGCCCCTGCGAATCAAAGAAAAATGGATCGTCCGTCAGGCCCGCGAAGACCCGGACGCCGTCCTTTTCGAGGATCCGCTCGACCGAGCCGACAATGTCGCCGTTCACCCCGGGCACTCCGCGGACGCGCACCCCCCAGGGGCCATCGGCAACCCCGGTTTCCTGACCGAACTGGAAAGTGATCGGAATGTCCGGGGTGGTGCGCGGGGCACGGTTCGAAATCGCGACCGTATAGAGCACGTTGCGATCATAGCGTGCGGGCAAGGTTGTTCCCGCCGGACCGCCAAAGGTGACCGTGATCGTCACTGTGCGGGCATCATGGGTGACGTAGAGATCGGCAATGTCGGCAGGAAAATCCGGCATGCTGTCATTGTTGGGGTTGGTGCGCGCGGGCGGATCAAGGTGATCGGCCGCCGGTGCTGGCTTCTCGCCCAGCCAGAAGGCAACCGGCAGCGCCGCCACCCCGGCAAACACAATCGCTTTATAAAACAATTTCTTACGCATGGCAGTGCATCCCCCGTTGCCCGCGATGACATCTGCGACTCGCTAATCTTTGAAAACAGTATGGCAGCTTTCAGGCTGAGGAGAACTGCAAAGCCCGCAACTGTTTGGCAGGCCGCATGTCCATCAGGGAAAACCGCCTGTCAGGAATTGCCCAGCACCACCGGCAGGCTGATGGCCAGCAGGCCCCCGCCGATGATCGCCGCGCCCATGAACAGGCCGAGCCACGGCACCCAGCCGACCTGATCGAGCCGCGCCAGATCGCGCCGCTTCATCCGCTGCCGTTCCATGAAGCCCGCACATCCGGCAAACACCCAGAACAGGGCGCCGGTGACGGCGAGTTGCGCGGCATCGCTGAGCAGTTCGAAGCGGGCGATAAGGTCCATCGCGCGCTGATGTAGGCAGGATGGCGGCTTGCGCAATCCCTGCCCCTGCGCCAAGCGTCAGGCGATGGATGGCTCGATCGCCCGCCCCCGCCCGCTGCTCGCGCTGTTCGTGCGGCTGCTGACCGCTGCGGCGCTGGCGACCATGGCGATGCTGGTGAAACTGGCGGGAACGCGCGGCGCGCACCTTGTCGAGCTGATTTTCTGGCGGCAGCTTCTCACCACCATCCTGCTCGGCGCCGGGCTGGCGCTGGCCGGACAGCTGGCGCTGCTGCGCACCCGCCGCCTGACCGCCCATGCGCGGCGTGCGGCGACGGGCCTGTTCGGCATGATCTTCACCTATGGCGCGGTGCTGCTGCTGCCGCTGGCCGAGGCGACCACTCTGTCCTTCACCGCGCCCGTTTTCGCCGTGCTGATCGCGATGGTGCTGTTCCGCGAAAGGATCGGCCCCTATCGCTGGGCGGCAGTGACGATCGGTTTTGCCGGGGTGCTGGTAGTGATGCAGCCCTTCGGCGGCCTGCATGACGGCGTGACGCTGGCCGGCGTGGTGGTGGGCCTGATCGCCCCCTTCATGGTGGCCCTGATCAGCTTCCAGATCCAGGATCTCAACCAGACCGAAAGCCCGTGGAGCATCGTCTTCTGGTTCGCCGCGCTCAGCACGCCGGTGGCAGCCCTCGCCCTGCCCTTCGTCACCGCTGCGCATGATGCCGAGACCTGGGGCATCATCGCGCTGATGGCGGTGATCGGCGCGGGCGCGCAGATGCTGCTCACCACCTCGCTGCGCTTCGGTTCGGCGGCAGTGATCCTGCTGATGGACTACACCGCGCTGCTGTGGGCGAGCTTTTACGGCTATTTCGTGTTCGATCGCGCCGCGCCCGCCAGCCTGTGGCTCGGCGCACCGCTGATCATTGCTGCAGGCGTGCTGATCGCCTGGCGCGAACGGCAACTGGCCAAGGAACGGATCGCCGCTTCACGTGCCGGTCAGGAATAAATATCTAGCACCATGCGTTGACGGATTCACAGAAAGGACCCCCCATGTTTCGCAAGACCCTGATCGCCGTGGCGCTCGCCGCCCTCACCGTCACCACCGCCGCCTGCAACACGGTTGACGGGCTGGGCGACGACATCAAGTCGGTCGGCCGCGCGGGCAAGCGCGCGATCGATTAAACTGCCCAATAGACGAGGATGATGTTGTTGGCCGGCATCGCGTAGCGCGCGGTGCGGACCATGCCGTGCTGCGCGGCGAGTGCGTCCAGCGCCCCGGCCTCGCGTAAGCCCCAGAGCGGGTTCCTCGCCTTCAGGCTGGCGTCGAAATCGAGATTTGACGGCGCGGTTTCCACCCCCGCCTCGATATAGGGGCCGTAGAGCACCAGCGGCCCCTTGCTTACGGCCAGCACCCGCGCCGCGCCAGCAAACAGCCCAAGGGTGGCTTCCCACGGGCTGATGTGGACCATGTTGATGCACACCATCGCATCGGCCTGCGTCACCGGCCAATCATCGGGCTGCGCCGCATCGAGCAGCAGCGGCGCGGCGAGATTGTCGCTAGCGTAATCCGCCCGATAGGCCGCGATCGAGGCCAGCGCCTCGGCGGAAGGATCGGTCGGCTGCCAGCGGAGCGCGGGGAAGCGTTCGGCGAAAAACACCGCGTGCTCCCCCGTCCCGGCCGCCACTTCGAGCACAGTGCCGCTGGCCGGCAGCTCGCGCGCCAGCACCTCGGCAATCGGCTCGCGGTTGCGCAAGGTGGCGGGGGCGTGCTGCTTGGCGCTCACGAGACCTGTCGTTCCTGCCCTTCCCAATAGGGCGCGCGCAACTCGCGGCGCAGGATCTTGCCGCTGGCGTTCCTCGGCATCACCGGGATGACATCGACGCTCTTGGGGGCCTTGAACGCCGCGATGCGTTCGCGCGCCCAGGCGATGACATCGGCCTCGTCCACCTCCATGCCCAGCTTGGCGACGACGCAGGCCTTGACCTCCTCGCCCCACTTGGCGCTCGGGACGCCGATCACCGCGACTTCGGCGATGGCGGGGTGGCCGTAGATCGCGCTTTCGACCTCCGCGGGATAGACGTTCTCGCCGCCGGAGATGATCATGTCCTTGATGCGGTCCTGGATGTAGACATAGCCGTCCGCGTCCATCACCCCTGCATCGCCGGTGTGGAGCCAGCCGTCAGGGTCGATCGTCCTGGCGGTCGCCTCGGGCAGCTTCCAGTAGCCCGGCGTGTTGGTGGGCGAGAGGATGCAGACCTCGCCGATTGCCCCGCGCGGCACTTCCCGGTTGTCCGGCCCGCGCACTTCGATGCTGACCGCCGGGCAGGCCTTCCCCGCCGAGCGCATCCGCTGGTTGCCTTCGAGGCTGTGATCCTCGGGCGGCAGGATCGAGATCGTGCCGGCTGTCTCGGTCATGCCATAGGCCTGAAGGAACTTCGTCGTCGGCATGGTCCGCACCGCTTCCTTGAGCAGTTCGAGCGGCATCGGCGCGGCGCCATACATCAGGTATTTGAGGTTGCTGAAGTCGGTCGTGGGCGCCCGCGGGTGCTGGACCACCATCTGCAGCGCGGCCGGGACGATGAACATGTGGGTCGCCCCGGCCTCGATCGCCTCGATCACACCGACCGGCGAGAACTCGGCCTGCACGAGGCTGCGCACGCCGTTGGCGATGGCGATGTTCACCAGCCCCGTCCCGCCGATATGCGCACAGGGCATGGCGACCAGCATGCAGTCGCCCGGCTCGTAGAACTGCCAGTCGAGGCCCGCCGCATTGCCCGCGTTGCGCAGGCCGAGCAGGTTGGTGTTGGTCAGCATCGCGCCCTTGGGATTGCCGGTGGTGCCGCTGGTGTAGAGCTGGAGCACGGGATCATGCGGGCCGGGCGGGGTGTATTGGGCCGGTTCGAAACCGGCAGCCGCGGTGCGCGCCGCCTCGGCCTCGATCACTTCGGGATTGGCCGGAACCTCGCCTGCGACCTTGTGCGCCACCACCACGAACTCCGCGTCTGCGAACAGCAGCTTGGCCTCGGTATCGCCGAGGATGTAGGCGATCTCGCGCGGGGCCAGCCGCCAGCCGATCGGCACCATCACCGCCCCCATCCGCGCGGCCGCGATGTAGAGCAGGAAGTAGATGTCGCGGTTCTTGCCGAGCCACGCGATCCGATCACCCTTGTCGATCCCGCGCGCCTGCAGCAGCGCGATCAGCTGGCGGGTGATGAGATCGGCCTCGGCATAGGAAGTGACGCGCCCGTCCTGATCGAAGGCGGGGCCGTCAGGACGCTCCCTTGCCCAGAAATGCAGGATCTCGTCGAAGGTCGAAAAGTCGTGATAGGCGTTTCGCGCCATGGCCGTGCTCTCTCCCAAAAGCTGATTGGGAAGAGATTAAGCGCAAGCCTGCGCCGCGGTCTAGCGAAACCGGCCCTGCCTGCGCGCGGCCGGCTCGCGGATCAGCAGCCACAGGCCCAGCCCGAGCGGCCCGGCCATGAAGGTCGCCAGCAGGATCGGGGCCTGTAGGAAGCGCGAGATGGCCTTGGCATCGCCGTCGCGGGCGATCCACAGGCCCACGAACAGATCGAAGGCGAGATAATGCGTCCAGCCGATCGTGACCCCCGCATCGCTGCCGAAAATCGCGCGCACGCCTTCGATGGTGGTGAAATCCGCGCCGCCGCCGTCAGGATTGGGGATAAGGCCGGTCAGCAGCCCGACGAGGCCGGTGGCGTAGATCAGGCACAACAGGCCGACACCGAGATAGAGCACGCCCGACAGCAGCGCCGGCCAGCGCGGCAGCAGGATCAGCCCCGCCCATGCGATCAGGGCCAGCAGGTTGACCATGCTGAACCACGCGCTCCAGTCGATCATGCCGCTTCTCCCGCCTCGTGCACCCGCCGCCATTCGCGCGCGGCGCGGCGCATCGCCTCGTAATCATGGGTAAACCGCCCGCCCGCACGGCGCAGCGCGAGGCCGAGCGCGGCTTCGGCCACCAGCCCGGCGTCGATCGAGCGATACCGCTCCCAGCTACCCGACAGCAGCGGATCGATCAGCGGCGCGGCGATGATCGCGGCGCGCTCGGCAAAGCGCAGGTCGTCCAACCGCTCGCCGCGCAGCAGGCCGGGATGAAGGATGTCGAGCCGCTTGAACCCGATCCGGGTGAGCGCCTCCTCGGTCTCGCCCTTGACACGCATGTAGAAGCTCTTGGAGCGGGCATCGGCCCCGGCGGCGCTCACCACCACCATGTTCGGCACGCCCGCCGCCTTGGCCGCCTCGGCCGTGGCCAGCACCAGATCGTGATCGACCGCGCGGAAGGCGTCCTTGTCGCCGCCGGCCTTCTTCATCGTCGTGCCAAGCGCGCAGATCAGCGCGCGCGGGCGCAGGGCTTCCATCACCTCGCCCCACTTGTCCGGCTCGGCCACGAACATCTCCATCCGCGCGCCGGGCGGCAGCGGCGCCTCGCGCCGGGCAATGCCGACGATCCGCACCTCGTCGCCCGCGCTTGCCGCTTCGATCACCTTTCGCCCGATCAGGCCGGTCGCGCCGACCAGCGCGATGCGGGCGGGGCCCCTAGCCGAAGACCCTGCATCAGACATTGATCAGCCCCGCCGGCCGTTCGCCATAGATCGCGCTGCACGCCTGCATGGCGAAGCGATCGGACATGCCGGCGATGAAATCGGCGATCACCCGCGCGCGGGCCGGATCCTGCTCGGGCAGGCGGGCCTGCCAGTCTTCGGGCATCAGCCGCGCGTCCTGCGCGTAAGCCGCAAACAGCCGCGCCACGACATCACGCGCGCGCTCGGCGGCGGCGACCTGTTCGGGGTGATAGTAGAGCCGTTCGTACATGAAGGCCTTCAATCGCCGCTCCTGCGCTGCCATCGCTGGCGAGAAGCCGGCGAGTTGCCGCCCTGCCTCGCGCACCTCGTGCACCGAGCGCAGGCCCTTCACCTGCGCCGCCGTGTGTTCGAGCACGTCATTGACCATCAGTCCGATCTGGTCGCGCACCAGCTCGCGCAGCAGCCGCTCGCGCGGGGCGTGGGGAAAGCGCTTCTCGACCGCGCGCCACTGGTCGGCGACGAAATCAAGCGTCAGCAGATCGTCGAGTTCGAGGAATCCGGCGCGTAGGCCATCGTCGATGTCGTGATTGTCATAGGCGATATCGTCCGCCACCGCCGCCACCTGCGCTTCCAGCGAGGGCCAGGTGCCCAGGCTCAGCGGAAACGCCTCGTCGAGCTCGGCCAGCGCCCAGTTCGCCGCGATCACCGGGCCGTTGTGCTTGGCCAGCCCCTCAAGCAGGTCCCAGGTGAGGTTCAGGCCATCATGCTCCGGGTAGGGACATTCGATCCGCATCACCGTGCGCAGCGCCTGCGCATTGTGATCGAACCCGCCGTGGCGCTCCATTGCTGCCGAAAGCGCCGCCTCGCCGGCATGGCCGAAAGGCGGGTGGCCGAGATCATGGGCAAGGCACAGGGCCTCGGTCAGATCCTCGTCGAGGCCGAGCGCGCGGGCGATCACCCGGCCGATCTGCGCGACTTCGAGGCTATGGGTCAGGCGCGTACGGTAGTGATCGCCCAGCGGGGCGATGAACACCTGCGTCTTGGCCTTCAGCCGCCGGAAGCTCATCGAATGGATGATCC